>Ga0114970_10001817_pt1 | contig 15955 bp, 15 predicted proteins | sample M_140205_XF_Meta_FD_87030 | JGI IMG/M metagenome (GOLD analysis project Ga0114970, IMG submission 87030) | Freshwater microbial communities from Lake Montjoie, Canada to study carbon cycling - M_140205_XF_MetaG | ecosystem: Environmental > Aquatic > Freshwater > Lake | place: Lake Montjoie... | reverse complement strand
TCAACAATTTCGCGCAGGGTCATAACCGATGGCCCACCCAGTTCCAGCGTCTTGCCGGCCAGCGAAGGGTCTGAAATCGCCTTGGCGATGGCCTTGGCCACATCGGTGACGAACACCGGCGCAAATTTCGTCTCCGCGCCAGGCAGCGGTACAAGCGGCGCGAGTGCCGTCATCTTGGCGAAACGATTGAGCAGTCCGTCTTCCGCGCCAAACACCACCGACGGACGAACAATAATCGCCTCGGGCAACACGGCGCGCACCGCGGCCTCGCCGGCGGCCTTGGTGCGAGCGTATTTCGACGGGCTGTGCGCGTCGGCACCTAGGGCCGACATTTGTACAAAGGTCTTCACCCCGGCAGCCTTGGCGGCCTTGGCGATCGTCTCGGCACCCATGGTGTGCAGGCTCATGAAGCCCTGGCGGCCGCTCTCGTACAGCACCCCGACCAAATTGATGCAGGCCTCTGCACCCACCAGGGCCCGCTGAACCGAATCCGGACTGCGGATATTGGCCTGGACCACCTCGATCTGGCCGACATCACCCAGCATACGCAGGCGATAGCCCCGGCCGGGCTGGCGCACCGCCACCCGCACCCGATAGCCCGCCTTGGCCAGGGCGCGCACGGTCTGCACCCCGACAAAGCCCGAACCGCCAAAAATCGTGACCAGACCCTGCATCGACAAGCTTCCGTCCAGCGCCCGAAATGGACCGCAACCCATGCGGGATAGACGAGCGGGAAGCGCCGCGCAATCTCATGCCTCAACCCTTGTGGCCCCAGCGCGCATTGTTGCGCATTGACCCCGCAAAGGCGGTGCCCTAAGAACCGCCCCTCGCGCCGATCCGGCTTGTGGAACGGGGCCCAGGTGGCGGAATTGGTAGACGCGCTGGCTTCAGGTGCCAGTGGCCGAAAGGCCGTGAAGGTTCGAGTCCTTTCCTGGGCACCATCCGCATGATTGCCATCATGCGCTGACGGATAGAAAAACCCCATAAATTCATGCATATTAGGGCACGGTTTAGCCGCCGGTGTCTGCCATTGTTCGCCCCTGATCGGGGTCATTTGGGGGTCACTTTGGGGGTTCCGTGCGAATGACCCCGAGGCGTCACCCCCAATGGCACTTTCAGATGCGGCGATCCGGGCGGCGAAGCCGGCTCTGGCCCAATTTAAGCTCTTTGATGAAGGCGGCCTGTTCCTGATCGTCAGGCCCTCCGGCGGGAAGCTTTGGCGGCTCAAATACCGACATCTCGGCAAGGAACAGCAGCTCACTATCGGGCGGTATCCCGATATTGGGCTGAAGGAAGCGCGCGAGAGGCGGGACGAGGCCCGCAAGATCATTGCCAGCGGCGGAAACCCCGGCTTCGAGAAAAAGCGCGCGGCGGTGGCCGCCTCGGTAAGTGCAACCAACACCTTCTTGGCCGTCGCGGTAGAACTGATCGAGAAACGCGAACGCGAGGGGCTGAAGGATATCACCACCGCCAAGGCCCGCTGGCTTCTTTCGCTGCTGGGGCCGCAACTCGAGGCGCGCCCTATTGCAGAAATCGAGCCTTATGAGCTGCTGGAGGCGCTAAAAAAGGTCGAGGCGTCCGGTCGACTGGAAACCGCCAAGCGGCTGCTTGCCTTTGCTAGCCGCGTCTTTCGCTATGGCGTCGCCACCGCCCGCGCCCAACGCAACATCGCCGCAGACCTGCAAGGCGCTTTGGTGGCTCCCCAGGTTAAACACCACGCTGCAATCATCGACCCCAAGGGGGTTGGCGCCCTGCTTCGGGCGATTGACGGCTTTGAGGGCCAGCCAGTGACCCTCTGGGCGCTCAAGCTGGCGCCGCACGTCTTTGTGCGGCCGGGCGAGCTTCGGCAGGCGGAATGGGCGGAGATCGACCTTGAGGCTGCAGTCTGGCGCATCCCCGCCAGCCGCATGAAGATGAAGCGGGAGCATGTTGTTCCCCTGTCGGCTCAGGCCGTGGCGATCCTGACAGAAGCACGCGGGCTGACAGGCAACGGGCGGTTCGTCTTTCCTGGCCAACGGACGCCAAAGCGGCCAATGTCGGAAAACACCCTAAACGCTGCCCTCCGCCGGCTCGGCTACGGCGGGGATGAAATGACCTCACATGGCTTCCGGTCCACCGCAAGCACCTTGTTAAATGAGTCTGGAAAGTGGAGCCCCGACGCCATCGAGCGCGCCCTGGCCCACGGCGATACAGACGGTGTTCGGGCGGCATATCACCGTGGCACTCACTGGACTGAACGGGTCAAGATGGCCCAATGGTGGAGCGACTATTTGGACGGCCTGCGTGAGGGTGCTGTCAGTCCAACGGGAACATTTCTCCGGCTTTAGCCGCCAGCACTTGGGCTGTAGGGTGGCGGATGGGAATATTCGCCCTCGCTGACTTCACCTGTCAGTTCCCTTTGATGTGTTTTGAGTACGGTGCCGTTGGGTGACGACCTTCGAGAAGCCAGCCAGAAAGCTTGGAAAGCCCCAGGGCTTCATCGACCGGTTCTGGAAACGGTTCAGGCGAAGTTCAGAGATCTATGAATTTGGCCGCTGAGCGACCGGCGAACGCCGCCTGCGGCGGCGCGCATGGACCGTCTTGTACTTCAGTCGTCGCCAGCCGATCACCACGCCGCTCACTGAGATGATCAGCCCGCCTGCCGACAGCGCCCAGACTAGGATGTCCCATACCGGCCGGCTGTGCAGCAGCACCGGCAGATCGAAGTCGTGCAGGAAATTGAACAGCCACCGCTCTGTGCGGTCGCTGCGGTTCAGGCTTCCCAGCACTTGGCCGGTCAGCGGGTCAATGTGGAACCAAGTCGCCGGAGGGTCGTCAAACTGCACCCGGAGCACCGGCAACACCGCGTCACTGTGGTGGCCGTACCAGTAGATGTCTTCTTCCGTCAGCCGCGCGGCGCTGATCACGCGCCTATCCGGCATCAAGCTGCGGGCATTGTGGAATAGGTCCGGGTCGGTCAGCCCTGCGGGTGCGGCCGTGCGGCTATCGAGTAGCGTGCGACTCCCGTCGGCGCCGCTGACCACGACCAGTGCGCGACCGTCTACCCAGACGAAGCGCACATCCCGTGCCCCTTCGGTGGCCGCCCTCAAGCGCGGGAAGTTTATCTCGAAGAGAGGCTCCCTCTGGCCAGCATAGCGAACGAGCGCCGGCGTGTCCGGTGACGAGCGGGCGAACCAGTTGAAGGGATTGACCGATAGCCACCCGGAAAAAATCCATGTGGTCAGGATCAGGCCGGTGATCAGGCCTCCGATGTGATGCCATTTCATCCACCCTTGGTAGGGCGACACCTCGTGGCCGTGATAGCGCCGCTTTAACCTCAGCCGCAAAATGCCGATCCATACTCCGGTGACCGCGCCTATGATGCCGCCGCCGGAAGTCCACATGATCACTTGGCGCCAAACCTCAACGTCGTTGCGGATGCTGGTCAGGTAGATCCAGTGCGGGATTGATCCAAGCCAGTTCCAGAACCGCTCGCCGCGGGTGGAGTTCTGCACGACTTCGCCCGTGGTCGAGGACACGTAGAGCTGAGTACCCGCCGCATCCGCCAGACGAATCCGATGCAACGGTCGATGCGGATTAAAGCCCCCCGCGACCGTCCATTGGTCGCGCTCGATCGTCGCTACCTCGCGGATAGCCGCGCCGCGCGAAAAACGGCGCGCAATGGTCGTGGCCACCGCTGGCGAAATGGCCTCGATTATTTGGCCGTCGCGGGCCGAAACCGTCCAGCGCCGCTGCGCCTGGACGATACGGTAGACTGGCTGGCCGGCCATCATCTGAAGCCGGAACTGCGTCGGGAAGGCGGTTACGCCGGATGCCTTCAGCGCCGACGTGGGATCAACCCGTACCTGCGCCCACTCGATGGTTTCGAGCGCGGAGAGCCGCTCCCTTTCCGTCACCGACGGATAAGGGACGTACATCATCACTAGGCCTGAGGCGAACCAGACGACGAAGAGTATGCAGGCGGCGATGCCCAGCCATCGGTGGCCGATGTAGAGCCATTTGCGTCCGATCTTCAGAGCGCGCTTCAAGATGTCCCGTTCTAGAACCGACCGGTCAGGCGCAATTCCGCCGCCCGCGGCCGCGCCAGAATCCACTGTGTGTTGCCATAGCTGGAGGTCGCGTAGATCTCATCCAGGGCATTGAACAGTTGCAGGTTCAGGGCCAAGTTCGGCCGCACCTCCCACTCAACCCCGGCGTCTGCCGCCGTGTAGCTCGGAAGGATCAGCTTACGATCGTTGCTATTGTCCCCGAACTGGCGGCCTACGTAGCGGGCACCGCCATAGACCCGCCAGTTCGGCGAGAACGCCCAGCTGAGCCAGATGTTGGCGCTCTTCTCGGGCGTATCCGGCGGAGTCAGGCCTTTGCGCGAAATGGGAACGCCGCCAACGATCTCGGTGAAGTCGTCGTAATTAGCGTCCAGAACCGTGCCGTTGGCCTCGACGCTCCAGCCTGCGCCAAGTTTCACCGCAAGCGATGCTTCCACCCCCTTCGAGGAGCGTTGGCCTACCTGGACCTGTACGGTCGGGTTCGCCCGGTCTCGGGTGAGCAGCTTGTTCTTGACGATGTCGTAGGCTGCGACCGTCCATTCGCCTCGACCGCCGAGGAACAAACCCTTGATGCCCGCCTCCCATTGTCTGCCCGTCGACAGCTCAAACGGCGCCTGCCCTGCCGATGTGGTGATCAGCGAACCAAGTGGATCGCTGCCCGTGGCATATTGAGCGTAGAAAGACGTGTTTGAGTTCGGCGCATAGACCACCCCGAGGCGATAGCCGATATCGTCCAACGTGCGGTTCACCTGCTCGACGTTGGTCAAGAGGTTGAGCCGGCGCACATGGTAGCTGTCGAACCGCATGCCACCTACCAGCGAGAGCTGGTCGGTAAGTTTCAGCTGATCTTCGGCGAAGATTCCATACTGCCCGGTTTTAGTTCGGTAGCGCGGGATGAAAGACGCTTCTTTGATGATGTAGTTGCCTGGGTCGGGCCGGAACGGGTCAAGGAAAGTGGTCGTCCCTGGGAAACCGTCGTTGGTGTGCTGGAACCGGACCTTGTTGAACTCGGCCCCGACAACAAAGGTATTCTTCAATGGCCCAAGGTCGTGCTGGACACTAACGTCAACGGTATCGCCCCACTGCATCTCATCGTGCAGGATGGGGATGTAGTCGGTGCGCTCAACGCGTCTGCCGGGGGGATCGTAGATGTAGGTCTCGGCGTTGCGCCATTCCCGGTCGCTGGTCAGGCGGTAAAGTGCGTTGCGCACTCGCACCCCGTTGGCCGCGCTCCATTCCGCGCGCAGCTGGGTCATGTTGTCCTTGAAGCGCATACGGGCGTCTGCGACGTTGTAGTTCAAGTCGCGCGTCCGATTGTCGATGCCCCCATTGATTAGCGGCGTGCCGAAATACTTCATCGGCGACTGGTCGCCGTAGTCGTTGGACAGGATAAAGCTTAGGGTTTCGGAGGGCTGCCAGCGCACGGATCCGGAAAGCGCCAAGCTCTCGGAGCCACCCCGCTCCACATAGCCCTGTGACCCGTTGCGGCTGACATCGACGCGGTAAGACAGGTCCGGGCTAATCGGTCCTCCGGCACCAAGCGCCAGACGATAGGTCTCGTCGCTGCCGTAGGCTACTTGGACGTCATAGGCGGCTATGCCAGGTTTGGGCCGCTTTGGGATTACGTTCACTGCGCCGCCTAGGGCTCCCTGGCCGAACAGAACGGAGGCGGGGCCGCGCAGCACTTCGACCTGCTCCACCGTCCATGGATCGAAGGGGAAGGTCACGGTGCCGGCGCCGACGAACAGCCGCATGCCATCGAACAGAGTCATCACCGATCCGACACCAGAGAACCCGCGCGCCGCAAACGAGGCGGTCGACCCGTTGCCGGGGTCGTTCTGTTGGACAATCCCAGTCGAGCGCGAGATGGCGTTGGCTAGGCTAATGTCGCCGCGGGCCCGAATGGCGTCTCCGGAGAGGATTTCAATGCTAGCCGGCGTTTCGATCGCCTTCAGGCCAAGACGGCTGCCGGTCGCGGCGGTTTCCTTCAGGTTAAGCGAACCGGGGCGCCCGCCCATTACCTCGACGCCCGATACGGTGGCCTGTGCGTTGGCCGTACCTACCTGGATCGCCAAGGCCAGCATCGCTATCGAAGCGCGCGCGCCCAATTCAAAAGCCCGACTCAATACACCCTCCCATTGCAATTCTGCGGACCGCCCCCGGACGGCCTACATCGCAATACGTGGCACCATCGACATTCCCTCTGCATGATTAAAAAAAGGGCGCTATCAATCCGTAATCGACGCTTTTGCGCCGGATCTCAGCGGCGAACATCGGGCCGAACCGATTCCACCACACCCGCTGGCGGGCCGGTACCTTTTCGAACCTTAAATTGCAGTTTCGGCGTGAGTGATATGACGACTGCTGAGTGTTGAAAGCGGTGATTGATTGTTCCGCGGACGGCCAATTCCCCTAGCAGCGTGAAACGCTAATCGGTGGCAGTTGCACCTAGCCGCCCCATGTGTGCCCAATGTAGGCGTGAATCGCACCGAAGATACGAACACTGAAATGGCGGAAAGTTACCGACCGGAAGACTGGCTCAGCGCGTCAGAGACGATCCGCTTGGTTCGCTCCATAGCGCTTTCGAGTAACGCCCATATCGATATTACGAAAAGGGCTCGCGCCGGGCTACTCCGCGCGCGTGCGGACCTCACGATCATCAACGGCTCGCAACGCCGAACCGACACTGAAGTCGCGACCGGGTTTTGGTGGGCGGAGGGTGGTGCGGAGCTGACCCAAAACTGGGAAATAGGCGACTTCGAGACCTCGGTCGGCTCAAAGGTGATCTACCAAGTCTTTGGTGTAAAATTTCACCGGGAAGACGTGGGCAGAATGATTCCTGATGCGCTCAGAAGTGAACCAAAGTCGCCCCCATCACCAAAGGATTCCGTTGGTCGTCCGATGTCGGCGTTATGGTCCGACTGGGTGGCCGAACTTGCTGCTTTGGTCCACGACGAGGGCATCCCCTCGGCCGGCAATACTGAGCTACTAATCAGAACCGTCGCAAACAGGCTCGCCGAGAGAGGCCTAGAGGCCCCAACGCGGTCAACTGTCCAGGATGCCGCGCGCGCTGTTCTGCGGCGCCTTAGAGATTCCGGAAACTAGACGCCTCTCCCTTTCCGGCGATTTCCGGCCGTTTCCGGCAGAAATCGATGGCCTGAACGCCCACGATTCTTCGCAACCGCTGGGATTCGCCGGCGATTGGAGAACCGACATGCAGCTCATAACCGCGTCCATCAATGATACCGCCAAGGCGCTCGGCCTTGGCCGCACTTCGATCTATGCCCTGATCCGCGATGGGCGACTTCAGACAGTCAAGCTTGGCCGCCGCACTCTGATCAAGGTCGAGTCGGTCCGCAAGCTGATCGACGGAAAATAGGGCGTGCCCGTGCCCCGCACACGCATCAACCCGAGGAAGGCCAAGCTGCATAGATGCTACACGGTGGAGGAAACAGCCCGACTTTTCCTGGTCCATCGCAATACGGTGCGGGCTTGGATCAAGGTCGGCCTACCCACTATCGACGACGCCAAGCCGGCCTTGATCCGGGGGGCCGATCTCCGGCAATTCCTGGAGGCCCGGCGCAAGATGGCTCGCCGCCCATGCGCGCCTGGCACGCTGTACTGCTTCAGCTGCAAGTCGAGCCGCGCGCCCGCTCTCGGCATGGTGGATTTCAGCGCCTGCGCCACCGGTGCAGGGAACCTCAGCGCGCTTTGCGAGGCCTGCGGAACGGCCATGCACCGCCGGTGCCGCCAGGATGCCCTTGGCACAATCCTACCCGGAATCGCGGTGCGGATGGTGGGGGCGGAAGGGCACATAGAAGAGCGGCCGAACCCTTCCTCAAACTGTGCCCAAAAGGAGCCTGACAGGCCATGACGAAACACAATCCGAAAAACGAGCGGATCAAGCGCGCCTATTTCATCTACCTGCGTGAGGCGAGGCGGCGGGACGAGACGTCTGTGGATGGAGTAGCCAAGGCGCTGAGCCGCTTGGAGGAAGCCACCGGCCACCGAGACTTTGCCGCCTTCCACCGCGACCAGGCCGTCGCTTTCAAGCGCAAGCTGGACGACCAGTTGAACGCACGGACAGGCGAGCGCCTGAGCCGCGCCACCGTCCATTCCACGCTTTCCGCCCTACGCGCGTTCTTTATCTGGCTAGCGGATCAGCCCGGCTACAAGCGCAAGATCAGCTATTCCGACGCCGACTATTTCAACCTGTCTGAAAAGGAGGTGCGCATCGCCAAGGCGGTAAGGGAGAAGGCCTACCCCACGCTGGCGCAGATTCACCACACGCTCACCCACGCGCCTGCCGCCTCCAGCATCGAGAAACGCGACCGCGCCTTGATCGCCCTTTGCCTGCTGACCGGCGCCCGCGACGGCGCCCTGGCCTCGCTGAAGCTCAAGCATGTCAATCTCGCGGAGGCGCGGCTGGATCAGGATGCGCGCGAGGTGAAGACAAAGTTCTCCAAAACATTCTCCACGTGGTTCTTTCCGGTCGGCGGAGAGGCCGCCGCAATCCTGTCGGATTGGATCAATCATCTTCGCCAAGACCTGCTTTGGGGAGAAAGCGATCCGCTGTTTCCAGCGACCCGGATGGAAGTGGGCCCAGCCGGCGGCTTTGTGGCTGCCGGACTGAAGCGGGAGCATTGGACCACCGCCGAACCGATCCGCCGCATCTTCCGCAAAGCGTTTGAACGGGCCGGTCTGCCCTATTTCAATCCCCATGCAATCCGCGACACCCTCTCGCAGCTCGGGCAGCAACTCACCCGTACGCATGAGGAGTTCAAAGCTTGGTCGCAAAACCTCGGCCATCAAGGGATGTTGGTCACCCTTTCAAGTTACGGGCCTATCACCTCCCCTCGCCAGGCAACCTTGATCCGCGCGCTGGCCGGAGTTCAGCTTCATGTGCCTGGGGAGGTAACCGTGGAGCAACGGCTGGCGCACCTTGAGGCCGCATTGGCGCGTGGCGGAGTTAGCCCGGGAGGCTAAAGTAAGCTGTTCCGGACGCGGTCCGAAGCTGTCGATCTGCTGGGCCGAAGCAATGTCGAGTTTGAGCTGCCGTGGCGCAATTCTGCGATATGAACGCGAAACTCCTCGTGCTAATTCGCGGCGGTGGTGAATGCAGGGCTCGCAAAATCCAGGTTTTTTTCAGGGGCAAACATTTCTCTGGGGGTCACTTTGGGGGTCAAGCGTTCGAAAGTCTTTTGGAAAAATTCGTTAAATCAAAAGCATACGGACATTTTTGGTTTCCTTTCCTGGGCACCATCACTTTCCGATCACGGGAGGTTTGAGTCCTCTCCGCGTGCCGCTGTTTCATTGTAGTATTGGCGCCGAGAGTTCGATTCCTTGAAGGAGCGCCGACTTGGCTAATCATCTGCACGAAGGCGACCTGCCGGCTGGGCTGTTCGAAGGCATCGCCGCCGTAGCCATCGATTCCGAGACGATGGGCCTGCGCCTGGGCCGCGACCGGCTTTGCCTGGTGCAGATCTCGGCCGGCGACGGGGACGCTCACATGGTACGGCTCAGCCAGGATGCCTATGACGCGCCCAACCTAAAGGCTCTGCTGACCAACCCGAAGGTGCTGAAGATTTTTCACTTCGGCCGTTTCGACATCGCCATGTTCCTGCATCACCTAGGCGTGGTGACCGCGCCGGTCTATTGCACCAAGATCGCCTCGAAGCTGGCGCGGACCTATACGGATCGTCATGGGCTGAAGGATGTAGTGCGCGAACTGGTGGGGGTGGAGGTTTCCAAGGCCCAACAGAGCTCGGACTGGGGCGCGGCCGTGCTGACGCCCGATCAGTTGGCCTATGCCGCCAGCGACGTGCTGTTTCTGCACCAGGTACGCGATAAACTCGACCTTATGCTGGCGCGCGAGGGCCGCGCCGCCTTGGCCAAGGCCTGTTTCGACTTTCTACCTAGTCGCGCCGCGCTGGACCTGGCCGGCTGGGAAGAGACAGACATTTTCGCCCACACATGACCCTCGCTCCAGCCTCCGGCTCGGCGCCCCTAAGTAGCCCTCGCGCCGACATGCTGCGCTGGAAGCGCCGTTCGCGGTTGATCACCCTGCTGCGCGGCCTGCTGCCGGCGGCCATCGCCCTGCTGATCTTGGCGCTCGCGGGTCAGGTGCTGTGGACCAGCCTATCGAGCAAGAAGAGTCAGGCGAAGGAAACGCCGTTCGCGGTCCGCATGCTGAACCCACGCTTCTTCGGGCGTGACGAACAGGGGCGCAGCTTCATGATCTCGGCCCGCGAAGCCACACGCGATAATCGCGACCTCAAGCTCGTGTCCTTGGAGCAGCCGATGGTCGCCCTGGGGCTCGCCACCCCGGCACCCAGCCGCGTCTACGCCAACAGCGGGCTCTATACCGAAGGCGACCGTATGCTGCGCCTGACGGGCCAGGTACGGATCGAGGATGGATCGGGCTACCGGTTCGCCACCGAAAACGCCCTGATTGATACCCGTGCTGGGGTGGTGACGGGCGATACGCCCATGGTGGGTGAAGGCCCCATCGGGCGGGTCACCTCGCGTTCCTATGCGGTCTACGACAGGGGAGACCACATCGTTTTCAAGGGCGGAGTCCATGCGAAACTCAAACGGGACTAGCAAATCCGATGCGTAACGCTTAGCTCTTGATCGCAATGCACAACGCTCTCGCCCCAACCCTAGGCCGCGCTCTGCGCCTCGCTCGCCCGGTTCTTCTGGCCGGTACCTTGCTGACCTGTGCGGCTCCGGGGATCGCTTTGGCGCAGCTGGCGTCCAATTCTGCCGCCCCGGTGGACATCACCGCCGACGAAGGCGAGGTCATCAACAGTCAGTGCCTGTCGATCTGGCGCGGCGACGCCGAAGCCCTGCAGGCCACCACCCGCCTGCGCGCCCGTGAAATCCGCGTGATTTCCACCCCGCGCCCGGGCGCGGCCCCCAACGACCAGGGCCGCTGTGGCCCGACCCAGCGCCTCGAAGCCGAGGGTGACGTCTACTATGTGACCCCCGCCCAGACCGTTCGCGGCGACCATGCCGTCTACAGGGCTGACAGCGACACCATCACCATCACCGGCGGTGTCATTGTTACCCAGGGCAATAGCGTGGCCCGTGGCGACAGCATGACCGTGCAGGTCAAGAGTGGCCAGGTGCAGCTAGAATCCTCGGCCAAGGGCCGTGGCAAACCCGGACGAGTGCGCGGCGTATTTTACCCCGACCAGGGCCAACCCGCCGCGGCGGCAAAGCCTTAAGGCCCCAAGCATGAGCGTCCAGCCTGTGGCGTCGGACACGTCCGAAGGCCTGTTCGTCGATCAGATCGGCAAGTCGTTCCGCGACCGGGTTGTAGTCAACCATGTCTCGCTGCGTTTGCGCCGGGGCGAGGTGACGGGACTGCTCGGCCCCAACGGTGCGGGTAAGACCACCTGTTTCTATGTGATCACCGGCCTGATCGCCGCCGACTATGGCCGCATCGTGCTCGACGGCGAGGACATTACCGCCCAGCCTATGTTCCAGCGCGCCCGCATGGGCCTGGGGTATCTGCCGCAGGAAGCGTCTATTTTCCGCGGCATGACCGTGTCGCAGAACGTCATGGCCGTGGTGGAACTGCGCGAGCGGAGCTCATCGGTGGCCCGCGCCACGGTGGAGCGCCTGTTGGACGAACTGCGCATCAGCCACCTCAAGAACGCTTCCGCCTCGTCGCTGTCCGGCGGTGAACGGCGGCGGGTGGAAATCGCCAGGGCCCTGGCTAGCGAGCCCAGTTTCATGCTGCTGGACGAACCCTTCGCCGGTATCGACCCCTTGGCCATCGCGGATATCCGCGAGGTGATTAGCTATCTCAAGCGCCGCGGCATCGGCATCCTGATCACCGACCATAATGTGCGCGAGACGCTTGACATCATTGACCGGGCCTCGATCATCCATGCTGGTGAGGTGTTGTTCGAAGGCTCGCCGCAGGAAATCATCGACGATCCGGAAGTGCGACGCGTTTACCTTGGCGACCGCTACGACCGGTAAGTTTGATCCCCATAAACTGGGGAGAAATTGGTAAGCAATATTCGGGCCATTAACCAACCGGTTGCTCTTGCCCGTCTAACCTAACCGCATTCATTTTTCGTTTGGGGAGACAGGCACCTTGGCCCTAGGTCCAAGACTCGAGCTGAGACAGGGGCAAGGCCTCGTCATCACGCCGCAACTCCAGCAGGCCATTAAGCTGCTGCAGTTGTCGAACGTGGAGCTGGACGCATATGTCGAAACCGAACTGGAAAAAAACCCGTTACTGACGCGAGAGGACGGCCCGACAGAGCCGCCGGCCGAAACGCCGCTAGAACCGCTCGCGGCTGAGTGTGACCTGGATGCGATGAGCGATTCCGCTGCCAGCGCAGATATGGACGCCAGCCGTGATGACGTATCGCCAGGCGAACGCGCCACCGGCGACGGCCACGATGACTCGGCCGCAGGGCCGGTCGACGGGTCCAAGGCGTCCAAGGGCGGCAGTTTCGAAGACATCGACGAGCTGGACGGCTCACGCGCCAAGGAAAAGAGCCTTGCCGAACATCTGCATGACCAGCTGGCCGTCGCCGGTCTGAACGGTGCCGCGCGGGCGATCGCCGCGGTCCTGATCGACAGCGTGGACGAGGGTGGCTATCTGCGGCTGGACATGGCCGAACTGCCCGAGTGCCTGGGCTGCAAGGCCGAGCTGATCGATAGCGTGCTCAGCGTGTTGCAGGGGTTCGAACCCACAGGGGTCTTTGCCCGCGACGTGCGCGAATGCCTGGCGCTGCAACTGAAGGACAAGAACCGGCTAGACCCGGCCATGAGCGCCCTGCTTGACAACCTACACATGCTGGCGCGGCGTGACCTCGCAGGGCTGAAATCGGTCTGCGGCGTCGACGATGACGAAATGGCCGAAATGATTGCGGAGCTCAAGGCACTAAACCCCCGCCCTGGTGCGGCGTTCGGGGCGGAACCTATTGCGATCCTGGCACCCGACGTGTTCGTCCGCGAAGGCCAGGGTGGCCTTTGGCGTGTGGAGCTTAATTCCTACACCCTGCCGCGCGTCCTGGTCGACCAACGCTACTATGCCCAGGTTTCCGGCGGGGCCCGCACCGATCAGGAAAAAGCTTTCGTTACCGACTGCCTGTCCACCGCCAACTGGCTGGTGAAGAGCCTGGACCAGCGCGCCAAGACGATCCTGAAGGTGGCCAGCGAGATCGTGCGCCAGCAGGACGGATTCCTGGCCTTCGGGGTCGAGGCCCTGCGGCCGCTCAATCTCAAGACCGTCGCCGATGCCATCTCTATGCACGAGAGCACGGTCAGTCGGGTGACATCTAACAAGTCGATCTCCACGCCGCGTGGAGTGTTCGAGATGAAATTCTTCTTTACCGCCTCCATTGCTTCATCGATCGGCGGCGAGGCCCATTCGGCCGAGAGCGTGCGCAACAAGATCAAGAAACTGGTTGAGGCCGAGGCTAGCGAAACCCAGGTGCACTCCGACGACCGTATCGTCGACATCCTGAAAGAGGCCGGCGTCGATATTGCGCGCCGTACGGTGGCCAAATATCGCGAGGCCATGCGCATTCCGTCGTCGATGGAACGCAAGCGACTGCTGCATCAGGCCTAAATCTCCAATCCGTTGCGCATAATGACCGCTTCCATGGCGGTTATGGGGCTCTATCTGACCAAATCCAAGACAATCCCGCTCCTAAACCCTGCCCATATCGCGGTGTCGGTGTTGTATCTTGGCAAAGCGGGGGCTATCGGCTGGGTCGATCCGGAGCGCACGGTTTCCGCCGGAACAACGGGGATACCGCGACAAATCGCGCCACGGCGGCGCTGTCGTAGAAATGGCGCCGACTCAGGTCTATTAGGCCATGATCGGCTTGAGGTGTTCGGGGTTGGTGGATTCCCGCTTCGGCGCGACGAGAAAGAGGCTCCATGACGATAGGTGATCTGCTGGATCTCCGCGCCATCGCCCCGCGGGTGACGGCGACGACCAAGCGCCAAGCTCTGACCGTGATCGCGGAAGTCGCCGCACGCACCTTCGATATCGACGCCGGTGAGGCGTTGGTCGCCCTGACGGTGCGAGAAGTCATGGGATCTACGGGTGTCGGGCGCGGCGTCGCCATTCCGCACGCTCGCGTGGCCGGATTGAATGGCGTTCATGCCGTGGTGGCACGCCTCGAAAAGCCGATCGACTTCGATTCTCTTGACGGCGAGCCCGTCGACCTGATGGTCGCCCTATTCGCCCCGCCGAACGTTGTGTCTGAACATCTGCGCGCCCTGGCGCGCGTCTCACGCCTGCTGCGGCAAGGCGAGGTGCGCGAGCAGCTGCGCCAGGCCCACTCGGCCGATGCCATCCTCGCCCTGCTGGTGCGTGAAGCGACGTCTTCCGCCGCCTAGCGCGCGGTTTTAATCGGGATACTGACCGGCCGATTCGTCGGGTCAGGCCTGCCCACATCCACATGCAGCAGGCCATGTTCAAGCGTGGCGCCGAAGACCTTCATGCCGTCAGCCAGCACGAAGGCGCGCTGAAAGCCGCGAGCGGCGATGCCTCGATGCAAAAAGGCGCGAGCGATACCGCTGGTGCCGTCGCCAGCGGTATCGCCGTCGCGGCGACCGGTAATGATCAGCTGGCGGTCATCGACCAGGACTTCCAGTTGGGATGCAGAAAATCCGGCCACGGCCAGGGTAATGCGCAAGGCACCGTCGTCTCGCGTCTCCACATTATAGGGTGGATAGGCTTCACCTGCCCCGCGGGCGGCGCGTTCGATCAGGCGCTGGGTATGTTCGAACCCTAGCAGAAAGGGGCTGTCCAGCAGCAGGGTGCATGTCGTCATAGCGAAGCCCTTTGAGGAAGAAGCGACTTCGTTCGCCCCCTAAGGTCCATCAGTGGCACTGTCGAAAGCGAGCCCCACCCATATGGTTATCCGGCGACCACGCTGCAAGATCAGAGGAAAAAGGCGATCCAGCGGCCCATGGCGATGACCCCGACCCAGAACAGCAGCGATAGCCCACCCGCCAGCTTGGCCCGAATAGGCATCACAGCCCCATCGCCCCAACCATCGACGCTGCGCCAAATCGTGTGGTGGAACACCAGCATATTGGTGCCGGCCAGCACCAGCAGAACCATCTTGGCTACGAATGCCGGATTGGACGCGTAGTAGGTCGGGTGAACGATCACCAATAGCAGGCCGGTGACGAGCGCCAAGGCGAAGGCCCCGAACGTCCAAGGCGTCAGTTCGTCCGACATCCGCCGCACGCTATAGCGCCGCGCCGCCAGGCCCAGGAGGCGCAGGTCAACCATGAACAGCGAGCCCAGTAGCATGCCGATGGCGAGTACGTGCAGCGACTCGAAGGTCGGAAACAGCTTACCCGCGCCGATCTGCTCCGAGACCGGCCAGTGCTCTACCTTGTAGAGAACGTCTTCGATCACGGTGGGGATGGGAACGTGAATCATGCGGCCCTCATCGATAGGCAATCCAACGGCCCGCCAGGACGATAAGCACCCAGGCCAACACGGAACCGCCGGCTAACACCTTGCCGGTCAGGACCCGGCCAGGCGCAGAAGTCCAATGGTCGGGATCGCGCCGCAGACCAGAGGCGAGCACCAGGGTCAAGACGATTCCGATGATCAGAAACAGCATCTTGAACAGAAACGAGGGATTGTTAGCGTACCGGATCGGACGGTTCAGCACCAGCATGCCACCGGTCAAGAACTGCACGGCGAGGGCGCTCCAGGTCCAGGGTAACAGGCGTCGCGCCATTTCAGCCGGCACCTGGCTCGGTGCGGCCCAACCCAGGATGCGCAGGTCCAGCAGAGCGGCTGTGCCGATCACCAGGCTGATACAGACAATATGGATCGACTGGATGGTGGGGCTGACCCAGCCCACGGTCTGAAGCAGGTGGCGGATGGACGTATGCAGGTCGGTGCC
>Ga0114970_10001816_pt1 | contig 15956 bp, 9 predicted proteins | sample M_140205_XF_Meta_FD_87030 | JGI IMG/M metagenome (GOLD analysis project Ga0114970, IMG submission 87030) | Freshwater microbial communities from Lake Montjoie, Canada to study carbon cycling - M_140205_XF_MetaG | ecosystem: Environmental > Aquatic > Freshwater > Lake | place: Lake Montjoie... | reverse complement strand
GAATGGTTCAAGCACATCTACGTCGCCCACTACCTAACCAACGCTCACTCTTACTCCACGTCCTTTGGCGCCTCCTGGTTCCATGGCTCGGAGTATCGCAAGCCCCCCCTCGTCGCTGACTTTAAGGAGGAGAAAACCCTCGTCTTCGCCCAGGAGGATTGCAAAGCCCACGAAGAGATTCAAACCAACAAGAAGCCCCTGGAGCAGGTCGCCCACGGCTGGGACCCCACAGCCACCGACGTCCTCAGCGGGGTATATAAGCTGCGAACCCTATCCTATACCCCCAATCAACCCGTACACTTCCTCATCTACTCCTCAGGGAAAAACTGGAAGCTCGAAGCCACGCCCTTAGGAAAGGAGATGCTGACCCTGCCTATAGGAAACATAGAGGGGATGAAGCTCAAGCTGTTGACCTATATGGGACGGGAACTACAACAGAAAGGGGATCTTTTTATTTGGATTGCGACCACCCATCCCCAGCACCCTATGTTGCAGATGGAAGGAAAGCTCAAATGGGGAAGCGTGCGCATGCTCCTCGACCGATTTACTCCGGGAAAGGGTTAAAAAACCTCCCAAGCACCACAAATAAATCCTAGTTGAGTTACCGCAGTGCCAGTGGACTTCACTCGCACACCCACAGGCAAAGTTCCACTCGCGCAAGATAAGGTAGAAGTCGATATACCTACTCCACTATTGGTATTTCCCACAGCGACAGACAAGCTATCATTTTGATACCCTACGATTTGGGCGCTGGTAGCATATATCGTTAAAGAAGGACTCGTCCCCAAAGGTAGGGGTGAAGAGTTCATGGAAGCAGCTCCAAATACCAGACTTGTGGATTGCTCCGCAGAGCCTGTTCCACATGTAAGAGAGAGGGAGCTAGCATTACCGTCACTCAAACTCACGTTCAAAAATAAAATATGACCCATGGGACATAGATACTCCATGGCAGCACGGGAGTCTGGAACTCCCACCATACTCGAATTTGCTCGTTGATTGGCCTGAAATTTGGTTTGATAGTACGCTTGTGCTGTTGAATTCGTGTAGTCACACCTACCCGTACCATCGGAGTTTCGAGTAGCTCCACGATAACATAAAGGTCTTGGCGTTTCGACTGCACAGACCAGATTCCCACTGGCATCAAATCCTGTAATCCAAGAAGGCCTACCCTCGGGATCCACCGGGCAACTTAAACGAGCATCTCCAGAATTTTGCCAAAAAAGGTTTGAAGTACTACAAATATAATTTCTGCTGCCATTAACGGGGTCTCCACAAGAAATAGTTATCTCTTCATATCGAAGACTATAAGGGCTATTTGCAAAATCAGCGGCAGAATAACCAGGAAAGTCCTTCCCCATCGTAGTGACGCTTGCTCCACCCGCTTTGCTCCAAGATGGCACTGTAAAAGATACAATCGGACCTTTTCGATCCGTACACGTCAAGGTAGTTGAGACAGTGGGGGAATTGCCATGTGTCCATGAGGTACCACTATACGAGTTTATCAGAGCCCCAGTACTCATGGAGTCTTGATTGGGACAAGAAAAACTCCATGATTTAATATAGCTAAAAGCCGTTCCATGACTGCTTGGATTACAGCAGAGCGAATTTCCAGCGTACCCACAAACTATGATCAAACCGTTGTTATAAGACTGAGCATAGTCTGTCTTATAATAATTAATATTGTAAATGGGGGTGCTCACCGCAGGACTGCAAGCTTTATCTACCTTGTTTCCCGTAAGGATCGTTCCCAGATAAGAAGAGCTTGGAATACTTCCTGAGCTAGAAACACACCCACTCTGATTTGGCAATAAGGTTTCCCCGTCGAGGCAAACAGGGCTACCAAGACCTGCAATTGCCGGCAGACCCACAGAGGGGATCACTTGTCCCAGGAGGTCCCATGTAGCATCACCTGCCAGACAGTCCCCATTTTTCCAATGCAAAAGTGGTTTATAGACTTCGCAAAGAGTTTGTGACAACTCTTCCAACGGCAAACAAGAGCCCCCTGACCCCGCAGAAAACCAATATTTTCCGCCTTTCAAACAATCTACCTGGGCTGGATTGTTTAAACACGCATTCCCATACCATTCAAGATTCGCTCCATTTTCTGGGCCACACTGCGATTGAGACAGCCCATAGGCACGTTGACAAACTCCACCCACCCAATATTGTTTTTGATTCTTACAAGCCGTTTGGATGCTGGTTTCTACAGGCACACAACCAAGTGCGTCACTCCACTGGTCGGTAGAACAAGCTTGTTTCTCTTGATTGGTAAAAATTTCGACGCAGCCATTGATGGGGTCATACTGATGATTTTCTCCCAAAACTTTACAGGCCAATGTAACCAGTAACACACTAATATTACTTGCGGGAACATCCCCATACGTAGCCTCAATCAAGGAGACTTCTTCAAAAGACATCTTCGATTGAGTAATAGGAGAAGGCTGTGACGGTGGCGTTAGTTTTATATCAGACTCCATGAGCTTCGTTTTGGCGTCAGGGAGAACGACGTGTATCCGAGCTGTGTCTGAAGTAAATCCAGAGACAGGACCCGAGGATTTCTTCCCACAAGTGATCAGCCCAAGCAGCAAAAAAATGCCCCATATTTTTTCCATTTTTCAAAGCCCTCTCTGCATTACCCAATTACCCAATTATAGCGTAGAAAAAATCTAAACCAAATTTTTTGGCTTCCAGGAAAAATGTTGGGGATCGATTATTGCTCTACACAGTACAGATGATACGTTGTATTACAGCCAGAGTAATTTGAATAGGCAAGGCATGCACCCGTCCTGTCATCAGAATTATTTGCCCCTGATCCAAACGCCCCTGTCGTAGGATAGCTAGCAGCAGAACTCCAACCAGAACAGGTACTGCCATCCACAAGCCAATTCGGAGGCGATCCAGTCGTAAAACCCGTCCATGCAATACCAGCCGAAAACCCTGTGTTTCCAAAGCAGTTAGTCAAGGGAAAGGAGAAAATCCCATTGGAGGTCGTTGTCCCCACGGGCGTACCATCTGTCCATGTATACACTGTGCTAGGGGCCAACACCCAAGCTATCCCTTCCCCACTGCCCCCGCTACAATTAGCAGTACTACAAGCTCTCCGATACACACCATCCACAAGCATGGCATGATAAGACCCCGTACTCGGCTTATTTATATCACTGGCACAAAAATTGTCCGCCCCTGTCACCCAAGCACTTCCAGATCCAAAATTTCCATTATGTGTAGAATTCGTAACAAAAATCCGCTTGGCAGGATTAAATGTAACCGTACTTGTCCCCGTGCCTGCATTTCCTGCATTATCCGTCGCTCCCGATAGCGTCGTAACCAGGATCACGGATTGACCTGAAGTACAAACTGGGCTTGAATAATTCACCGTAATTGTAGAGCCACCGGACCCGGTAATGGAAGAGACGACAGGAGGGGTGGTGCATGTACTCGTGCTAAAACTAAATGCACTCGACGTAGTAGTCACAGCCTCAGAAAAGGTAACCGTAAGACTCGTATTCCCACCAAAAATGACCCCTCCATTGGAGGGGCTGGTACTCGACACGGTAGGAGGCGTATTGTCGATGGTAATCGTCGAACTTTCACCTGACACCGTAGAAAGGTTGCCGAGGACATCTTGTGCTGTTTGTGCATTCACATGAACCGTGAATGACCTATTGCCCGTGCAAGCGCTTAAGGTGATGGTTGCGCCAGAAGCACTCATATTGCTTACACCGATGGTACAAGAGGGCGTTCCACCTGATACTGGCGTAAGTGTCACCCCACCCCCATTCGCTGTGAGTGTATCCCTAAGAGAGGTGCTTCCAGAAATGGAAGGGGTATAGGTTAACGTAAGAGTACTGGTACCCGAAGAGTTCATCAACGTACTACTTGGGGTCCCCACACTAGCCGAAGGACCTGCGGTAGAAACCGTATACGTTTGGGTGACAATATTTCCTACTCCAGGATTTCCTGCCAAATCCGTCACATGAACAGGATCTAAGGCAACAGTAAGATATTGTAAATTGGTGCAAGTTCCCCCAGAAAGCGTGGCGGTAGCCACTGTAGAATCTCCATTCATCACAACGCTTGCTACCGTCGGCGCCACACTGCAGGTGCCTCCGATGACAAAACGAGTGGTACCAAGAGCCGTCACCCCTTCGCTGAAAGTAGCAATGATCCGATAGGGAGCTGGGTTCACATATCCTGTGGTGGGAGATATACTCGAAAGCGTAGGGGGCGTCGTATCGATCTGAATGGGCAGACTCTGCAAAGAAGCTGCCGACAAATTCCCCAAAGCATCCGTTACGATACCTGATTGAACTTGAACGACCACGGTACCATTTCCACTACAGGAAGAAAGAATAATCTGAGCTCCCGTGGTAGAAATCCCCGATACTTGCGCATGACACGAAGCCACCTCTGAGGTTGCAATTACACTTATGCCCCCACCCGAAGCGGTTAACAAACTTGTCAGAGCTGTCCCCCCTGAGGTGGAAGCTGTGATGGTCATCGTCATGATCGAAGTTGATCCTGCGTCTAAAAGCTGTGAACTGGGTGTTCCGATGGTAACAGAAGGGCCATTTGATTCGATCGTATACGTCACACTGGAAGAAGAACCTGTCCCCACATTCCCAGCAGGATCTATAAGTATGGCAGGAGATAAGTTCACAGTAATAGTTTGACCGTTGGCACAATTCCCACCGATTAACGTAGCTACAGCTGAGAGAGAATCACTTGCCATGGTAATCAAAGAGACCGTGGGCAATGTAGTACAATTTCCCGAGAGGACAAAGTCAGAAGTCACCAATGCCTCCACTGGCTCACTAAAAGAAGCAATCACGGTAGAAGGAGATGCTCGCAACGGGTTCGAACTGGGCGTCAAACCCAAAATCATAGGGCTTGCATTGTCTACTTGAATTAAGGCACTTTCGGATGAAACAGCCGATCCATTTCCAAGAGAATCAGTGGCAGTAGCCGCATTCATATGAACCGTCAAGCTACCATTTCCAACACATCCACTGAGAACAATATTGGCAGTCGTAACGGATGTACTGCTTGCAGTCACTGAGCAAGAAGGATTTCCGCTTACTGTTGTCAAAAACACGGCATTTGAGAGGGTACTTATTACGTTGACTCCACCTGCAACCGAATCCGCGACAGTCATAGGAATGGTTACAGTCCCCGCAGAGTTAACCATCGTTGCGGATGGAGAACCGAGTGAGACGACAGGGCCAGATTTATCAACTACGTAGGTATTCTCGATGGCTGCCCCCGATCCAAGAACGCCCGTCACACTGATGGCTTGCGTGGGAGCCAAAGAAATTGTCAATGTCTGCTTGTCCTCACATACACCCCCAGATAGGGTAGCAATGCAAGTTTTCTTGTCTGCACTGATGGACAAAGAACCTGTAACTGCAGGAAGCGTACTACAAGTGCCCCTGACGCTATATGCAGAGGCAGGAATGGAACCAATGTCTCCATCAAATACAGCAATCAATGTAGAAGGAATGGAATTCAAAATTTTTGAACCTGGCGTGAAACTCACCAACATAGGGGAAGCCCCAAGGTTCACCGGTGAATCGATCAGACAATTTCCAAATTGATCCTTAGAAATTGCTGACCCCTCTGGACATAGATTAATAGAAGGAAAAGCTGTCGTAGAATATTTCTGCCCGTTTATAGCGGCAGCTTTTATATTGGTCGCATAGGTACTACAAATGGCCCCCATATTAACCAACCCCACACACAACCCCACAATAGAGCTGTCTAACAGGCTTTGCTGCGCCTCCGTAGGCAAATCCCCCGCTAATTCAGCCAAGGAATTGGCAAGCACAACCTCAATGACGGAGGCTGTATTGGTTCCAAAATCAAAAGAAAAAGCCCCTGCCAGGGCCGCACTCACCAAGGAAGAAGCAGATGTCACACTTGCTGTGGCTCCAATGCCTCGCAACAAACCCACCATTACGATTGATAGAAAATCCCCTTCTCCCACAAAAGTGGTGGAGGACAAAATGGAAGTTTGGACAAACGTATGAATGACTTCTGCTAACTGATAACTCATATTTTCAACCGATGCGACAGAAAGAGCTCCGTCGGTCTTGGATAACGCTTGAATAGCGCCATTTAGCACATGACTCAATAAAGTAGGGGAGAAACCCAAGCTTGAAGTTGTAGCAATGGCATTCCCGATTACACTGATGCGGTCTGCTTGGTTGAGTGGCTGCAAAATGGCTGTACCAAATGGCACCAACCATTTCGCTTCCTCTGCCGTACTGGTACTTGAAGAAAGAAAAACCATCGCTTGGGTGAGCATCGATTGAGACAAAACTAACGTAGCCACAGATGTCAAGGAAGATCCCGCACAAGAAAAAAACCAAGAAACTGAATCCGTTAGCGTATCTTGCGACAAAACAATCTCTGCTGCCCCGCCTGCCTTATTCATCACACAAGGCAAGAGGTCGACATTTTTGAAATGGGGATCCTGCAGTAAAAGTTGGCTCACTAACGAAAAATAAGCCGAAGCCGTTCCACTTGTTGTCGTCGTTGTATTCGTAACAGAAACCTGACTCGAGGTAGACGACCCCGATGGGGAAGAGCACGAGCAAACAAAAACTCCAGCCAAAAAAAATCCCAACAACTTCAACTTCATAATTAGTTTCCTAAAAGAAAGAGATATGAAGTTTTGTCGGAATAAGTAGAGATTTATTTATAGGCAGAGGTTAGTCGCAGGCCACGAGCCGGATTTTTTCTGTGCCATCGATTTCATGACAATCAGAGGGTATAGTAGCTTCTTTTCGAAAAAATCCCCATTTTCCTTTTTTCCCATGCTCCCGCTCCCCAAAACACACGCCCAAAAACGGAGAGCCGGGGGCATGAGAACGAAATACCACGCCTTGCTGCCAAGGAATCTCCGGATGACGAGCCCGCAAGACTTGGCACTGAGCAAAAGGAGGCCCCTGAGAAAGCTTTGCCTCTTTCAACCAAGAGATCGGGCCCAAGTCATTCACACAACGATCGATGGAAGCACCTACCCACAATGTAGCGAATAATATCAACGCACCTTGCTGGAGCCGAGGGAATTTTTCCACCTGGAATGCTGTGGTGCACAAAGTATATACTGCCAAACATATCAAAGGAGACATGCCAATATAATAGTACCGATGAGCCAAGCTATGAGCCCCATCTAGGCTCATAATGGCGAGACATTGAAGCAACAGGAGAAGTCCTAGCTTCCAGCCCCACGCAGGGAAAGAGCGAGTAAAGACAAGACAAAGAATAAAAGAAAGACTTCCCCCCGGAAAAAAGACGCCATCTGAAAGCCACTTCCAGACCTCTTTTCCCTGGGTCTGTAACGATGCCCACTGTTCCCAAGGGGAATGCAATGCCACAGCAAATATTTCACCCCTTGTGGTATACAATCGGATAAAATCAAGGCCCTTTGTATAGTAGAGAATGGAAATCCCAAGACTCACTATGATCCAAAGGGCTTGCCGCAAAAACGCCCACTTTGTTTTCTTTAAAAATAAAAGAGCCAAAAGAATACAGACGGGAGGTTTTATCAACAAGCCGAGGGTTGCGAGCCCCCCAGCAATCCAAGGATGTTCTTTCTCATCGTCCCAGACCACTCCACAGGCCAACAGCAGAAATGCCATGGCTGTAAAATCAGGCATCAGCTTCGTGAAATAGAGACCCGACTGCCCCAGTAAAGGCAAAAGAAGCCAGACCCGCCATGCCGGAATCCCCCAAATATCGTGGTTTCGCCAGACCCAAAGGATGGCGCCCCACAGCAAAAGACTCCACCCAAAAGCGATCAAACTGGCATACAGTGGTCCATTTTCCCAACTAACCAAATACCCCAGCCCCAAGAGGAAATTATAGAAAGGAAACTCCATCGGCATAATGGCAGACGTTTCCCCCGAATTTAACATCGCAGGCAACCAGAAATCCCATCCTGTGAGACCCTCCTGCCATCGTTGAGCATAGCGTATGCCTACACTCAATGTATCCGTTTGTCGCCAAAAGTGTGGGCCTGGATATGGATAGAAGGCCATGACGAGGCCCTCTATGAAACGAAGAGCCAGCAACCAAGCCACAAGTAGCTGGAACTTTTTGCTTGCCTGCGCACTGACCATTCGAAAATTCTCCATACCGCACGCCTCCCACTCTACTGCGAGCAATGCCCACGCTTTTCCCTTGAATGAATTATATTCCAAGGCTTTCTAGTTGCCGGAAGGCTTCTTCCTGCTCAGGGGTTAACTCGGTGGGAATCAGGAGTCCAACCACCACATAGAAATCTCCCCGCGCCTCGCTCCCCAAGTGGGGAAATCCAAGGCCTTTGAGACGAATCTTCGTCCCCGGTTTTACCCCAGCAGGGACCTTGACCTTTTTCTCTCCCTCCAAGGTGCTCACTTCCTTGCTCGCTCCGAGTACAGCTTCAGAAATCCGCAAAGCCAAAGCCCCATACACATCGTCTCCCTCGCGGGTAAACTCTGGGTGGGGAGATACTTGCACCATCACATACAAATCCCCATGGGGACCTCCATTGGGTGAAGCAGCCCCTTTCCCTGGCACACGCAGCTTGCCTCCCTCTCGAATCCCAGGCGGAATTTTCACTCGCATGCTCTGTCGCGAACCATCAGACAACTGGAAATCCACTTGCCGCTGAGAACCTCGGTATGCCTCCTCGAATCCAATTTGAATAGTGTATTCGATATCTTGGCCTTTTTTAGGCCCCTGCTGGGCACGGCCCCCTCGCGCATGGGCTCCCCCTCCAAACATAGAACCGAAAATATTTTCGAACCCACCCATCCCAAATTCCGAGAAGACGGAATTGAAATCCGCCCCGCGGAAAATATCATCCGTGGAATATTTTTGATGGAACCCGGAGGAACCGAAGGTGTCGTATTGCTTGCGTTTATCCTTATCGGAAAGCACCGCATACGCTTCACTGATCTCCTTAAATTTTTCCTCTGCCTTTGCATCGCCTTTGTTGCGATCCGGGTGATATTGCAAGGCAAGTTTACGATAGGCTTTTTTAATCACCTCATCGGAGGCGCTTTTTTCCACGCCTAATTTTCCGTAATAGTCCGACATCATGATCCTTTATATATCTATCTACCCGATGGAATAAGAAATCCCTGCTCCCTCCACCATAAGGCTTTTTTCAAGATGCGCAACATATCGCCTCCCGTATAATGAAAAGCTTCTGGGAAGGAAAACCACCGCACCGCCTCCGACTCAGAGGAACTCTGTAACGTTTTCTCGTCGGTATAAAAAAGAAATCGCATATCAAAATGAAGATGGGGAGGCTCAAGCCCTAAAGCAGGAATCTCGTGAATATCCATATCAAAGGGAAATGCGAGGACAGGCACAGCAGAAAAAAGCTCCACCCTTGCACACCCTGATTCTTCCTGAGTTTCCCGTTGAGCGGTCTCCAAAGGCGAGCGATCCAACGGCTCCACATGCCCCCCAAACTGCATCCATTGCTTCAATTTACCGTGATAGGTCAATGCCACATGCTCTACCTGGGGATCAACCAATAGAGCCGACCCAGTAATATGACCCGGTAAAGAGTGCCGTTCACAGACATCTTGAGTCAAAGCCACCAAGTCAAGAAAGCGTGAAACCACACGAGTCTCCACAGCTTCCTCGAACCAAGAGGCCCCCTGGTATACGGGCAACACCTGGGTTTGATATCCCATCAGTGCTTTTTGCAACTGAGTTTTTTCCATATCCCTCTCCGTTCCTGCTTTTTCTGAAAAAAGGAGATCCGTTATATAATAAAAATCAAAGAAATACAGAAAAAGGAGCGCATGGGTACCATGACAATACACACTGCCTTATTGAGCCTTCTCCTGCTCTTTGCCTGCAAAAACACTGTAACTACCTCTTCCTCTTCCACAAGCCAAGGGACCATTGCCTCCGATCCCAACTGCGCCCTGATTGCCAAGCATGCGCCCTCCACGACCCAACTTGCCCTCGCTGATGCCGAGACGGGAAAAGCCGCAGACCCTTTCCTCACAGAGGCGTTGGCCGCCCTCACGCAGAAAATACACAACCCCACGATTCAGGCCGTATTCGAACCCAGCTCCTATACATCAAGTCCCAGCCACAATCGGGTACACTTCACCTTTCAACTAGCTCGAGGGACACCCCTCTGTCCATTTTCCGCTCAAGTTTTTACCTACGATAGCAGCCTCCATATCTCCGAAAATATCACCAGCACCCTCCCTCCCGGGATCTCGGCACCTGAACCTTCCCAACTGCAACTTCCCGACCTAGGACAATCCCTCCAACAACTTTATACCGCTCTCAATTTAAGCCCTACCCAAGCCCAGCAAGCCCAAATTTTCACCCAAGTGCAAGCCAGCAGTGGCCCAGGATTTTCCGCAAACTCTTGCCTAACCTGGATCAATGACAGCTGGCAAATTGCCTGGAATATCGAGTTTAGAGCCAACCCTCCTCTCCCAGGCGATGAGTTTTCCCAGCCCCAGACCGATAGCCAAGTGGGGTCCACCCTCCCTAATGGAATGAATTTGGCTGATTCTGCTAAATCCATTCCACAACTGTACCAAGGGTATGCCACAGCCACCCAAGTCATCGGCATCCCGCGCACGAAAACCTTTTCCTTGCTCACAGGCATCGTCAACACCACCGTCATCAGTCACACCTTCCCGCCCACCATCAGCATCGTACCTAAGACCATTACCAACATGAGCCCAGGGGGAACCCTCTGTACCCCAGACTTTGCTACCGCCTATGACAATGGAAGCGAGCGAGCCTATAGTGCCTCGGGAAATTTTGCCTATCTCCCTGCGCAAGAGGGCATTCCCCTAAGCCAAGATCCAGCTACCACGCAAATTCAGCAGCAAGAAGCCTCATTTTTTGCCAACACGCAGGCCCACCTCGCTTACTTCAAAACCATTGGCGCCACGGATGCTTCTATCACAAGCCAAATTCAACTACTGATGGTGATGGGGACCGACCCCAACAGCGCCAATACCGCCTGCTTCGTTCCCGCTACAAGCACTTCCCCCAATGCCATCATGATCGGAGCTGGGGATGGAACCTCCCTCTATCACCTACGGGAATCCCAAGAAGTGCCCTCCCACGAATTAGGTCACTACTTTATCTACAAATACCTCACCCAAGTGGTGCGAGGACAACCCAGCAGTGTCATCCACGAAGGCCTTGCTGATGCCTTCGTCGTCTTACGCACGGGAGATCCCTGTTTTGGAGAAGGTATTTGTCCCCCAAGTGGGGCGGTCTGTAATTCACAGCAATGTTTACGGAACTCTGACAACCCAGACCTCGTTTTTGGCGCTCCGAACCTCCCTACAGAATTCCATCAAGTAGGGCAGGTGATTTCAGGCATGATGTGGACCATTGGCAAGACCATAGGGAACCTGGTAACCGCCAAATTACTTTATCTCGCAGTTACCTACCTTGAGCCAGCTGCGGACTATCAAAACCTCCTCGTGTCTCTCATGATGGCAGATAAAACCCTGAATGGAGGCACTAACGCTTGCACGATCTTCAAAATCGCCCTCGACTATGGCTTCAACCTATACATTGACAGCTCCTTGCAGTGTGAAACCTACGGGCCTACCTCTACCTCTACGACCACGCAAAATTGATCCCTCCCTTTAGAAGCTGTCTGATGAAGAGCACTGCGCATAGGCTTTGGTACTTAGCCAATCTAGAAGCGCTAAAAGAAATGCCACAGCGTTTTAAAAGGGAGGTGGTGAGACGAGAGATACGAAAAGCACGATTTTTCTAATCACCTTAAACAATTAAAATCACAGTGGCTAGGAGCTGCCGTCATTCAATACAGCTAGGGCCTACCTTCATATAAACCATACAATCGCTTGGATCATCTAGGTAAAAGGCTAGGGGGGGATGATGGATTCCGCTCCTTCTAGGTTGTGGGAAAGAGGCTGGTGTCCGTAGGAGCGTTAGTTGCAGCCCCAGCGAGCTAGGAATAGAGAGCTACGGACACCAGCCTCTTGTATAAGGACATTCGGAACCCATGCAAGAAGGGGAGTTTGATAGGCAGCCGTTTTTTTATATGGCTTATATGAAGGTAGGCCCTAGCCTCACATCCAGCCCCACGTTTCTATGTGGTTGCTCTTTTTCCAATATGTTACCTCTTGTCGAACATTTTGTTTTTTCTGGAAAATTTTTTACCAGCCGGGTCCCTCTTATGCTTAAATGTCTCCATTTCGAAGATCCAGCCGGCGTCTGGACATCGCTGCCCAAATCTGCATTCCCTTTAGGGCTCCAGATCGAGCAAGTATGGGAAGAAAGCTCCTTTTGGCGGCAGTTGGAAACCAAACAATATCATTGCCTTTTGCTTCACGTCGCTGAGCGGATGTGGCGCGCCGCCCTCTTGCGCATTAAACATCTGCAGCAAAAATGCGCCGTGGTACTTTTGGTCCAACATGCCCAACTGCCCCATCTTTTGACGCGGCTACCATCAGAGATTACAGAACTTATTCCAGCGGAAATGCCCCTCTCCGAGCTACACGCCCGTCTGACCGATCTCTGTGAACGCCTGCAAAAAGAACGAACCCCGCCCTCAATGACCATGCCTGACTCTGCTGCAGGAGAAACCATGGGCACGATCAAGCGCACACTTGCACGGTTAATTCACTCTGAGGTACCCAATATTTTGGTCACAGGAGAAAGCGGAACAGGAAAAGAAGAAGTGGCCACTTTGCTCCAGCAAGTACTGCCGCCTGGGACCCCCTTTTACCCCATCAATTGCGGAGCCATTCCCCCCTCCCTGGTCGAGTCCGAGCTTTTTGGATATGAAAAAGGGGCCTTCACCGGCGCTACCACAAGAAAGAACGGCTTACTGGCTAAAGCCCATCACGGCTGGGTGTTTTTAGATGAAATCACATGCCTACCCCTCTCCGCCCAAGCCGCCCTTTTGCGGACACTGGAAACGGGCGAAGTTCGACCCATTGGTTCCTACTTACCCAAAAAGTATACTATACGGATCCTGGCGGCAACCAATGAAAACCCGGAAGCCCTTGTCACTCAACAAAAATTTCGCAACGATCTATTGCAACGGCTACGGGGGTATGAATTCGCCCTACCTCCCTTTCGAGGCCGATCTATCCAAGAAAAAGAAGATATCCTCAACCATCTACTCCTTCGATTGCACGCAGAAGCCCAACGCCCCCTTCCCATGCCATATCAACTTTCTGCTGAAGTTCGCGCGCTCTTCCTGCAACTCGAGTGGAGACAAGGGAATATTCGAGCGTTGTGGAATACCTTGCGCGCCATGACCATCACCTCTGAGTCCTCTCTTCTCACCTTTGGATGCTTACCTCTTTCGTTCCGCGAACAGTTGGTTGCACGCTTACTTGACCCCCCTTCTCCGCTATGATTTGCTAAAAGAAAAAGGAGGCTCTGTTGCACACCGCCAAACACGCCATCATTCGTAGCGCCTGCTGGATTCTCTGCGCATGTCTCTTTGCCCTGGGAATCGCCTACTGGCAAAATTACACTGCTGCACTTACCTTCCTCACCGGCTACCTGCTGGAATGGTCCCTGAGTGTGGACAACTTATTTGCTTTCCTAAGTATTTTTACTTTTTTCTCTGTTCCAAAAAACCTGCAGTCGCGAGTCCTATTTTGGGGTCTTTTTGGGGCAGTAGCCATGCGAGGGCTTTTTATTCTCTTCGGCATTGCCTTGCTCCAGCGTTTTCATTGGGTTTTTCCCCTCTTTGGACTTTTTCTCCTCTTTACCGGTTTCCAACTCTTACGCAAGAAGCCCGATGGGGAGATGACCCAAGAATCCTATTTAGTGGAAAAACTTCGTAGATGGCTTCCCATTACCAAAGAATTCCATGGTTCCCATTTTTTGGTGAGAGAAGAGGGAAAATGGAAAGGCACCCCCCTCCTCCTCGTTCTGATTTCCATTGAAATGGCCGATCTTCTGTTTGCCATGGATTCCATCCCTGCTATCTTGGGGATTACCACAGATCCTTTCCTCGTTTACACCTCTACAATGTTTGCCATCGTAGGACTGAGAGCCTTGTATGCGGTGCTCTCTCATATGCTCACGCGATTTCGATATTTGCACTTTGGCGTTGTAGGCATTCTGCTCTTTATTGGACTCAAACTCTGCCTCATGCCCCTCTTTTTGATCCCCACCTGGGCTTCTCTCGTTGTTATTCTTGGATTTTTCCTCATAAGTTTAGCGGCTTCCAGCTTCTAGTTGAAATTTTCCGCGAGGCACCGCATACTTCCTGTCTCTTTATTGCTTTCTATCCACTGAGATACATCCGATGAAAAAAAAATTAATTACCTCTGCTTTACCCTACGTCAATAACAGCCCTCATTTGGGCAACCTCATCGGATGCGTACTATCCGCTGATATCTATGCTCGCTTTTGTCGCTTACGCGGATACGAAACCTTATACGTCTGCGGCACCGATGAATACGGCACTGCCACAGAGAAAAAAGCCCGAGAGGCTGGCGTTAGCCCCAAGGAAATTTGTGACAAATATTTTGCTTTGCACAAAAAAATCTACGATTTCTTCGAAATCTCCTTCGATGCCTTTGGACGAACCTCAGATCCTGTCCATACCGAAGTCGTACAATCCATTTTTCAACAGATGAAGCCTGAGTATCTCTGCGAGAAAACCACGGAACAACTCTACTGCATCAGCTGTGAGACCTTTCTTGCGGATCGATTTATTTCCGGTATTTGCCCTCATTGCAAAAGCACAGAGGCGCGAGGGGATCAATGTGACTCATGTGGAAAACTTCTCTCTGGATTAGAAGTGATTGATCCTCGATGCACCACATGCCAAACAAAACCTGAAGTTCGAGAGACCCAACATCTCTACGTGCGACTAGATCCCATGAGAGAAGCCTTGGTCCAATGGCAGAATGAATCCATTCGCAAAGGGCAATGGACGGACAATGCCAAAGGATTTACCCAATCCTGGATGCAAGGCGACCTGCAAGACCGCCCCATCACCCGAGATTTACAATGGGGCGTTCCCGTCCCTTACAAAGGATTTGAAAACAAAGTATTCTACGTATGGTTTGATGCGCCCATCGGATACATTTCTATCACCAAAAGTCAGTTCCCTGACACATGGGAAAAATGGTGGAAAGATCCAGAGAACACCGAACTCTACCAATTCATGGCGAAAGACAACATTCTCTTTCACTCCGTTCTCTTTCCTTCAACGCTACTCGCAACCGAGGACACATGGACCCAATTGCACCATCTAAACTCCACCGAGTACTTGAATTACGAGGACAAAAAGTTCTCTAAATCCAATAACCGAGGCGTATTTGGAGATGATGCCATGGAGTTGGGCATTCCTGCCGATCTATGGAGATACTACCTTCTCTCCGTTCGACCGGAAAAGCAGGATGCTTCATTTTACTGGGAAGATTTTCGACAAAGAATCAACGGAGAGTTTATCGACACCGTTGCCAACTTGGTCAACCGCGTGCTTTCCTTCTTAGATAAGCATTTTGAAGGGCATGTGCTTTCCGTTGAAACTGACCCCCTCTGTGCAGACTTCGTTGCCGATGTTCGACATCGAGAAGCCCGCATCACGGAACTATTAGAAAGGGTCTCCCTCAAAGAAGCCCTCCAAACCATCGTAGCCTTGGGAGCCCGCGCCAACCAGTTCTTCCAAGAGCATGAGCCGTGGAAAAAAATCAAGGAAGACCGCGATAGCGCCCACAAGATCGTCTCTGTGCTCACTTATACCATCCGAGATATCGGGATTTTACTGGCGCCTTATATGCCTGAGACTTCGAAGAAGATCGGGGCATTTTTTCACGAGACAAACGCAGATTGGAAAACCTTGGGAGATTTTAACAACTTGGAGAACACGAAGGTAGAAAAGCCGGAGATTCTGTATCCAAAAATCGAAAAGGAAACCGTGGATACGTTCCATGTGCGGTTTGGGTAGCACCCTCTCTACCTTT
>Ga0114970_10001814_pt1 | contig 15959 bp, 15 predicted proteins | sample M_140205_XF_Meta_FD_87030 | JGI IMG/M metagenome (GOLD analysis project Ga0114970, IMG submission 87030) | Freshwater microbial communities from Lake Montjoie, Canada to study carbon cycling - M_140205_XF_MetaG | ecosystem: Environmental > Aquatic > Freshwater > Lake | place: Lake Montjoie... | reverse complement strand
TCAGGGCGCTTGGGACGGTGCCAAGGGGGTCTGTCACATCAACGAGTGGACACGGTTACCCAAATCAACGATTCGCAACCGTAAGAGTGGACGAGCGAGGGAAACGCCGGTGCCACCACTCGCCTCCAGAGACGATTGTTACGGCTGGCTATTCATACACCAAAACCAGGGCAAGGGCATCGGTCGCTACGCTTCCAACTGCTTTCAGTTTCACGCTCATCTGGTATAGGACAACTCTTATATGAGGCTCCAAGGGTGCGACATGCTATACTGATTTCAGTCGACGTCCAGCATGATTCTGTTGGCGGATGAATCCACTTTTACGGAAAATCATTCGCGGGGACGTTGCCGCAGCCGGTGCCTGTTGCGCCGCCCACTGCAGGTTGAACGTCACAAGCGAACTTCTGAGTAACAGTAAAGATTCCGGTCAGGCCCGATTGCATTCCCTTCGGTTGCCTGATGCCACTGGGTCCTTTCCCTCCTGAGCCTTCCGATCGTCAGCCCGCCAATTGAGAGCTATTCTCTTTTCGTCCCGTTCATAAAACGGTGCCAAGAGCCCGCTCCAAGAAGACAGACTAAAACACACTTAATGACTTTATTTACAGAACTCGACCTTTGCCCCGCACTCAAGGCCAATCTCGCGAAGAACAACTTTGTCACCCCGACTCCCGTCCAGGCCCAGTCCATCCCTCACCTGATGACAGGAAATGACGTGGTCGCCACCGCCCAAACCGGCACCGGCAAGACCCTCGCTTTCGCCATCCCCGTCCTCGAAGCGCTCAATGCAATGCCGCGCTCGAAGACCGTCAAGGCCCTCATCCTTAGCCCCACCCGCGAACTCGCCATCCAGATTGAAGAGACCTTCAAAAAGATGAACGAAGGCACGCGCATCAAGACCGCTGTCGTGGTCGGTGGCCTTTCCGAAGGCAAGCAGCTCGCCAATATCAGGCAGGGTGCCGAAGTCATCATCGCCACCCCTGGTCGCCTCGTCGACTTCCTCAACCGCAATCTGGTGAATCTCTCGCAGACCAGCATGATTGTTCTCGACGAAGCTGACCGCATGCTCGACATGGGTTTCCTGCCCGCCCTCCGTGTCATCCTCGACGAACTCCCCGAAAAACGCCAGACCATGCTCTTCTCTGCCACCATCGAGAAGTCGGTTTCCCACCTCGTCAAGGAATACGTCACGAACCCGATCCGTGTCGCCTGCGGTGTCGCCACCAAGCCGGCCGAAAACGTGGACCTCTTCGTCTTCGAAATCGACCAGCGCCAGAAGTTCGAACTGCTGATGCACCTGCTCTATGAGCAACAGGGTACGGCTCTCGTGTTCGCCCGCACCAAACACGGTGCAGACCGCCTGGCCGACCATCTGGAACGCGCCGACATCTCCGCCACCCGCATCCACGGTGACCGGACCCAGAGCCAGCGCAATCAGGCCCTCGAAGGTTTCAAAAAGGGTAAGTTCCGCGTTCTGGTTGCCACCGACGTTGCCGCCCGCGGCATCCACGTTGACAATATCGCCCACGTCGTGAACTACGACATGCCGGCTGTCCCCGAAGACTTCATCCACCGCATCGGCCGCACCGGTCGCGCGGGTTCCCGTGGCTCTTCCTGGACCTTCTGCGCCCACAACGAACGTGGTGATGTCCGCGCCATCGAACGCGCCCTCGGCGTCCGCGTCACCTACAAGGAAACGCCCGCCCTCCCCGAAGCCCAGATCCGCGAAAAGAAGCACGCTGCCGCCCCGCACCACAACACAGGCCCGAAGGTCGTCATGATCCCGGTCGGCGACGCTGGTCGCAAGGCCAGCCAGGGCCCCTTCACCCGCAGCTTTGGTAACAAAAACAACAGCAGCCGTCCCCGCCGGTTCGCCGGCGGCCGGTAGTTTGCACCAGTAACCCGCAGTAACGAAAAAAGGCACCCTTTGCGGGGTGCCTTTTTTTGTTGCCGGCCTGATACCACCTGCGATGCCATCACCTTATGGGCAATGCCTCGAAGCTTCTGGCAGGAATGCGACGGCACCCGCTCGGCTGGAGGCTTGAAGACCTGAAGACATTGCCTGATCACCACTCAGTTGCCTGGCGCCAGCAGGGGACCAGTTAGATCGCCGCACCGCCGGTGCGAAATCCGAAACTGACGGAGATATTCAATGAAAGACGTCCCCACAGAAATCACAAGCAACCTGGAATCCTACCCTTTTGCCGTCCGGCCCTTGAGTGCCGACGAAGGGGGAGGGTACCTGATTGAGTATCCGGACATTCCGGGTGTGATGTCCGATGGGGATCCCCCCGAACAGGCCATCTCAAACGGACGCGACGCACTTCGGTCAGCGATCCTGACACTACAGGAATTTGCTGATCCGGTCCCCGCCCCGGGAACCCCCACGGCAGCGAGCGGACAGCGGGTTCCCAGAACGATCCATGCCCGTCTCACCGAACGAGCACGGCAGGAGGGTGTCAGTCTCAATGCCCTGGTTTCCACGATGATCGCCGAGGGCCTCGGCATTCGGCAGTCGAAGCGGCGCTGAACCGGGTCCGGAACTTACCAGCGAATCGGGTTCGGGAAATACTCCGCAATCAAATCGTCATAAAAGGCTTTATGATCTTCCAGCCTGGGGCGAGAGTCGCTCTTGGAATACAGGTCGTACGGGTTGAACTTTCGAACCCATTCCAGCATTTCGTGGTCGTGATCATCCAGTAAATGCTGGTACGCACCCTCCCGATGAATCGGATAACAGGAGTGATACCGGATCATATATTGCGCCGGTTCCGGCAGATAGTCCTTCGTCACCCGATAGAGATACTCGTCATGTCCCCAGGACAGGTGGACATTCCGAAGTCCGCAACCCGGCTCATATATTCCGTTTTCAGTCTGGAAAGCCGGATTCAGCAGATCCGGGTTCGCAGCGAAGTATTCCGGGTACACGATCTTCTTTGACCAGGCGCAGCCCACCGGAAAAGTATCGCCAACAACAGCCCATTGCGGTTCATCGTAAAAACAGAGCATCTTGCCCAGGTCATGAATAAACCCCGTCAGAATCATCCAGCGCGGATGTCCATCGCGACGGATCGCTTCTGCGGTCTGCAGGTTGTGCTCAATCTGGGTGAGTGAGGTATCGGGGTCGCTGTCATCCACCAGGGTGTTCAGCTTTTCCATCGCCTCCCAGATTCCCATCTCCCCACGGGTGAGCCCACCGAAACGGGTCTCACGTTCCAGGGCCGAAGCAACGGTCTGGAACTCGTGATTCTGGCGATAGAACTCGCGGACCACGGGAGGAGTGGTGTCGTTGTACTGCCGAAACTCCTCTTTTTTCTTGTTCGGATCGTACCGATCCCGAACGGCATCATCCCATTGGTCCAGTGATTGCAGAGGCTCGTAGTGCACGCTTCTATTTTGGCGCACTCCCCATCCGATTGGAAGTGGCCTCCAATACCTACAAAATCCCGGCGATCCGGGCCGCCAGTTCCTGAGGCAGGAAGGGCTTCGCAATCAGCTGCTCATGTTCAGAGGTTGAACCCTCAAAACCGGTAATCTCGTGCGCGCGGCCACACGCGACCTTGCCCGCAAGAATGCCGAACCAGCTGTCTTTCCAGCCCCCGGCAGAGGCTCGCCAGATTCCGCCGCTGTTCATCCGTCAAGACACGGGGCACCCGGTCGATGAGGCAGAGAGCGCCCACAGCCAGACCTTCCGGTGTCCGAATTGGCGCCCCGGCGTAGGAACGTATCCCCGGTTCTCCGGTCACCAGCGGTGAGTCCCGAAGTCGCTCATCCAGAAGCGTGTCCGGAACTTCCAGCAAGCCCTCACCCCGAATGGTATGGGAACAAAACCCGATTTCGGAGGGCACTTCTGAGTGCCCACCCGACTCTTCACCTACAACCAACCTCGGTCCGCGAAGGAAATCAGTGCAATCGGCATCCCGCAGAGCTGAGTTGCCAGTTGGGCGAGCTCGTCAAATTCTTCTTCGGGGAGGGTATCCAGAATCTCGTAGCGGCGCAGAGCTGCGACACTCGCCGTTTCCGTGTCGGGCACCGCTGGAGTGGACATTCTTCGGACTTATCACAATTGTTCGATGCGCTGTCTTCCCGGTCACGCTAAACTACCCCTCAGGGCTCCGGCCCTTTTCATGCTCGAACTAAGAAATGTTCAGAAGAGATTTGGTGGCGTCACCGCGCTCCGTGACGGCAACCTCTCGGTTTCCGCCGGGGAGGTCCATCTCCTGCTTGGCGAGAACGGCGCGGGTAAATCTACCCTGATGAAGATCGTCGCCGGTATCGTCTCCCGCGACTCCGGGTCCATGCTCTGGAACGGCGCAGAAGTCTTTTTGAACAGCCCGTCGGAAGCCGCTGCCATCGGCATTGCGATGGTGAACCAGGAATCTCTCCTGGCCCCGCACCTGACTGTCGCCGAGAACATCTTCCTGGGGCGCGAAAAGAAACGCCCCCTCGGCTGGGTGAACCGCCGCGAGGTCATCGAAGAAGCCCGCGCCATCATCAAGCAGTACGGCTTCCCCCTCGCTCCCGAGGCCCTCGTTGGCCACCTCAGCCCCGCCGGCCGCCAACTCGTCGAAATCTGCCGCGCCATCCGCCACGGCAGCAGCCTCCTTATTTTCGACGAACCGACTTCCTCACTCTCCGATACCGAAACCCAACAGGTCTTCCGCATCGTCCGCGACCTGAAATCCCGCGGCATGGCCATCATTTACATCACGCACCGCATGGACGAACTCCGCCAGATCGGCGACCGCTTCACTATCCTCCGCGACGGTGCCATGGTCCACACCGGCGTTCTGGCTGATATCCCGACCGACCAGCTGATTCGCCACATGGTCGGTCGCGAGGTCGATCACATTTACGAACGGGAACATCTGACGCCCGGCGAAACCGTCCTGGAAGTCCGCGACCTTTCTACCGCCGAAACCCAGCTCCGCAATATCTCGCTCAAGCTCCGGAAGGGCGAAATCACCGGCATGGCCGGCCTGATCGGTGCCGGTCGAACGGAACTTTGCCGCGCCATCTTCGGTGTGGATGCCATCACTACCGGCGAAGTCCTGCTTGGCGGCAAACCGGCGCATATTCGCTCCCCCCGCGATGCGGTACGTGCAGGAATCGCCCTCGTCACCGAAGACCGCCAGGTCTCCGGCCTGGCACTCGGCCTCCCGATAGCCGCCAATATGACGCTCGCAAATGTGGAACGCATCAGCCGCTTCGGGTTTCTCGACCTCGTCTCGCAGAACAAACTCTGCACCGACCTTGGAAAGACCATGAGCCTGAAGGCGGCCTCCGTCGCGCAGGGTGCCGGAACCCTGAGTGGCGGCAACCAGCAGAAAGTGGTCATTGCCAAATGGCTGTTCCGCCAGGCGCAGGTCTTCCTGTTCGACGAACCCACGCGAGGCATCGACATTGGCGCCAAGACCGAAGTCTTTGAGCTGATGAGTGAACTCGCCCGCCAGGGTGCAGCCATCCTGATGGTGAGTTCCGAACTCACAGAACTGCAGCACGTTGCCGATCGCATCCTCGTCATGCGCCAGGGGCGAATCTCCGGGGAATTGCCCCGCATCAACGGCGCAAGCCCCAGTCAGGAACAGATCATGAAGCTTGCCGTACCAGAAAGCACCGCAGGAAACAAAGCCGCATGAAAATCGATTCGCGTCTCCTCCAGAAACTCCTGCCGTTCCTCAGCCTCATCGCGCTGTTCATCGGCCTGTCCATCGCCTCGCCCTACTTCCTGACGGCTAACAATCTTGCCAGCGTAGCCCAGCAGACGGCCGTGTTCAACACCATGGCCCTCGGCATGACCATCGTCATCATCACCGGCGGCATTGACCTTTCCGTTGGCTCCATCCTCGGCCTGGCGGGGCTGATAGGCGCGATGGCGCTCGAAGCCGGATACCCGGTCGCGGTGGGTGTTCTCGTCGGTATCATTGTCGGTACCGGCTGCGGCTTCCTCAACGGCCTGCTCATCACCCGCCTCCGCATCCCGCCTTTCGTAGTGACGCTCGGGGCCCTTGGCATCTATCGCGGCGCCGCCCTGATTTTGTCCAATGGCCTGCCTGTCCACCGCATCCCACCCGCCTTCGCCTTTGTCGGAGAGGGTAGCCTGCTCGGCATTCCTTTTGTCCTGTGGCTGCTCGTGATTTGTGCCGTCATTGTCCACCTCGTCCTCGAACACACCCGCCTCGGGCGCTACGCTTTTGCCATCGGCAGCAATAAAATCGCCTCCGTGTACGCCGGCATCCCGGTCGATTTCCACACCACTGCGGTCTACGCCATTGGCGGGGCCCTCACCGGTCTCGCCGGTATGATTGAGGCCTCCCGCCTGATGACCGGCCAACCCACCGCCGGCCAGGGCTACGAACTGCAGGCCATCGCCGCTGTGGTTATCGGCGGAGGCAGCCTGAATGGTGGTGAAGGTTCTGTAGTCGGGACTCTCATTGGTGCCTTCATCATGGGTCTGCTCTCGAACGGTGCGGACCTTCTCAATATCTCGAACTACTGGCAGCAGGTCATCATCGGCTCGGTCATTATCCTGGCCGTCACGCTCGATGAAGTCCGCAAACGCCGTGCCCGATAAAGGTAAAAATCTATGACTCGCCGTGATCTTCTGACCTCCGCCGCCCTTGCCGGTGCCGCCGCGCTGCGTGCCCAAAGCCCGTCGAAGCTAAAAATCGCCATCTTCTCCAAGCACCTGCAGTTTCTCCAGGGCGCAGCCTTAGCGCAGGCAGTAAACGACCTCGGAGCCGGGGCCATCGACCTGACGGTGCGCGAGGGTGGGCACGTGGACCCGGCCCGGGTGAAACAGGACCTCCCGCCCCTCATCAAACTCCTCCACGCGGCCGGTCTCGAAACCCCCATGGTGACCGCGGGGATTATTGACGCCACCACCCCGTTCGCTGCCGACATTCTCGCCACGCTCTCTGAACTCGGCATCAAATACTACCGTTGGGGAGGCTTCAAGTGGGAGAAGAACAAGCCGATCCAGCAGCAAATCAATGAACTCCGCCCCCGTGTCGCCGCTCTCGCCGCCCTGAACGCGAAATACCAGACGACGGCCATGTATCACACCCACTCCGGAGTCGGTCAGGTGGGCGCCTCCATTTGGGATCTCCACGAGATCCTGCAGGGTCAGGACCCGAACCTGGTCAGCGTCAACTACGACATCGGCCACGCCACCATTGAAGGCGGTCTGGGAGGTTGGATCGAAAGCTTCCGCATCACAGGCCAGCACCTGAAAGGCATCGCCGTCAAGGATTTCATCTGGGAAAAGAACCCGAAGGGCGTCTGGCACGAAGCCTGGCAACCCATCGGAACCGGCATGGTGAAATTCCCCCAGTTCTTCGACATGGTACGAGCCGCCAACTTCAGAGGCCCCCTGCAACTCCACTTCGAATACTCCTTAGGCGGAGCCGAAAACGGCAAGGTAAAAGATCTGACCATGCCGCAGACCGATATTCTGGCCGCCATGAAGCGCGACACCACAGCTCTGCAGAATTTCCTGGTGGCAGCTAAGTTGGCTTAGGCTTCGATTCGAGGATCACTGAGCCGACTCGGGGGATGCGGCGAAAGTGCTCATCCCAGGTTACGAGCGTCGCGCCGACGCGATCTCTCCAGAAATTCGGGCAGTGAGCCTGTCAGTGAAGCAGCCGATTCCCACCCTCAAATCCCGCAGATAATTCAGTAATCACCATCACGGAAACGTCAGTCCAACTGGCCGAACCCAATAGCTCAACGATTTGCCGGTCTCCCCGCTTGAAGTGGCTGTATAAGGCGGTATCGAGGCAATACCGGCTCATTTCCAGGCTCATCATCCATCACGTCGAACGACTTCAGGGTAGCCATCATTTGCTGGTGCTCTTCCTCACTCCAGGTCCCGGCGAGACGCCTTAAACCATTGCTGCGTCCGTACTCAATTCCAAGACTCGTCCGCAATACATCGATCACCGTTTGATTCAGCGATGTCCCCCGTCGCAGTTTCTCCGCCTCAAGTGCGGCAATCAGGTCGGCGGGCACGTTGCGAACGGTCAAGTAAGAGGATTTCATGATTCAAAGGGTATGAATGCTTCCTACACGAAGTCAACCGACCCTAAGCGTGCTTAGCCTTCAACCCCCAACCGGACACCCAAACCAAACCACCCGCCGCAACCGCACACCCACCCAGGAACAGGAAGGCTGCCGGGTACCCACCAGCATGGCTGCTCAGGTACCCCACCGCATACGGGCCCACAAAACCACCAAAGCTCCCGAAGGAACTGATCAGGCCAACCGAAGCCGCTGCGGCCTCCCCCGACAGCATCTTCGTCGGCAAAGCCCAGAAGTTTGGAAACGCCGACATGTAGGCTGCCTGCGAACACATGAACACCACAATCGTCATCGCAACCCCAATGCCCGGAGTCTGCGAAGCAGCCCACAAACAGCCTGCCATCGACATGCCACACATTGCGAAGAGTCGCTGATTGCCCCTCTGATCAGCAAGGAACCCAGCCGTCAGGGCAGCCACGGCGGCGGCGAAATAGGGCAGTGCGACCAGCAAAGAAACGGTGGTATTGCTGTACCCGGAAAACTGCGACAGGAACTTCGGCAGCCAGAAGGTAACGCCATAGCTGCCCGTCAGCAAGAGTGTATAGGCTCCCGTCAGGGAGAGGATCCTCCAGTTCCCCAGGGCTTTGAGGACGCTTCCCTTGTGTTGGGTGGCGACGGCGGCTCGCTCCCGCCCCAGTTCCGCTTCCAGCCATTCGCGCTCTTCCGCAGGCAGCCAGGTCGCCTGCGCTGGTTTATCGGTCAGAAACCACATGGTTACGATCCCGAGGATAATTGCCGGAATCCCTTCCAGAATCAGCAACCACCGCCACCCTGCCAGGCCCAGCCAGTGGAACTGCAGCAACCACCCGGAGATCGGCGACCCCAGCACCGTGGCCAGCGGAATTGCCACCACAAACATCGCGTTGGTTCTTGCGCGATCCTCAGCCAGAAACCAGTGCGTCAGGTAAACCAGCACGCCGGGGAAGAAACCGGCCTCCGCCAGCCCCAGCAAGAAACGAAGCCAGTAGAACTCCGTGGCATTCCGAATGAAGCCTGTCAGGACCGCCACCAGGCCCCAGCTGATCATGATCCGGGAGATCCACTTCCGGGCGCTCCAGCGTTCCACCAGCAGCGTTCCGGGAATTTCCAGCAGGAAGTAGCCGGCAAAGAAGATACCTGCCCCAAACCCATAGACTTCATTCGAGAAACCCAACTCACGCGTCATCTGCAAACTGGCGATGCCAATGTTCGTTCGATCCAGGTACGCAATGAAATAGAGGAGGCAAAGATAAGGCAACAGACGCTTTGCCACCCGTCGTCGGGTGGCTGTGTGGCGCAGATCGGACATGGGCGCGATGGTAGCACGGTTTCTCCCCAACCCGTGCCCCTTGCGTCCGGCCCCGAACTGCGCCAAGATTCGATTGAGCAGTTCTGAAATGGGCCATCACGCGGAAACACCTTTCGATAACATTGAGAGCTCACATGAGTACGTGAGCCTTTTGGCTGAAGCCATCGCGGAAGCTCTGTTGGATGTCGAGGCGGACATCGCTCTTGCTGATGCAGATGGTGCAACGCGCCGTCGCGAAGCGCTGCAAGTGGTGAGCTTCAACCTCACCAAACTGAAGAGCCAAATGTCATCGAGTCGTCGTATTCTCAACGATTTGCGCACCCTGCGGCGACTGCTTCTCGATGAGCGCCATTCGCAACAGGCATTGCATGTGGCTCCCGAAAAATAGCCACCTCCGACAGGTGGTTAATAGTCGCTTATCTTCTTCAGTCGGAAGAATCACCCCGCCTAAAGTAGGGTTTGAGATGCCGTACCATTTGTCCATAACCTGAATTATTTCATTAGCTTGCAATGCCCTCTTGACAGAATATTCACACGGGCGTACTATAGGTTGCTCGATGTAGTTAAATTCTGATTTCAAGTAACACCGTAAGGTAGGGGTTTCCTCGTATGACAACCTTCGTAGTCGGTGAAAAAGTGGTATACCCCAACCAGGGAGTTGGGACCATCGAAAACATCAGCACTCGTTACTTCGAGCAGAAGCCGGAGAGGTTTTATATCCTCCGTCTCTTCTGTTCGAGCATGACCGTGATGGTACCTTTTGCGAATGCCGAGTCGATTGGCCTTCGTAAGATTTCCAAGGCAACAGACGTATCCAAGGCTCTGGTCTACCTGTCCGGCCTGTCTATTGAAAACCTTCAGGACTGGAAAATCCGGTTCAAAATCAACAGCGACAAAATGCTGTCGGGGAGTCTGCTACAGATCGCAGAAGTCTTCAAGCAACTTGTTCGCATCCAGGCGGATAAACCCCTTTCGTTCCGCGAAAAGAAAATGCTCGACCGGGCACGCACCATGCTTATCTCTGAAGTTGCCCAGGCCCGCGCTATCAGCCAGCCTGAAGCGATCAACCTGATGCAAAAAGCCCTCTCCAGACTAAACCTGAGTTTTCCTGAAGCAGCTTGATCCCTCAGGCAAGCTCGCCCTACAGAAAAAAGCGGAACACGCCCACCGGCTGTTCCGCTTTTTTCGTTGTGGGGTAAATTCTCTGTTCCAGGCACCCTCTTAAGCAGTCTTTGTCCTCGCGACGCAGCCTTCAGCGGCGCACCTCAAAACGAACGGCGCAGGCAGCGTCAGCGCCAACCCAGACCGGAGTTCCTTCGCGAACGGCACCGCTGTCACCCTCACCGCAGGCCCTGCCCCGAAAGAGACGGCGAAAGGCGGACCGGTTCAACCGGCTCCGGTCTCGCGCTCACCTGCTCGGTAAGCATCAAAGCCGACACCACTTTGACCGCGAAGTTTAGCTAAGAGAAGCAGTGCCAAAGCCGACAAGGGGCGGACGTCAACCAGACGTCCGCCCTTAGCCGTATATTGGGAGTTGCTACTCGGGCTGATCATTCTCCTTGTTACTGCTGCCGGCTGGGGCCTGTTCTTTCTGAAGCCCGTCTGGTTTCCTCTCGCCATTACGGCGGCCGGGGTCGCCTGGGATAGTCAGTTTTCCCAAACTCTGTGGATCACCGGCACAATTTTTACGGCCGCGCAATTGGCCCTGGTTTGGGTCATCATCCGGAAGAAGCAAAACGCGGCTCGCCCCGAAAAGCCGGAGGCCAGTTGGCTGGAATACCTCTGGACGGGAGCCACCGCCATCCTTTTTCTGTCACTCGCAGTTGCCGGTTCACGCGGCTGGGCGTCGATTCCGGTCAATCGGCCCGGCGTGGAAACGATAGAAGTGTACGCTCACCAGTTCGCCTGGCACTTCCGCTATCCCGGCCCGGACCGCCGGTTCGGCAAAACTTCCCTCGATCTGATTTCCGACTCGGGAGGCAATTCTCTGGGGATCACCCCCAAAGACCCCAGAGGCAAGGACGATTTTGTGACCGCAACCCTGCGGGTGCCCGTCGGACGTCCCGTTTTGCTGGTGCTCCATTCGAGGGACGTGATCCACGATTTCTTCGTCCGTGAGTTGCGCACCAAGCAGGACGTGGTACCGGGGATGGAAATTCCGCTCGAGATCATGGTGGATCGGGCGGGCCAATGGGAAATCGCCTGCGCCGAGCTTTGTGGCCTTGGCCACAGCCAGATGCGAAGCCTCCTGATCGCCCTCCCCCCGGATGAATTTGACCGCTGGAAAGCGAGCGCGGGGACAAATTGAAGCGTCAGCGAAGCCGAACCTAACGGCTCAGCTAAGGGTAAAGAACAGGAAACGCTCTATCTGCAATCCGATGATGAGAGCCAACCTGAACTCTGGACCGCCCGGATCGGAACCACCAGCTTCGACATCAACATCCCACGCGCAAGCTACGACGCAGCGAAACCGGAACCTTTTGAGGTCTTCTCAACTATGCGCCCGCTTGGTTTTCGTGTCGAAGGCTGCGCGACCTGCCGCCATTTCCGGTTCAGCGGCTTTACGCGGAGTTGCTCGGGCGGGAGCCGCGGCTATTGCTTTGAGGGCAACCGTCCGGCGGAGGGTTGGCCGACAGTCGTTGTCGATTATTACTGCGGGGACCACAGTTTTGTGGGGTAGAACAACACGCGGCATCTGCCCCTTGAAAAATAGGGCGAGGAGTCGTTTCACTTTCGTCCGATGGCGAGGATCGTTTCGAAAGCGGGGGCCTGTCCTTCACGGTCAACGATCCAGCTTTGCACTTCTTTGAAGCCGGTTTGTTCGAGGAAGCCGCGGAGTTCGACTTCGGAGAAGCCGAGCCACGTGTCGGCGTACATTTCGCGGGCTTGTTCGAAGGCGTGCTTTTTGAGGTCCAGAACGACGATTCGTCCGCCGGGCTTGAGCATCTTCCAGGCGGCTTCGACCGCGCGTTGGGGATGGAGCGCGTGGTGGAGGCTTTGGCTGAAGAAGGCGAGATCAACAGACTCGGCGTCGATGGGCGGGGATTCGAGGTCGCCCTGCCGGTATTCGAGGTTGGCCAGCCCGTTTTCGCGGGCGAGGCGGGCACCGAACTCCACCATTTTCGCCGAGTTGTCGACGGCGATGACTTTTTCGGCTCGCTGGGCGAGGAGCTGCGAGAAGGTACCTTCTCCGGCCCCAAGGTCGGCGATCGTCATCGGCGGCATGAGCTGAAGCAACATTTCCGCCAGGCCCTTCCACGAGCGCCCGGGAACATAGTTGCGCCCGAACTTGCCGGCGAGTTCGTCAAAGTAGGTCCGGACCTTGTCGCGGCGCTTCTCGAGAACGAGGGCCAGGGCCTTTTCGTCAGCGGCGGCTTCGGGAACTTCTTCCGCAGCGGCACGGACGACTTCGACCAGGTGACGGTCCTTTAACTGGTAGAGGCTGTTCTTACCCTGCTTGCGGTCCTCCACAAGGTCGGCCTGTTTGAGCTGCGCGAGGTGGGTGGAGATGCGGCTCTGGCCCAGGCCGAGAATCTCCTGCAGTTCCGCTACGGCGAGTTCCTCGTGATCGAGGAGCAACAGGATGCGGAGACGATTGATGTCGCCGACGGCTCTTAGCGATTTGAGGATGGACGCCATTGACTTCGAGGACCTTAGTGATAATATATCAACATATCCCGATTCGTTGATATATCTTTTAGCATCTGTAAGCACAGGAGAAGATTTTGAGCACTGCAACCTTTACCGATTACAAAGTCGCTGACATGGCGCTGGCCGTATGGGGCCGCAAAGAAATTACTGTCGCCGAAAAAGAAATGCCCGGCCTGATGTCGATTCGCGAGAAGTACGCGAAGTCAAAGCCACTGGCTGGCGTGCGCGTTTCCGGCTCGCTGCACATGACGATTCAGACGGCGGTGCTCATTGAGACCCTCGTCGACCTGGGTGCCAGCGTTCGTTGGGCCAGCTGCAACATTTTTTCAACTCAGGACCATGCTGCGGCCGCGATCGCCGCTGCCGGTGTTCCTGTGTTCGCCTGGAAGGGCGAGACGCTGGAAGAGTACTGGTGGTGCACGGATCAGGCGCTGCAGCATCCGGGCGGTCTGGGACCGGAACTGATTGTTGACGACGGTGGCGACGCCACGCTGTTCATCCACAAGGGTTATGAGCTGGAGAACGGTGACCGCTGGATCGACACGGATTCTTCGAGCAAAGAAGAACAGGTTATCAAGAACCTGCTGCGCGAAGTGCATGCCGGGAACGCGACCCGCTGGCACGGTGTGGTGAAGGCCTGGAAGGGTGTTTCCGAAGAGACGACCACCGGTGTCCACCGCCTGTACAAGATGCACGAAACCGGTTCCCTGTTGATCCCGGCAATCAATGTGAACGACTCGGTAACGAAGTCGAAGTTCGACAACCTCTACGGTTGCCGCGAATCTCTGGCAGACGGCATCAAGCGCGCGACCGATGTGATGGTGGCGGGCAAGGTTTGCGTGATTTGCGGTTATGGCGACGTGGGCAAGGGTTCAGCGCAGTCACTGCGTGGCCTGGGCGCTCGTGTTGTGATCACTGAAATCGATCCGATCAATGCTCTGCAGGCTGCGATGGAAGGTTACGAAGTGACCACCATCGAAGAGACCCTGGGACGCGGCGACATCTACGTGACGACGACCGGCAACCTGGACGTGATCACGTTGGAGCACATGCGGATGATGAAGGACCAGGCGATTGTCTGCAACATCGGTCACTTCGACAGCGAAATCCAAGTGGAAAAGCTGAACGAAAGCGACGCGAAGAAGCTCGAAATCAAGCCCCAAGTGGACATGTACACGTTCCCGAACGGCAACTCGATCTTCATTCTGGCGGAAGGCCGTCTGGTCAACCTTGGTTGCGCGACTGGTCACCCGAGCTTCGTGATGTCGAACAGCTTCTCCAACCAGACGCTGGCGCAGCTGGATCTGTGGGCCAACAAAGACACCTACAAGCCGGGCGTTTACGTTCTGCCGAAAAAGCTGGACGAAGAAGTAGCGCGGCTCCATTTGGAGAAGATCGGCGTGAAGCTGACGGTTCTGAGTGCGACGCAGGCGGAGTACATCGGCGTGCCGGTGGAAGGTCCTTACAAGCCGGAGCATTACCGGTACTAAGGTTCGGTAAAAAGCATCACTCGTGGGGCTCGGCAGAGATGCCGGGCCCCTTTTTTATTCGGATGTCAAAGAGCGGTGTCGCCTGGATTTGGGCGCGATCTCTACCAATTCGAAAGAACCGGGCCGAGCTCGGGACACGGCGGCAGCGACGTCACCGGCCTGAACTTTGATATTTGGCCAGAAGTTCGAACTCAATACGACAATGGTAAGTCTGCGTCCCGCGAGGTTCTGCTGATACTGAATGTTTTGGTCGCAGCTCACCATCAGTGTAGGTTGCCCATAGCTTGTGCGACTGAGGTATGCCTTGCAGGCCAGAGAAATCCGTGTAGTGGTAAAGGACACCACCTTGAGCTGGCGCAGGAATGTAAATTGTGCTGAGCCCAGTCAACTCTTCAAACAAAGTTTCCACTAGCCGAGACGGGTCGGTCACAGTTTGACGACCCACTGGCTTTCCGATGCGGCGTCCCCGTAGAACCCGGCTACTTCGGCGGCGGTCATTGGCGCGAAGGCTCCGGGTGCCTAACTCACGCGCCCTTTCAGGACACCAGCCTGGCGGGAAGATCCGGCGTCCGGATGCGGCGGTATGTGGTGGGGGCCGGAATGGTGGTTTTCACTCAGGACGGGGATATTTTTGTGGTCCACATCTTCATTCTCACCTTTTATTGAAGACGCGCTCCAGGGAGGTTGACCTCGCCTTCGAAATTCATCGTCCCTGGCCTGTAACGTACCGCTTCCTCGCGGACTCCTTTGGGAGGGACTAAAACAAGAGGCAGATTCCGGTGCGCCTCCCCAAAAAAAACGATAGCCGAGTGCGCACGCGGTGACGGCGACTCGGCTACCCATGCCCCTTATGGGGAGACTTCAAGCGTCAGGACTATCCACAATAATGCAAGCGGCAACTCAGGCGGAGCGACGGCGGCGCAGCAGGAACCAGAGGCCGAGCACCGGGCCGGCGAGAGCGATTGATGCGGGCTCGGGTGCATTTGCGAGGGTCTGATTGACGAAAGAGCCGGAGTTTGCATAGTCGCAGCAGCCGTTGCCTCGGAACGAGATAAAACCGAAACCAAACTGGGTGGCAGTGGTATCTGAAAAGCCGAGTGTCGGGTTTTGCTCCTTGAACTGGATTCGGTTAATTCCGTTGAACACACCTGACGCTATGTATTGGGCATTGGTTGCAATGATTTGCCAGTTGTTGATAACGCCGCTGGTTGAGTTTACTCCGAAGTAGTTGAGTGTGGCACCGCCAGCGGTATCGACGTCGAGCGTCCTGCCCAGGTAGTTGACCAGGATACGCGCGGAAGCCACTCCGCCCGCTCCGCTGTTGAGGTCGGTGTCCCAGACAAAACCGCCGGTTACGGTACTCCCGCTATAGGTTGCGATCGTCACGTCCTGCAGGGCCCATGTAATTTGGCCGGCTTGCGCCAGTGGCACCAGGGTCAGCAGCAGACTGGCCG
>Ga0114970_10001808_pt1 | contig 15989 bp, 10 predicted proteins | sample M_140205_XF_Meta_FD_87030 | JGI IMG/M metagenome (GOLD analysis project Ga0114970, IMG submission 87030) | Freshwater microbial communities from Lake Montjoie, Canada to study carbon cycling - M_140205_XF_MetaG | ecosystem: Environmental > Aquatic > Freshwater > Lake | place: Lake Montjoie... | reverse complement strand
CGCAAATTCGCTCCTCCTTATTTTATTTCTGACGATGCCTGCTTGCTTTAATGCCTTGCCGGGGATGGAGGTTCCCGTTGGCGCCATCACTCGGGGATTTGATCAACTCTGGGCTGAGCCTAACGTGAGCGAGCAAAAAGCGCTGCAGCTCAATCTCGTGCTGCATTTAGGCGTCGCTACTACGCCTACTGATGCCGTTGAGCAGTTCGCCGTCGCCCAACGATTCGCACAGCGTTATCCGTGTCGGGTTGTCGTGTTATGTCCGACTGAATCGGCCGAGAGTCCGCTCAAAATTAGGGCTAAAATCTATGGGGAATGTTTTTTTGGAAAATCCAAAGATGATACGCGCTGCGTCGAATTTGTCGCCCTGAGTTACCCGCCTGCCGCCAAAGCTTATTTGCAGGATCAAGTGTCTGTGTGTCTCTCAACTGATCTGCCTCTTTATTATTGGGCTCATCGATTTGCTTCCAGCAAACGGATGAGCGATTACCAATATTTACTCACGCGGGCACAGCGAGTGATGTTCGACAGCGCCATCGTTTCGCCTGACGCGCTGAGCTTTGCCTGGCCCAACATTTCAGCTGTCCGTGACCTCGCTTACACCCGTACGCTGATGCTGCGCCAGAATCTCGGTCAATATCTTAGTCGTTACGCCCCGGAACTGATAATCACCGGATTGCGACAAGTCACCATTCGGCATCGTGGGTCGCTGTCCGCTGAGGCAAATTGTTTGCTGCATTGGGTTAAAAAAGGGCTCGGGCGTTCAGGGTGGAGCGGTAATTCCGCGCTTATTTTCAACGTGCAGCCGCTCGCGAGTGCGGGCGATCTTTCCCTCGAGTTTACGTATGCCACTTCCGGGAAAATATTCCACTGGACGGCTGATTTGGATAAAAATTGCGCTGAGTTCACGAGTGATCTTGGTACAGGTCCATCCACCCAGATCGTGGGCGCGCACTTGTTATCCCCCGAGTTGGCGCTGAGTGAGGCTATGTTTTACTAATCGGGGCTAACCGCCCGCCCGGTGCGATCAGGGGGATAGTATGCTGGCCAGCGGCGAAAGTGGCTGGGTTCAGCGGCTGCCGCCCTGGCCAATCCCAGAGTTCAGTCATAACAGTATAATCGGCTAAAATAATTCTGCCGATGACTACCGCGGATTTGGAAGTAGGCTACCGCGATTGTTGCAAGAGCTTAGGCGGTGCGGCCGCGGTGCCGCCAGTAACCTTGCGCTAAGAAATTGTCCCCCGGCAGAATCTTAGTCGGTTAACCTCAGCACCACGTAACTTTTTTTGCCTTTGCGCAGGAGGAGATATTTACCAAATAGCAAATCACTCGCAGTGACGAGCTTCGCATGGTCAGCCACCCGGATGTTATTTAAATAAATGCCACCCGCTTCGAGATCCTTCCGAGCGGCGCCCTTGGAAGGGGCTAAGCCAGCCAGGACAATCAGCTCAATCATCGCGGCCCCCGGGCCGGCGAGCGTATCTTTAGCCAACTCTTTCGTCGGCACTTCGCCGACGATATCTTGAAATAGAGCGGCGTTGATTCCCTCGAGCGATCCACCGAAAAGAATTTCCGTCGCCTTTAAGGCCGAGGTGACGGCCTCCTCGCCATGCACGAGTGTGGTCATGGCTTGCGCTAAAGATTTTTGGGCAACGCGTCCGCCTGGGTTGGCTTGAAGTTCACTCTGGAGTTTAGCGATCTCAGCTTGCGAGAGGAAAGTCAGCGTCTTGAGCAGTTTGACCACATCAGCGTCGTCCGTGTTGACGAAAAACTGGTAGAAACGATAGGGGCTGGTTTTTTGGGGATCCAGCCAGACTGTTCCCGTGGCGGTTTTGCCATATTTGGAGCCATCCGCTTTCGTCAGCAGAGGGAACACGAGGCCCCAGACGGTCGCGCCCAGTTTTTTGCGAGTTAGTTCCGTCCCAACCGTAATATTGCCCCACTGGTCCGTGGCGCCGACTTGCAGCTCACAGTTAAAAACTTTTTTGAGGTGCTGAAAATCAAAGCCCTGCAGCAGCATGTAGCTGAATTCGGTAAAGCTGATTCCGGTGCTCCGATCTTCCATGCGCGATCGGACAGAATCCTTGGCGATCATGGAATTAACCGTGAGGTGCTTGCCGATATCGCGAAGAAATTCGAGAAAAGTGACTTGGCCGGTCCAGTCATAATTATTGACGACGCGGGCCGGGTTATGCGCGCCGGTGAAATCTAGGAAGCGTGCTAGCTGAGGTTTAATGCACGCGAGATTATGCTCAAGTTGGGCGGCGGTCTGCAGGTTACGTTCATCTGATTTTCCTGAAGGATCGCCGACCATCCCCGTGGCGCCACCGGCGAGGGCGATCGGATGGTGCCCGTGCTGTTGAAAGCGACGCAACGCAAGGAGCGGGACGAGGTTGCCGACATGCAAGGAATCGGCGGTGGGATCAAAACCGCAATAGAGCGTGATGGGGCCTTCGGCTAAGCGCTTTGCGAGCGCCTCGCGGTCAGTGCAGTCGGCGTAGAGTCCTCGCCATTCGAGTTCGTCCAAAATCGTCATGGAATGCTCGTTGTTATCAGCGGCGGTGATCGGAGTGGCAAGGGGGATTTCTGGACGTTGCTGGGTCGTTAGACCGAGCGGTTATACTAGTAGAACTTATACGCGACCTGTCTGTTTTATTAACTACCTTCATAACTACCTAAAATGGGTTGCCGGCCAGAGGTGGGTGGTATTAGTACTTTTCTTCCACGCGACGGGTCGCCGTCGTTCAACCATAATTCACTAATCCGCTTCTCTATGCCAATTGCCATCGGTTCCAAAGCCCCAGATTTCACCCTTAAGTCCAAAGCCGCTGATGGTCTTAAAGACGTCACTCTCAGTGCTAATTTCGGCCAGAAGCAGACCGTTCTCCTTTTCTTTCCCTTAGCCTTCACGGGGGTCTGTACTCAAGAAATGTGCGATGTCACCAGTGGCTTATCAGCCTATGCCAGTCTTGGGGCCGACGTGATTGCGATCAGTGTAGACAGTCCCTTCGCTCAAGAAGCTTGGGCGAAAGCTAATAAAATTACGGTCACGATCGTCAGCGACCTTAATAAAACGGCGACGAAGGCTTATGATGTGGTCTTCCCGATGCTCGCTGGCGTGGGTGATACTTCCGCGCGCGCGGCCTTCGTTATCGGCAAGGATGGGGTGGTAAAATATGCGGAGCAGACCGCGACGCCGAAGGATTTACCGAACTTTGCGGCCGTTAAAGCTGCCCTGGCCCAGTAATTTATAGGGCCGAGCCTGCTGGTTTGCGCTGCTTGATTCTAGCTAGCCAGCAGCTCGTCCCTGATCCGCTTCCGTCATCCGCCTAGAGTAATTTTTCATGAGTAATCAGCCTAATCCGTTTAATACCTTACAAACTTTTGCCAACGGCAAGCGCTTCTACTCGTTGCCGGCACTTGAGAAAGCGGGTTTCCCGATCGCTCGTTTACCGGTGAGCATTCGCCTCGTCCTAGAGGCGGTGTTGCGGAACTGCGATGGGCAGCGCGTCTTGGAGTCAAATGTCCGCGAACTCGCCGCGTGGAAACCCACGGAGCCTCGGACCGCCGAAATTCCCTTCGTGGTCGCGCGGATTGTGCTCCAGGATTTTACGGGAGTGCCCTTGCTCGTTGATTTGGCCGCGATGCGCTCGGCGGTCGCTCAGTTGGGCAAGAATCCGAAAATTATTGAACCGCTCGTGCCAGTTGACCTCGTCGTCGATCACTCGGTGCAAGTCGATTTTTCCGGTAGTGCTACGGCCCTAGCCCAGAATCTTGATTTGGAATTTACCCGCAATCGTGAGCGCTATCAATTTTTGAAATGGGGCATGCAGGCCTTCGAAACTTTCAAGGTTGTGCCGCCCGGCATCGGCATCGTGCATCAAGTGAATCTTGAATATCTCGCGCAAGGCGTGCTCAGCCAAGGTGACGTCTACTATCCTGATACGCTCGTCGGCACCGATTCGCATACGACCATGATTAATGGCCTTGGCATCGTGGGTTGGGGCGTAGGAGGAATTGAAGCGGAAGCCGGCATGCTCGGTCAGCCCGTTTATTTTCTCACGCCCGATGTGGTGGGCGTCTATCTGACGGGCGCACTCAAGGAAGGGGTGACCGCAACCGATCTCGCGCTGACCGTTACGCAGGTGATGCGCAAGGCCAAGGTGGTCGGCAAGTTCGTCGAATTTTATGGCCCCGGCGCCGCGGCGCTACCAGTGGTCGATCGCGCGATGATTGCCAATATGGCGCCAGAATACGGCGCCACGATGGGCTTCTTCCCCATTGATGAAGAGTGCAGCAATTTCCTGCGGGCGACGGGACGGACGGAGGCCCAGATAGCCACCTATGAAGCTTATTATAAGGCGCAGGGCCTTTGGGGTATTCCTGCGCGGGGAGCCATTGATTACTCGCAGGTCATCGAACTCGACCTCAGCGCCGTGGTGCCGAGTGTCGCTGGTCCGAAGCGGCCGCAAGATCGCATTGAGTTAAAAAATCTAAAGCAGGAATTTATCAGCTCCTTCTCTAAGCCCGTCACCGAAGCTGGCTTTGGCAAAAAAGCCGAAGATTTCACGACGGTCAGCGCTCAAGTCAACGGTCAGAAGGTTGGCCATGGTTCGGTCCTAATCGCGGCCATCACGAGCTGCACTAATACGTCCAACCCGAGCGTGATGCTCGCGGCTGGTTTACTGGCGAAAAAGGCGGTCGCCAAGGGCCTCAAGGTAAATCCTGCCGTCAAGTCGTCACTGGCGCCTGGCTCACGAGTGGTGACCGATTATCTTAACAAGACGGGTCTGACTCCTTATCTCGACCAACTCGGCTTCCAGACGGTCGGCTACGGTTGCACCACTTGCATCGGCAATTCTGGACCTCTCGCTGCCCCCATTGAGGAGGCGGTGGTTAAGCACGACCTCGTGGCGGCCTCGGTGCTTTCCGGTAATCGTAATTTTGAGGCCCGCGTGCATCAAAATATTAAGGCTAATTTCTTGATGTCGCCGCCCCTCGTCGTGGCTTTCGCGCTCGCCGGGCGAGTTGATATCGACATGGCCCATGAGCCGATTGGACAAGATCAGGCCGGGGCGAATGTTTATCTTAAAGATTTATGGCCGACGCTGCAGGAGGTGCGCGACCAGATGGCGGCGGCGCTCAAACCAGAAGTCTTCCGTCGACTCTACACTGATTTTGCGGCGCAAAATCCCAAGTGGAATGAAATTCCGGCGACCGCAGGCAATGTCTACGCTTTTGAGGCTGCCTCCACTTATATTCAGGAGCCGCCGTTTTTTACTCATTTTTCGATGCAGCCGGGGCGGATCGCCGAAATTAAAGGCGCCCGCGCTCTCGGTATTTTTGGTGATAGCGTAACGACCGACCATATTTCACCAGCAGGCGCGATTAAGAAGAATTCGCCGGCGGGCCAATATTTGTTGGCGAACGGCGTCACCTTCGAGAATTTCAATAGCTACGGCTCACGCCGCGGCAATGATCGCGTGATGACGCGTGGGACGTTTGCGAACGTCCGCATTAAAAATCTGATGTTAGGTGGTGAAGAGGGGGGCAATACCATTGGGCCGGATGGCGCCAAAACCTCCATCTACGATGCCTCGATGGCTTACCAGAAAGCGGGCACACCGCTCATCATCTTGGCTGGACAAGAATACGGCACGGGTTCGTCGCGGGATTGGGCGGCGAAGGGCACCAACTTGCTCGGGGTAAAAGTTGTCGTGGCGCAAAGTTTTGAGCGGATTCATCGTTCGAACTTAGTCGGCATGGGGGTCTTACCTCTGCAATTCAAGGAGGGCACCACGGCCCAAACTCTCAAGCTTGATGGCACTGAAAGTTACGACGTCGTGGGTCTGACCGCGGCGATCAAACCGCAGCAAGATCTAAATCTTAAAATTACTCGGCGAGATGGTACGTTAGAAAATGTTGCGGTGCGGTGTCGCATCGATACGCCAATCGAAATTGAATATTATCAACACGGTGGGATTTTGCCCTACGTGCTGCGACAGATAGTAGCGAAAAATTAAATAGGATCAGTTGGCCGGATTATCCCCGTGTCCACCACCGTAGCTAGCGGCACTACCTAGCCGCGCGCTGGTCCCGGACAAATCCCGTTTGCGTTCACGCTTTTAGTCACCAACATCTCGTTTACATGCCTTCGACTAGCTCAACGACCCCGACCGGTGTTTTACCTCCATCCCAGGGCCCCGCGCACTTGCCGGATGCCGCCGGACACTTCGGGCCTTACGGCGGCGTCTTTGTGCCGGAAACTCTCATGACCGCGCTGGCTGAACTTACGGCGGTTTATGAGCAGGCGCGGGAAGATCCAGTTTTTCAGAATGAGTTGGCTCATCATCTCAAGGAGTTTGCGGGACGTCCCACGGAGCTTTATTTAGCGGAGCGGCTGACGCAGTATTGTGGCGGCGCGAAAATATATTTTAAGCGGGAAGATCTCCTGCACACTGGAGCGCATAAAATTAATAACGCGCTCGGCCAGGCTTTGCTTGCAAAGCGGATGGGTAAAAAAAGAATCATTGCCGAGACTGGGGCGGGCCAGCACGGCGTAGCGACCGCGGCCGTATGTGCAAAATTCGGCCTAGAATGCACGGTTTACATGGGCTCGGTCGATATGGCGCGCCAAGCCTTGAATGTTTTTCGGATGCGCTTGATGGGCGCTCAGGTCGTCGCTGTTGAAGCGGGTCAGAAGACGCTCAAAGATGCCGTTAATGAGGCGATGCGCGATTGGGTCACCAATGTTCGCGATACCCACTACATTCTGGGCTCTGCGCTCGGATCGCACCCGTATCCAATGATGGTGCGAGATTTTCACCGCGTGATTGGTCGCGAATTGCGGGCGCAACTTCTAGCGCGCGAAGGGCGTCTCCCGGATGAATTGGTGGCCTGTGTTGGTGGAGGGAGTAATGCGATGGGCTGTTTTTTTGATTTTCTTGAAGATAAAGCAGTCAAATTAACCGGCGTCGAAGCCGGCGGACGCGGCATTGTTCGCGGCGAACACGCCGCCCGATTTGAAGGGGGCAAGCTCGGCGTATTGCAGGGCAGTAAGACTTACATTTTGCAAAATCCTGACGGCCAGATCGAGTTGACGCACTCAGTTAGCGCCGGGCTGGACTATGCGGCCATCGGACCTGAGCACGCTTATTATCGTGACCAAGGCCGGATTGGTTACGCTTACGCCACCGATGATGAGGTTATGGCAGCTTTTCAGCTTTGCTCCCGCTTGGAGGGGATCATTCCCGCACTCGAGTCCACCCACGCTTTAGTTTATGGTCTAAAGCGCGCCAAAGAGATGAAGCCGGACCAAATTTTAGTGATTAATCTCAGCGGGCGCGGCGACAAGGATGTCCAACAAGTTGCCGCGCTCCTCGCGGCGAGCAAATAGTTAGGTAAAAAATCCCAGGCCCGACTGATCGGATGCGTGTTCTCTGCTGCGGGCTTTTGATCGCGTGGCTCCCTCAGTAAGTCGGCCGACCTTGAAATTAGCGTAAGGGGTGGCCTGGTCTTGCCTCTGGGCCGCGGTTAGCCGTTACTCCTGATCATGAATTCCATGACTGGCTATGGGCGGGCGACCGCTTCACTTGGTAACCTCACCTTGACCGTGCAGATCAACTCGGTGAATCGCCGTGGGCTCGATTTGTCGCTGAAGTTGCCCGATGAATGGCAAACTTTTGAATCCAGCGTGGGTGAAGCGGTTCGCAAAGTAGCCCTCCGCGGTAAGGTGCATGTCGAAGTCGAGGTAACGGGAAAATCTACAGCCACGGCGGATTGGGATCAGGCGGCGGTCGCTGCCACGCTGGAGCAGCTCGCGCTCCTGGCTCAGGCGCGGGGGATTAAATTTTCTCCCACGAGTGAATTGCTATGGCAGATCGCGAACGCGCAACGCACGAGCGCTAAGCTGCCAGCCGATGAAGCTACGGCCAAGCTCCTCGAAGAGACGCTGGGCGAGGCTTTGCGAGGCTTTGCGGCGATGCGCGCCCGTGAGGGCGAGGCACTCTTGGTTGATTTTATTGGTCGTTTTGAAAAATTGCAGTCGGCCGTTGCGACGATTGCGCAACGGGCGCCGCTCGTGCCGATAGCTTATCGCGATCTCTTGTTACAGCGATTGCGTCAGCTTGAGCTGACGCTCGACATTACCGATGAGCGTGTACTCAAAGAGGTCGCTTTATTTGCTGATCGGTGCGATGTGACGGAAGAAATCACTCGCCTGCGGAGTCATTTCGCTCAGTTCATCGAATTGCTTCGCGCGGTGGGTGAAGTAGGCCGAAAAGCTGAATTCATTTTGCAGGAAATTGGGCGAGAAATTCACACGATCGGCAGTAAGGCTAATGACCTAGCGGTTTCGCGTCAGGTGATTGAGTTTAAAAATGAACTTGAGCGCGTCCGTGAGCAAATGGCTAACGTCGAGTAAGCGCCGGCTGATTTACGCTCATTTATTTGAGCACCGTCGGTCGGCCGCAGGACCGCTTACTCTGCTCGGCCGAGAGCGGGCTGCCGAATCGACCAGAGAATATACCAAAAAACTCCCACGCAGATCGCGGAGTCCGCTATGTTGAAGGTCGGATAGATATACGTTCCAAAGTGGAGATCGATGAAATCGATGACGTGTTGATAAACGAGGCGGTCGATAAGATTCCCGCTAATCCCGCCACAGAGGAGGCCAAAAGTTAATTGGCCCGTGGGCTCTCTTAAGCCGAGGGCTTCGCGCCAGACGAATATAGCGATCAGCGTAGCGGCTGCCAATAACGCCAGTACCGTACTTTGGCCCGCGAACATACTCCACGCCGCCCCCGTATTGCCGACGTGAACTAAATTAAAGAAGCCGGGGAAGATGGGGATTCCGGCAGACCCGTAACTGCCCAAGGGAAGTCGCGTGTTGATCCAATACTTTGTTAATTGGTCGAGGGCTAAGATGAGTCCGCCCAACAGCCAAAATCTCCGATAACCGATTCCGCGCAGTAAGAGCGCGGCGGGTTCCTCGCGGTTATCGTCCTGGCTAGGCTGCGCCGACATTGCGTGAAATTCTAGCAACTGGCTGCTTACTCGCCGTCGTCATCGCCGCGCGGCATCTTGCCGCCTTCTTCTTCCGTGCCGTCACCAAATAAACCGCCGCGTTCGACGGAGCGGTGGGAGTGGCGTTCGACCTGTTTTTTGGCTTCGGCTGAGTAGCGCGTGAAGGGGACCGCGAGCAGACGATCTTTAGCAATCGGCTTCAAAGTGGTTTCACAAATGCCGTAGGTGCCCGCGTGGACTCGCTTGATCGCCGCCTCAATTTCAGCGAGGGCTTCTTGTTCGTTGGAGACTAAGCTGAGTGCAAAGTCGCGATCGAAGGTATCGGTTCCGGCATCCGCCATATGCTGGCCGTAACCGGACAAATCGCCGGAATCATCTTTGGAAGATTTGAGTAGGGTTTCCTCAGTGTGTTCACCGAGTTGAACGAGCACATGGAGCCGCAGAGCTAAGAGTAGGCGATAGTAGCGCCGGTACTTTTCGGGCACATCTTTCTCGTCGATCATTGCCGCACGGGGCTTACCTTTTTTCGGATTGAAGCCTAAAATATCGGCGAGTGATGCCGCTTTAACATGGTTCGGTTTGTGCGGTTTAGCGGGATGATTTAAGGTTCCCGTGTTTGCGGCTTGCTTAGCTGTTTCGCTCGATTTGGTGCTCTTGCCTGTCTTGGCGGTGCTCTCAATTTGGTGCTCATTCTTTTTAGCAATTTCGCGAACTTCATCGAGGCTGAACGCGATGGCCTTCGGCGCGATTTTCCGCTCGAGCATCATGCGCTTCAATTCGGTCGCATTGGCTGTTGGCTTACTTCCCTTCGTCTGAGCGAGCACTTTCTTGCTGGCCACGAGGGGAGCCTTAACCGCCGGTTTTGGCGGGGTAACCTTGGCGGCGAGCTTAGCCGATTTCTGCGGCAGCTTTTTCGCCGCAGGCTGCTTCGCTTTAGCCGCGACAGTTTTTTTGACGGATTTTTTAATCGGGAGCTTTTTCTTGGTAGCCATAAAAGGAGTGAGTTAAGATTGAAGGGCTTCAGCGCAGCGCGGGCAAATTTCTCCCCCAACGGAGGGGGTTAGAGCGGCCACCCATCGCCAGCAGCGCGGGCAGCGGACTAAACCGTCTTCGCGCGCATGTCGAGCGGTGAGGTTTAAGCTGCTGGCGGCTTGCGGGGCTAGGGTAACGTGGGAAACAATGTATAATTCCGGGAGAAAGCCCCGGTGCTTCTCTGCAACAACCAAGCAAGGATCGTCGGGGGCACTGGTCACCGTCAGGACCGCATCCAGCGCTTTGCCGATCGTCCCGGCTTGGCGCAAGGGTTCGAGCGTCTCGTTCACCTTGGTGCGGAGCTGTAATAAAGTGCTCATATCCGACTCGATGCCGGCCTCGCGCCAGCCGACTGGAATCGTCGGCCATTCCTGCAAGTGAATGGAATCAGGCGAGAATTCCTGTCCTGTTGTGCCAAAATTCCAGGCTTCATCAGCGGTGAAGGTGAGGAAGGGTGCCAGCAGCTTCACGAGACTTTGGCAAATATGGTGGAGGGCAGTTTGCGCAGAGCGCCGCAAGGGATGGTTAGTGCCGAGCGTGTACAAACGATCCTTCAGCACGTCGTGATAAGTGGCCGAGAGGGTTACCGCACAAAATTGATTACACAGTTGGTAGACGCGGTGAAATTCGTAGGCGTCGTAAGCTTTCGTGCATTCAGCAATCAGCCCAGCGGTTTGGTGGAGCGCCCAGCGATCCAGGAGATCCATTTGCGCGAGAGGAACCGCATTCTGGTCTGCGGCAAAGTCGAAGAGGTTAGAGAGCTGAAAACGAAAAGTATTCCGAAATAGCCGATAGGCTTCGCCGACATTTTTCAGAATTTCGTCATCAACCGGAATGTCATCGCGGAAATCCTGCGAGGCAATCCAGAGCCGAATGACATCGGCGCCATGCTGCGCGATATAAGCATCTGCCGTCTGCGGTTTTTGATAGGTGCTGCTCTTCGAGATTTTTTGCCGATCTTTGTCGACGATAAAGCCGTGGGTGAGCACTGCCTTGTAGGGTGCGCCGCCCCAAGCAATCACGCTGCACCAGAGCGAGGATTGAAACCAGCCGCGGTGTTGGTCGCTGCCTTCGAGGTAAAGATCGGCCGGCCACTGGGTGCCGCCTTGGCCCCGTTTAAGCACAGCGGATTGCGTTGAACCAGAGTCAATCCAGACATCTAAGGTATCACGCCCGCAGTTGAGTTCACTGGGCGCCGGCCATGTTACCGGGAGCGTTACCCCTTCAAGAATCTGCGCGGGGGTGGCATCGTACCAAAAATTGGTTCCCCGTTGGGCGACTTTGTCGGCGACGGCTCGCGCGACGCTGGCATCGAGAAAAGCTTTTTTGTGGGCATCGTAAAACGCGGGAATCGGCACGCCCCACGAGCGTTGTCGGCTGATGCACCAGTCGGGTCGTGACTCGACGGCGCCGCGAATGCGGGCTTCACCCCAAGCGGGAATCCAGCCTTGGGCGGCAGCAATCTTGGTGATTTCTGCCAGCGCAGTTTGCCGCATATTGTTTTTATCAAGTGAAACAAACCATTGATCGACGGCGCGGAAGATAATGGGCGTCTTGGAGCGCCAGCAATGCGGGTAACTGTGAGCGTATTTTACTTTAGCTAAGAGTGCGCCGGCAGCCGCGAGTTTTTTAAGTACGCCAAGATTAGCCGGGGCGGGACGTTTCGCGGCGAGATCCTCGACCGTTTCAAGGGTGGTCAGGCCCACTAAATCGGCGGGGACCTTGCCGTCGTCGAGGTATTTGCCGTCATCACCAACGGGGCAGTAAATTTCTAATTTGTATTTCAGTCCCGTCAGATAGTCATCCGCGCCATGGCCGGGGGCCGTGTGCACCGCGCCCGTGCCGCTTTCGGTGGTGACGTAGTCGGCGAGAACGACGGGTGAAGCGCGCTCGATGAAGGGATGGCGCGGTTGCAGGTGCTCAAGTTTGGCCCCAGGTATGGTCAGCACGACCGCGGGCGTGGGCTCAATTTTAGCGGCGGCCGCGACCGCGCCGAGGAGCGCGGCGGCGACGATTAGGCGTTCTGTCCCCGTATCTGCCACGACGTAGTCAACGTCCGGATGCAGAGCGATCGCCATGTTTGCGGGGATCGTCCATGGGGTGGTCGTCCAGATAACCACGAAGAGTGGTTTGTCGGTCGGCAGGCCAAATTTCGTCGCTTCGGCGGTCGGGACAGAAAATTTTACCCAAATGGCAATCGAGGTGTGATCTTTATATTCGATCTCAGCTTCCGCTAACGCTGTTTCAAAGGGAATAGACCAATAAACGGGTTTTTTGCTGCGGTAGACCAGCCCTTGTTCGATGAAGGCTGCGAATGTGCGTATGATATCTGCTTCGAAAGCGGGGGCCTTGGTCTTGTACTCGTTTTGCCAATCAGCGAGTACGCCCATGCGTTTGAACTGCGCGGTCTGTTTAGCGATCCAGCTTTCCGAAAATGCATCGCACTGCGCGCGCAACTCAGCCGTCGTGACGGTCTGTTTTTTTTCCTGCAATTCGCGGGCAACTTTTTGCTCAATCGGAAGGCCATGACAATCCCAGCCCGGCACGTACGGCGTGCGAAAGCCGCGCATGGATTTATAGCGATTAACGATATCCTTGAGGGTTTTATTGAGGGCGGTGCCGATGTGGACGTCCCCGTTGGTAAAAGGCGGGCCGTCGTGGAGAATAAAAGCAGGGGCCGCGGCGCGCTTGGCTTGGATCGCTTGGTAAAGGCCATTTTTTTCCCAGTAGGCCACCCGCGCTGGTTCACGCTGCACCAGATTCGCCCGCATGGGGAAATCAGTTTTGGGTAGCAGGAGAGTATCTTTGAGATCTTGCGCCATAGGAATAAAGGCGCGGGAGGCTACCCAACCAAGGGGGGTAGTCAAGTGGCTAGACGGAGCACTCTAAAAGCGCTTATTTTGACAGAAAATCGATGGCTTTTTTGGCCATTTTTTCACCGGATTTAAGGCAATCTTGGAGAGAAATTCCATCGCGAACATTGCCGCCAATGAAAAGACCGGCATGGGCCACTTCGATTTGGTCGAGGGCAGTCAGGTAGCGTTCATAACCGAGGCTGTACTGGGGGATAGCCCGAGGCCAGTAGGTATGTTTTACGAATTGAGGTGGCGTGGTAATCCCCACCAGCTCTCGTAAATCTAGGCCGATGCGAGCGAGGAGTTCGTCGGTGGTGAGTTGCGCGATGTCTGGTTGACGTAAGCCTCCGGCAAAGACGGTTAGTCCGATATGGCCAGCGGGGGCACGGTCTGGGAAGAGGGTCGAAGAAAATAAAATGCCGAGCATGGAGCGATGTTCGACGGCCGGCACGAGCCCGCCAAAGCCGTCCAACGCATGGCCCACTTGTTCGCGTCGGTAGCCGAGAAAGAGCGATGAAACTGGCGGTTGCGTAATCTCGCTGAGGAGGGCGAGGGGGCGTGCCGCCGCCGGTCCAAAAGAGAGTTGCGCTAAGCTAGTGGCGGGCAGGGCGAGGAGCACGAGATCAAATTCCGCCGTGTGGGCTGCGCCCAATTGCTGCCAATTGAGTCGGTGGGGCCGACCGGGTTGGATGGACTCGAGGCTTGCGTTAAGGTGGATTGCGCCCGCCGGTAACTTTGCCGCGAGGGTGTCGGTGAGGGTTTGTAGTCCCCCTTTGAAAGAAACGATGGGAGCCGCCCCTGATTCACCGCGGGCTTTTTTGGCCTTAGCGTTGGCCAGCATGCCGCGGAGCAGGGAACCGTGGCAGCGTTCGGCCTCCCACAAAGCGGGAAAGGCGTGGCGAGCGGAGAGCTTTTCCGGATCCCCCGCGTAAATACCGGCGATCAGTGGGTTGAGGGCGTAGTCGACCAATTCTTGCGTAAAATGCGAACGGACTAATTCCGCCAAACTCACATCAGTCGGACGCACCCGCGCGTGGCTGAACACTTCAGAGATAATTGCGCATTTCGTTCGAAAGGAAAATAGGGGCGTGCGGAAAAAAGAAAGAGGCGACATCGGCACGGGGACGAATTTCCCGCCGCGCACAATAAATCGTTTTTTAGCGACGGCGTTGGCGATTTGTAGATCGGCTTCAAGACCGAGATCTTTGATTAATTGGCGGACCGCACTGGCGCCCAATTGGAGCGAGTTCGGGCCGCCCTCGATCACATAGCCGTTCTCGCGCAGCGTGCGGATCGCGCCCCCCGTTTGGGGCGATTGTTCAAATACTTTTACGGCATAACCCCGTTGGCTTAATCGGTAAGCCGCGGTGAGTCCGGTGAGGCCGGCTCCGATAATCGCGATCGTGGGTGAGACGGATGACACAGTGATGGTGGGTGGGTTGGATTATACGCAGAGATCAGATGACTGGCTGCGCATATCTTGTCCGTTACTGCGCCCAGCTATTGCCAATCGGTCACCGTTGCAACCAGCGCTTCCATGCACTCAATCTTGGCTTGTGGCATGATCCCGTGACCGAGATTGAAGATATGGCCGCGCGTGCCGCGCATGGTGTTTAACAAACGGGAGGTTTCGCGGCGGACGATCTCCGGCGTGGTGTTGAGCAGCACGGGGTCAAGGTTACCTTGGAGGGCGATATTGCTCGGCAAAAGTTTGCGCGCGACCCCCAGATCAATGGTCCAATCGACGCCGAGGACGCTGGCGCCGCTGAAGGCCTGATCCGTAAGTTGGGCCGGAGTGCCTTTGGCGTAGAGAATGACGGGAAACCCCTTGGGCAACGCTGCAATAATGGTGCGAATCCAACGGAGGGAGGCCGCTTCGTAATCTTGGCCCGCGAGAATTCCGCCCCAAGAGTCAAAAATCTGAATCGCATCAACGCCCGCACGGATTTGCATTTTAAAATAATCGATGAGCGCCGCCGTTAATTTTTCCATCAACGCCTCGAAAAATGCGCGGTCTGAATAAAAAATGGTTTTGCTGCGCTCGAAATTGTCCGCACTGCCACCTTCGAGCATGTACGTCGCGAGGGTCCAAGGGGAACCGCCAAAGCCCAAGAGGGCTTTTTCTCCTTTGAGTTCCGCTTTGACGCGCTCCAAGGCTTGGCCGACGTAAGCGAGGCGCTGGGTCACGCCCGTGCTATCGAGGCGAGCGAGTTGCGTGCTATCATCGAGCCGGAAATCCATCGCGATGCCCCCCGCATCGCGAAATTTGTACCCTTGGCCCATCGCCTCAGGAATGACGAGGATGTCAGAAAAAATAATGGCGGCATCGAGCGCGAAACGGCGGAGCGGTTGCAAAGTCACTTCCGCGGCCAGCTCAGGCGTTTTGACCATCTCCAAGAATGACGACTTCGCCTTCAGGGCTCGGTACTCAGGTAAATAGCGGCCGGCTTGGCGCATGATCCAGACCGGTGGTCGGTCGAGAGGCTGGCAGGCAGCGGCGGCGAGGAAACGTTCGCGGGAATTCATGATTTTTTTCACTGGAGGGCCGTGGTGAAAATTAGACCTCGGCCCAGTTCCTTGGTTTAAGAAAATCAGCCATGAGCTGCGCCTCGGGCGTACCGAGAGTGGGTTGCCAATTGTAGTGCCAGGCCACCAAAGGTGGGAGAGACATTAAAATGGATTCAGTGCGACCACCACTTTGTAAACCGAAGTGCGTGCCGCGGTCCCAGACGAGATTGAATTCAACATACCGGCCGCGGCGATAGAGTTGAAAATCACGTTCCCGTTGGCCGTAGGGAGTTGCTTTGCGCTGCTGTACAATCGGCAGATAAGCGGGCAAAAAGGCATCACCAATGCTGCGCATCAGGGCAAAACTGCGGGTGAAGCCCAAGGCGTTAAAGTCATCAAAAAATAATCCGCCAATGCCGCGCGCTTCTTGGCGGTGTTTCAGGAAAAAATAATCATCACACCATTGTTTGAAGCGTGGATGAAGATCGGCTCCGAATGGTTCACAGGCAGCGTGCGCTGTGCGGTGCCAATGAATGCAGTCGGCGGTGAAGCCGTAGTACGGGGTGAGAT
>Ga0114970_10001806_pt1 | contig 15990 bp, 19 predicted proteins | sample M_140205_XF_Meta_FD_87030 | JGI IMG/M metagenome (GOLD analysis project Ga0114970, IMG submission 87030) | Freshwater microbial communities from Lake Montjoie, Canada to study carbon cycling - M_140205_XF_MetaG | ecosystem: Environmental > Aquatic > Freshwater > Lake | place: Lake Montjoie... | reverse complement strand
CGACCCTAACCGAGTGCGACCAGGCGGTGGGCCACACTCCTTTGCTGATCCGAAACCGGCAGAAATAGTTGTCGCCAACCGGCAAGAGTAGTTGACGCCGCGCACACGGGCGACCTGATCCATCACAGCGACAGGGGCGTGCTGCTGGCCGCGAACGCCAAGCATCACTGGCGCCGGTGGACGCAAGTCCGCGCCGAAGCTCAACAGGCGCGTGTCGATTAGGCGGTTCCAGGGCGCTCGTGATCGTGCGGAAGCCTCGGCGAGGCGCTGTCTCGTGCGCGAACGAAATGTGAAGCTCAGCGCTGTGGCGCGGCGGGGTGTCCGGTCGCCGACTCCATTTTCTTCCCAGTAGAACAGTACATTCCAGGCTAGCCGCCGGCGGCGAAGCCACGTTTGACAGCCAAACTGACAGCCCCGACGTCCGCCAGGTAAGCCTCTCGGCCATCGGAGTGGCTCACACGGTGGACCGCCCACCCCGAATACCTGTCCCAGTTCAACTCCCCGATGCCGGACAGAATGTGTTCCGCCGCTGCCCGTTGCCAGAGCGGGAGTTCTTCGGCGCTGAGCGAAGCGCCGTCAACAAGCGCCGCCAGTCGCTCGCCTGAGACCAGCCCCCCTAACACGACGCTGTCACCTTCGTAGCGGCGGATTGCGCCGAAAGCTGTCGAGGGTGCGCAGCAGTCGGCGGTTGTGGATGACATAGAGCAGGCCCATGACCTCGCGGACCCGGCCGCGGACGACGGGGAGCGTGGGGCGGGGCGTCGGGGGAGCGCCGACCTCCGCGCTCATCCGCCGATCTGCACGGCCTTGCCCACCCAGGCGTCCGAGTCCGCGGCGGTGACCAGGAAATCCGCCACGTCCGCCCGGGAGATTGAGCCGGGGACGGGCGAGAGCTCCGCCCGCTTGACGTAGCGGCCGCGCGCCGGCCCATTCGTGAGGCGACCGGGGCGCGCGATGACCCACTCCAGGTCGGACGCCCGCGTCAGGGCCTCCTTCCGCTCGTGATCCTGCGACGGCAGCTTGAGGAGACCGTCCTTCAGCACGGTCCGGATGAACCAACCGAGCAGCACGCGGCTCTCACCTGTCCCGAGCGCGCTGACCACGACCAACCGCGGCACCCGGTGGCGCTTCATCGCCTCGACCACGAGCGCGATGCCCGCCGAGACATAGGTCGGGTTCTCCTTGAACCCCGCGAGCGACGAATGGGCGGTGATGATTACGGCGTCGTGCCCCACCACCGCGGCATCCACGGCGACGGCATCGTGAAAGCTCCCCGCTCGCTTCGTGAGCGACGCATGCTCGATCGTGAGCTTCTGGGGGCTGCGCGCGAACGCGGTGACCTGGTGGCCGCGCGCCAGGGCGGCCGAGACGGTGAGCGCACCGGTGCCCTGGGAGGCACCGACCACGAGCAGGCGGAGGGAGGGCATCTGTAGTCCGGGGGTGGGGTTAGACATCTACCTCGCACCGTCTCATCTTTCGGCCATGACCGTAAAACCATACACGCTGATCGGCCCAGACGGGCGGCTTACAAGTACACTCAAGCAACGTTCCTTCCTGCATGCACTATTCTCGCAATGGTGGGCCTCCGCTCCGCTGGGCGCCTGCGATCTATCTGGAGATTCATGAGAACCAATCTGGTTAAGGCAGCTACGGCTGTCGCTGGTCTTGCCGTCGTCATTGTCGCCACCGTCACCCTGCACGCAGCGCAGAACCACAAGCTCGACTTCAAGCTGATCAACAAGACCGGCCTGACGGTCGAGGAAGTCTACGTGTCGCCGAGTAACGTCGACGAGTGGGAGGAGGATGTCATGGGGAAGTACGTCCTGAAGAACAACGAAGGCGTGGATATCGAGTTTTCCCGGACAGAAACGACCTGCTCGTGGGATTTGAAGGTCGTCGATTCGGAAGAAGACTCGATTGAATGGACGAAGCTTGACCTCTGCGAAGCGAACGAGATCACGCTGAAGTACGAAGGCAAGCACCCGACCGCGATCATCAAGTAGCGCGGAGTTCCTCGGATACGGCAACGGGGCGCGCGACCATGGGTCGTGCGCCCCGTTGCGGTGTACGCCGAGTCAGCTAGAACTGCGGGAGCTCGGCGCGGTGGAGGATCTCATCCTGCAGCGCTTCCGATCGATCGCAGAAGTAGTCGCTGTATCCCGCCACCGGCTGGCCTTCGCCGCGGCCATCGACTGACGCGAGGCAGACTTCGCCGAAATACACGTGACAGGTGGTCGGCAGCATCTCGAGACGATAGGCGCCGACCTTGGTGTTCGGCCGTACATCGATCGCGGCGAACAGCATGTTGAACGTCTGCGTCATCAACGCGTCGGCCTTACTCGTCGCCTACGCAGTGGTTTGCGGCGGCATGGGCGCCTGGCTCGACAGCTTCATCCAGGGCCGCGACGTGGTGTACCGCAAGGTCCAGAACAAGGTCGCTGTGTCGGTCGCGCCGCTGGTTGACCTCTCGGGTCGGCGACACATCGGCATCAACGGGTCGACCACATGGCGTTAGCCGATGACCATAATTCTGATCATGACGAAGGTCTCACTGGCACAGGCGGCGGCAGCTCTCTCGGCCCTGGTCGATCGGGTCGAAGCGGGTGAAACCGTGGCGATTGCCCCCCGATTGTCCGGGCCCCGCGAAGCGACTGGAGTGAGCGCGACAAACGAGTACAATTTAGGCCATGCGCACGTTGTCCATCTCTGTACTGGCCGTCGCGACCGCGTCCCTGCTGGCGCTCGCCACGCCTGCCCTCGCCCAGAACGAAGCGGCCCTCCGGGAAGACCTCGAAGGCCGGCGGGTCCGGCTCAAGATCGACATGCCCGGCTCACAAGAAGGCGTCAACCTCCAACTGGATTCTCGACGCCCGATGAACTATCCGGAGTACGGCAGCCGGCTCAAACGCTACGGCGCGGCGCTCCGCAAGGGCGATACGGCGACGGTCACGCTGATCAAGGTGAACAAGGACCTGATCGAGTTTCAGCTTGACGGGGGCGGGTTCGGCACCTTCCTGGACAACACCGACACCTCCGCGAATATTCCGTCTGTCGACAAGAGCAAGCGCGAAAAGGAACTCGAGCGACTGGTCAAGGACGAGGAAGATTCCCGGCGGCGGGCCAGGCTGAATGAAGAACTCGACGACCTCCGCCACCGGCGCGAGCGCGAGAACCGGCGCATCGCCGTCGAGCGTGCGCGTATCGAAGAAGCCAAGCGGGAGCGTGTGGCCGAGCAGCGCCTCAACGGTGGGTCGCGCTTCAACCTGCGCTTCGACGGCGCGGTGCCGCGCAACCTCACCACCGAAGACATCATGGATGCGCTCAGCGAGCATCTGACGTTCCTTCGTCGCTGACCACTTCCCGGCCCGCGGTCGCGCACGCACTTCACCAATCACGACCGCCTGGCGCCGCTGTGAGTGGATAAACACTGCGCGACCAGGCAGGAATAGTCCCGAGGCGCCTCAATCTGCCTGAATCTTTGGTGAGCCCAGGCTTCACTGCCTTCCTCGCAACCAGCGCCTATCGCCGCTCTTGAATATGCAACGGTTCAATGGCAACAGCAGCGACAGCAGTGAGAGTTGGCCTGTCGGGTTCGGGATTGATGCCTCGATTCCACTCGCTCGCAGCGTGAGCCTCGTCGATCAATTCGACTGGTCTCACAAATGCGAGAGCTTCACCTTCGACGATGGAGCGCTAGAGATAGCCGCGAGAATCTCGACATATGCCGCCGGTCTCAGATGGACGAGCCGCAACCCAGACGCCAGAGTCCTCGCGCAGGTGCTCGGCGGCGGAATGCGCCTGTCGGCCGGCTGCAAGATCGACGGCGTGGACTGCCGCAGTGTCTTTGATGAAGATCTGAGCGAGACCTACGGGATCGTCGACGTGGGAGGGGGACTCGCGTTTCCGTTCGGCAGGCGCACGAGCGGCGCAGTTCGAGACGGGACCGGCAACCGCGAGCCCTGGCTCGGCGCGCTCCTCCGAGTCTGCGTCAATCGGCACCGTAACAACATTGCGCGGATAAGGCTGGCGACGTGGCAAAAGGGGCGTCCGCCAACTCGTCCGGACAGGGGGGGGCTTGACCGACGCCATGACTGTGTTGTCGCTCGCTGATGCGCGTGATCGAGAAGAGATTTATCGGATCCGGCACCAGGTGTACGCCACCGAACTTGGGCAGCATCCCGAGAACGACACCGCCCGACTGACCGATTCCCTGGACGCCGTCAATACGTACCTCGTGGCAAAGCGCGCGGGCGTGATTCTCGGTTTCGTCGCGGTCACACCGCCGAACGATGTCGGATACTCGCTCGATAAATATTTCCCGCGCGCCGATATTCCCGTCGTGTTCGACGAGGGATTGTACGAGGTGCGACTGCTGACGGTGGTGCAGCAGGCGCGGCGCAGCCATCTGGCGGCTCTGCTCATGTACGCCGCACTCCGCTACTGCGAGTCCCGCGGTGCCCACACGATTGCCGCCATAGGCCGGGTCGAAGTGCTGGATATCTATCGGCGAGCCGGTCTCAGCCCTCTCGGACGACGCGTGCGGGCCGGTTCGGTCTCTTACGAACTGCTGGCTGCGCGGGTAGTGGACCTTCGAGGCCGCCTCCACGTCTTCGATCACTTCATGCAACGAACCGAGCGCGACGTGGACTGGCAAGTCGAGGGAGTTCAGCGGCGGCCGGATGACGGCTGCTATCACGGCGGCGCATTCTTCGACGCCATCGGCGATGAGTTCGACGACCTCGAGCGAGCCAGTCGCGTCATCAGCGCGGATGTTCTCGATGCCTGGTTCCCGCCAGCGCCCGCCGTGCTGACGAGCCTTGCCAGGCACCTGTCCTTCGCGCTCAGCACGTCACCTCCAACCGGAAGCGAGGGATTGCAGCGAGTCATCGCCCGCACACGCGGTGTTGGCGTTGACAACGTTCTTCCCGGTGCCGGGTCGTCCGATTTGATCTTCGCGGCGATGAAGCACTGGGTGTCCCGAGACTCCCGGGTGCTGATTCTCGACCCGATGTACGGCGAGTACGCGCACGTACTGGAACGGGTGATCGGCGCGCGCGTTGACCGACTGACGCTCGCGCGCACTCACTCCTACGATGTACTCGTCGACGAACTGACGAATGCGCTGGCGCGCGACTACGACTGGGTGGTGCTCGTCAATCCGAACAGCCCGACCGGGCGATACATGCCAGGCGCTGTCCTCGAGTCGGTGCTGTCAACCACGCCGTCTCGAACGCGCGTGTGGGTTGACGAGACGTATGTTGACTTCGCCGGTGGCTCCTCGCTCGAACGTTATGCCGCCGCATCCACACGCGTGGTCGTCTGCAAGTCGATGTCGAAGGCGTATGCGCTCTCGGGGGCGAGGGCTGCCTATCTGTGCGGTCCCCTGGCGATGATGCGCGAGCTGCGCGTCTGGTGTCCGCCGTGGTCCGTGAGTCTGCCAGCGCAGATAGCCGCGTGCGAAGCCCTGCGAGCCACGGCCTACTACCGGGAGCGTTGGCGTGAGACCCGCTTGCTGCGCGACGAACTGGCGCGGGCCCTGACCGCACTGGGATGGGACGTCGTGCCCGGGTGCGCCAATTTCCTGCTGTGCCACCTCCCCGCCGATGGTCCCGACGCCAGTGCCGTCGTGGCACAGGCGCGAGGACACGGGTTGTTCGTTCGCGAGGTCGGGAACATGGGGAGGAGCCTGGGCGGCCACGCGCTGCGGGTGGCGGTGAAAGACCGTGCCACAAACGGACGAATGGTGTCCGTGCTGCAGACGGTCCGGAGCGAACTTGCGCGCTCGCCATTGCTGCGCCACGTCGCCGGCACTGCGGGTTCCGCTCACACGCCGACTACCTCAGACGAGGCGGCGAGCCGTCCCGCGATAGCCGCTGCGACGTGATCGCGGAGCTCAGCGGCGGGCTGGGACGAGCGAGGCATCATCGGGGGCAGCACCGTCACGGTAATGGGCGAGGGACGCAGCATCCGAAGGCGCCTGGGCAGGACCTGTCGCGTACCCGAGATCGCGATCGGGACAACCGGACGTGCGGCCGCCACCGCGACGCGGAACGGTCCGAGCTGGAACGGCAGTAAGCCGTTCGCCGCGCGTGTGCCCTCCGGAAAGATCATCAGGGAGGTTCCGTTTCTAAGCGCCTCGATCATGGCCCTCCCACAGGCGGCCCTCGACGCGACAGCCCCCCGGTCCACGAGCAGGTGCCCGGCTTTCCTGACCGCGAGCCCGATGAACGGTCTTGTCGCAGCGAGGTGATTGGCAACGAATCGGAATCGTGTAGGCAACGACGCCATCAGGACAACCGAATCGATAGCGCTCGAGTGATTCGCGATCAGCAGCGCACAGGGCTCCGACCGGAGATGCTCTGCGCCGATGACCGTGACGTGGCAGCCGCTCCAGCGAAGGGCGCGTTGGGCCCACCTGCGCACGAGCCGGTCTGTGGGCTCGCCCGGAGCGGATAACGCCACGCACACCCAGAACGGCGGCAGCAGGAGGATCAGTACGACGAGCACCCGAGCCGAGAAAATGACTGAGCCGCGGTCTGATTCCTGTTCGGTATGACACATCGGACGCCTGCGCTAGGATGGTAACACCGCCGTTCGAGCAGCATCCTCGCTGCCTGGTGGTCGCGCGTCTGAGACGGACGCGCGCTCTCGACTGGGTCCCGAGCGGAGTCGCACCAACCATTCGAACTCACACGCCCAGCACGCGTCGCGTGTGGGCGCTGGGCCGGCCGCGACTGTGCGCGGGTTTGCCTGACGGCACTGCCGACACGGCGGTGGACGACTCACGAAGGGCATGTACGGCGTCCTCGATCTATGGAGTTCCCAGGATTCAGTGGACCCCTCGCTTGGACCTTCGGTGAGCCGCTTCGAACTGATCTGGGCTCACACCATCGAGGTGGCTGTGCCGACGTGAGGGATTGTAGACCGTCTCGATGTCGTCTCGAACGTCGGCCTCGGCGAGCGACCGATGTTTGTCGATCTGCTTCTTGATGCGCTCCTGCTTCAGACTGCCGAAGAAGGACTCGACCACCGCGTTGTCCCAGCAGTTGCCCGTGCGGCTCATACGGGGTTCGAAGCGGTTCGAGCGGCAGCAGTGCCGCCACGCGTTGCTGCCAGACTGGGTGCCCTGGGCGCGACGCTCGAGTGGGTGGACGGGTTCAATCACCGGCGGTTGCTGGAGCCGATCGGCTACCTGCCACCAGCGGAATTCGAAGCGCGCTACTATCAGTAGGCCGCAGTGGCCTGAGTCAACAAACAGGCGCTCCGAGATTCCCGGTACGGTTCAGTAACCAACACGCTAAGGAGGCGCGAATGTCGTATTTCATCAACGCAATCACCGAGCACTACGCAGATTTCCAAGGAAGAGCGCGACGAAAAGAATTCTGGATGTTCTACTTGTTCGTCTACTTATTCGGATCGGGCGCGCTTATTCTCGACAATGTCTTGGGAACATCTTTCGAGTCCGGGTCGGTAGGTCAGGGGTGGATATATTGGCTCGTAATCCTTGTGACGTTCCTGCCATCTCTTGCACTCAACGTTCGTAGACTTCACGACGTCGGGAAGAGTGGTTGGTTTATGCTGGTTGTCCTTATCCCTCTCGCGGGCATTATTTGGATCTTTGTCCTCTCCTGCAGGGACAGCCAGCCTGGCACGAACCAGTACGGTGCGAACCCCAAGACCGTTGGCGCTCACGGAAAACTGACCGCCTCTGCTCGGTGAGAATTGACCAGGGCAAAGACGCCGGAGGGTCCGGCCGCAATCTGATTGTTCGTCTTGTGGACACAATCGGTGCCGCTGCAACCTGTCTCTCGATTCACGCCGCCGGCGAGCGAGTAAGCCGCCACCTGCTCCCAGCGCAAGAACACGCCGCGTTCGGAGTCCACCGAGTCCGTCGCTGACAACTGCTCGATGAACCAGGAGCCGAGCATGGCGATGGTGAAGTCGCGAACTGACCTGGTCTTGACGTCCTCCCGCCTTCAGTAGCGGATCCGTTTAGAATCCGGCGGTTACTTTCGCCGTGTTCGTCTTCGCCGTCAACTGCTGGGCGTACGCGGCGGGCGTCAGCCCGCCCAGGCCCTTCTTCGGCCGCTCTTCGTTGTACTCACGCCGCCAAGTCTCGATGACGACCTGGGCATGCGCCAGGCTCGTGAACCAGTGCTCGTTCAAGCACTCGTCGCGGAACCGGCCATTGAACGATTCGATGTACGCGTTCTGCGTCGGCTTGCCCGGCTGGATCAATCGCAGCGTCACCCCGCGCGCATGCGCCCACGTCAGCATCGCGCGCCCGCAGAACTCCAACCCATTGTCCGTCCGCAGCACCTGCGGCAGGCCGCGCGTGAGCACGAGCGCCTCGAACACCCGTGTGACCGGCAGGCCACCCAGCGATCGCGCCGGCACGACGGCCACGGCTTCGGTGGTGGCGTCGTCGACCATCGTCAGGCACTTCAACACGCGGCCTTCCGCCGTGCGGTCGAAGACGAAGTCGGCCGACCACACCTCGCTCGGTGCCTAGGGGCGTACGAGTGGCTGCCGCTCGGCGAGCGGCACCTTCTTGCGGCGGCGCCGCCGCACCTGTACGCGGGCCTCGGCGTAGAGCCGATCGACCCGCGTCTGATTGACCGTCCGGCCTTCCTGGCGCAGCTTGAGGTAGGTCATGCCGGCGCCAGAGCGGCGATGCCGATGCGCGAGCGCGACAATCCGGTCACGGAGACCAGGGTCCGGGTCGGGCCGCGGCTCGTCGCGCAACGCCGCTGCGCTCATGCGCACCACTCGCAACGCGCGCCGCTCGCTCAGCCCGCGTCTGACCATCTCCCGCACCACCTCGCGTCGAGCTGGTGCGGTCACCACGTTTTTCGCAGCACCTCACGGGTCACCTCATTTTCCAAGAGGGACTCCGCGAGCAGCTTCTTCAGCCGCGTGTTTTCGATCTCGAGCTCTTTCAGCCGCTTCGCGTCGGGCACGCTCATGCCGCCGAACTTGCTCCGCCAGAGGTAATAGCTCGCGTCCGAGAACCCGTGCTTGCGGCACAGCTCCTTGACCGGGATCCCCGCGTCGGCCTCCCGCAGAAACCCGATGATCTGTGCTTCGGTGAATCGCTTCTTCATTTCCGACCCTTTCGCTGGGCCGGACTCTAAACCGAAACGCTACTCAAAAGCGGGGGGACGTCAGTCGCGTCCCCCCCCATTCCCTCGTCATCTCCCGCGAAGCCTGAAGCCGATCTGGACAGGCGCGCCCGCACCCGACATTCCCCCTGCTGTGGCCATTCCCGTGCTGTGCTGCTAGGCTCCGCAGGTGATGAATACGCGTAGACGACTTGGCGGCGTGCTGGCGGTGCTGTGTGTGGTGCTGGGGACGGTCTCGGGGTGCGGCGGCGGGAGTTCCCCGACCGCACCGACATCGGTCGCAAGCACTCCTACTGTGTGGAAGCAGGCGACGAGCGCAACCTCGAATGCCGTCGCGGCAACGAACGCATTCAGAGAATACTCTGCCGTAACGCGTACGCCAACCGCGCGTATCGTCATCAATGCCCAGCCTGGTGTCGGCGCAAGTCTGCAGAATTGGTATTCAGTGGGACCGGCGCTGGTGAGTCGGATGTTTTCCTATTCACCGTACGCAAAGCCTGTCGATGTTTTCCTCGCGCTCGATGGGACGTGGGTGCGTGACGCCATCCTTCGGAACGGGTGGCCGAACAAGGACGCCGACGAGTTCAGAACACTGCTAAACACTAACAGCGCCGGGACCGCCTGGGCTGCTGAGGTTGGATTTCTAGCTGTCGCTGCGTCGATACAGGGCAACAGTCAAACGCCTGGGCATGAGTTCTTCCACTTAGTGCAGATGAAATGGGTCGGCAATGTCGGCTCACCAGACGGCTCCAACATCCCCAATTGGTTCTGGGAAGGCAGTTGTGTGTTCATCGGCAGGCAGATCGCGGGAGAACTCGGCTTTGAAGATTACGGACAAGCGCGCGCGAAAGACGCTTCTACGGCAAGCAGCGTGACCGCTCGGCTGATAGACGTGAAGAGTAACGACCGAAATGGTGTACGCCCGTACGAGATCGGCTTCATCGGCGTGGAGTACTTAGTTGCGAATATCGGAATGCAGAAATTCGTCAACATCTTCGACGACTATGCACACACGCGCAATTTCGAATCGGCGTTTGCGCGTGCCACTGGTGCCTCGCTTGACGAGTTTTCAAGCGCCTTCGAAGCTAGCCGGCAGACGCTCTTAGGACGCTAACGCCTGATGGTAACGACAAGCAGTAGCCTCTCACTTCGTGGCATCCAGCGACGTGCCGCCCGTGTTGAGTAGCACCGGGATTTAGAGTCCGGGGGTGACGGGACTCTGTGATGCGGTGGCGCGTGACGACGTGTGCGTGACCACTGCCAGGCCCGAGGCCGTCCTGCCGTCCGCGGCAGACTCGCGAGTGCAGCGTCGGAGCGTTCGCGTCGCAGAGCCTCCGAATCGCTTCCAAGGTCGCGATCCCCTCGCATGCCCGCGTCATCTCCGGCGGCTTCATCTCCCCGGACGCCGGGTCAGCGGTCACGCTGACGCCCGAGTCAGCCTCGACGTGGTTGTACGGCTCTTACACCGTGCGGTCGGTGATTCGCTTTACGGTTGAAGGCGACCTCATCACCGTCACCCGGGGAACCACAGCACTCACGGGGCGTCGGGCGAAGCAGTGTGATTCTCGATGTGTCGCTCGTGCCATTTCCATGGCATCGGCGCACGCCTCAATGCGCTTTGAAAAGCCGATCCACACCGTGTACGATCGCCTCACCCCATGAATCACCATGTCCTGAAGGCAATAGTGTTCGGCGCAGCGCTGTCGGTTGCAGCATGCGGTAGCAACTCAACGGCGCCGTCGAGTACGACGACAACGCCAACGACGACGACGACGACTGCGCCGACACTACCAACGGCCACCGCGTCAGGTCCTGTCGCCGAGTGCAGACTTCCCTCGTCCGGGGCGAATGTCGGGATCGGTTTGCCGCGCAACGCCCTGCGTCTGCCCGCGAGTGGTGACGTGCGCCTGGTTGTGTTGTTCGTAGACTTTCCCGACGCGCCCGCGACTCGGAGTGTTGACAGCGCCTACGCCCTCATCTCTCCGACGGCTGAGGCCTACTACCGCGCCGTGTCGTACGGAAAGCTGAACCTGATCTTTCAGCCGAGTCTTGTTTGGCGCCGCATGAGTAAACCGTCAACCGAATACGGCTGGGCCAGTCTGACCAACGCGTTGCACCGCGCTTACATTCAGGAAGCCGTTGACCTGGCCGGAAGCGCTGTGAGTTACGGGTCCGCCGCCGGCATCGTGGTGATCTCGAACCCGGATGCCGGCGCGCTCTTCAATGGCCCCGCGTTCTCGTCGTCGGCGAACTCGGTCATCTCGGCGGGTGGTCGCTCGTTTAGCAATGCCATCACCTCAGGCCGTGATCTCATCTCGTGGGGCGCCTATTGGGCGAATCATGAACTGGGTCACACCTTGGGCCTGCCGGATCTCTATGCGACCGGCTCCTCGCCAACGCATCGGTTTGTCGGCGTCTTCAGCCTGATGGGGCTGATCAATGGGCCCGCGCGCGAGTACACCGCTTGGGAGCGTTGGGTCCTCGGCTGGGTGAGTGACGATCAAGTGTTCTGCGCGAAGACGGGAACGAATGTGACGACGCTGTCGCCGGTGGAACGGATCAGCGGCACCAAGATGCTTGTCGTGCCGATCTCGTCGACGCAGGCCGTCGTGCTGGAAAGCCGCCGCGTCGAAGGCTACGACACCGGGATCTCGTCCGGCGTGCTGCCGTATCTGATCGATGTGTCGCTGACGACCGGCAACGGCCCGATGAAGATGCTGCCACTGAGCGACACCGACACGAGCAAACTCACGAGCATCCTGACCGTCGGGACGAGTCTCACCTACGGATCGGTGACGATCACCGTGGTGGCCTCGGATTCGACCGGCGACTTGATCCAGGTGGTGCGCTAGTCCGTCATGGCGCTCGAGCCTCGCGCGGCGATCCAGCGCGCGGCAACGAGTTGGCGAGCGATTCCATTTCGTCCGGTGTGCCGAAGCCGTCCGATCCCAGCCTCGATGCCACGGTGGAAGACCTTCGACCGTTGGGGCGCCTCGGCGGCGGACCCCACCGGCGAGAGGCCTCTAATGTCGGCTATCGTCCTGTCGTACCTCCAGCGGTATCTGTCCGACCAGCCACAGGTCCGCGACCCGGCGTGCCATACTCATAGGGTCAGAATTATCCGCACCACTCACGGAACCACGCACATGGGACACGCACCAAAGATGACCACCTGCGAAGTGCCACACGGCACCGGCTGGAAGGTCATTACCATCGATGACGCACTGGAAATGAATACCCGCGCCACGCGGTGCGTGGAGTGCGCCATGCCGGTCCGCGCCCACCGATGGTCGGTCAACGGGATGGCCCACTTCGAACACCTCGCGAAGAACCCACAGTGTTCGCTGAGCGACCGTCGACGCAGTGGCCCTGGTGCCGCACCGGTACCCGGTAAGCCCGTCCTTCGGAGACCGGCGGCTGCTCCGACGCCGGCCACGACCCGCCTCGGCCCGCCAACCCGTCGATAGCCTCGCGGCCCCTGCGGCAGTAGTAACCGCCGGGCTCTGAACGGGTCCGCTGCTGAAGGCGGGGGACGTCACTGGCAGGCCCCTGATATCGGCGATTGTCTTATGGAAGCATCACACCCGATCCTCGCCGAGCTCGGTTGGAAGCCGTTTTTCAGCCGTCAGGTGTCTGACGAAGAATCGCGCACGTCCCTCCCGGTCCGTGTGTTGGCCGTTCATCGCGGAATGGTCGCAATCCTGGGCGAAGGGATCGATGGTTCGATCTCGTCGGTCGTCGCTGAGTCTCAGGGACCAGAAGACCGGCCCACCGTGGGCGATTGGTTGCTGATTGAGCGCGACAGCGAGAGGGTGGTCCGAATCCTTGATCGCACGAGCCTGTTCAAGCGGCCAGCGCCAGGCCACGGCCATCGAATTCAGCTCATCGCTGCGAACGTGGACACTCTCTTCATCGTCACTTCGTGCAATCAGGATTTCAGCATCGCGCGTCTTGAACGTTACCTGGTGCTCGCACGCGAGGTGGGCGTGAAACCGGTTGTCGTGCTGACGAAAGTCGACCTTGTCGAAGTGCCAGAACGCTTCCTCGCTGCGGTGCATGCGCTCGAACTTGAAGTTGCAATGATCGACGGGCGCGATCCTGACAGCGTCGTGCAGCTCGCTGCACACTGCGGCCGTGGCGAGACCGTCGCACTGGTCGGGTCGTCTGGTGTAGGAAAGTCGACGCTGATCAACAGCTTGCGTGGATCCCTCAGTATCGCCACGCAGTCGGTGCGCGAGAGCGACGGCACAGGTCGTCATACCACCACCGTACGCCAGATGCACCGCCTCGATCGCGGTGCGGCGGGCGGTGGCTGGCTCGTGGACACGCCCGGAATGCGCGAGCTCCAACTGTTTGATGCAGCCGCTGGCCTGGCTGAAGTATTTGACGACATCGTGGCAATGACGCGCGAATGCCGGTTCACGAACTGCACCCATGAGGCCGAGCCGGATTGTGCTGTTCAAAGCGCTTTGGCGCAGGGGTCGCTCGGGCCCGCGCGCGTTGAGCGTTGGCGTCGGCTGACCGCTGAGGATTTCGTCAACAACGGCAATCTTGCGGCGCGGCGGCGCCCTGCCGGAAAACGCCATCAGCGGAAATGACCGATGCCTGACTCGCAGTAAAGCCCTGGAAGCCGAACGCAGGAGCCCTGGGGCGGTCTCGGTCGCCGCCGGACCATGCCGGTGTTGAGCCGTCCACCGAGGTCCCGGCAAAGGGCCGGCCATCACGGCCTCCCAGGTAACTCCTCGACCACCGACTGCATTGACCGACACGCCTGCGCAGACTACGCTCGTCTATATGGCAAAGAAAACGCGTACGTCTGAACCTGCCGGCACGACCGCCGTCGCCGAGGAGCAACTGAAGAACTTCGCCGAGGACCTCAGTACGCTACTCGGGCACGCCCAGAACAAGGCGGACAGCTGGCTGGGACAGCGGAAGGCGATTGCGGAGCAGTTGGTTGGCGTACGCGACACGGCGAGTCGGTTGCTTGTGCAGCTCGGTATCAGCGACGCGCTCCCGGCTGCGAGACGCGGCCGCAAGCCTGGGTCAAAGAATCGCGTGAAGACCGAGGAGGCCGGTGCGGGTGCAAAGCGTGGGATGGATCGCCCCGCGAAGAAGCAGCGCTCGATGTCGGCCGAAGCACGCGAGAAGATCGCCGCGGCGCAGCGCAATCGGTGGGCGAAGCAGAAGAGCGCAGCAGGGCGATAGCGATGACCGGGGACCCATCGTGCGCGTTCAGAGCGGCCGGACCAGCCAGCCTACTGAAACTCTCGCGTCAGCTCAGGAACGGTTTGTCGACCGGGGTGATCGGCCTGTGCACCTTCATCGCCACGCCGCTCGCGGCGCAGCCAGTTGCCACGCCCCGCACCACAATCGACGTCTCGACGCTTGGCCCGCAGGTCGGCCAGGCGGTCCCCGACTTCAGCCTCGCTGACCAGACCGGCACGGTGTGGACGCGCCGGTCCATCATGGGACCGAAGGGTGCCCTCCTGCTGTTCTACCGCTCCGCCGACTGGTGCCCCTACTGCAAAACGCAGTTAATCGACCTGCAGAGTCGGCTCGGTGAATTGCGCGCGAAGGGGCTGGGGGTGGCGGCGATCAGTTACGACCCGGTGCCCACACTGGCGGAGTTCGCCACGCGCAAGCAGATCACCTTTCCGCTCCTCTCCGACGTCGGCTCGGCCACCATCAAGGCCTTCGGCATTCTGAACCCCATGCCGGAGATGGCATTTGGACCGGACAAGGACGACCCCGCGGTCGTTGCGGAACTGCAGAAGTATGTCTCCGGCGGGCGGACCAATCCGTCGTGGGTCGGGATCGCCTTCCCCGGCACCTTCATCCTCGATCCGCAGGGTAAGGTGGTGTCCCGCTTCTTCGAGGACTACTACGTCGAGCGCGCGACGTTCTCGAACATCCTCCTGAGACTGGACGGAGGCGCCGCGCCTGTGACCGCCACGAAGATCAGCGGCACGCACGTCGACATCACGACCTATCCCAGCGACACCAGCGTCGCGGCGGGCAACCGCTTCTCGCTCGCCGTGAACGTCGTCCCGCACGCAGGCGTGCACGTCTACGCGCCAGGCGCATCCGGCTACCGGGTCATTGGCGTCACCGTGAAACCGCAGCCATTTGTCCGCATCCTGCCGCCCGCTTACCCGAAGTCCGAGATCTACTTCTTCAAACCGCTGAACGAGCGCGTGCCGGTGTTCCAGAAGCCGTTCACGCTCACGCAGGAACTGGTGCTGGAGGGGACGTCCGCGGCGCAGGCGGCGCTCCGAGGGAAGGAATCGCTGACCATTGAAGGCTCGCTCGACTATCAGGCCTGCGACGACAAGGTCTGCTTCAATCCCGTGTCTGTGCCCCTCACCTGGACGATGAGGCTGAAGGCGCTGGTGACAGAACGGGCGCCGCAGCGGCAACCGTAGCTTTCGGCGCGGCACCTTCCTCCTGACGAACGGCTCGCACAGTTAGCAACCGACAGCAGCAGGTCGCCAGCGACCAGGCCGTTCGTCATCAGCCGGTCGTCCGTTCAATCCGGATCGCCGGCTCCATTTCCCTCTAGACACTGCAGTCGTCTCGCTGAGGCTGCCGTCGACCCATTCGCGTCGGGGTCACACCTGGGTCACGCTGAAGCGCCAACGTCTTCGTTCAGACGTGGCGCGCAGCGCGCGCTGGCCGCCGCCCCACGCCGCCTCTATCGGGTCTGTGCTGCGGCGCCACGGCGCTGCCACCATCGAGCCCGCGGCGAACGCCGACCGGCCCAAGGGAATCGACAGGCCTGAACCCGATCTGACTGTCGCCCAACCACTCCACGATCATCCGGGCGGACGCTCCGCCCACGATCCCACTGCCATGCGCCACCCGGAGAGGG
>Ga0114970_10001804_pt1 | contig 16003 bp, 14 predicted proteins | sample M_140205_XF_Meta_FD_87030 | JGI IMG/M metagenome (GOLD analysis project Ga0114970, IMG submission 87030) | Freshwater microbial communities from Lake Montjoie, Canada to study carbon cycling - M_140205_XF_MetaG | ecosystem: Environmental > Aquatic > Freshwater > Lake | place: Lake Montjoie... | reverse complement strand
GCTGACGTTCAGCAGGCAATCCGCGTCGTCCGCAGTCGTTCGAAAGAGTGGAACGTAAACCCCGCACGAGTCGGCGTCATGGGCTTCTCCGCCGGAGGACACCTCGCTGCGCTGGCCCAAAACACCTTCGACACCCAAACCCGCCCGGACTTCGTCGTCCTCGGCTACCCAGGCTTCGTCAACGCCCAAACACTGATCTCAAAGGACGCCCCGCCCGCCTTCATGTTCATCAACGACGACGATAATCTGGCAACGGGGGCGGGGGAATACTACATGGCTCTGCGGAAAGCCAAAGTCTCAGCTGAATTCCACGTCTTCCGCCGGGGTGGTCATGGTGTCGGGGCCACTGGCCGGGCACCCGGCTTTGAAACACTCGGGACCTCCAAATGGCCTGAACTTATGCAGATCTGGCTAACGGATCTGGGAATGGTGAAATAGGGCGGGCCTCTTCCTCGCGGCGGCGATGATGCCTGGGTCGCGCCAGCCCCGGCCCACCAGACTCGCCACCGTTACATTTCGATCAGGCGGGGCAGCCATGGTTCTCCCGGCTGCATACGGTCAGGGAAAAAACGGTGCCTTCGCCAGCGGCGACGGCAGGCCGTCCACCGTGTCGTGCTCCATAAACTCGGTCCGTGTCCCGTCGGGATCGAAGAAGTTTCCCTGCCACTTGTGGTTCACCCCTACATGGGCTTCGTGCTTCTGCTTGTAAGTCTTGAACGCTGGCCTGGACTTCACATCCGCGAGCGTCTTTTCCATGTTGACCGGCGTTAACAACGCGATGTGCCCCGCTGTTTTCGAGGGTGACCCCGTGCGAGATACCGACCATTCTACGTAGTCATCGCTCTCGGGCAGTTTCATATTCGAGGTCCCGGACAACACTTGGCCCGTGACCTTGGGACTCGGGCGCCCGAAAGTCGCCATCGTCGAATCCGACCTCCAGAACTCCCGCGTTGCGAGCGTTTCTCGGTAAAACCGAACCGTTTCCGGCTTTGAGATAGAAAAGCCTGCGTGAATAATCCTGCGCGAGGTTCCCGCATCGGACAGATACTTGCCCACGCTTTGGACGCTCAGGCTCTTCGCCGTATACTGCATGATCTCGATTGGCGTGCCGTCCGGATCGGACGTCTGGAACGCCAGATCCCCGGTGGCCGTTGTTTCCACCTTCGCGGTCACCTTCAAATACGCCCGCATCGCCTCAATGTCATCGGTCTCCATCGCGTAACGGGCAAAGCGCACTTCATCCGGGGCACTCTCCGGCATCACCACAATGTACTGCCGGTTATTCACCTTAAAGTGAACCTCAGACACCTGATCGGCGGGCAAACCACCCCCTAAAACGGCCGTCCTGTCCTTCCGGACCGTGATGGCTTCCTGGAAGCCGAGTAAATCTCCGTAAAACTTTCGGCTCTCATCCAGGCTGTGCGCCCGTACTACTATCCGTGAGATTCCGACCAGGCGCGGTCGCTTTGCTTGCTGGGCAAACGCCTGCTGGGCAACCGCTTGCTGGGCAAACGCCTGCTGAGCAAACAACACTCCGGTGCATAGTGCAACGGCTGAGAGCAATCTTTTCAATGTGTGGAACACGCGTTCAGTATATTCCAGAACTCGGGGAAGGAAATGGAGGCCGCCTCGGAACCCTCAATCGTGGAAGGTCCGTCCGCCGCCAGCGCTGCCACCGCGAATGCCATGGCGATCCTGTGGTCCAGGAACGAATCGAAAGCCGCAGCCTTGAATTTCTGGCGACCCGGGATCTTCATTCCGTCCGGCGTTTCCTCCACCTGAATTCCCATGCGGGCGAAATTATCAACCACAGTGGCGATCCGGTCGGTCTCTTTTACGCGCAGTTCGGCCGCATCCCGGACTATCAGACCTTCTTCGGAAGCGGCGCCCAAGACCGCCAGCACGGGAATCTCGTCGATCAGCGCGGCAGCCAGCGCACCCTCGATCACGCCACCCTTCACGGTTGCGTGGCGCACCTCAATGTCACCAATCATTTCGCCGTTCACCGATTCGATCTTCAGTATTTTGATCGGAGCGCCGATAGACACGAGGAAGTCGAGGAGGGCCGATCTCGTGGGATTCAGGCCCACATTGCGAATCACCAGATGCGAACCAGGAACCAGCAAGCCCGCCACCAGGAAAAAGGCTGCGGCCGACAGGTCACTCGGCACCATCAGGTCACGTCCGAGGAGCGTGGGCTTACCCTGGAGCGTAATCACGCCTTTTCGGACCTTCAGATCAGCGCCAAACTCCCGAAGCGCGACCTCGGTGTGATCCCGGGACTGTATCGACTCGCGGACAATCGTTTCGCCGTCGGCGAACAGGCCGCCGAAGAGCACACAGGTTTTCACCTGAGCACTTGCCACCGGCAAGGTGTAATCAATTGCGTGCAACTCGCCGCCGTGAATCGTCAGGGGAGGGAACTGGCCTTCTCTGCCCGGCAACGAAGTCGCCTCAAAATGCGCGCCCATCTGAGTCAGCGGCTTAATAATCCGTCCCATGGGGCGGCCAGAAAGCGATTCGTCGCCAAAGATGGAACAGGTAAACGGCTGCGCTGCCAGCAGACCTGCGAACATTCGAATGGCAGTGCCGGAATTGCCGGCGTCGAGGGGCGCGGACGGCGCTTGCCAACCCTGCAGACCCTTGCCGTGGATCGTTACCGTTGTCCCGTCTACCTCCACATCAATGCCCAGGGCACGCACGCACCCGAGCGTCGAATGGCAATCTGCGCCCGTCGAATAGTTGCTGATAGTGGACTTGCCCTCCGCCAGCGAAGCGAGCATGGCATAGCGATGAGAGATCGATTTATCGCCCGGAAGCGCTATGGCACCGGACAGGCGAACTGCTGGAAGGACGGTCTGTTGCATGAATTTTCATTGTCGCAACAACCTTCCGTGCCGACGCATCAAAGGGCGCTGTATACTAACTTTTTTATGGACCAGACGGACATTCACCTTCCCAAGCTATCCGGCGGAACGCGTTTATTTCGTCGGCTTAGTCAGCCACGCGAAGCGATGGTACATACTAGGTTTTTGGTTGGATATCTACCGAATCCTATCCCTGTTACGGGCTCTGTTTCGGACTTCTTCATAAGTACTGACGTTTTGACTAGCCAGTCGTGTCCAGCGACTGGAGCCCGACTATAGACCGCATGCCACAGATCTTCAAATCCAGCGCGAACTCGTTTGCCCGCACGAGCATCGTTCTTGCTGTCGTTATTTTGGGTGCACTGGCGGGGGTTGTTGTCGAACTCATTGCCGACTCTCGTTATGCCACAAGGCAGGGCGCAGCGCGTGAACAACCCATACCCTTTAGCCACACCCACCACGTCGGCTCCATGGGCATTGAATGTCGCTACTGCCACACAGGCGTTGAAAATTCACAGCATGCCGTAGTACCGCCCACGAAGACCTGCATGAACTGCCATTCGCAGATCTGGGTCAACAGTTCCACCCTGGAGCCCGTGCGAGAGAGCTACCGCACCAACCAGTCCATCAAGTGGACTAAAGTTCACGACCTTCCCGATTACGTCTACTTTAACCACAGTATTCACGTGAAAAAAGGCGTCGGGTGCGAAACCTGCCACGGTCGCGTCGACAAGATGCCCATCATGTACCAGCAATCGAACATGCAGATGCGCTGGTGTGTGGAATGCCACCGCGAACCCGAAAAATTTGTCCGCCCCCGTGAGTTCATCACGAAAATGGGATATGAGCCCGCAGAGCCTCAGGAAGTCCTGGGACCGAAGCTGGTAAAGGAATACAACATTCAGAAGCTGGAGACCTGTTGGACCTGCCACAGATAGCGCGATGAGTGAACAAACTAATCTAAATCCGGGGCCATCGTCTTCAAACGCCCGACTGGACGGCGCGAAGGGCCTGAAGTACTGGCGCAGTCTGGACGAATTGGCAGCTACCGAAGGCTTCCAGGACTACCTGCATCGTGAATTCCCGCGTCAGGCCGGCGAATGGCTGGACGACGACGGCCGACGCAACTTCCTCAAGGTAATGGGTGCGTCACTTGCCTTGGCCGGCCTGTCGGCCTGCACGAAACAGCCACCCGAGTACATCATGCCGTACGTCCAGGAACCTGAAAAACTCCTGCCCGGCAAGCCCCTCTTCTACGCCACGGCGTTCCCGATTTCAGGTATCGCCAATCCAGTTCTTGTCGAAACGCACGAATACCGGCCCACTAAGGTGGAAGGCAATCCGGAACACCCGGTTAGCCTCGGTTCGGCGGACGTTCCCACGCAGGCATCCATCCTGGGTCTTTACGACCCGGATCGACTTCAGGCACTCAACTACATTGGCGAAGCCCGCACATACTCCTCGTTCCTGATTGAATTTCTGCAGGCTGTCGAAAAGCAGAAAGCCAGCCAGGGCGCGGGCATTCGGATCCTCACGGAGACCGTTACCTCGCCAACGCTGGCCGCTCAGCTCCAGGAAGTGCTGAAACAGTATCCGGCGGCAAAATGGTACCAGTGGGAGCCGACCGGCCACGGTCGCCGCATGGGTACTCAGCTCGCCTTCGGCCAGTTCCTTACTCCCCTGTACAAATTTGATCAGGCGAATGTCGTTCTTTCGATCGATGCGAACTTCCTCGGTAACGGCCCCGGTGGCGTCAAAAATGCCCGCGATTTTGCGGCCCGCCGCGGCGTCCGCGAAGGCGTAACATCCAATCGTTTCTACGCTATTGAAACGACTCCCACGTCGACTGGCTGCCGTGCCGACCATCGCGTTGCCGTGAAGCCCTCCGAAGTCATCGGATTTGTAAGGGCAGTCGCCGCAGCCGTTGCAGGCGGCGCTTCATCTGGTACCCCATTCCAGCTGGAAGTGGTGAAAGACCTCCTCGCGGCCAAGGGAAAGTCCATTGTCATTGCCGGGGATGATCAGTCTCCGGAAGTGCATGCGGTTGTGCACTACATCAATCAGGTTCTTGAGAACAACGGCAAGACGATCAACTACGCGCCGTCCCTCGAACAGAAACCAACTGACCAGTGGGCGGAGATCCAAACTCTGGCGCAGGAACTGAATGCGGGCCAGGTTGACCTGCTGCTGATTCTTGGCGGCAACCCTGTTTACAGTGCACCTCCACAGCTGAACCTTCGCGGTGCTATTCAACTCGCCAAGGTCCGGGTGCGACTGGCACAATACGACGACGAAACGTCGGAAGTTTGTCAGTGGCAGATTCCCGAAGCTCATGCCTACGAGCATTGGAGCGACGCGCCCGCCGCAGATGGAACTGTTTCCATCATTCAGCCTCTGATCAGCCCGCTATACGCAGGTAAATCGGCCCACGACATTCTCAACGCTTTTGGTGAGACTCCGGAAAAGTCCGGTTACCAGACTATCCGTGAGTTCTGGAACGCGAAGCACCCCGGCGCTGATTTTGAGGCTTGGTGGAAACACGCCATCCACGATGGCTTCATCAAAGACTCCGCCCCTGCAACTCTGGCAGCTGTGGCAAAACTCGTCCCGGCTTCTGCTGCCGTCGGCGGGTCTGGTCTTGAACTTTCGTTCCACGCTGATCCTTATATACTTGATGGTCGTTATTCGAATAACGGCTGGCTTCAGGAACTACCCCGCCCTGTTACCCGCCTTACCTGGGACAATGCGGTTTTGGTCAGCCCGAAGACGGCTAAAGATCTTGGCGTCGAGAACGAAGATGTAGTCGAGATTGCCGCCAACGGTTCCGCAGTCCAGGGTGCGGTCTGGATTCTCCCCGGTCAGCCGGACGCCTCCATTGCGCTGAGCCTCGGTTTCGGTCGCAAACGTTCCGGTCGCGCGGGCAACGGAGCAGGCTTCGACGCCTATCGCCTCCGTTCTGCCGCCAATCCAACTTTTACTCTTGGCGCCAAAGTGACGAAGAAGGGTGAAACCTTCCGCCTCGCCGCCGTCCAGCAGCACTTTGCCATGGAAGGCCGCGACCCGGTTAAGTCGGGTACGGTCGAAGAATACAAGCACGATCCGTTCTTCATCCAAAAGGAAAGCGAAACGCCCCCCAAGGGGCTGACCATGTATCCCCAGGAATGGGAATATAAGGGATACGCCTGGGGCATGGCGATCGACTTAACGGCCTGTACCGGCTGCAACGCCTGTGTGGTCGCCTGCCAATCGGAAAATAATATCCCGGTTGTCGGTAAGCAAGAAGTTCTCAACACCCGCGAAATGCACTGGATCCGGATTGACCGCTACTACAGCGGCTCCGAGAACGATCCCACCATGCACTTCCAGCCGGTTGGCTGCCAGCATTGCGAAAACGCACCCTGCGAAATCGTTTGCCCGGTTGCCGCGACTGCACACGACGCGGAAGGCCTGAACAACATGGTCTACAACCGCTGCGTCGGCACCCGGTATTGCTCGAATAACTGTCCGTACAAGGTCCGCCGTTTCAACTTCATGCTGTACACGGACTGGGAAACGGAAAGCCTCAAACTGCAGCGCAACCCGGACGTTACCGTTCGGAGCCGCGGTGTGATGGAAAAGTGCACTTTCTGTATTCAGCGCATTAACTACGCCAAGATCATGGCTGAGAAGGAAGACCGTCGTGTGCAGGATGGCGAAATCGTCACTGCCTGCCAGGCCACCTGTCCCTCTCAGGCCATCGCTTTCGGAGATCTGAATGATCCGAAGAGCAAGGTCTCGAAGTGGAAAGCTGAAAAAACCAATTACTCGCTGCTGGGTGAACTCAACACGCGTCCCCGCGTGACTTACCTGGCAGACATTCGCAACCCGAACCCGGAATTAGAGAAGGGGAGGGAGGGCTAGCCAATGGCACAACCGGTAGAACTTCCGGATACAATTTACGTCGGCCCGGTCATCGATCCGGGGCACAGCCTCGCGTCGGTTTCCGACAAGGTCGGCGGTATCGTACTCAAGCGCAGAATCACGCTCGGCTGGGTTTTTGGCCTGCTGCTATCCTTCGTGCTTCTCCAAAATCTGATGGCTGGTGCCACTTGGCTCTTCATCAAAGGTGTCGGCGTATGGGGAATCAATATCCCTGTCGGCTGGGGCTTTGCGATCATCAACTTCGTCTGGTGGATCGGCATCGGTCACGCAGGTACGCTGATCTCCGCGATTCTTTTACTCCTTAACCAATCGTGGCGAAATGCCATCAACCGATTTGCGGAAGCGATGACGCTGTTTGCCGTCATGTGCGCAGGTATGTTCCCGGTGCTCCATACCGGTCGTCCCTGGCTGGCTTACTGGCTACTACCCTATCCCAACACGATGGGACTTTGGCCGCAAATGCGAAGCCCGCTGCTTTGGGACGTTTTTGCCGTCACCACCTACCTGACAATTTCTGCGGTCTTTTGGTTCGTAGGGCTGCTTCCCGATCTGGCTACCCTCCGCGATTCTTCCAAATCACGAACAGGGCAATTCATTTACGGAGCGCTCTCCATGGGTTGGCGGAACTCCGCCCGGCACTGGCAACGGTATGAAAAGGCCTCCCTGCTTCTGGCGGGCCTGGCTACCCCCTTGGTTGTTTCAGTCCACACCGTGGTTAGTTTCGACTTCGCGGTATCCCTCATCCCTGGTTGGCACACCACCATCTTCCCCCCTTACTTCGTCGCGGGGGCTATTTACTCAGGTTTCGGCATGGTTCTGACCCTGATGATCCCGGTCCGCAAGTTTTATGGGCTGGACGACATCATTACTATGCGCCACCTGAACAACATGGCCAAAGTGACCTTGGCTACCGGCCTGATTGTTGCCTATGGTTACGCGATTGAAGCCTTCTTCGGCTACTTCAGCGCTGATACTTACGAACGCTACATGATAATGAACCGGATGACCGGGCCCTATGCAATCTTCTACTGGTGTCTGATTCTCTGCAACGTTATTAACCCGCAGCTTCTTTGGTTTAAGAAAATCCGGACCAACCCCCTGATCCTGTGGATCATTTCTATTGTGGTCAATATCGGCATGTGGCTGGAACGCTTCGTTATCGTAGTCACCAGCCTGCATCGCGACTTCCTGCCGTCGAGTTGGGGCATGTACTGGCCGACGATTTGGGACTGGGCAGTTTATACAGGTACCATCGGCCTCTTTATGACGCTGATCTTCCTGTTCGTTCGAGTGCTTCCAATGATCACTATCTTCGAACTCCGCATGCTGTTGCCGGGTGCGGAAGTGAAGGAGCCAGTCGCGCACTAAGCGATCATCCACATGAGCGGCCACACACAACAACTTGAAGATGGGCTCTACGGTCTGATGGCGGAGTTTGAAACTCCCGGTCAGCTCGTTGCTGCTGCCCGCAAAACCCGTGAAGCGGGTTTCAAAAAGTTCGACGCATACACTCCATATCCCATCCACGAACTGGATGACGCCATGGATCTGCACGACAATCGCGTGTCCTTGTTCACGCTGATCGGCGGTATCCTGGGCTGCATCGGAGGTTTTAGTCTGGCATCCTGGATTTCCGCTTTTGCCTTACCCCTCAACATCGGCGGTCGTCCACTCATCAGTACCCCGATGTTTATTCCGGTTACCTTTGAGTGCACCATCCTGGTTGGCGGTCTCACCGCTGCCATCAGCATGATCCTGTTGAACGGTCTGCCAACGCCCTACCATCCCGTCTTCAACGTGGAGCGCTTCGTAAACGCATCGCGAAGTAAGTTCTTCCTGTGTATCGAATCGGAAGATCCAAAGTTTGATCGTGCTGCAACCGAGGGCTTCCTCGAGAGTCTGCATCCTGAAGAGATAGCAGAGGTGGCCCGATGAAACGTCTCGGCTTGCTGATTGCTGTATGCGGCTTCCTGTCCGGATGTTCCCGGCTTGACATGCAGGATCAACCCAAGTATAAATACCAGCGCCCCAGCGAATTTTTCGCTGATGGACGCACTGGTCGTCCGGAAGTCGAAGGTACCATCGCCCGGGGGAACCTGGAAGAAGATGTGGCCCTCTACACCGGCAAAGACGAAAAAGGTGCGGACCTCGAAGCGCTTCCAATTCCCGTCGATAAAGCCCTCATCGAACGTGGACAGGTGCGATACGACATCTATTGTGCTCCGTGTCATGGCCGCGTTGGTAATGGCCTCGGTATGATCGTCCGACGAGGTTTCAAGCAGCCGCCCTCGTATCATATTGACCGCCTGCGCAGCGCGCCCGTGGGTCATTACTATGAAGTGATCACGAACGGTTATGGTGCCATGCTGAACTACTCCGCACAGGTTCCGGTCCGTGATCGCTGGGCAATTATTGCCTACATACGAGCTCTGCAACTTAGCCAAAATGTGAACGCAAATGAACTGGCAGCTGATGTCCGCAGTAAGCTGCCGCAACCCGGTCAGGAATCCGCGGAACAGAAGGCAGCTATCAAAATGCAGCCCCTCGCTCCAACCGATGCCGACTTTACAAATTTCCCGGCCAATCCCGCAACTCCGGCCGGCGTCCCCGGTGCCGCTGGTGCCGGTGCGTTAAAGCCTTCGAACCAGCCCGAAAGAAAATGACGACGACGGAACAAAGTTACGAAACTTCCCCGCAACTGCGCGACTCGCTGAAGCGGAGCTCCTCGATCGCGGCGTTCGTCGGGCTGGTATTTCTTGCGCTGACTGTGGCGGGCAAATTTCTGCCCGGCGGCAGTGATCAACAATTTTTGCGGGCTTACCTTGTAGGCTTCTGGCTCTGGTTTGGAGCGAGTGCTGCTTCGCTGGGCTTCCTGATGGTTCAATACCTGACTGGCGGAGCATGGGGTACGGTGATTCGCCGTCCGCTGGAAGCCGGTGCCAAAACCCTCTATGTCATGAGTTTTGGTTTCCTGCCCCTCCTGATTTGGGTGGATAAACTCTACTGGTGGGCAACGCCGGCCGGCTTGGCCGACAAGGTCATCCAGGCCAAGGAACTTTACCTTAATGTGCCGTTTTTGTGGGTGCGATGGGTTGTATATACCGTCTTCCTGATCGGCTTCACCTACCTCCTCACGAAATGGTCGAAAGAAGAAGACGACACGAAGTCTACAAAAGTGTCCGCCCGGCTCGAAGCGCTCAGCGCTCCCGGTGTGCTCATCTTCTTCCTTTTGATGACCTTCTGCAGCGTGGACTACCTGATGGTGCTGGAACCTTACTGGTACTCAACTATCTATGGTTTCCTCACCATCATTGGTTGGGGCCTGACCACCATGGCCATCATGATCGCCGTCCTGGTCAGCCTGACCAAAGATGAGCCGATGCACTACGCGATCACCAAAAAGCACTTCCACGACTTGGGGAAGTTGCTCTTCGCGCTGGTGATGCTCTGGGCTTATCTCAACTTCTCGCAAGTCCTCATCACTTACTCGGCCAACCTTCCCACGGAAATCGTCTGGTACATCAAACGCTGGAATGGTGGCTTCGGCTGGGTGTCCGTCCTGCTCCTCATCGGACACTTTATGCTTCCCTTCTTCCTGCTGATTTCTCAGCCTGCCAAGAAGACCAAGCGGGTCGTGCAGGCAATTGCAATCTATATCGTTCTAATTCACGCGGTGGATGTTTACTCGCTGGTTGAGCCGAACTTTACCACGGCAGAGCATCCGCAACTCATTTTCTCCTGGCTCGATGTGACCGCTCCTCTTGGCTTTGGTGGTCTGTGGCTGGCGTTATTCTTCCGGAATCTTTCAGGACAGCGTTTGCTGCCGATCGGGGCTCCGGATTTCGTTAAGGCGTTGAATCATGGCAGAGATCACTAAGAAACATCACGAGCCCGATCCGGATAACAGCGCGCACGTTTCACACGAGCGTTCCGATATTGACATCTTTCAGATTGTCGGCTATGGCGTCGGCCTGGTCGTACTGTGTCTGGTCACTGTTGTGCTTGGGTGGGGTGTATTTGCGTTTCTGGCAAAACGAGAATCCGACAAGAATCCGGTTGAAACGACTACGATGGTGAAGGAGCGGCAGAAATTGCCACCCGAACCACGGCTCAGCGGTGTCGCCAAAGGCACCGCGGCACGTCCGGTACCGCCTCACGTAGAACTGGAAGAGCTGAAACACTCCGAAGACCTCATCCTGGGGAATTACGGTTGGGTTGATTCTGCTAAGGGCATTGCCAGAGTGCCGGTGTCCGTCGCAATCGACATGGTGTTGCAAAAGGGCCTTCCTTCAAAGCCCAGTGTTGCAGGGGCCAACGGTGGCTATCGCAGTATCCCTTCCGACGCAAGTGGTGGCACGACTTTCGAAAAGATCTCTCAATGAAGCTGCAGATGCACAAATCGGCGCACAAGACCACCCTGACCCTCCTGGGGCTCGGGCTAGTATCTTGCCTCATGCCCGGGACTGCTTCGCTCGCCGCGCAGGACAACCTGCCTGGCTTTCCAGAACCCCTGCGTGCCGAAGAGGGCGTCACCATCAAGAGCTCGCGAAATGCTCCTACGCAGGACCTTCTCAACATGAAGGGCATGGATCGTCCGCTCCCCTTGAAGAGCGTCACCATCGAGCAGAAACTGGACTCGCAACTGCCATTGGACGCACCGTTTCGTGATGAAACAGGTAAGGTCGTACCTCTGGGTGCCTATTTTGGGAAACGTCCCGTTGTCCTCGCCCTTGTGTATTACGAGTGCCCCATGCTTTGTACCCAGATCCTGAACGGTATGGTCCGTGCTGCGAAAGTGCTGCGGTTCACGCCCGGTACGGAATACGACGTAGTGGCCATCAGTTTCGACGCGCGTGAAACCTCCGCGCAGGCTGCTGCGAAAAAGGCAGTTTATCTCAAAAGCTATGGCCATCCAGAGGCCGCCAGTTCCTGGCACTTCCTCACAGGGGACGTCGAGTCCATTAAAAGAATCACCGACTCCGTTGGATTTCGCTACACCTGGGACCCGCATACGGGACAGTTCGCGCACGCCAGCGCGATCTATATTCTCACGCCGGAAGGGCGTCTATCGAAATATTTCTACGGCATCGATTACTCGCCGAAGGACATGCGCCTCGCCATGGTTGAGGCGTCCAGTAATAAGATCGGCAATGCAGTGGATCAGATCCTGCTGTTTTGCTACCACTTCGATCCGCATTCCGCGAAGTATACGCCATACGTGCTCGGTTTGTTGCGCGCGGCGGGAGGTGCCACCGTTTTGATGCTTGGGGGATTCGTGTTTATCATGCTGCGTCGGGAAAGCCGGCAGAAAGGAAGCCGGGCCGCCTAACGGCCGCCGCCTGAACTGTTATGCAAGCGAAAAGTTTTCAATTATTCCCGGAAGCGGCGTCGTCAATAGCCGGCCAGGTGGACGCACTCTATGCGTTCATGGTGCTCATCAGCGCATTTTTCTCGCTGATCATTGCCTTCCTCATTATTTTCTTTGCGATTAAGTACCGGCATCGTCCGGGAATCAAGCCTACCTTTAAACCCGCTGATGATCACAGCATCGGCGGCATGGTTCTCGAAATAGTCTGGACCGCCATACCTCTGGCCATTTCGATGGTCATGTTCGTTTGGGGTGTCAGCATCTATTTCACAGAATCCCGTCCGCCTGCTGATTCAATGGAGATCTACGTCACCGGGAAACAGTGGATGTGGAAGGTGCAGCACATGGAAGGCGCTCGCGAAATCAATGAGCTCCACATCCCCATCAACCGGAACATCAAGTTGACGATGACCTCGGAAGATGTACTTCATGACTTCTTCATACCCGCTTTCCGAACAAAAGCTGACGTCCTGCCTGGCAAATATACGACGGAATGGTTCCGGCCGACCCAAACCGGGGCTTTTCACATCTTTTGTGCAGAGTACTGCGGTACGAAACACTCGGGTATGATTGGCACGGTTTACGTCATGAACGAGGCCGATTATACCGTCTGGCTCGCAGCCGGTAGTGGCGAGGGTTCCATGGCGGAACAGGGTCAATCGCTTTTCAACCAGCTTGGGTGCGGAAACTGCCATTACAGTAATGTCAACAATGGCATTGGGCGGGGACCAAATCTGAATGGTCTGTACGGTTCAAAGGTCGACCTGAAGGACGGGACGTCGGTTAAGGCGGATGAGTCTTACATTCGCGAATCGGTGCTTAATCCCCAGGCGAAAATCGTGGCTGGCTTCGACGACTATATGCCTACTTTTAAAGGGCAAATCTCTGACGAAGGCATGCTCAAACTGATCGCATATGTGAAATCGCTGGGGTTGACATACGGGGCACCGAACACTGCAACACCGGGCACCGTGTCAACTTCTGCGACTGCACCAACAGCAGGGCGTCCCGCAGCCAAAGCTGCAACGTCCGTCTCCGCCACACCTGTGGCGGGTAACAAATAGGTATGCCGGGGAAATACGAATGATTGCGGCGAGTGCACCTGTAAAGGAACAAAAAAACTACCTCAACGCGGAGAACGGCCTAAAGAGCTGGCTTCTGACGCAGGACCACAAGAGGATTGCCATCTTGTACCTGCTGTCCGTGACCGTGTTTTTCATCGTCGGGGGCCTGTTCGCGGCTCTGATTCGTCTCGAACTGACGACTCCGGCCGGCGACATGCTGGACTCGAACACCTATAACAAGGTCTTCACGGCGCACGGCGTCGTGATGATCTTCTTCTTCCTGATTCCCTCCATCCCGGCGATCTTGGGTAACTTCCTGTTGCCGCTGATGATCGGCGCGAAGGATCTTGCCTTCCCCCGAATAAACCTGCTGAGCTGGTATGTGTACATGCTGGGCGGCACCTTGGGTGTTATCGTTCTGGCGACCGGCGGCGTGGATACCGGATGGACGTTTTATACACCTTTGAGTACCACGTACTCGAACGGCTATGTCGTCCTGACAGCGATGGCCGCCTTCGTGGCGGGTTTCTCGTCCATCCTGACGGGTCTGAACTTTATTGTCACCGTGCACCGGATGCGCGCTCCCGGCCTCACTTGGTTCCGCCTGCCCCTCTTTGTTTGGGCTCATTACGCCACCAGCGTCATTATGATTCTGGGAACGCCGGTGATTGCGGTGACGCTGTTCATGCTGATGCTGGAACGTGGTCTTCATATCGGCTTCTTTGATCCGGCATACGGCGGCGACCCCGTCCTCTTCCAGCACTTGTTCTGGTTCTATTCTCATCCGGCCGTCTACATCATGATTCTGCCGTCGATGGGTGTGATCTCGGAGGTCATGTCGACCTTCTGCACCAAGAAACCCTTTGGTTACACCTTTATTGCGTTTTCCTCGGTTGCGATTGCCGTCTTCGGGTTCCTGGTTTGGGGCCATCACCTGTTCGTTTCCAGCCAGTCTGCCTATGCGGGTATGGTGTTCTCGATCCTCACCTACATCGTGGCCATTCCCTCTGCCATTAAGGTCTTCAACTGGGCCGCGACCATGTATAAGGGCCAGGTCCGGCTCACGGCCCCGATGCTGTACGCCATTGGTTTCATTGGCTTGTTTACGGTCGGTGGCCTCACTGGTCTCTTCTTGGCCGCTATGGGCCTCGACGTCCATGTAACCGATACCTACTTCGTGGTGGCGCACTTCCACTATGTAATGGTGGGTGGCGCAATCATGGGTTACATGGCAGGGATTCACTACTGGTGGCCAAAGATCACTGGCCGAATGTATAACCAACTCTGGGCCAAGGTGTCCTGCTGTTTGGTCTTTATTGGCTTTAATCTCACCTTCTTCCCACAGTTTGTCCTCGGCTATATGGGCATGCCTCGCCGCTACCACGTGTACCCTGCAGAGTTCCAGGTTCTGAACGTCCTGTCTTCTGGTGGTGCTGCAATTCTTGGGCTGGGCTACCTGATCCCGGCAGTTTACTTCCTGTGGTCTCTGAAATACGGCGCTCCGGCTGGCGACAATCCCTGGGGTGCCACCACCCTCGAGTGGCAGACCTCCTCTCCGCCTCCCACTACCAATTTCGAGGTAACACCTGTTGTGACGACCGAAGTTTACGATTACACGAACGCGGAGGTGCCGCACATTGTCTAGTCACAGTTCGGTGGCGGCGCACGACGCTGCTCACGACCCTAATCTGAAACACCATTTCGAGAACGCGGATCAACAAAAAGAGTCCGCCAGTATCGGAATGTGGGTGTTCCTGCTCACCGAACTTATGTTCTTCGGGGGCTTGTTTCTTGCCTATTTCGTCTATCGGCAATGGTACCCGGAAGCCTTCATTGCAGCCAGCAACAAGACGGACGTTCTGGTGGGGGCCATCAATACCACGGTTCTCATCTGCAGCAGTCTCACGATGGCGCTTGCTGTCCACTATGCTTCGAAGGGCAGACGGGAGTTGCTGGTTTTATTCCTGATCGCAACGCTGCTCCTGGGTGGCATCTTCCTCGGTGTCAAGGGCTACGAATACCACGATAAGTGGGTGCACCACGAGATCCCGGGTGAGCATTTCGAGTGTCATGGCTGCGCTGACGAAGTTCATACGCAGTTGTTTTTTTCGCTCTACTTCGGGATGACCGGACTGCACGCCTCGCACATGATCATTGGCTTTGGGGTTTTGCTTGTCCTGATCTGGCAGGCTTGGAAGGGTCAGTTTTCCGCGAAGTGGTATACCCCAATTGAGATGTTTGGCCTGTACTGGCACTTTGTCGACATCGTCTGGATTTTCCTGTTCCCGCTGCTGTATCTGATTGACCGCGTGGGGAGGCCTTTACTCTGATGCAAGAACATTCTGAACATCACATCGTACCCAAGCGTGTATACGCGCTTGTCTTCGCTACTTTGATCGCCCTTACCTGGGTAACGGCTTGGGTGGCCACGGTCGATCTGGGAGCTTTCAATATCTATGTGGCTCTGTCGATCGCTACCTTCAAGGCCTCAATTGTAGTTCTCTTCTTTATGCACGTGAAGTACGGGACGCGTTTGACGAAATTTATCGTCTGCTCTGGTATTCTCTGGCTTATGTTCCTCCTCTTCGTCACGATGGGTGACATCTGGACTCGTAGCTGGATGGGTGTTCCGGGTCGCTAGCTTCGCACTGATAAATAAATAAGGGGGCCCGGGGCTGAGACCCGGGCCCCTTTTGTGTTGTGTGCGTCTACGCTCTCCACTTGCGTTGTCAGCAGACGATTCCGGTCAACTTCTCCTTGATCTGATCCGCAGTAAACGGCTT
>Ga0114970_10001803_pt1 | contig 16006 bp, 17 predicted proteins | sample M_140205_XF_Meta_FD_87030 | JGI IMG/M metagenome (GOLD analysis project Ga0114970, IMG submission 87030) | Freshwater microbial communities from Lake Montjoie, Canada to study carbon cycling - M_140205_XF_MetaG | ecosystem: Environmental > Aquatic > Freshwater > Lake | place: Lake Montjoie... | reverse complement strand
TCTCGTTGCTGCGCTGCGCGAGGCCGCCGACCCGGGCCTGCGCGCTGCCCGCGCCGCCAGCGCTCGCGCTCACGCCGAGCCGCTCGGCTGGGAGCAGGTCGGCCGCATCGCCGAGCAGCACCTCGCCGACCTCCGTGAGCGCGTCCCCGTGCCGGTGCGCCAGCTTGCCAGCGCCGTCGTCCCCGGTCGCCGCCGCTTCCTGTTTGCCGCGGAGGCCGTCTGGGACGAGCCCGATACCTGGGCCCGCCCGCTGCGCGCCTACGCCGCTGCCTTTACCCCTGACAGCGACACGACGCTGGTGCTGCCGGCCCTCGACGAGGGAGCGGCCACCCGGCTCGTGCTCGCCGAGCTCGCTGCCGCCGGCATCGATCCGGCGAGCCTGCCCGACGTCGTCCTCGCCCACCCGGGCGAGCTGGGCTTCGTGTCGCTCGAGCTTGCCGCCGACGCCATCGTCGTCGGCAACGGTCACCGTCCGCGCCGCGCGCGCGTCATCGTCCCCTCGGAGCCGGAAGCGCTCCGTGCCGCACTGGAGGTGCACAGCTAATGGGCCTTCGCCTAGCTCAGCTCGAAGAGGGCGTCAAGCTCTCCCGTCCCGCCGACGACTGGCGGGCCACGGTCAACGAGGTGCTCGCCGCCGCCGCCGCCGCCACCCGGCTCGGCCGGCCCGAGGATCTGCGTGCCGCGCTCGCCCCTGCCGTCGGGTGGGGCGACCGCCAGCGCGCCTACCAGGTGCTCAAGCACGCGATCGAGATCGTCGCGAACGGCAGCCAGGGCCTGCCCGACCGCGGGTGGGAGCGGCTCTTCGTCGAGCTCGCCGCCATCGTCACCGTCGAACTCGAGCGCAACCCGGTGCAGCCGGCGCTGCTCAACTCGCTCGGCGTGCTGCACTACGAGCTCGGCGAGATCGGCGGCGCGAAGGCGCTGTTCGCTGCTGCCATTCGCCTCGATCCGACGCTGCCGCACGCACAGAAGAATCTGGCTGCCGCGCGCGAGCGTGAGCGTGGCCGGCTTACCGTGCCGCTGCCCAGGCAGCTCGCTATCGCGCTGCGTGCGCTCGCGGTGCGGGCGCGCACCATCGCCGCACGGGCCAAGCTGCCGAGCGGGCTGACGCTCTCGCTGTGCATGATCGTCAAGGACGAGGAGGAGATGCTCCCGGGCTGCCTCGAGGCGATCCGCGGGGCCGTTGACGAGATCATCATCGTCGACACCGGCTCGACCGATCGGACGGTCGAGATCGCCGAGTCGTTCGGCGCCCGTGTCCTGCACTTCCCGTGGAACGGCTCGTTCGCCGACGCCCGCAACGTCGGCCATGCCGCCGCGACCTCCGACTGGATCATCTACCTCGACGCCGACGAGCACCTCGTGCCCGAGGATGCCGAGCAGCTGCGCGAGCTGACCCGCCGCACCTGGCGTGAGGCGTTCTACGTCGTGCTCACCAACTACACCGGCGGCGACGAGGCCGGCTCGGCCGTCAGCGACCTCCAGCTGCGCATGTGGCGCAACCGCCCGGAGTACCGCTTCGAGGGCCGCATCCACGAGCAGAAGACCGGCAACATGCCGCGCTACCTGCCGGAGCGCTTCGAGTCGACGCCGATCCGTATCCTGCACTACGGCTATCTCAAGAGCCGCATCAGCGGCCGCGACAAGGCCCGCCGCAACATCGAGCTGCTGCTGCGCGAAGCCAAGGATGACCCGACCCCATTCGTCTTGTTCAACCTTGGCTCGGAGCACCTGGCGCTGGGCGAGGTCGAGCGGGCCCGTACCCTCTTCGACCGCGCCTGGAACGAGGTGCAGGGGCAGGACTCGTGGACGCGGATCGGCTTCGTGCCGCTGCTCGCCTCGCGCCGCGCAAAGTGCCGGCGGGAGCTCGGCGACCTGGCCGCGGCACGCGAGGCGATCGACGAGGCGCTGACGCTCTACCCCGACCACACCGACCTCGTCGGCGAGCTCGCGCTGTGCGCACACCAGGCGGGCAACCTCGACGAGGCCGCCCGCCTGGCCGAGCGGCTGCTCGAGATGGGCGATGCCCCGGCGCAGTACTCCGCCACCGTCGGCTCGGGCACCTTCCTGGCGCTGATGCTGCTCGGGGAGCTGCGGCGGCTCCAGGGCCGCCTGCCCGAGGCCGAGGCCCTGCTCCGCCGCTCGCTGGACGAGTATCCCGCGTTCCTCGCCCCGATCGCCAGCCTCGCCACGGTGCAGCTCGGCCGCGGCCTCGAGCCGGACGAGATCGCTGCGAGCCTGCCGATCGAGAAGCCGAGCGCCCAGCTGCTGCTGGCCACCGCCTTCTACGAGGGCGGCCGCGTCGAGCACGCCGCGAGCCTGTTCGAGCAGGTGCTCGAGCGCCAGCCCGCGAACGGCGTCGCCCGCGTCGGCCTGGTCGAGGCGCTGCTGTCGCAGAAGCGCTGGGACGACGCCTACACCACCGCCGCCAGCGAGCTGGAGAGCTCGCCGGTGGCGCGTATCGCTGCCACCGAGATGCTCTTCGCGGCGGCCGCCGCCGGCCAGACCGCCCGGCTCGAGAGCGCGCTGCTGCACGCCGAGGAGCGCGGCGTGTCGTACCCGGAGCTCGAGACGTTCCGTGCCTGGACGGCGCTGCAGCTGGGCGAGCCGGTGCCGCGCATCGTCTCGGAGGCCGCTGCCGAGGTCGTGCTCACCCTGCTGGAGGCGCTGCTGCGCGTCCACGAGTTCGACACGTTCGAGCAGCTGCTCGGCCTGTTCAATCGCGCCGCCCTCGATCCGCGCGCACGCCGCGAGAAGCTGGCGCGCCTCTACCTGCGCCGCGGCTTCCTCGCCTCGGCCGCCGAGGAGTGGCTCGCGGTGACTGCGAACACGCCCGATGCGGATGCGCTCGTCGGTCTCGCGCAGGTGTCGTTCGCCGTCGGCGAGCCGGAAGAGGCGCTCGCGCTGGCCCAGAACGCCCTCGCCCTCGACCCGGCGTCGAGTCGCGCCCGGACACTGATCGGGGCCTGCGCGGCGTGACCCGACACGTCGCCGCGCCGGGCTGTTCGCCGCCGGCGCAACAAATCATGGACGTGGTCCTAAACCTTGGTGGCTGCCTGCCGATGAACTGTGCAGGTTCCACCCAGGGAAGGATGGAGAACAATGCTTGAGGGAGTCGGGCCGGCCTACGGCCCACCAAAGATCGAACGCCAGGGAGGCGTCGGTAACGTGGCGCGGACTGCGGCCACCCCAACGGCTGGGGTGTACCACATTCCGGATGCGCCGCCGGCCGATCTGCTGACCGAGCTTGACCGTGCCGCGAGCGTCATCAACGACCTTGCCGCGCGTCAGGTGAACGTCCACTTCAACATCGACGAGAAGACCGGCAAGGTGCGGACGCAGGTCGTGGACGGGGCTGGCAAGGTCATCCGCGAGATTCCGGCGGCCCGCCTGCTCGACGTCCTGTCGAGCGGCAGCGCCAGCGGTCTCGCAGTTAACACCGTCGGTTAGCCCGCATGGCTACTGGCGCAGCGCAGAACATCTCCGGGCTCGCGTCCGGGCTCGACACGAGTTCGATCGTGACGCAGCTGATGCAGGTTGAGGCCGTGCCTCAGGTCCGCCTCCAGCAGCGCCAGGCCGTCGAGCAGGTGCGGCAGCAGGCCTTGACCGATGTGAAGACGCGGCTGGCCAACCTCCAGACGCAGATCGCCGGGTTGCGTGACGTTGCGACGTGGTCGGATACCCAGACCGTCGATTCGAGCGACGCGACGAAGCTCACGGCGACGCGCACTGCAGGCGCCGCCGCGGGCGCGTTTCAGGTCACGGTCACCGACCTGGCGCGCGCCGACCAGTACAAGGGCGCCACCCTCACGACAACGAGCAACGCCGGCCCGCTGACGATCGCCGTCGGCGCGAACTCGATCTCGGTGGATGTCACGGCTGGCGGTTCGCTCGACACGCTGGCGACCGCCATCAACGGGAGCACCGGCACGCCGGTGTACGCCTCGGTCGTGAACGCGCAGCTCGTGTTGTCGAGCCGCACGACGGGCGCGTCGAACACGATCACGATCGGCGGCAACGCCGGTGTCACGACCGAGCTCGGCTTCACGCAGTCGATCACGGCGGCCGATGCCCATTACAGGGTGGACGGCGTTGACAAGACGTCGAGCACGAACACGGTCGCGAATGCCCTGCCGGGCGTCCAGCTCGTGCTCAAGGCAGTGACCTCCTCGGCCGTTACGGTCAGCGTCGGCGCTCCGGCGCCGAGCACCTCCGTGATCCAGGGCAAGATCCAGTCGTTCGTCGACCAGTACAACTCGACGATCGACTTCGTCCAGTCGAAGATCGAAGAGCGGAAGGTCGCCAGCCCGAAGAACGCCAGTGACCGCGCCAAGGGCGTGCTCGCCGGTGATGCGTCGCTGACCGGCCTGCTCTCGTCGCTCCGTACCTCGGTCGCCGACCTCTTCAGCGGCAGGCCTAATTCGGCCAAGTCGCTCTCGCAGGTCGGCCTCTCGACCGGCGCGGCGGTTGCCAGCGGGACGATCAACAAGGAAGCGGTGTCCGGCAAGCTCACGCTCGACACGGCGAAGCTCTCGACGGCCCTCACCGCATCGCTCGGCGACGTGAAGGCGCTGTTCACGAATCCCACGAGCGCGTACTCGACGCAGGGCCTTGCCCAGCGCTTCGACAGCCTGCTCACCGCGCAGCTCAAGACCGGCGGCGCGATGGCCAGCCGCATCGCCAGCTCGGACACGCAGATCTCGCAGTACACGAAGACCATCGGCGACTGGACGACCCGCCTGGCCACCAAGCAGGTGGCGTTGCAGAGGCAGTTCACCGCCATGGAGACAGCGCTCTCGCACGCGCAGTCCCAGGGCAGCTGGATCTCGGGAGAGATCGCCAAGATGTAGCGCGGGACCCCTCGGATGAGGGACGCCCGCGCCTTAATCGCGCCTCGCGCCGGCCGACTACCTGAGGGCATCTCGCAGACCCTTCGCCCCGGAGACATGCCTTGAACCCTTACGCCAGCGCCCATGCGGCCTACACCGAGTCGAGCGTCCTGACCGCCCCGCCCGAGAAGCTCGTCGTCATGCTCTACGACGGCGCGATCCGCTTCCTCAATGTCGGTGCCGCATCGATGCGCAATGGCGACCAGGCCCATGCCCGCGACCGCGTCCGCCGGGCCGAGGCGATCATCGACCAGCTGAACTACTCGCTGGATATGAGCCACGGCGAGATTCCGCAGCAGCTCCGGTCGATCTACCTCTTCTGCAAGGGCTACCTCATCCAGGCTTCGATCAAGCGTGACCCGCAGGCGATCGACACCGTCATCGTGCTGCTGTCGGAGCTCCGCGACGCGTGGGACAACGTGTCCCGGCGCTCGCTCACGAGCGCCGCGTAGCCACCTCCATGGCCGACCCGTACGCCCGGCTCGTCGAGCTCACCCGCAGCGAGCATGACGCCGTGCTCGCGGGCGACTGGGAGCAGGTCGCTGCGATCCAGACGCAGCAGGTCGCCCTTCGCTCCACCCTCGCCGGCCCGCCGCCGGCGACGGCCCGCCCCTCGCTCGAGGAGGCGGCCCGCCTGAACGCCGAGATCGGCCGCGCCATCGCGCGGGCTGCCGCGGGTGTCCGGGCCGAGCTGGTCGAGATCGGTCGCGGCCGGCAGGCCGCCGTCGGCTACGCCGCCGCGGGCACGCAGCGGGCGCAGTCGCAGCTCGCCTGGCAGGGGTAGCGCACGTGCGGCGCGCGCCGCACCGGAGCCGCGATACTCCCGGGCATGCCCGACTATGTGAAGCAGGCTCCGCTCCCCTCGTCCCAGGCGCCCGAGGCCGTGCGCACCACCGTCTCCGAGATGCTGCTCGACATCGAGCGCCGCGGTGACGCCGCCATCCGCGACTACTCGCGCAAGCTCGACAACTTCGATCCGCCGAGCTTCCGCGTCGGCGCTGCCGAGATCGCCGCTGCGGCCGACCAGCTGAGCGACGAGCTGAAGCACCACATCCAGATCGCCCAGACGCAGGTGCGCAGCTTCGCGCAGCACCAGCGCGCGACCCTCACCGACCTCGAGGTCGAGACCCTGCCGGGCGTCGTGCTCGGGCACCGCCACATCCCGGTCAGCGCTGTCGGCTCGTACGTGCCGGGCGGCCGCTACCCGATGCTCGCTTCCGCCTTCATGACGGTGCTCGTGCCCAAGGTTGCGGGCGTGCCGCGCGTCGTGGCGCTCGCGCCGCCGCGCGAGGGCAAGGGCATCCACCCCGCGATGCTCTACGCGATGTCGACCTCTGGCGCCGACGAGATCGTCTGCCTGGGTGGCGTGCAGGCGCTGGCCGCGCTCGCCTTCGGGCTCGACGACCTCGATGCAGTCGACATGATCTGCGGCGCGGGCAACGCCTACGTCGCCGAGGCGAAGCGCCAGCTCTACGGGCGCGTCGGCATCGACCTGCTGGCCGGGCCGACCGAGGTGCTCGTGCTCGCCGACGGCTCGGCCGACCCGGTGCTCGTCGCCGCCGACCTGCTGGGCCAGGCCGAGCACGGTCCGACCTCGCCTGCCATCCTCGTCACGACCTCGCGCACGCACGGCGAGGCGGTGCTCGCGGCGATCCACGAGCTGCTCGCCACCACCTGGCCGACGGCGGCCGTCGCGGGCGAGGCGTGGCAGAACCACGGCTCGATCATCATCGCCGCCGACGACACGGAGCTCCTGGAGATCGCCAACCAGATCGCATCGGAGCACGTCGAGATCCAGGCCGAGCCGGCCACGCTCGAGCGGTGGTTTGCGGGGCTCGACAACTTCGGCTCGCTGTTCGTGGGCGCGAACGCCACGGTGGCCTACGGCGACAAGGGGATCGGCACCAACCACGTGCTGCCGACCGGTCGCGCGGCCCGCTACACCGGCGGCCTCTGGGTGGGCAAGTTCCTCAAGACCTGCACCTACCAGCGCCTCACCGACGAGGGCACCCGCCAGATCGCGCCGACGATCGAGGCTGTCTGCGCCGCCGAGATGATGCTCGGCCACGGCGTCACCGCGACGATGCGCCTCGAGCGCGTCGGCCGCTAGCGCCTCCGGGATTTCCACGGATGCCGGGTTGCAGCCGGCGTGTCACCCTCGGCAGCAGGGGATACGTCGATCTGCGACTCGGAGGCGATTGTGATGCGTCGGCTGCTGTCCGTGCTCTGCCCGCTCTTCCTGCTCCTGCTGCTTCCCGTCGGGAGCGCTGCTGCGGCCCAAGCTGCCGCGCCGGCGGCCGCACCGCAGCAGGTCGTTGTCATCGGGAACGGCGCCGCTGTCCAGAACGGGCCGAGCGCCCCGTCGCTCTTCACCACGACGCAGCCCTGGCATGTTGTCCAGATCATCACCTACCACTGGAACGACGCGAAGGGCACGTCGAGCACGGGCACCATCCGGCTGAAGGGCCTCGGCGGTGCGAAGTCGTACGGCCCGTTCAAGACCGCCGGCACGCCCGGGCAGGGCGGCGTCCCGAACGCGAACTGGGTCGCCAGCGTCAGCTTCGACCTGCCGCCCGGCCGCTACCAGTTCGTTGACTCGAGCCCCGCCAGCTGGGCGCAGAACGAGGAGTCCGGGCACAGGGGGATGGCCTGGATCATGGCGACCTCCGCGGAGCCTGCCGTGCCCAGCGTGACCGCGTATCTGCACGCAGGCATCGTCCACCCCGGCACCGGCATCACGCTCGGCTATGCCGTGAAGGACGCGTCAGGCAAGGCCGAGGTGCACCTGGCGCTCTACGACGGCGGCGACCTCGACACCACCGACGACGTCGCCGTGGCGAAGGCCGACGGCGCGCGCCGCACGTGGAACGTTGATCTCGGCGCCGATTTGAAGGGGCCGCTCTCGTTCTGCGTCTGGGCCGAGAACGCGGCGGGCGACAAGAGCGGCAACGCGCCGCGCTCCGCCTGCAAGTTCGTCTCGCTGCTCGTCGACATCGCCAGGGTCTCGAACGGCTGTGGCGGCGACGGCTGGCCGTCCGTGGTCGCTGCCGAGAACTACTTCGGCAACACGAGCACCTACACCGAGCCCGAGGGTGGCAGCTACACCGTCAGCTTCGTTCCCGCCTGCAACCTGCACGACGCCGGCTACGGGGGCCAGACGGTTGCCGACGTGATCAACGGCGGCACCGTCGACACCCACGCGTGGTCGCGGCGCAAGGTCGACGACAAGTTCGCGAGCGACCTGCGTGCGATCTGCCATCGCCGCGTCCCGCCGAGCGCGAAGACGGCGCTCCAGTCGTGCCTGAGGGATGGGCGTCGCTACCTGATCGTGCGCACGCTGGGCATGAACTTCTACGACTACGACCTGACCAAGCCCGGGACGCAGGGCGAGGGATCGCGCGACCGGTAGCCGTGCCTCCCTGACCCCTGTCCTGCACTCCGCTGACGCGTGCGGCTAAAGGTCTGACCCACGAGGCCGATGACCACCTTGTCCCAGGACGGGACGTCGTGTCCCATGGACGGGAAAACCGCACAGCGGAGGAACCCCCGTGGGACTTTTCGACACGACACAGCTCGGACTGGAGCAGGCCCTTAGCGGGGCCGCGCTTCGCCAGCGCGCCATCGCCAACAACATCGCGAACGCGAACACGGCCGGCTTCAAGCGCAGTGACGTCGACTTCCACTCGGCGCTCCAGAGCGCCTTCGACAGCCCCGACGCCCAGAGTCGCCTCAAGAACCTGAGCTTCTCGGCGCAGCAGGACACGTCCACCTCGACGCGTCTCGACGGCAACAACGTCGATATCGACACCGAGATGGCAAACCTCTCGGAGAACTCGCTCGAGTACCAGTCGCTGGTCACGATCGCCCGCTCGCGGATGCAGATGTTGCAGATCGCAATGGGCACGAGGACGGCCTGATGAGCCTCTTTGGTGGCCTCTCGATCTCGGCGTCCGGCCTCACGGCAGAGCGCGTCCGCATGGACGTGATCGCCGAGAACCTGGCAAATGCCGAGTCCACTCGCGGCGCTGACGGGCAGCCGTACAAGCGCAAGCTGGTCGTGCTCGGCGCGGCAGCCGGCGGTGGCAGCAGCTTCGCCGACACGCTCGCCGGCGTCCGGGTGAAGGGCGTCGTCGACGACCCGAGCCCGGGTCGCAAGGTCTACGACCCGACGCATCCCGATGCCGACAAGCAGGGCTTCCTCACCATGCCGAACGTCAACACGGTCTCCGAGATGGTCGACCTGATCACGGCGACGCGCGGCTACGAGGCAAACATCCAGGCGCTCAACGCGGCCAAGACGATGTTCTCCCGCACGCTCGAGATCCTGCGCTGATGGATCCGATCATCTCCAGGCTGGTCGGCGGTCTCGACTTCAAGATTCCGGGCATCGACGGCGCAGGCGCCGCGGGCCAGGGCGGCAGCGGCACGAGCATCGGCGGCGACTCCGGCGGCGGCGGCTTCGGCAAGACGCTCGAGAACGCCATCTCGAACCTGAGCAGCTCGATGAACGACGCCACCACCGCGTCGCAGCAGCTCGCCACCGGCCAGGCCGCCGACATCTCGCAGGTTGCGATGACGGTTGAGCGCTCCGTGCTCGAGCTGCAGCTGGCAACACAGATTCGTAACAAGGCCGTCGAGGCCTACCAGGACATCTACCGCATGCAGGTCTAGGGAGAGGGGCTAGAGGAGCCGAATGGGAGAGACAGCAGGAAAACTCAAGGACATCTGGCGCACGCTCGGTCCGCGCGGCCAGCTCGGCGTTGCCGCGTCCGCGCTGCTCGTGATCATCACGCTCTTCTTCCTCTTCCAGATGGCGGGGAAGGCGAGCTATACGACGCTGACCTCCGGCCTCCAGGCCTCGGAGTCGGCACAGATCGCCAAGGCGCTCGACGGGGCCGGCATCAAGTACGAGCTGAAGAGCGGCGGCACCGAGATCGACGTGCTCTCCGGCACCGAGTCGAAGGCACGGCTTGCGCTCGCCTCGAAGAACCTGCCGAACGGCGGCCACGTCGGCTTCGAGCTGTTCGACAAGAAGAGCCTCGGCCAGACCGACTTCCAGCAGCAGGTGCAGTACCAGCGCGCCCTCGAGGGCGAGATCGCCCGCACGATCGAGCAGATCCAGGGCGTTACGGCAGCGGACGTGCAGCTCGTCATCCCCAACGATGCGCTCTTCCTCGCCGACCAGACCAAGGCCACCGCGTCCGTGCTCGTCACGGGTGGCTCCAACCTTGACTCCTCCACCATCGCCGGCATTGCCCACCTCGTCTCGTCCGCGGCGAAGGGCCTCAACGCCGACTCGGTGACCATCACCGACGAGACCGGCACCATGCTCTGGCCGCGCTCTGGCAGCGGCTCCGGCGGTGTCAGCGCCACCGCGAAGCTCGAGGCCCAGCAGCGCTACGCCAGCCAGCTCTCCTCGCAGATCAACGCGATGCTGATCTCGACGCTCGGTGCCAACAAGGCGCAGGTGCGCATCCACGCCGACCTCAACGCCGACGAGTCGACGCTCGACAAGGTGACGTACGCCAAGACGGGCACGCCGCTCACGACCAAGACCGACCTGGAGACGCTGAAGGCCGCGGGCACGGCGACGACGCCCGTCGCGGGCACGGCCGCGAACCTGCCCTCGTACGCGACGGGCAGCGGTGCGAACGGCAACTCGAACTACAACCACAAGATCGCCTCGACCGACTTCGGCGTCGACAAGACCGTGTCGCACACCGTGGTCGCGCCCGGCTCGGTGAACAAGCTGGACGTTGCGCTGATGGTTGACGCGTCGGTGCCAGCCGACCAGGTTGCCTCGCTGCAGAAGAGCGTGGCCGCGATGGCCGGCGTCACCCCGGCACGTGGCGACACCCTGGCCGTGACCACCCTCACGTTTGCTGCCCCGCCGAAGGCGGCGGCGCCTGCGTCCAGTGGTCTGCCGATCCCGCCCGCGATGCTCGGCATGCTCAAGTGGGTTGGCGTGCTGCTCGGCTCCGCCATCTTCCTCTTCCTGCTGCGCAGGAACCTGAAGCGCCGCGAGGGCGAGGGTGTCGCGATCGAGCCGACGTGGCTGCGCGAGATCGAGCGCTCGGTGCCGGTTGGCGCGCTGGAGAGCGGTGGCGGCATCGACCCGCTCACGATTGCGGTCGACCCCGCCGGTGAGCGCCGCCAGCAGATGAAGAGCGAGGTGCAGGAGATCGTGCGCAACAACCCGGAGCAGATCGCCCTGCAGATCAGCCAGTGGATGCGGGAGGGCTGAGTTGGCCGCCCCCGTGCCTGTCCTCAGCGGCCGCAGGAAGGCTGCCATCCTGTGTGTCTCGATCGGCCAGGACGAGGCCGCCCAGCTCTTCAAGTACCTGACCGACGAGCAGGTCGAGATGCTCACGATCGAGATGGCGCGCACCGTAGCGATCGCTCCCGAGCTGTCGGGAGTGGTGCTGGAGGAGGTGCTCGAGACCGCTGCCGCCCACGGCTACATGCAGGAGGGCGGCCTCAAGTACGCCCGCGAGGTGCTGGAGCGGGCCGTCGGCAAGGCGCGGGCGCAGGAGATCCTGAGCCGCCTCGCGGTCGTCATCGAGTCGAGCCCGTTCGAGTTCCTGCGCGGCTCTCCGGCCGAGCAGATCGTCGCCTTCCTGCGTAACGAGCACCCGCAGACGATCGCGCTCGTCCTCGCCTATCTGCCGTCCCACGAGCTGGCAGCACGTGTCATGGAGCAGCTCTCGCCGGAGCAGCAGACCGACATCGCCACGCGGATTGCCCTGATGACCCAGGCCTCACCGGAGGTCGTCAAGGAGATCGCGAGCGTCATGGAGAAGAGGCTCGAGTCGGTGATCCGCCACGAGTACCAGGAGGTCGGCGGCGTCGGCTCGCTCGCGCAGATCCTCAACTCGTCGGATCGCGCCACCGAGCAGAACATCCTCAACTTCCTCACCGACTCCGACCCGGAGCTCGCCGACGAGGTGCGCTCACGCCTCTTCACCTTCGAGGACATCGCGAGCCTCGACGACCGCGCGATCCAGATGATCCTCAAGGAGGTCGACGCGAAAGACCTGCCGCTCGCCCTGCGCGGAACCAGCCCCGACGTCTCCGAGAAGATCCTCCAGAACATGTCGCAGCGCGGTGCAGAGATGCTCCGCGAGGAGATGGAGTACATGCCGCCGCAGCGTAAGCGCGTCGTCGAGGAGGCCCAGAGCAAGGTGGTTGCCGCGGTGCGCAAGCTCGAGGACTCCGGGGCGCTCGTGCTGGTCCGCGGCGAGGGCGGTGCCGACGGCGCCGACGGGGTCATCTAGTGGACGACATCCAGGCGTTCGCCTTCCCGCACCTCGAATCGACCGGCCCGGTGATCCGGGCCGGTGACCTCGCCCAGGCCGTCGGCGACGTTCTCGCCAGCGCGCGCGGCGAGGCCGAGCAGATCCGGGCCGCAGCGGCCGAGGAGGGACGTGCCGCAGGGTACGCCGCCGGCCTCGCCGAGGCACACGCCCGCCTGGAACCCGCGCGCACCGCGCTCGAGGCGGCCGCCACCGGCCTCGTCGCGATGCGCGAGGAGTTCCTTGCACTCGCCGAGACCCGGGCGGTCGAGCTCGCGCTGGCGATCGCCCTCAAGGTGATCGGCGTGGAACTGGCCGTGCGGCCCGAGCTCGTGGTGGAGGTGGCGACCGGTGCGCTGCGTCGTGCCGCCGAGCGCGACCACGTCGTCCTGCTCGTCAACCCCGAGGACATCGAGCTCGTGCGCGAGGCCGCCGCAGACCTGTCGGGCGCGCTCGGCATGATTCGCCGCCTGGAGATCGCTCCGGAGCGCCGCGTCGACCGCGGCGGCTGCCTCGTGCAGACCGCCGAGGGTGAGATCGATGCCGGCATCGAGACGCAGCTGGAGAAGGCGCGCGAGGTCCTGCTCGGCTCGCTGCAGCAGTCCGCCGATGCCTGAGGCCGTCCTCGCCGAGAAGTTTGCTGCGCTGCAGGCTGCCGACCTGCATCAGCGCCGCGGCAAGGTGGTCAACCTGATCGGTCTCGTCATCGAGGCATCGGGCCTGCGGGCCGAAGTGGGGGAGCTGTGCACCATCGACTGCGGCCGCACCCGCCCGGCGATCCCCGCCGAGGTCGTCGGCTTCCGCGACGGGCGCACGCTGTTGATGCCGCTCGGCGAGATGCACGGCATCGGCCCCGAGAACTACGTCGACGCCACCGGCCACCCCTTCGAGTTGCGCGTCGGTGACGACCTGCTTGGTCGCGTGCTCGACTCGCTCGGCAAGCCGCTCGACGAGGGCGGTGACCTCGGCCCCGGCGAGATGCGTGCGGTCGTTGCTCCGCCGCCGAAGCCGCTGGCCCGTACCCGCATCGTCGACCGGCTGTCGCTGGGTGTCCGGGCGCTCGACGCGCTCGTCCCGGTCGGCCGGGGCCAGCGCCTCGGCATCTTCGCCGGCTCCGGCGTCGGCAAGTCGTCGCTGATGGGCATGATCGCCCGCTCGACCACTGCCGACATCAATGTGATCTGCCTCGTCGGCGAGCGCGGCCGTGAGGTGCGCGAGTTCATCGAGCGCGACCTCGGCGATGCGATCGCGCACTCCGTGGTGGTTGTCGCCACCTCCGACGAGCCGGCGCTGCTGCGCATCAAGGCGGCGTTCGTCGCCACCACGATCGCCGAGTACTTCCGCGACCAGGGCAAGGACGTCCTGCTGATGATGGACTCGGTCACGCGGTTTGCGATGGCCCAGCGCGAGGTCGGCCTCGCCATCGGTGAGCCGCCCGCGACGCGCGGCTACACCCCGTCCGTCTTCGCCACGCTGCCCCGCCTGCTGGAGCGCGCCGGCACCTCCGACCGCGGCTCGATCACGGGCCTCTACACCGTGCTCGTCGAGGGCGACGACATGAACGAGCCCGTCGCCGACGCGGCCCGCTCGATCCTCGACGGCCACTGCGTGCTGAGCCGCAAGCTCGCGCACCGCTCGCACTACCCGGCGATCGACATCCTGCAGAGCGTGTCGCGCCTCGAGGGTGAGATCGTCGGCGACGAGGGCCGGGCAGCCGCCTCCGCCCTCCGTGAGACGCTCGCGACGTACCGCGAGAAGGAAGATCTGATCGCGATCGGCGCGTACGTGCGCGGCACCGACCGCAACGTCGACTACGCGATCGACAAGATCCCCTATATCGACGGCTTCCTGCGCCAGCGGCGTGATGAGGACGTCTCGGCCGAGGTCGCGGAGCAGCTGCTGCGCGAGCTGATGGCAGACCGTGATGGCGTGCTCGGAACGACCAGCGGTTTGCTTTCCGTAGGACCCTAATAGTCGGGGCCGCAATGCCGATGAACTGAAGGCACCCCGACCTGGACTGGAGATTTCCCATGGCAGCACTCGAGACTTCGAGGCAGCTCGTCGTCTTCTCACTTGGAGACGAGGAGTACGCCCTCCCGATCACCCGCGTGCAGGAGATCATCCGCCACGTCGAGCCCCGCTCGGTCGCCTCGCACGACCCCGCCATCCGTGGCGTCATCAGCCTTCGCGGCAAGATCGTGCCCGTCTGCGACCTCGGCGCCCGGCTCGGGCTCGCCACGCAGGTCGGCGACGCCGTCGCTCTCTCCGGCGGCGCAGTGCTGTCGAACGGTGAGATCGCTCTCATCGTGGACTGCGACGCTCTGGCCGACACTGCCGGTGTCCGCTTCAACCAGCTTGCCGCCTAGACAGGAGGATCAGTGACGAACTACACAGAGATGCAGCTTGACGCTCTGCGCGAGCTCGCGAACATCGGATCGGGAACCGCAGCGACCTCGCTCTCGGCGATGCTCGGCCGTCCGGTCGACATCTCGGTGCCGTCGGCGCGTGCGCTACCGCTTGCCGAGGCTGTCGAGGCTGTCGGTGACGCCGAGGCCGAGGTGACAGGTGTGGTGCTGCCCGTGTTCGGCTCGATCGACGCGATCGTGCTGCTCGTCTTCTCGCCCGAGAGCGCGGCCACGCTGGTCAAGCTGCTCGGTGTCGACCCGGACGACGAGCTGGCGGCCTCCGCGCTCTGCGAGATCGGCAACATCGTCGGCTGCTCGTACATCGGGGCCTTCGCAGCGATGACGGGCCTCGCGCTCGAGCCGTCGCCGCCGTCGCTGGCGACCGACATGCTCGGCGCGATCGTCACCTCGGTGCTGGCCGGTGCCGCGCTCGAGACGGACGTGGCGCTGCTGCTCGACTCCGCTCTGACCGTCGAGGGCGAGGAGTGCAGCTTCGGCTTCATGCTCGTTCCCACCGCCGACGGTGTCCTCGAGTTGCTCACCTGTCTGGGCATGGCGGAATGACCCTGACCGCGCGTGTCACGATGGTGCGGATCGCCGAGCAGGCCGCAACCTCGACCGAAGGCGACGTTCTCAGCTCGGTCGGGCTGGGCTCCTGCATCGGCCTCGCGCTGGTCGACGACAAGCGCGGTGTGATCGGCCTCGCCCACATCTTGCTACCCGACTCCCGGGACGGCGCTGGCTCGGCGGTCGGGAAGTTCGCCGACACGGCGGTGCCTGCGCTGATCGCGCGGATGATCCGTCTGGGCGCGGTCAAGCGCAGCCTCGAAGCTGTGCTGGTCGGCGGTGCACAGATGTTCTCCTTCGGTGCCAAGAGCAGTCTCGACATCGGCGCTCGCAACGAGGAGGCGACCCGCACTGCCCTCAAGGGGCAGGGCATCCCGGTGCGGGCTACGGCTACCGGGGGCAACAAGGGCCGCACGATCACCGTGTATGCGAGCGAGCGTGCAGTCACGGCGAAGGAAGCCGGCGGCAGCGAGCTCTCGTTGTTCGGGAAGGCTGCATGAGCGACGGGCAGACTCTCTCTCCCGACGAGATCGAGCAGATGTTCGATGCCGCTCGCACGGGGGCCGATCTGCCCACGAGCAAGCCGGATCCTGCAAAGGGCCGGCGTGCACGACGCGTGCGTGAGGTCGACTTCTCGCGTCCGTCGAAGTTCTCTTCCGAGGCGCAGCGCCGCTTCGAGCGTGCGCACCAGGCGTTCTGCCGTGTCGCCTCGACCCAGCTCGGTGCCGAGCTCCGCTCGGGAGTCGAGCTCGAGGTGATCGATCTCGACCAGCTCTCCTGGTCGGCCGCGCTCGCGCGCGTGCCGTCGCCGTCGCTGTACGCCCTCGTCGAGGTGGAGCCGGTCGGCACTACG
>Ga0114970_10001802_pt1 | contig 16013 bp, 11 predicted proteins | sample M_140205_XF_Meta_FD_87030 | JGI IMG/M metagenome (GOLD analysis project Ga0114970, IMG submission 87030) | Freshwater microbial communities from Lake Montjoie, Canada to study carbon cycling - M_140205_XF_MetaG | ecosystem: Environmental > Aquatic > Freshwater > Lake | place: Lake Montjoie... | reverse complement strand
GAGGGCACCAATACCGCTGAAGGACGCGGCACCGAAGCGCCGTTCACGTTGATGGGCGCCGATTACCTCACCGACCACGTGGCGATCGCCCGCTCCCTCAACGCGCTCAAGCTGCCGGGCGTGCGATTCGACACGGCCACACGCACCATCGAGCCGGGCTACAAGTTCGGGGGGAAAACCATTCCCATGATCAAGGTGACGGTGACCGATCGCAACGTGGTGAAGCCGGTGGAGCTGGGCATCCGCATGTTGCGCGCATTTTACGCCGCACACCCGAAGGAGTTCACGTGGCGTGATCCCAGCGTGAACGCCGCCGGCCGCATCAAGGGAATCGATCGCCTCGCGGGCACCGATCAACTCACGAAGGCCGTCGAAGCCGGCACCGAAAACGCGCTCATTGCCCAGTGGAACGCCGACGCCGCGAAGTTTGCCACGTTGGTCAAACCGTACCTCCTCTACCGCTAAGTCCCCATGACGCGACAGCGCCGCGAACTCACCCTCGCCGCGCTGTGCGCGGCCGTCTGCACCGCTTCGGCGGTGCTCACCTCCACGAGGCTCGGGGCCCAGTCGCCCTCGAGCCTCGTGTTGCGTTCCCCGGCCTTGATCCTCGAGCTCTCGCCCACCGACGGGCACGTGCTGGCGCTGCGTCATGGCGACGGTCGCCAGCGGGCGGGTGTCGCACGCGACTCCGTGGGGCTGTGGTCCCTCGACCTCGTGAGCAGCACGACCACGCCAACGTCCACGCCGCCAACCACGACCGTCATCCGCGCCACCGACGCGGCCCGCTTCACGTCGCGTCGCATCGCGCAGGGCTATGCCCTGCAGTGGAGCGGATTCTCGCATCCCGCGCTATCACATCTGCGCGTAGACGCCACCGTTGCGCTGCAACGCGATACGACCACCGCATGGCGCATTGCCGTGCACGGTATCGACAGCGCCCGCATCGAACAGGTGCACTATCCGCGACTGTCTGGCGTGCGAATCGAGCCGGCTGACGAGTTTGTCGTCTCGTCGTGGATGGGGCAGCGCGCGCGCAACCCGGCGGCGATGTTCACCACACCGACCGGCACGTCCCGGCGCCACGAATTCGTGTATCCGGGCTCGGCCTCGATGCAGCTGTTCGCGCTCTCGAACGCCGCGCAGGGTGGCCTGTATTTCGCCGCCAACGACACCGCCGCGTTTCGCAAACACTTCGAGTTCTGGGGAGAGCCCAACGGGCACGTTGGCTACTCAGTGGCCCACGTGCTGAGCGATCCCGGCACGCACGACCGCTATGCGCCGGCCTACGCGGCGATCGTGGGCCTCGTGGCTGGCGACTGGCTCTCCGCCGTGGAACGCTATCGGGCGTGGGGCACCACACAGTACTGGGCTCGTGAGAGTCGTCTACGCACCGGCACCACCCCAGCCTGGATGCGCAACACGGGCATCTGGGAATGGAACCGTGGCACGTCGGACAACGTGCTCGCGCCGGCCGCGCTGCTGCAACAACACGCCAAGCTGCCGGTAAGTGTGTTCTGGCACTGGTGGCATCAAGGACCATACGACACGAGCTTCCCCGATTACCTGCCGCCGCGCGAAGGCGCCGAGCCCTTCACGCGGGCCGTGGCAAAGGCGCACGAGCAGGGGCTCAACGCCATCGTGTACATGAACCAACGCCTCTGGTGCACGAACACGCCCAGTTGGACGCGCGAAGGTGCGGAACAATGGGCGGTCCACGAGCGCGATGGCCGGTTACGCCTCGAGACATACAACGTGTTCAATCCGCTCCCATGTGCCACCATGAACCCGGCCACGTCGTTCTGGCGCAACAAGTACACGGGGATCGCCGACACGGTGTTGAACCAGTACGGCGTGGACGGCATCTACATGGATCAGGCGGTGCTCAGTCTCATGGACTGGAGCCCAAACCGTGGCCATCCGGTTGGAGGCGGGAACTACTGGATGCAGGGCTTCCGCACACTGGCATCTGAACTGCGCGCCAAGAGCCGCACACGTCCCACCGGATTTGCGGGCGAGGGTGGCGGAGAAAGCTGGATGCCCGACCTCGATGCGTTTCTCACCCTGCAAGTGAGCCAGGAGCGATACGCCGACCCGGCCAGCGGCTGGGAAGTGATTCCGATGTTTCAGGCGGCCTACCACCCGTATGCACTCACCTACGGTACCTACGGCTCGCTCACGCTGCCGCCCTACGACGAGCTGTGGCCAACGGAAAAGCGTCCGCCCACCGCGCTCATGCCACTCGACCTCAAGTTCGTGCGGCAGTTTCACCTCGAACAGGCGCGCATGTTCGTGTGGGGCATGCAACCCACGATCGCCAACTTCCTCCCCGATCAGCTCGTGGAGCGACGTCGCGAAATCGAGTATCTCGAGCAGCTGGCGCGACTCCGGTATGGCATGCGCGAGTTCTTCCAGACCGGTGTGTTTCTGCGGCCGCCTCGCGTGAACGTGCCGTCCGCCGAGTTGCTCCTGTCGCGCATTTCCATTTACGCCGCGCGACTGGGCGGACCGACCGAGGCGCGCATCACCGTCCCGGAGGTACTCGCCGGCGCCTTCCGTGCGGCAGACGGTCGTGTCGCCGTGGCGCTCGCCGGCATCAATCTGGAAACTCGCCGCATTGAGGTCACCATCGACCGGCGGGCGTACGGCCTGCCCGCCGACACGCGCATCGTGCGTCACGATGCCAACGGCACCTCCGAGCTCGGCGCACTGGGCGACGCACCACGCGTGCTGATGCTCGACATGGAACCGCTGCGCGGCGTAGTCCTGGAACTCCGCCGTAGCGATCGCGCGAAGAACGCCACACGGCGCTAAGCGCGCCCCCAAACAGCAACAGGGCGTGGCGTCGGAGTCTCCGACGCCACGCCCTGCCGTTTTACTGGACCGTTAACCAGCCGACCGCATTACCAGTCGAGCCGCATGCCCACCTGTGCCATGCGAGCGGCGAACGCCGCCGTGGGCACACCGAACGTCGTCTGCTCGGCGCCGGTCGACGTATAGCGGTTGCTGCCGTACGACAGGTTGTTCTTCCAGTTGAACAGGTTGAACGCCTCGGCCGACAGGCTGACCTTCTTGCCGTTCCAATTCAGAATCGGGCGGGCAAGGCGGATGTCGACGGTGCGATACCAGTTCTTCCATTCGTTCGCCGGCAACGTGGTGCGATTGCCGGTCGACGACACCGTACCGCCGATGAAATCGTCGGTGAGGATGTTATCGAGATTGATGTCCCGTCCGTCGAAGGAGGCGAACGGACGCGGGCTCGCAATCGTGGTCACACCGGAGAAGGTGAAGCCAAACGGTAGCGGCAGAATGTGCGAGAATGCCACACGATGCCGCTCATCGCCGGTGGTGCGCTGGCGATTGAACAGGAACTCGTACGCGAAGTTCGGCAACCCCGCCGTATCGAAGTCGCCCTGATACCAGCCCAGCGTGTAGCCGAGGTTGAAGCGCGCCTTGCCACGCTGGTAGGTGGCCTGCAACAGCACCGACGAGTAGTCCGACTGTCCGATGTCATCCCAGATCAGAATGTCGCCGAAGGCCGGCGTCAACTTGCGACGGTTCGGCGTGACGGTTTTATCGAGATAGTTCGGGTTGCGCTGCACATACAGGTTGTCCATGTGCTGACGCACGTAATCGACGTTGATGCCGAACTCCGGGGTGAGCTGGTGCCCGACGCCGAGCGACATCTGCTTGGAGTTGGGCGTCTGCATGTTGTTGTCCATCAGGATCGGCGCGACGGCGGCCGTGGCCCCGGCGATCACGCGCTGACGCAGCACGGCGGGATCACGCGTGCCGGGGTTGGCAAACGTGTAGGTGCGCCATGTGGAATTGCGACGCTCCTGGAAGCCCATGAAACTGGTGACGCGGTCGTAGATAATGCCGAAACCACCGCGCACGAAGGTGCGGTTGTCCTTGAACGGATCCCACGAGAACGACGCGCGCGGCGAGAAGTTCCCGAGCTGATTCTTACGATTGCCGGTATTCAGGTAATTCTGAAGCGCAGGAATCGCCTTGAGCGTGGCGTCATTGGCCCAGGGTACCGTGTACTTGTTGTTCATCGTGTTGAACTCCACGTCATGCCGCAGTCCCAGCGACAGCGTGAAGTTCGGCTTGATGCGCCACTCGTCATTGATGTAAATGCCGGTGGTGTACCCCCTGGCGTCGGCAATGGCATCAGAGGTGCCATTGGGATCGGTGAAACCCACCGCGATCGACGCCGACACCGGCAACGCATTCGGATCATCCGACGCGAAGTTGAACGTGCCGTTGGTGTTGTTCGGCTGGTTCTGCTGCGCACCGACGGTGCTGAGCTCCACACCCGCCTTGATGATGTGCGAGCCGGCCTTCTCCAAGTTGTACGTGGCCCGGTTCACGAAACGGAAATGGGTTTCCTTGAGGATGAGCGGGAACCCCGAGGTGCCAAACTGCACGCCCGGATAGACGAACTGCGGGCCCGGCTTGAGCGGTGCTTCGTTGTGGTTCCAGTTCACCAACTGCAGCGAGGCTTCGTTCACCAGGTTGCCGCTGGTGGAGATGTAGCGCTGCCGGAGCTGCGCGGTATAGATCTCGTACTTTTGCGAGATGCCGGCATCCTGTGACGCTTTGCCACCGAAGTTGCCTTCACCGCGCAGGAACCGTGACGAGCCCATGAAGTCGTACGTGAGCCGCGGGCTCTGTACGTACGTGAGGCGCGTGAACAGCGTGTGATTTGTGTTGGGTGCCAGGAAGGATCCCTTGGCGGCAGGAAAGGTGCTGTTCGCGGCGGCCGTGGTGGGGTTCACGTCGAGATAGAAGTCCGTGTTCGTCCGCTCGTAGCTCGTGGCGAGGAACAGTTTGTCCTTCTTGATCGGGCCGGCGATGTTGAAGCCCAGCTGATCGCGTCCGAAGTTCGGCACCGCGGCCTGAAACGCATTTTTGGCCAGCATCGACTTGTTCTGCAGGAAGCCGAACGCCGAGCCTTTCCACTGGTTCGTGCCGCGCTTGCTTTCCGCGCTGATCACGTAGGAACCGGCCCGCGTGAATTCCGCGTCGTACGGATTGAGGTACACGCGGAAGTTGTCGAGCCCTTCCTGCGGCAGTGGCGAACCGGTCTGGCCGAGTCCAACGATGTTGCCGTTGAATAGACTCTTCATTTCCACGCCGTCCATGTAGACGTTGAAGAAACGAAGGTCGGGTGCGGCGCCGCCTGACGGCAGCGAGCGTCCCGACTGGGCGGAATACGTTTTGATACCCGGCGCGATGCCGGCCAGGTTCATGATGCCGCGGGAATTGAACGGCAGGTTCTCGATTTCGTCCTTCGTAACCGGCGCGCTCACCGACATGCGCTGCACTTCGACCTGCTTCACCCGTTCCGCGGTGACGGTCTGGGCATCGAGTTCGGCGGCGCCCTTCTCCATGCTGAATTCGAGCCGCGCGCGCTGACCGAGCGTGAGATTGACCGTATCGGTGCGCTGCCGGAAGCCGAGCGCCTTCACGTTCACGGTGTACTGCCCGGAGTAGAGCCCCAGCACCCGGAACTCACCGGACGCTCTGGTGGCCACGCGGGTGACCTCAGCGGTGGCCACATTGCGCACCGTGACCTGGGCACCGACCACTGGTGCACCGTCGGCGCGTACGGCGCCCTCGAGGGTGATGCTGTTCTGCGCCAGCACGGCGGTGGGAACGAACGCGGACGAGAGCGCGGACGCAGACGCCGCGAGGAGCAACCGCTTAAGAATCGGTCGCATCATAAGCTTTCCTCTTTCAGGAATGAAGGGTGGGAGAAACTGTGTGAGTATAGAGCGTGCGTCACGAGTGCGTAAGGATTCCGCTCGGGCCGGCCGGGGGAGCGGCGGCGCTCATCGGGGTGGATGACGGGCACACATCCGGCCTTGCTCCACGCCGATGTGAGCGCGAACGTCTGTTCCACCATGCCGGCGTGTACGCGGCGATTCCGCAATACGTATCCGCCGTTTCGTTGACGTCGGAGCAGCCCACAATGACATGCCCCGTCTGCACAAATACGTCAGTCGCGATGCCCACTACGTTCTCACGAGCATTGACGGACAGGTCAACACGTTTCAGCTCACGCCGGCGGGCGAAGGCAAGCTGGCGGCCGCTGGCATCGTGCCCGGACAGAATTTCGAACGCGCCATCCTGCTGGATCTGTACCGCACCGGCGACGCGTTTTCGCGCGGCGGTGAGTTTGCCGAGGCGGTGCTGGCCAACCAGCTCGAAATGGACCTCGCGAGCGATCCGCATCCGGAGAGTGCGTTCCCCACGTGCGATGATTGCCGGAGCGTGGCCGACCTCCACCTTGCACTCGTCGGCCGTGCCACCGATCTCGCCGCGCGCCTGCTGTGCCCGGCCTGTCGCACCACGCCGGCCAACAGCGCCGACACCAGTGTGCCGGTGTCGCTGCTCACGCGGCCGTTGCTGAGCCGTCTGTTCGAGATGAAGTCCGTGGGCGCCAAGGCGGACAATGTGCGTCGGTACGAAGCACTGCTCGAAGCGGCGTTCGCGCTGCGATGGGATGCGGTGCGGAACCAGCGCAACAAGACGCAGGCCGCGCTGTTCAGCGAGGGCGAGCTGGGCGGGTTGGACTTGTAGTGGTGGGCGCGTCGTTCCGAGCGTGCCGAGGGCAATCAGCCGCCGCCGAGGCGAGTGCGGCGCAGTGGCCAGCGTGTCGGCCTCCCGAGGCGTTGCGGAGTGCTTTCCGATCAGTCCTTCAGGTGCTCCGCGGTGGGTAGGCAAAAGCCCCGACGCGCGGCCCAACCGCCAGCGAACCGCATTTAACCTTTCAGCCGAAATCCAATGGATCACCTCATCATCAATGCGGCGCTGACAGGCATGGTACCGCGACGATCGGACAGTCCGTTCGTGCCTCTTACTGAGGCCGAGATCGTAGCGGATGCGGTACGCGCGGTGAATGCTGGCGCCAGTATCCTGCATCTCCACGTTCGTAACGCCGACGAATCCCCGAGCAGCGAGCTGGCCCCGAATGCCTCGCTGTTCCGTGCCGTTCGCGCGGCTTGCCCCGGTGTGATCATCAGTGGTTCCACGAGTGGCAGAGTGGTCAGCGCGCTCGACCAGCGGGCGGCCGTGCTCGATGCGCAGCCGGATATGGCATCGCTCACCTTAGGTTCGATGAATTTTCCGAAGCAGGCATCGGTAAACGCCCCTGAAACGATTCATGGGCTGGCGAGGCGCATGCGCGAACGAGGCATCATGCCCGAACTCGAGATATTCGACCTCGGCATGGCAGACTACGCGAACTATCTCGTGGAGCGCGATGTGGTGCAGCTGCCAGGATATGCGAACATCCTCCTCGGCTCGCTCGGCACCGCGAACGCCTCCGCGATCAACTTGTCGAGCCTCGTTCGTGCACTGCCACAGCGGACCACGTGGGCCGCAGCGGGAATCGGCCGTTTTCAGCTCCCGATGAACAGTCTGGCGATCGCGATGGGCGGGCACGTCCGGGTTGGGCTCGAAGACAACCTCTGGATGGATCCAGAAACCAAGCAGCGGCCGGCGTCCAACGAGATGCTGATCGAGCGCGTCGTTTCTCTTGCTCGCGCCCATGGTCGTGACATCGCGGCGCCTGCACGGGCGCGCGCCATGCTCGGGCTACCAGACGCGTGATGCGGTGGTGAGAACTCGACCCCTTCAGGTCCGTCGTCTCGGCATCAGGGGCCGAGCGGATCTCCTGATGGGGAGACGTTCTCCCATGCCGGCAGATCGGTCCGAACAATGCGTGCCGGGCTACCGACAACCAGGCATCTATCCGGCACATCGCGGGTGACAACCGCTCCCGCCGCGACGACGCAGCCGCTCCCGACGGCGACCTTGGGAAGGAGCACCGCACCCGCCCCGATCAGCGTCCCCGAGCCGACGGTGACCAGACCGGCAACGACTGCGCCAGGACCGATCGAGACGAATTCGCCGCTCTGAAAGTGATGACCGAGACACGCCCCTCGGTTGATGAGCGAGAACGTGCCCAGCGTGCTCATGGCGCCCATCGTGGTGCCGGCAGCAACGTAGCTTCCGATGCCGAGACTCAGGGAAGAAGGCACTACGGCCGTTGGATCGACAAGGGTTTGCGGATGGAGAAACCCCCGTTCACATGCCTCCATCCAGGCCGTACGCCGGTTGGACGGAATGAAGAGGGGAACCAGAAACGGCAACCTCAGCAAATCCTCCGTCAACTCCTCGACCCTGATGCCGACGGATTGATCACCGAGCCAGCAGGTGCCCTCGCGATTCCTCACTCCGGCCGCGAGGAAGATTCCTGCGCGCCGGAGGCTCTCCTCAAAGTCGACGATGAGCGCCGAGCCGGTGCCGTAGAGGACGGCGCGAGTCATGACGGCAACTCGAGGACCATAGCGCCGAGACGCGCCGTGACAGACAGCGATGTACTGCGCGCCGGGTGTCGATGCAGCGGCAGATCCATCGTCTCGTGCTCGTGAGTGGAGGTCCTGGTTAAATTCACACGCAGTCTGAAAGCAAGTTGAACACGAAGGCCAACCGAGGCGGCCAATGGTATCGACTCTCGGCGCGAGGCGTCCGTGGAAACCTACAAATGTATTGAGGCCCGCTGAGTGACGCCTGCGGAAAAGACTTTGTCACGAGTTCGCGGGACACTTCGCGCCGCGGTGGTGAGGGCGCGGGAGTTCGATGTGGCGCTCGACATCGGGCGGACGCTGGGCCAACTCAACTGGCACAACAACGACGGCCTGCTGTCCGAGGAGCATCTCGAGGAGGAACTACATCATCGCCATGGCGCAGCACTCGCCCCGCGCATGCGGCCGACGCTCGTCGCATCGGTAGAGTGGCTGCACGTGATCAGCGAAGCGTATGTCGTCGGTGGCCACACGCGGCTGCTTGAAATGCTGCTGGACGCACAGCGTCGGGCCGGTGCTACCGTCGCAGTGGCAGTGACGCGATCCGCCGCGCCATCGTTCGTGAGCAGAGCCGAGGCGGCGGGTGCAGTCGTTCACGCCCTCACGGGGACACCGTCGATGCGCGCGGCAGGGCTCGTCGCACTCGGTCGCGCGGCGCAGCGGATCGTCCTGCACATTCATCCCGACGACCTCGGCGCGGCACTGGCCGCACGCCAGCTTCAGGGCGAGGGGCGACAAGTCCTGTTCGTCAATCATGCCGACCACGTGTTCTCCTACGGAGTCGGGGGCGCAGACCTCTGCCTTGAGGTCAGCGGATTCGGCTGGCGAATCAGCGAGGCGAAGCGCCCGGTGCGCGCGCAGCACTTTCTTGGCATTCCCGTAACGGCGGTCGCCGCCGACACTCCTCCGGCTCGCACATCCGGCGTGGCGGCTCGGACGATTCTGTCGATGGGATCGTCTCACAAGTACAAGCCGGCCGGCGGCTACGACCTCCCCGCCTTTATCTCCAACCTGCTCGACCATTCAGACGCCACCGCCGAGATGATCGGCCCGAGCGCCTCGGATCCGTGGTGGGCGTCGGCGTTGGCCCGGCACGCCGGTCGCCTACGCCTTTCCGGCCCTCTGCCATTCGCCGAGGCGGCGACGCGCTTCACGGAGGCCACGGCCTATGTCGACAGCTTTCCCATCAATGGCGGTACGGCATTTCCTCAAGCGCTGATGGCGGGCATGTCAGTGTTCGGCCCTGGGGCCGACGCGGGGGGCTATAACCTCGCTGACGCCCTGCGCTTCCCGTCGCTCACGGCGATGACGCACGCGTTGACCGCATTTCTCGCGGATGGTATTCCCCCTGCGAGAGAGTCGGAGATCCGTCGGCGAATCGCGGTGGAATACAACGCCGATGCGGTCGCCGCGCGGCTGGCGGCGGCGGCAGGGGGTCGACTCTGTCTTCCCCCGCCCGAACTGCTTGCGTCACCTCGAACACTGGACTGGTATCCGCAGATGTGGCGTGCGGAGGGGCTGGTGCATGTCGACCTGGCATCTTCGCAGCACATGGCCGTTGCGGCACGGGCGGCACTTGGCCTGCAGATCCTCGCACGCGACCATGTTCGCGTGCGTCCCGCGGGCCGGCGGTGGTTGCTCCGATGGGCCGCGTCCGGACGGATCGGCTGAACGAAGGCGATTAACTCACGCGACGAGCGTATGCAGAGCATGATGACTGCGGCGAGCTGGGCGGGTTGGACTTGTAGCAGGGGGACTCGCGGCCGACCCTGAACGTGCCCGTGGTGCCACCCGCCGTCAGTGCCCGCCGATGTAGATGAACTTGAACAGAAAGACCAAGGCGATCACCCAGACCATCGGGTGCACCTCGCGTGCGCGCCCGGTGCCCCCCTTGAGTACCGCGTAGGTGATGAAGCCGAAGGCGAGGCCGTTGGCGATCGAGTACGTGAACGGCATCGCTAACGCAGTAACGGCCGCCGGGATCACCTCGGTGCTGTCGTCCCAATCGAGCTCGGTCATCTCGCGCAGCATCAGGCAGGCGACGAAGAACAGCGCCGGCGCGGTGGCGTACGCCGGCACCGTCCCGGCAAGCGGCGAAATCAGCAGGCAGGCCAGGAACAGCACGGCCACCGTCACCGCCGTGAGCCCGGTGCGTCCGCCGGCCTGCACACCGGCGGCGCTCTCGATGTACGCGGTGGCGCTCGAGGTGCCTAGCAGCGAGCCCGCCACGATCGCGCCGCTGTCGGCCAGCAGCGCCTTGTTGAGCCGGTCCATCTTGCCTTCCTTCAGCAGTCCGGCGCGCTTGGCCACGCCCATCAGCGTACCGGTCGCATCGAACAGCTCGATCAGGAAGAACACCAGCACGACGTTCAGGATGCCCGCCGACAGCGCGCCCTTGATGTCGAGCTGCAGGAAGGTCGGCGCGATCGACGGCGGCAGCGCGAACACGCCGCCGAAGGTATTACCGCCGAAGACGAACGACAGCAGCGTGACGGCGAGGATGCCGATCAGGATCGCGCCGGGCACGCGCCGCCGGTCGAGCACCGCGATCAGGAAGAAACCCAGCACCGCCAGCACCACGGTGGGTGCATGCAGGTCACCCAGCGTCACGAAGGTGTCCGGCGAGGCGGTGACGATGCCGGCGCTCTTGAGCGCGATGATGGCCAGGAACAGTCCGATGCCCACCGTGATCGCGCTGCGCAGAGAGTGCGGGATGCCACGGATGATGAGCTCGCGCAGCCGGAACAATGTCACCGCGAGGAACAGGCAGCCCGAGATGAACACCGCGCCCAGCGCCACCTGCCAACTAAAGCCCATGCCCTTGACGACGACGTAGGCGAAGTAGGAGTTGAGCCCCATACCGGGCGCGAGCGCGATCGGGTAGTTCGCGTACAGGCCCATGATCAGCGAGCCGAGCGCGGCGATCAGGCAGGTGGCGACGAACACCGCGTCGCGTGGCATGCCGGCATCGGCGAGGATCGACGGATTCACGAAGACGATGTAGGCCATCGTCAGAAACGTCGTGAGCCCCGCGACCAGTTCGGTGCGGACGGTGGTGCCATGCGCTTGGAGCTTGAAGAGCTTTTCGATGGCTTGCACGGTGGTGTTATGTGCGGTTGTCGTGCGGCGCGGGCCGTTACCCATTGGTGACCGCGCTCACACCGAGCCGACCACGAAGTACTGTGCCCCCAGGGGCAGGCGCTCGACCAGCAACTCCAGCCGCCTTGCCACGCGCCCCTGCCACGGGGAAACGCCCCGAAATCTGGCGTGCAGGCCCCGAAATCCTGCCGCCGCCATCCGTTGCGCCATGTCCCCGGCGCGAATCAGCACTGCATCCTCGTCGAACGGACAGTGACGGACGATGTGGCGGGTGACTGGGTTCCATGGGTTGTGCTCGTAGATCATGAGCGCGCCGCCAGGGCGCAACACGCGGTGAAGCTCTGCAAGCACCCGAGGCTGGTGCGCCGCTGGAATATGATGGAACACGCAGGCGGCGAAGGCGAAATCGAAGCTCGCCGCCTCAAAGGGGAGCGGCCCAGTGCTGGGCAGCGACTGAAAGGTCGCGCCGTCGGGGAACCGTCGTGACGCGGCCGACAGTGATGCGCTGGATACGTCCGCGCAGGTGAGGGCGATGTTCGGGCAACCGGCGCGCCAGTGCGGAATCGCATTCCCCACCCCGGCGCCGAAGTCGAGCACGCGCACCGCACCGTCGTCACGCGGCGGGATGCGCCGCAGCACATCACGCGCATCCCCGATCTTGCTGCGCTGCAGCACGTCGGTGGCCGCGCCGGTCCACGCGATCGCATCGGCAACCAGACGATCATAGTCGTTCGCATGTTGGTCGAACTCGGGCGTGCCGGCCGCTTCGCCGGCATCCTCAGGGCTCATGATCGTCTCCCGGAGGCCGCGTGCCTGGCCCATTGCTGTCGCTCCCCCGCGATCAGCCGCGCCATTCCCACGGAGAGCGTCTCCCGCATCAGCCCCGCACACTCGGGAAGCACGCGCGACCGGAAGCGGAACCGTTCGCTATAGAGTGCACTCGCCGGTGTCGTCGCGACTGCAACGTCGATACGCCGACGGGCCAGGCGCTGTGTGAGTGCCAGCACCTCCGCCACGGTGGTGGGGCGCCCGGAGACCACCAACTTGGTCAGCACTGCGCCTCGCTCCGACAGCCGCGAGCCGGCGTGCACCAGGACGCGCGCGGCATCATCGGTCGAGAGGAAGTCGCGGACGGTCTGCAAGGGCACATGCAGTGTGAACGGCTGCCGCCGGGCCGCCGCCCGGGCGAGGGCCGTTAATAGCCCCCCGCGCGCCCGTTCGGCACTCCCCGGGCCGAACAGCGTGCTCGCCCGCGCCACCAGCACCTGATGGCCATCGGCCAGCCACCGTGATGTTTTGATGGCCTCCTCCTGCCCCAGCTTGGAACGGGCATAGGCGCTGGTGGGCGCGAGCGGACTGGTCTCATCGACCACCGTGGCGGTGCTCCCCGCATAGAGCGCCCCTGCCGAACTGACGAACACCAAACGAGCAGCCCGGTGCCGCATGGGGCTTGACTGACCCAGCAGATCGAGGAATACCTCGAAGAGCTGCGCCTCCCCCAGCGTCTGCGCCTCATCACTCCCCATGGTGCACCTCCCGGCGGCCCAGTAGACCTCCCGAACCGCTCCGGCCGCGTCGAGGGACGCGAAGCAGGCGAGGGTTCGCTCCAGCACCTCGATCGCCTGAAGAGGCCGCGTCCATGGGACCGCCTCGGTGGGGTGAAAGACCCTGATGGCGGGATCGGCGGCCAGCTGTCGGTACACCGCGCGACCCAGGCGGCCACCGCCACCGATCACCCACGCTACCCGTCGGGTCACGCCAGCGTCCGACGCGTCGGCCCCTGAACCACCAGATAGGGAGGGCGCCCCATCATGATGCCCATGGTGGTGGCCAGAAATTCCGCAATGACGCCGAGTGCCAGCAGGATGCAGCCGGAGAAGAACGCAAGCGCCGTCATGAGCGATGCCCATCCGGGGGCCTCGACCTGCCACAGCAGCCGAGCCGCGATGGCGTATCCGGCAATGCCGATCGCCACCACGATGGCAGCCGCCCCCATCAGCGCAATGGCCCGAAGCGGTCGCGGCCCCGACGTCATCACCAACCCCCAGAAGTGCCGAAGGAGCGTCCGGAAGGAGTACCCCGACGGACGCCCGATCTCCGCGCGAAGTGTCACCGGGACGTCGCCGATCCGCGTGGCGATCCAGCGCATGGCGACATCGAGGTACACGCCGGTTCCACAGAAGGCGGCAAGGTTTCGGGCAATCTCCCCGTCGATCAGCCGGAAGCTGTGAAAATGCAGGCGCCCGGGCGCCCCAGCCATCCATCCGGCCAGCCACTTGGCCGCGCGGCTCGACAGGTTGCGGTGCCACCCGTGTGGGGCCGCGTTCACCGGACGCGCATAGACCACTTGACGCCCCGCCCGGAGCGCCTCGTCGAGCATCGGCGCGATCGCCTCTGGCGGATGCTGCAGATCCTCATCCATGGTGACGACCCAGTCGCCCAAGGCACCGGCCATTCCGGCCAGCGTGGCCGCGTGCTGGCCGAAGTTCCGGGAGAGCCAGAGCGGTCGCACCCAGTCGAACTCCTCCGCCAGCGCCTGCATCGTGACGTCGGATCGATCCGGTCCGCAGTCGTGTACGAGCACGACCTCTTCGATGCGCCACGGCAGCCCCCCTGGTCCCGGGGCCGTTCGCTGCAGTTCACGGAAGCGCGCCAACTCCGTCACCAGCGGGCGCAGCGTGCGCTCCCCCTGGTAGACCGGCACCACCACCGAGACGCGTTCCACTGCCCCGTTCACCCCGAGTTCCCCGGAGCGGTTCACTTTGCGAGGATCTCAAACATGGTGTTCCGGAATACGACCCTGAAGCCGTGCCGCTCGATGAAGGATCGGTACGTCTCTGCATAGTCGTCGGCGCCGGCGATCGGTCCCAGCGGAAGCTCAGGCCATTGGAAGTTAAACGTATTGAGTCGCTCACGTACGATGAGCGCCGGAAGGGATGCCAGCTCCCGCTCTCTTATCGCACCTTCAATTCTCTCCGGTGAGATCAGGTATGGCCACGGATAGGGTAGCCACGGCCGCGTCCCCGTGAGGACGTAGATCATCGGACTGTTCTGATACACGAAAATCTCACGCCCCTCGCCCGCGCGCTTCGATATCTCGCTCACCAGCTCCTCGAGGACCGACCGGCGCTCGCAGGTCGTCATGACGCCTTGCGCAAAGCGGTTGCGGATTTCGCAATCCAGCGACCTGACACCGCGGTCTCCATACGTGTACAACAACGCGTTGGCAGTCCCAGCCACGACGAGCACACCACTCGCGACGGCGGCGATCAGTCGGTCACGCCCCTTCGGTATGATGACCAGCACGCCTGGAATGAGGTACCACAGCGCATAGGCCCAGTTCTTGAAGCCGACGTTTGACCCAACCGGAAATGCCAGCGCGACGAGGGCACCAGCGACTGCAATGGGCACGGCCCCCTCCGAAAGACGCAGGGGCCACCGCCGGAGCAGCAAGATAACAAAGACCAGCGGTGTGATCGTGATGAGCACGTATCGGTTGATCCACATGATCGACAACGTGCCGGCCAGTGCAATCAATGCCTCTACAGGCCTCTCACGTACCTTCCTTTCAGCGAGGAACGCCACGCCAACGAACAGCATGAAGGCGCGCGCGAAACTCTCCAGGTATGAGCTCAGGATCACGTGCAGCAAGAGACGAGTTCCGTGCAAGGCACCGGGCTTGTCTTGCAGTGATGTCGTCAAGAATTCGCTCAAGTCGTTCAGAACATAGGGCAGGTGGCCTGTGTGCCAGGTCAGTACGGCCAGCGCGCCAACGCTCGTGACGCTCCCGGCGAGCCACGACACCCAGCACCTGGGCGCCGCGCGCTGTCCGCACCAGAGCACGAAGATGCTTGCCACCACGAGGGTGATTGACGCAATACGGGTCGCGACCGCAAGCGAGAAGAGCGCGCCGGCCAGACCATAGAGCCACAAGGCACGCGTTGTGCCGCGTTTGCCTTCGTGCCCGGCCAGGAAGAGCGCCGAGAGTGAGCATACCACAAAGCACACCGAGACGGGGTTGTAGTCTAGGGAGTGGTAGCTGTCAATCGCGTACGACGTCAGCCCGGCAGTGGCGATGCCGAATGGGACCAGCCAGTCGCGGTAGCCTAGGCGCCAGAAGGTGAAGAATGTCGCGGCGGCCGAAAGGAACAGAGGGTACGCCGGGGCGATCCGCAGCGGTGTCATCGTGAAGGGGTGCGCAGACGCCAGAAGGCCGCCGATCCAAAAGGTCAAGAACCACGGCGCCGCCTGACCGGCCATTTCAGGGCGTTCAAAGAAGTCGCGGCTCAGGACGGCCACCCACCCGGAGTCGGCAAAATCAATGCCGTACTTCCAGAGCAGTAGCGGCAATAACGCCGGCGATACTGCAAGGAGAAACCCGGCCGTCGTCCTGCCTGCGGTTCCCATCGCGTGGTTGCCCGCTTGGTGCGGAGTCGCACTTTGGTTCATGCTGCAATTCTCCTCATGAATTGGACATTATGGACGTGCCGCGAAAAAGTGGACGCGCACGTGAAAGGAACTCGGCGGCCTTCGGTCACT
>Ga0114970_10001801_pt1 | contig 16013 bp, 19 predicted proteins | sample M_140205_XF_Meta_FD_87030 | JGI IMG/M metagenome (GOLD analysis project Ga0114970, IMG submission 87030) | Freshwater microbial communities from Lake Montjoie, Canada to study carbon cycling - M_140205_XF_MetaG | ecosystem: Environmental > Aquatic > Freshwater > Lake | place: Lake Montjoie... | reverse complement strand
GATGTGCGTGGGCAGCGGCATCTGCACCAGAATACCGTGCACCGCCCCGTCACCGTTCAGCTGCTCGATGAGCGTCAGCAACGCCGCCTGTGTGGTCTCGGCCGGCAGACGAACCGTCCCGCCGGCCATGCCTGCCTCGCGGGACGCCTTCTCCTTGGCACCCACATAGGTCGCACTGGCGATGTCGTCGCCAACGAGGACCACGGTAAGCCCGGGCACGACGCCACGGTCACGCAGCGCGGCGACCTCCCGTGCGACATCCGCCCGTACGTCGGCCGCGATGGCCTTGCCGTCGATCAGTTCAGCGCGCAAAGTCCACCGCCCGGCTCTCTCGAATGACCACCACCTTGATCTGCCCCGGATACTGCAACTCCGACTCGATGCGACGCGCGATCTCTTCGGACAGTGCGGTCATGCGCGTATCGTCCACCTGTTCTGGCGTTACCACCACGCGGATCTCCCGGCCCGCCTGGATGGCAAAGACCCGTTCCACCCCGCGATAGCTCGACGCGATCTTTTCCAGCCCCTCAAGCCGTTTGACGTACGTCTCGAAGGCCTCGCGGCGCGCACCCGGACGCGACCCGGAAATGCTATCGCCGGCCTGCACAAGGACGGACACCTCGCTCTCATGAGGCACGTCGTCATGGTGGGCCGCGATGCAGTTCACCACGAGCGGATTCTCACCGTACTTGGTGGCAACTTCGACGCCGAGTTGCACGTGGGTGCCTTCATGCTCGTGCGTGAGCACTTTCCCGATGTCGTGCAGCAGCGCGCCACGCTTGGCGAGCGCAACGTCGAGGCCCAGTTCGGCAGCCATCATGCCGGCCAACCATGCCACTTCCTTGGAGTGCGCGAGAATGTTCTGCCCATAACTGGTCCGCCATTTCATGCGCCCGATCAGCTTGATGAGCTCCGGATGCAGCCCGGCCACCCCGACGTCGTACGCGGCCTGTTCGCCGGTCTCGATAATCGCGACTTCGACTTCCTTGCGGGCCTTCGCGACCACTTCCTCGATGCGCCCCGGATGGATGCGGCCATCGCTCACGAGCTTCTCGAGGGCGAGGCGCGCCGTTTCTCGGCGGACGGGATCGAAACAGGAGACGACCACGGTATCTGGCGTGTCGTCGATAATCACGTCGACGCCAGTGGCCAGTTCGAAGGCGCGGATGTTCCGCCCCTCGCGGCCAATGATGCGCCCCTTCATCTCGTCATTGGGGAGCGAGACGGCAGACACGGTGATCTCGGCGGTCGTTTCGGCCGCCACGCGCTGCACGGCGAGTGCCACGATCTTCTTGGCCTCGCGATCGGCGTTGCGCTTGGCGGACTCCCGGATCTCGCGCAAACGGCTGGCGGCATCGGCCAGCGCTTCGTCTTCCAGCCGACGAATGAGCTCGGCCTTCGCCTGATCGGCGCTGAGGCCGGCCAACTGCTCGAGCTTGCGCCGTTCCTCAAGGATGAGTTTGTCGAGCTCGCCCTCTTTGGAGGTCGCCACCGACTCCCGTCGTCCAACATCGGTCCCGCGCCGCTGCACTTCCTGCTCGCGGCTCTCGAGCGACTCCCGGGCACGATCGAGCTGCGCCTCCCGTTCGAGCACCCGCTTCTCTTCACGTTCCAACTCGACCCGACGCTGCCGCATGTCCTGCTCATGCGACTCCCGGAGCTGGAGCAGCTCCTCCTTGCCGGAGACGATGGCGCTCCGCCGAAGCGTCTCCGCCTCACGCTTCGCCTCAAGCAGCACGCGCTCCGCGCCTTCCTCGGCGACGACGAGCGCCCGCTGCTGCTCAGCGGTCTCCACCTTACGCCACGACTGTCGTCCGACCACGAACGCGACGACAGCCGCGATCAACCCAAGGGCGCCGACTAGCGCCGCTGCGGGAATCTCTCCCATGAGGATCTATGCTCCACCGCGCCTACGCGCGGGTTCTTGATCGTTATTCCAGCGGATCTATCGTGCGCACGGGACGGGCGACTGTCACGATGCGCCGCGGCCGGCGGAGAGGGAGCGACCTCCGCTGCCGCGGCACAGGGGTGCGCGCGTACCATTGTCCATGAGAACGTACGGACGCGTCGGGAGGCCCGCAACGGGGAGCACCCGACGGCCGCCCTCACGCCCGCCCCTGTCGACGGACGAGTCGCCCCTCAGAGCGGACTGCCGTCCTCGACGCGCTTCGCCGGCGGAAGCAGCGGACGAATGTCGGCGGCGAGCTGTCGAATGTCGGTCGTGAGCGTTTCTACGGCCGATCGTTCACGGAACAGTTCGTCCGTGATCTGGAGTGCGGCCAGGATGGCCGCCTTCTGCGTTTCCATCGTCGAGCCGCCGCCCATGATCGCCCGGATCGTCCGGTCGACGTGTTCGGCCACCGCTTTGGTGTGCTCTGGGGATGCTTCGGTGCGTAGAGTGTAGTCCTCACCAACAATCCGGACTTTGACCACCAGCTTGTTGTCGATCACCGTTCCGCTCCCTGCCCGATTTGCTGACGGAGAAAGCGCGCCCGCTCACCAAGCTGCCTCGTTTTCTCACCCGCCTCGGAGAGGCGAGCTCGTAACCGCTCATTCTCGCGGGCCAGCACGCTGTCGACCGCCTGCGGCGTGGCGGCCTCCGCCGCCGCGGCGAACGCCGACTGCACGCGAACGACTTCCGCTTTGGCCAGCTCGGCCTTGGCCTCCAGCTCCCGAACCTTGGCCTCCAGCAGCGCCCGTGCTTGGGTCGAGCGGAGTCCGTCGGCCCGCACCTCGATCAACGTGCCGTCACGCTCAGCCACCAACTGTTCGAGCTCACGGGTACGCGACTCGGCCGACAGCGCCCGCCGGCGGTAACCGGCCAGCTGGTCGCTGAGGTTGCGAACGAGGGTATCGAGTTCGCGAAACGCGATCGTGTCAGGACGCACGTGGACGGATACCGAGTTCCTGGTCGAGGAGATCCAGCAGGCGGGCGCGGCGACCTTCGATTTCCTTGTCCCGCAGAGTGCGCTCGGGATGGCGGAACGTCAACCGCCAGCCGAGACTCCGATGCGCGTCCGGCACACCCGCACCACGGAATTCATCGAACAGGCTCACCTGCTCCAGTAGGTCACCACCGGCTCGGCGCAGCGCCTGCTCCACCGCCGCGGAGGCAACACCGTCCGGCACCAGCAACGCAAGATCGATCTCAGCGGCCGGTGTCGTCGGGAGCGCCTTAAAGCGAATTGCCGCCGAGACGGGCGACTCCCGCCCGATGGGGGCGGTATCGTGGCCGTTGGACCGGGGAGCTGCCACATCGGCCGAGGCCATGACCCCCAGGGTTACTTCAATGCCAAACGCCTCACTGGCCCAAACCGGACGGTCGAGCGTGACCACTTCCACCCGACCGACCTCGCCCGCTCCATCAACAGAAAGGACCCAAATTGACGGAGCCGAACCGGCCGCCACGCTGGCGCCCCGGCCCGGGAACGCCGCCGCTAGCACGCGTACGGCGATCTCCTTCGCATCCCACAGGTCGAACACCGGCGGCTGTGGCTCCGTGAAATGCGGCGGCCGACGGCTACCCATGATCAGGGCACCCACACGGACTTCCTCACGCGGTAAGCGGTCCGATATCCCGATGAACACGTTGCCGACTTCGAAGAGCCGCAGGTTGCCCTGCATGCGTGTCAGATTGTACTCCGCCCGACGGGCCAGTGTGTCAAGGATTGAGGCACGCAGGAACGGCTCGTCATCCGCCAGCGGATTGCGCACGCGCGGCGTGAGATCATCGCCCGTGCTGGTGAACGGCATCGGACGTGTTTCGGCGAGTCCCATGCCGACCAACAGATCGCGCACTCGACGACCGGCGAGATGCAGCGGATGATCCGGTGCGGTTCCCGGCCGGAAGCCCCGCAGTTCGTCAGGCAAAGTGTCGAAACCGACCAGTCGCGCGACCTCTTCGATCAAATCGACTTCGATGAGCAGGTCGTGTCTCCATGTTGGTGGCGTGACCAGCAAGCCGTGCGCGTCCTCGATGATCGTACAGCCGAGCGATTCCAAGCGGTGACGAATCTCCGACGGCGCGACGACGACACCGAGTACGCGCGCGAGTCGTGACGGACGGACCGTCACGGCAAGGCGCGCGGCCGGCTGCTCGGCCACGTCGATGAACTCGACAACCTGACCACCGGCAACCTGCACGATCAGTGCGGCCGCGGTGCGCGCCACGTCAAGCGTGTTGCCCGCGTCGACGCCCCGCTCAAAACGATACGACGCGTCGGTGGACAGATTCACGGCGCGACGCACCCGACGCACGAAGCGCGGTTCAAACCGCGCCACCTCCAGCAAGACGTCGGTGGTCGACGCGGTGACTTCGCTGTCGAGTCCACCCATGACGCCGGCCAGCGCGACGGGACGTGCCCCGTCGCAGATCACCGTGGTACCGGCCGCGATCGCGCGCGAGGTGCCGTCGAGGGTCACAATCGATTCACCATCGACCGTTGGCCGCACCACGATGCCCTTGTCAGACAGTTTGGCGAGGTCGAACGCATGCACGGGCTGCCCGAGGCCGTGCAGCACATAGTTGGTCGCATCGACCACGTTGCTGATGCTGCGCTGTCCGATGCTCTCAAGACGCTGGCGTAGCCAATCGGGACTCGGGCCGACCTGCACACCAGTAATGACCGCTGCGACGTAGCGCGGGCAGCTCACCGTATCGTCGACGCGCACCGTCGCATACGCTCCGGCAGCACTCGACGGCGCACTGTATACCGGCACGTTCAGCGCGCCCGGCGTGATTTCCGCAGGACGCTCGGACATCGGCACACCGAGCACGGCCGCGATTTCACGCGCCACCCCCACATGCGACAACAGGTCGGGCCGATTCGGCAACACGTCAAGATCCAATCGCGCATCGGCGATCGGCAGCACATCGAGCAGCGGCGTGCCGGGTACGACGTCCGTGTCGAGCGCGAGGATGCCGTCGTGCTCCTGACCGAGACCAAGCTCGCGCGACGAGCAGAGCATGCCGTTGCTCGTCTCACCGCGGATCTTGCGCTTTTCGATCTTGAGGCCACCGGGCATGACCGTCCCGGTGCGCGCAAAGGGGTACTTGGTACCCACCACGACATTGGGGGCCCCGCAGACCACGTCGAGCAACGTGCCGCTGCCATCATCAACCTTTGTCACCCAGAGATGATCGGAGTTGGGATGTCGCCCCGCTTCAACCACCTGCGCCACGACGAATGACGCGAGCTCGGCCCCGAGCCGTTCAATGTTATCGAGCGTGACACAGTGGCGACTCAGCGCGTCACCGATGTCCTGTGCGTTGCGCGTGTGCGGCACGAACTGCTTCAGCCATTCATGAGAAACGATCATCGCGCGAACTGCTCCAGGAAACGGACATCGGAATCATACAGGACGCGGATGTCGCTGATGTCGTAGCGCGACATCGCGATGCGCGCCGGCCCCATACCAAACGCCCACCCGGTGAATTTTTCGCTATCGAGCCCGGCATCCTCGAGCACGTGCGGATGCACCATGCCGCAACCAAGAATCTCGACCCAGCGCAGTCCCTTGCCGTCGTTCAGGTCGACTTCGACATCCATCTGCGCACCAGGCTCGACGAACGGGAAGTACGACGGACCGAAACGCACGCGGCGCGAGGCGCCGTAGAAGCGTCGCGCGAACTCGGCGAGTGTCGCCTTGAGATCGACGAACGAAATGCCTTCGTCCACCGCGAGTCCCTCGAGCTGCATGAAGGCCGGGGCATGCGTAGCGTCGAAGAAGTCGCGGCGATACACCTGCCCCGGCGCGAGCACGCGAACGGGCGGCTTGTACTGTTGCAGCGTGCGCACTTGTACCGGCGAGGTATGCGTGCGCAAGACGGTGTCCTGACCGAGATACAACGTGTCGTGCAACTCCATCGCCGGATGATCCGGCGGAAAGTTGAGTGCACCGAAGTTGTACCACTCCGTTTCGGCTTCCGGCCCGAGCGCAATCGTGAAACCGAGCTCGCGGAAAATCTCGCAGATCTCGTCGATCACGAGCGTGACCGGGTGCAAGGACCCGCGCCACGCGCCACGCGCCGGCATCGTCGCATCGAGGGTCGAGGCCCCCGTGGCCGAGGCCTGCCGAGCGGCAAAGCCGTCCAATGCGTCCTGGATGCCCTGCTTCAGCGTGTTGAACGCGGTGCCTGCGGCACGTCGATCGTCGGCCGGCAGCGCACGGAGCGCACCCTGCAACGTCGCGAGGCGGTCATCCTTGAGCGCGTTGAGCTGGCCCTTGGCGACATCGAGGCGCGTGTCGGGTTCGAGACCGTCAAGCAGAGCGCGCGCATTTTGCGCGAGGGCATTCGCCTGGGCGAGATACTCGGAAAGTTGCACGAGACGAGAATGGAAATCGGGGGTCGCGACGGATGGCGGAGCGGGTCCGCCGCGGATGCACGAAGGGCCGACATCACACTCGATGCCGGCCCAACAACTTAACCATGAACGGCATGGCCGCTCATGCTCGGCTGCACGTGGTCGTTAGGCGGCGACCGTCTTGGCGGCGACCGCTTTGGCGTCGACCGCCTTGCGAACCTGCTCGGCGATGAGCGTAAACGCTTCCGGCTCGCGCACGGCGAGGTCGGCGAGGACCTTGCGGTCAATCTCGATACCAGCGGCGTGGAGGCCGTTGATGAACACGCTGTACGACATGTCGTGCATGCGGGCCGCGGCGTTGATACGCACGATCCAGAGGCGACGGAAGTCGCGCTTTTTGTTCTTGCGGTCGCGGTACGCATAGCGCCAGCCACGCTCCACGGTTTCCTTGGCGGCCTTCCAGAGCTTGGACCGGCCACCAAAGGCACCCTTGGCGTGCTTGAGGATCTGCTTCTTCCGCTTGAGGCGGACGACGTTGGATTTTACGCGGGGCATAGTAGGTCCTTAGGCCAGAATGAGACGCTTGATACGCTTCACTTCGCCGTTGGTCGCGACCATGGTCGGACGGCGGAGATTGCGCTTACGCTTCGACGTCTTCTTAGTCAGGATGTGGCTCTTGTAGGCCTTCAGACGCCGCACCTTCCCCGATCCCGTTACGGTGAAGCGCTTCTTGGCGCCGCTGTGGGTCTTCATCTTCGGCATATTCTGCTCACGGCTACGGTCAACCGCTCCGATGCGGAAGCGGCCCTGCATGCGATCACGCGCTGCTTACTTCGGCGCGAGAATCATCGTCATCGATTTTCCTTCCATGGACGGTGCGCTCTCCATTTTGGCGAGATCGGTGAGCTCCTGAGCCACCCGATCGACCACCTGCCTACCCAGCTCAGGATGGGCAATCTGTCGACCGCGGAACATCAGCGTCACCTTCACCTTGTTGCCCTCCTCGAGGAATCGCCGCGCATGGCGGGTTTTCGTCTCGAAGTCGTGATCATCGATGCCCGGTCGGTACTTGACCTCTTTCAGATGAATCACATGCTGCTTCTTCTTCGCGATTCGTGCTTGCTTGGCCTGCTCGAACTTGAACTTCCCGAAGTCCATAATGCGGACCACGGGCGGCCGAGCAGCAGCCGCCACTTCGACGAGATCCAGCCCCTGCTCGACTGCTTGGGCGAGCGCCACGTCGACTTCCATGATACCGAGCTGACTTCCGTCGGCGCCGATCACGCGAACGGGGCTGATCCGGATCTGCCGGTTCACCCGTGGCGGACGCTTCGTCGAATCCTGAATAGGCCGTGCTCCAGTATAAGAAACAAAAACGCGAACCCCTGAAGGAGTCCGCGTCGCGCACCGTTAGTCATCCACAAACGCACCCACCGCGGGCGCGAACGAGAGACACGGTGTCGATCGACTCCAGCAGCACACCTCCGCAGCACTGAAGCTCGCGAGAGGGCCGAAGGGTGGGACCGGCGTCGCTGCCGGCCCGCTTCTCAATTGTGAACGCGGCACTGCTGCCCCGTTCAGAGCCGCCGAACAAGAACCACGGCAGCACTACCTTACGTAACGTAGGCACCCCAGGCGCAACGTCAAGGGGCACCAACAGTTCCGCGCGAGATTCACTCCGCCAAGCGGTAGCTCTTGCCATCATGCATGACTCGGCCAAATCCCACCGTGGCGTCATGCTCGAAGATCAGGAGCCAGTCGTCGCGAAGGGCGTCAGCGAGCAATGCCCGCTTCGATTCCAGCGTCACGAGCGGTTCCACGTCGTATCCCATGATCCACGGGAGCGGCAGATGGTGCGACGTGGGGACGACATCTCCCAAAAAGCACGCCGTCTCGCCGCCGGACCGCAGGAGTACGCTTTGGTGAAACGGCGTATGGCCCGGCGTCAGTCGAACGGAGATGCCAGGCACGATCTCCCGGTCGCCGGTGATGAAGTCGAACCGGTCGGCCGCCACGATCGAGCCCCAGTTCGCGGGGAAGTAGCTGGCGGAGGTCCGCTCGTTGGCCTGCTCAGCGTACGCCCGCTCACCCGCCTGCACCACGAAGCGCGCATTCGGGAACGTGGGGTGCACTTCGCCGCCCGGGTTGCGCCAGCTGTTGCCACCGGCGTGATCAAAATGGAGGTGCGTATTGATGACGAGACGCACCTCCTCAGGCGAAAATCCCGCCTCCCGGATCCCATCCTCGAGCGCCGTACGCCCTTCGGCTCCGTCGTTCTCCACGCCGTAAATCTCGTGAAACTTCGCATTTTCCTTGTTGCCGAGTCCCGTGTCGATCAACACGAGACCGTCATCATGTTCGACGAGCAGACAGCGCATCCCGAGCGGAATGCGGTTCTTTCCGTCGGCCGCGAGGCGACGCTCCCAGAGGGTCTTGGGGACCACGCCGAACATGGCGCCGCCGTCGAGCTGCTGCCCGCCGGCTTGAATGGCATGGATGCGCCAGCGCCCCAGCGTACGGGTGTCAAGCAACGGATGCGGGAAACTCACGCGATATAGTCCTCGGAAGCAGGAAGCGGAAAGGCACGGCGGCGGCGATCACTCGCCGTCAATCGTCGTTTCGCCGTCGGGGCGGACAGCAGTCTTTCGAGCGCGGGCCACGAACGCACGCCCTCGTCTTCGGCGATCCGTAGCATGCGAACGAGCGCCTGAGCGGTGGCGACCGCGTCGCCCTCGGCACGGTGACGCGCCGCGATTTCAATGCCGAAGTATCGCGTGACGTGGTCAAGCGATTTGCGTGGCAGCGCGGGCAGCAGCACCCGCGCCAGGCGAACGGTACAGAGCTTCGGGCCGGCCAGCACATGTCCGATGCCGCGATCGAGCTCGTGACCGACGAAACGCCAGTCGAACGCCGCATTGTGGGCGGTGAACACCTGTCCCGCGAGACGATCCACCACGGTGGGCGCGATGTCCCGGAACGTGGGTTGATCGCGCACCATCTCCCACGAAATCTGCGTCAGCTGGGTGATGTACGGTGGAATCGGACGCTGTGGATTGACCAGCTGCGCGTACACTTCGACCACCTCACCACCGCGCACCTGCGCGATCGCGATCTCGGTGATCCGGTCGCCGGCCACTGGGCTTGTTCCGGTCGTTTCAACGTCGACCACGGCAAAGTTCACCTCGCGCAGTGAGCCCGCGGGCACTCCCTCCAACCGGTCATCGCTCCGATCCCGATCCACGAGAGCTGATGCGCCGGCGGGCGTCGCCGGGATCGCGGCCAGCGCCCAGTGGCCGCTGGGCAGTCGTACGAACTCGGGGTGGCTCGAGAGCAGGGCGACGGACATGCGTTCGGCCGCGTCCACCTGCAGGCGTTCAACCTTGCAGACGTCGCACATGAGCGTGACGGGGTCGAGTGGACCGGCCGCCAGTCGCTGAGCGGCGCGCGCCGAGAGCGTCGTGGGACGAGACATATGCGGGAAGATAGCGACGGGAGACGGTCCCGCTGGTAAAACATGGTCCAGCGGTCTAACTTTGTGAAGTATTTCACAAGCCACCGACTCTGCCGTGAAACGCATCGCCGATTCGACCGTCCGACGCCTCTCGATGTACCTCAGGTACCTCGAAGATCTCGACACTCAGGGCCAGCAAACGGCTTCGAGTGACGAACTCGCGCATCTGTGCGGGACAACCCCGGCGCAGGTGCGGAAGGATCTGTCGTTCTTCGGATCCTTCGGCAAGCGTGGTCTCGGATACCCTGTCCATGCGCTGACGGCGCACCTCCGGGAGATTCTCGGGCTCGAGCGCGAGTGGAAGGTCGTTATCGTCGGCGCCGGCAAGATCGGCGCGGCGCTGGCGAATTACCGTGGCTTCCGGCAGCGTGGCTTCCGCATCGTGGGGGTCTACGACAACGATCCGAGCAAGATCGGCAAGCCATGGGGCGAGGCGATCATCCGTGACATGGCCGACCTCGCACAAGACATCCAGCGGGAAGAGGCGCCCATCGCCGTGCTCGCCATTCCCTCCGACGATGCGCAGGATGTGGTCGATCGCCTCGTAGGCGCAGGCATCCGCGCGATTCTGAATTTCTCACCGGCCCAAATCACGGTGCCACCGCATGTGTCACTTAAGTCGGTGAACATGGCGATGGAACTCGAAGGGCTCTCGTTTGCCCTTACGAACGCGATGGCGAGTCAGGGCGAGGCGTAAGCACGCGTACCAACCGGGCAAAATCCGCCGGCGTGAGCGTTTCTGGCCGCACCTCATTCGGCAAGGCCGCTTCGTGCAGCACGGCCGCGGCCCGTTCGGCATCGAGCGACGCCACGGTACGGACCACGCGAATGAGTTGCTTGCGACGCAAGCCGAACGCCGCCAGTACGAAGCTGCGAAACTTTTCTTCGATTTCCGGCTCCACCGACGGCACGGCGCGTGGCGTCACGCGCACCACGGCGGAATCGACCGTCGGCGGCGGGTTGAACGCTGACGGCGGCACGCGTCGGACCATCTCGACGTCGACGATGGCCTGCAGATTCACGCTGAGTGCACCGTAGGTCTTATCGCCCGGCGGCGCAGCCATACGCTCGGCGACTTCCTTCTGCACCAGATACACGGCCACATCGGGACGCGGCAGTTCGAGGGCATGGAAGATGATCGGCGTGGTGATGTAGTACGGCACGTTGCCCACCAGCACATACGGGCCACCCGCGAGCGTCGGCAGCGACACGGTCAATACGTCGGCCTCGACAATCTCCACATGCGGCAAGCCGGCATATCGAGTCCGCAGGTGCTGCACAAGATCCCGATCGAGTTCGATCGCGATCACGCGCCCCGCACGTTCCACGAGACGATCAGTCAGCGCGCCGCGTCCGGGGCCTATTTCCACGACGGTTCGCCCTTCCAGCGGCCCCAGCGCCTCCACGATACCGTCGAGCACCCGTGAATCCTTGAGAAAGTGCTGCCCGAACCGCTTCCGCGCAGCCGGCAGCGCGCCTTCTGGACGCGGAGGCCGTGCGCCGCGCGTTCCAAATCCATGTTTCTGACTCACGAGTGGTCCTCGAATGGACGATCCACGATGACGGCGGCGAGATCATCGCGCAGCGCAGTACGACGTGTGTGTGATTCTACCAGCGCGAACAGCGCATCGAGCATGGCGTCGGGCGATTCACCCTGCGTCATCGTCGCGAGCATGTCCAGAACGGCCCGCTCGCCAAGCCGCTGATCGCGTGCATCCCGCGCATCAGTGATGCCGTCAGTGAAAAGCACCAAGCGATCGCCACGTCGCCACGACATCACGCACTCTTCGATGGGCGCGTCACTGAACCCGATCGGGGGCACGACGGCCGCGAGTCGCACGCACTGCCCGTCGGCGCCGACACGAAAAGCGTGCGGATGACCCGCATTGGCAAAGCGCACCTCGCGCGCCCGGGTATCGATCACTGCATAACACATCGTAATCGACATCTCGGTCGACGAGAGCTCCTCGGCCAGCGACCGCCGTACGGCGTCTAGCGCCAGGGAAGGATCGAAAGCCGCCTGCACATGAATCGCCGCGGCACTGAGCGCCAGCGCCATCACCAGCGCGGACTGATACCCGTGTCCCGAGACGTCGCCGATGAGCACGCCGGTGCGATCCCGGTCGAGTCGGGCCAAAAGGAAGAAATCGCCGCCAACGCTTTCGGCGGGCACCAGTCGGGCCGCAGCGCGCGCCTCGGGGCCGACGACCGCTGGCTTGGGTAGCAGCTTCAGCTGCAGGTCGTGCGCGAGACGCATTTCCCGAACGAGCTGCTGCCGTTCAACGGCCGCGCGCACGAGCGACGCGTTATGCATCGCGGTGCCGACTTGGGTACCCACCGCGACCGCCAGCTTGCGATCACCGGCGCTAAACGACTGTCCGTTCGCGCGTCCCCCCAGCACCAGCACGCCGAGCGGGACCGGCGTGCGCGGCTCCACCACGTTTCCGCGCCGAATGGGGATCTGATGCGCGCCGGTTATGCCGACACCAGTGCTCGGGCGGGTGATGGCCACCGCCATCAGCGCGCCGCCGTGCGCGGCCAACACGGGATCAGCCTCACGCGCCTTCGCTCCGGCTTCGGTAATGGCGCCCGCGCTCCGATACGCGTCCACCGCGATATGACTGAGCTGATCGAGGGAGACAGTGGGATACTCGACGTCGTCGAGCCCGAGCGTGGCGATAGGTGCCAGCATCCCGGTCACCCCATTGATCTGCAGGAAGACCGCGCGCGTGGCGCCGACCGTGACAGCCAGTTCGCACAGCAGCGTATCGGCGACGTTCTCCACCGACGTTGTTCCACCAAGTAATTCGCCGATCGCGTAGAGCAAACTAATCTCTTCGTAACGCTCGACGAGTTCGCCGGTGGCGCCGTCGCGCTCGCGCGTGAGGCGACGCACTTGAGGCACGAGGCGCACCAACAGTCGATCGGCATCGGGTGAATGCCCCGCCTCCACGAAGAGCCAGCCCACGGTTTCCCCGGTGGTCACCGGCTGCGCATGCAGTCCCTGCGATTGCGACCAGGCAATGACATCCCACGCGCCGACGCCAGCCTCGGTGCGCGCCGCGAACGCCGAGGACGACGTGCCGAGCAGAACCGGCGATCGGCCCTCACGTCGTTCCCAGATGGCCGCCTCGCGTCCGGTGGCCTCGAGAAACGCGGCCAGGAGCGCAGCGACCTCGATCATGTGCGGTGAAGAATCAGACGGATGCGATGTCCCGACTCGGCATCGGGCCCCGCACTTTCGACTCGGTCCATGAGCGTTCGCATCAGAAAAACACCACGACCATCCTCGCGCTCGAACCAATCGACCTCGTCCGGGCTCTGCTGCAACGAGGAAAGGTCGAAGCCGACGCCCTCGTCGGTCACGTCGACACAGAGCCGCTCGGCGTCGAGTTCGACGCTCACCTGCACCAGACGCGAGGGCTCGCTCCGGTTACCGCGCAGCATCGCGTTGGCGATCGCCTCGGTAATCGCGACCGGCACGTTGAGATTGCAGAAACGCGCCGAGAATCCCGCAGTCACACAGAGTGCGACAATCGATTCGACGACCGGCTCGATCAACGTCAGGTCGGAGGCGACCGTCCACCGCCGAGCAATCGGTGCCGGCGAATCCGTCACGGGGCGCTGCGCGGAGGGGCTGGTCATGGAATCCGACGCCCCCGCTCGCGTCGCGGCTCGAGGCGAATCGCCATGCGGTCAGCGCGCGGCGAGCGCTTCCGCCCGACTGGCGTAGAGCGGAAAGAGCTGGTCGAGACGCGTGAGCTCGAACAGTGTGCGCAGGTCATCGTTCAGCCCGGCGAGTCGCAGGTCGCCACCGGCGTCGCGCACGCGCTTGCTCAACGACACCAGCGCCCCCAACCCGGAGCTGTCGATGTAGCCAGACAGAGCAAAATCGATCACGACCGTCCGAGCGCCCTGCTCGACCGCTTCGAGAATCGCCTGCTTGAACTCCTGACGATTGGTGACCACCAGCTGACCCCCGACATCGACGAGCAGCAGCTCGTCGCTGCGGTGCAGAATGAAGCTCATGAGGCGCTCAGGAAGCGGTGGAGGAACGTGCGTGACTGCCGGCCTGCAAGGCAGTGATCGCGGCGACATGAACAATGTCATGCGAGGTGGCCCCCCGCGACAAGTCGCTACAGGGTCGTGCCAGACCCTGCAGGATCGGTCCAATCGCCGTGGCGTGCGCCATGCGCTGCACCAGCTTGTACGCAATGTTTCCGGCGTCGAGCGTGGGAAACACCAGCACGTTGGCCGTTCCCGCCGCCGGTTCACCGGGCGCCTTCCGACGGGCGATCTCCGGCAAAAGCGCCGCATCAGCCTGCAGTTCGCCCGAGACGATCACGTCGGGCACTTCCACGCGAACGATCGAGACCGCCTCGCGCACCTTGCTGACGCTTGGGCCGTCGGCACTGCCCATGCTGCTGTAGGAGAGGAATGCCACGCGCGGCTCATCGCCGACGATCCGGCGGCGATCGGCGGCGGCGGCGATGGCGATGTCGGCCAGTTGTCGCGCGGTGGGATCGGGAATCACGGCGCAGTCCGTGAACGTGAGGACCTCCGTCTCGGCGCCACGGAACGGTGGCACGATCAGATAGAACGATGAGGACACCGTACGCACACCCGGCGCCGCCCCGATCGTCCAGATGGCCGCGCGTAGCACGTCGGCGGTGGTGTGCGCGGCCCCGGCAACGCATCCATCCGCTTCGCCCAACGCCACCAGCGAATCGGCGAAGTACAAGGGATCGCGCGCTAGGCGCTCGGCATCTTCGCGACTCAGCCCCTTCGCTCCACGTCTCGCGAGCAGATGCTCGACGACGCGCGGCGCGCGTTCATCACCGAGCGGATCGATCAGCTCGACGCCCCGCGGAGGCACGACGCCCGTCGGCGCATCATGGCGGCGCACCAACACCGGCACGACCGATCCGAGCTTCGCCAGCGCGATGACCGCGTCGACCGTACGCATGTCGGTCGCTTCCGGAAAGAGCATCGTGCGCGGCGCCGCAGCGGCGCGGTCGTGCACCGAGCGAAGGAACGCGCCGGCCGCATCATCGAACATCGGCACGGCACTCATCGCAGCTCGGCGAAACGGGCCACGAGCGCCTTCTCGACCAGCGGGTGTACCAGACCACTCACGTCACCGCCGAAACGGGCCACTTCGCGCACCATGCTCGAGCTGATATACGTGGTATCGAGCGATGGCGTCATGAACACTGTTTCCATCTCGGGAAGCAAGAGCCGATTCATGAGTGCCATCTGGAATTCGTATTCGAAGTCGCTGACGGCGCGAAGCCCGCGCACGTTCACCTGCGCCCCGACCTCACGCGCGAAATCCACCAGCAGACCACTGAACGCGCGCACCTCGATCCGGCTGTCCTGTCCCATGATCTCCGAGATGAAGCCCAGCCGTTCATCCACCGAGAAGAGCGGCTGCTTGCTGACGTTGTTCGCCACGGCGACGATGACGCGATCAGTGAACGTCAGCGTACGCTTGATCAGGTCCTCGTGCCCATGCGTAATGGGATCGAAGGAACCGGCGTACAGAGCGACACGCTCGGTGGAGGCGACTGGGGACGACGTCACGAAGGGGCGCGGAAGAAGGTCAGAGACGTGGAGCCGTATCGGCGGGTCTCGCCAAGTGCCGGCAGGACCAGCGAGGACGAATGTTCAATGCCAAACACGTTCGCGAAAGGGACCGCCATCCAGCATTCGACCAGCTGCTGCGCGGTGTCGGTGGAATAGGGCGGATCCGCGAAGGCGACGTCGTAGGCTCCGGCGGTGAGCCGCTCGACGAAGCGCACGGCGTCATCGCGATGCAGGTGCGCCTCGGGATGTCCACTCAGCTTTTCGAGGTTGTCCCGGAGGACGGCAAGAACCTTGGGCGACTGTTCGACAAAATCACAACTGGCGGCGCCGCGGGAAAGCGCTTCGAGGCCGAGCGCCCCACTGCCCGCGCAGAGATCGAGCACCCGCGCATCGGGGAGAATCTGATGCACGATGCTCATCCACGATTCGCGGACGCGATCGCCGGTGGGACGCACCGCTTCCCCCTCGGGCGCGTCGATTCGACGGCCTCGCCATTTTCCTGAAATGATCCGCACGAGCTACTCCGAACAGGGTCGCACGCCGGCGACCCGCAGTTGAAGGCGCGACACGCCACGATACTCATCGCGGTCGAGCCGGTACGCGAGGTCGAT
>Ga0114970_10001799_pt1 | contig 16017 bp, 24 predicted proteins | sample M_140205_XF_Meta_FD_87030 | JGI IMG/M metagenome (GOLD analysis project Ga0114970, IMG submission 87030) | Freshwater microbial communities from Lake Montjoie, Canada to study carbon cycling - M_140205_XF_MetaG | ecosystem: Environmental > Aquatic > Freshwater > Lake | place: Lake Montjoie... | reverse complement strand
TTAAAAGATGGTGAATGGACGTACTATCAAGGCTTTAATACTCTTTCTAATGATTACGCATACTCAGAAGCTCGTGCAGCAGAAGCTCGTGCAAAGGCTGAATATGAAAACTAATATGCACAATTGGGAAGTAGCTAAGATTGTCTATGCCTTGCGATTACTGGCAGATAACCTAGACAAAAAGCCAAGAACTACTCAGGAGCAGGAAATACTAGACATAGCTTACGAGGCTTTACTGGTAGCTCCTAGAGAAATCCACGAACTTGTTAATATTTTAGAATCGAATGACAACTATGAATAAATTGCTCAACACTAACGATTTCTTTGCACGTAAGCCACTACTTTGTGGTGTAATAATGTTTCTTCTATACATTTTGGCTTGTTCACTATGACAGATGAAAAAAACATTTTATATAAGAAAGATTACGTTACGGCTGCTAAGACGGACATTCGTAAGACTTTTGCTAAATATAGAAAGGAGCAAAAACAGAATCAGAAAATATCAACTATTGAGAAAACACAACCTACCAATGTGGTTCAGTATAAAAAATTCAAATAAATAGGAAATTAATATGAATAACGACTATCAATTGCAGGAACAGCACGAACAACAGCAATGGCTTGTATATAGCAAGTTGCAAAAAGCTAGAGTATTACTACAAGAACAGCCATTAAAAAAGTCAGGATTTAATAGCTACGCAGGGTTCAAATATTTTGAGCTTGGCGATTTTCTGAAACAAGCTAATGTTATTTTTGACAATCTAGGATTATGCCCAGTCTTTAGCATTAGTGAAGGTGTAGCAACTTTACGCATATTTGATTCAGAGTTTGGTGGCGTAGTTTATTTCCGCAGTCCTACCGCAGATGCCTCGAATGAGAAAAGCAAAGCACCGCCAATTCAGTCGCTTGGTTCAATGCATTCTTATTTGCGGAGATACCTGTACCTAAATGCACTTGAGCTTATAGAGAACGATGTAGTAGATGCCACTATAGGCAAAGACGAGCCTAAGTCAGCTAAGCCCGTTACCGTTGACGTTTATGACAGCATGGATGACGAGACTAAAGAATGGCTAGAAAAAGCAGCTATGGAAGTGCGTTTACTGGTGCAAAAAGACGATATGCTAGGAGCACTTCAGTACATTAATTTGCAAGAGTTTGACGCAGATACTAAGACAGCGTTTTGGAGCAGGTTAGATAGCAAAGAACGTGGTGCAATCAAGAAATTTTCAACAGGGAAATAATATGGAATACGATAATACAGACCGTGGAGTTTTATATCGCAACGCAAATAAAACAGCCGATAGTCATCCAGACTACTCAGGTAGCGTTAACGTAGCTGGTACTGACTTTTGGCTATCTGGTTGGGTTAAAGAAAGCAAGAAAGATGGCAAGAAATTTTTTAGCTTATCAGTTAAACCTAAGAACGATACTAAGCCAGTCAATAAACCAGTAGTAGCGGCTGATCCTGACGAGGATATTCCCTTTTAATTTCTCCCCCTCCGTGGGTTTTAACAGGGGCTTCGGCTCCTGTCTTTTTATTCTGGAGTACCTATGCAATTGCTAGACAAAGTTAAAGAGCTATACAACATCAAGAATGACGCACAACTTAGCCGTACTTTAGACGTACCGCCTCCTACCATTAGCAAGATTCGTTCAGGAAAAGTAAACGTATCGGCAGATATGATTCTGCGTATCCACGAAACTCTAGGGATGTCAGTAGCAGATATTCGGGCATTGTTATGAAAATAATATTAGTGTTTGTGGCTTTATTAGCGGCTCTGTGGGGCTGTTCTGTCGTTCTTACTAGCAGAGTACAGACTGCTTATTCTGCTGGCTTTAGAGACGGTAAGAATGCCTTTACAATCGATTCGCAATGCTCTGCTTGGCTAATGAACTCTAACCTTAAAGAAGCTAAAGAAAGGATATGCAAATGAATGACGATCAATTCTTTGCATGGTGGAATGGAGACGATTTAACTCCGAATAATGATTTCCCTAAAGATAGTCCTATATGGTGGGCATGGGAAGGCTGGCAAGCAGCAAATAGACAGCCGTGGGTAAAGACTTACTCGAATTGGAAACCTAACTACACGCAGCCATGTGATCGATGCGGTAAAGTTAATCCTGCTGATGTACATACGTGTACACCTATAGAAAACCTCACTACCGAAAAGAATATACAAACTTCGGACAATAATGACTAAGAATCCTCGCAATCGTAAGGATGACTATGACTGGGAAGCCGTAATTAATGGCAACCGTATAGGTATTTCAAAGGTATTTGATAGTATCCGTAGCGGAGAAGTGGACGAACTAGAGTTAGAGAAGCTGCAAAACTTTGTGCAGTTTTCTCTAGCGTTAATGCAGTTGTCAGGACCAGATAAGTGGGCAAGAGCAAAGATGAACGCTGAGATGATGAATTACATGAAATCTGCTGACTCATAGAGTCGTAGTTTTTGGCGTAATTTTGCTATTTCAGCATCACGTTCGTTTAGTTTTTTCTGTAAACTTTCACTTAATACGTATATTTCTTTAATTTTTTCAAACCGTTCTTTATGATCTTCCATCATCATGTTGTATAAACGCTCTGATGCTTCAATCTGTTTTTGAATAAAGTCGTACATATCGTTCCCCTACACTTCTATTATCTGTCCACGGAAATAAACAAATCCTTCGGAGATTACTTCCATTAACTCTGGTGGCATTAGCTTACCTTTATAAAATGTAAGAACTGCTGCGCCACTTCTCCAGTTGACAGGAGCATCTTCCACGTAAAAAAACGCAGGATCATCTATGTTAGCCATAGTACCTGTATCTACACCGTATCTAGTACCATTGTAATCGGTGAATGGAGTCACTTTTAGACTGTGAAGATGCCCTGTTACGATTGATGTACCTGATTTAAGAGTGTTGTTATAAACAGCATGAATTCCGTTATGCCAGCGATGCTTAATCATTGTGTGATCGTTGACCATTATTGACGTAGAGAACTTCCATCGTGGGAAATGATCCGTTAGATTCATTCCATGTACGCCTTCAAATGCAGTACCAGCCTGAGCAGCTAAACGTGTGTTAAAGCGCAGATCGTGGTTACCCCATGTAAAATGCAAAGCAGCACTCTTAGAAGCGTTCTCAATCTCGTTTAATCTATCTCTACAGGCATCCAATTCTTCCTTAACTGAAGGCATCTTCTGCCATCCTATAGGATCATGCCTACTGATTGATGCACCGTCAAACGCATCTCCATTAATTACGACCATCTTCGGCTTTAGCTCTGGTATTAGCTTAACAAAAGCCCTATGAGCCGTTGATATAATATCTGGATAATAATGGCAATCTGATGCCACCATAATCACACCATTATCTAGTTCAACATTAACTCTGACCCCATTATTAGGAATGGTTACGTTAAATGTAGGACTTTTTTCATGAGCACCAGCTAATACAATGGTGTGACGTTCTTGTAATTTTTTTCTACGTTTATGAACATTTCGTAAGTCTATGTCCAATATTTTGGCTATCTTTGATGCTGATCCGTGTTGATTCCATAGTGCTATAAACTCTTCATCAGTAGTTCGCATTAGTTCACCTTACGTATGAATTCACCACACCAATCGGTACGCTCAGTAACTGGATAGCAACTTTCAAAGTTACCTTCAATTTCAATTAGTGTGGGTGGATATCGGTAGCAATAGCCTAAATCTTCTTTAGGTTCGCAAATATAGAAAGCGCAGCTAATACAAGCTGGCATACAATCATCAGGTATTTTGACTTTAGGCATTTGATCTATATATCATATACTTATTGCAATCATATTACAAATTACATTAAATACATAGTTCGTTCATCTTTACGCCTATTTTCTAATCCTTTTAGTACCTTACCTGATGCCTTACAATATTTTAGGAACTCGTCTGCTGCACTATCAAACTCACCTCGATTATGTTTCTGACGCAGAGTTGACCTCTGGAGTGTTCCTAGTCCCACGTTAAAACTAAAGCTTACAAGAGCGTCAAACCGCCCTTGAGTAAGCCCACTAGGGCAATAACGTAATACACCTCGTTCAAAACGCTGCAAGTCAGCCGCAAGAATCGCATTAACTTCATCCATTGTAAATGTACGGTTCCAACCAGTAGGACAAGGTAGGTACTTCCTATCATCTACCGACAATTTCGTATGATTAGGATCGATTACATGACCACAACCAATAGTCCATAATTTAGCTGGACATTGGTAAGGCTTTAACCTAACGCCCTCGTGGTGCATGATTGCATTAATAGCATTGCTTGATACTTTCATTTTTTGCTAAATGCCTGAGTACCGAACCAGAACGCTATGACAGATGCCCAAATCAACTGAGTATCAGAATCCCATACCTCATCAATCATCAGCTTAAATGGCACGTTCTGAGTCCATGCGTACCAGACTCCAGCTACATCAATAGCCACTAGCAAGAAGAATAGCCCATAGGTAATCGTAGGACGAACCATAGCGCGAGCATTGATTACCCATTGGCTTGCACCCTTACCTATCTCTATATCGTGGTTGTAGAGTGCTTTACGCTCGTCTGCTGCTGTCTGTATCTGAATCTGCTCTGTGTGTATTTCTTCAACACGTTCCTGAGACTGGAAGCCAGCCTTTTGCATCTCTAGCTGCATCTGCACCTGAATCTGAGCCATTGCTAACTCATGCTTCTTGTCTGACTTATCTTGGAAAAAGTTAAGAAGGGAAGGAAGTCCACCCGATAAGAACGACATAAATGTTGATAATAAGGTAAGCATTATTGTCCTTGCATTAACAGTTTTAAACGTAGTTCTTTCATCTTGCGTATTTCTTCATTGGCTGCAATTGTTGCATTATTCATATCCATGTACATAATGCCCATAACAGGTAATGCGACCACTAACACAATACACAGTACCAATATGGTGAGGAGAAGTGTGAACGGTATGTGTGACTCGTTCTTATTAGGATCATCAGCCATAGGAAGTACAATATTATGAACATTACCGCTAGGATTGACGTTAGCTGTTCCTGCATTCTTCTTTTTATATTTGCCCGTCGATATTTTGACACCTGCTGCTTTATCAATTCCTGACGTTGAACTTCTGCTCTTTCAGCCTTAACTCTATCGCGCATTGCTTCAAATTCACTCCACACAGCACCAAGTTCTTTAGGAGCGGAATATATCAATGTTTCGCGTAATTCAGTCTCTATACGTATCATTTCCTTTTGAGCTAGAACCCTGTTAAACGCCTCTTGGTTTAACGATAGCTCAGGATCACGTACCTTCTTAGACTTTAGTTCTTCCTCGTGTATATGCTTTTCAAGTGACTCATGTGCTTTAAAGAAGTTACCCAAATGCTTGCTAATGTCTTGCACGACATCTTTGGCTTGACCGTAAGCATCCACCAGTTCCATACCATCAGCCTTAGCCGATTGATACATTGCACAGCCTTGCTTAATTGCACTAGCAGCTAACTTTGCAGCAGCAAGAATTGTAAGTGGGTCCACATTACTTAGGTAGCTGACCGTTACCAGCCATCCATAACAATAAACCTAGAGCACCCGCACCAACAATCCAGAATATCTTTTTTACAACTGACCGACCTACTTCTTCGTAGATACGTTTAAATGCTACTTCCGCAGCACGTTCAGCTATAGCGTCAATCTGCTCATCGGTAAGTTGTATTTTTTGCATGATTACATAACAATCATTATACTTGCGTTTCCACCAGCATCAGTAACAGTTCCAGAAGGAACATTAAATTGGACTACAACATTAGTTGTATTCGTATCCATTACATGACCAATTAATACGCCTCCGGAAGTTGTATTGTAACCACATAAAGATACAGCATAATTTACGCTAGTCATTGCAGTTGTGAAAGTTATTGTATAGTTACCAGTAGAGTTTCTAACAATAGAAGCAATATTTCCACTTGCTTTTATTACTGGTGATGCTCCGGATGAACCATCAAAACAAGCCCATGCACGAACTCCGTAAAGAGGAGCAGTACCAGTATAAGTTATAAGATTTTGCCAAGTAGGCAAGGCATTGCCATTAGACATTAAAACCTGCCCATCTGTACCGTAATCAGTAGCAGTAGTTCCAAAAGAAAAAGCACCAGTTTTAGTAATGGCTAGACGCTGAGTAAGAGTATTAGCAGTAGAACCTGTAGTACCAACAGGAGCAGTCTTAAATACAATGCTTCCTGAGCCTTGAGTACCAGTTCCATTACCTGCTTGAACCTCAAGATTAGAGCCAGCTATATTAGTTCCTGATCCACTTGGAGAACGTAATATATTTCCTGTGACAGTAGTAGTTCCCTCACCAACACCAATAATTACATTGCCAGATGAATTAATACGTAATCTATCTGAGCCACCAGTTACCAGAGCAACAGTATCAGCAGCAGGACGATAAAAACCTGTATTAGTATCAGACTCCCAACTCAAAGGAGGAGCAGATGCAGTAGTTATACTATCGTCTAAATATAATTTTGATGATGTAGTCTGAGTTAATGTTCCACTTAATAATGTAGTGCTTGTAGTAGAACCAATGTTGTTAGTACCATTCATTGATACCGTACTGCTCATTACAACAGCACCTGAGAATGTTGTGCCAGAGGAGAATACAGCACCACCAGATGAAGTAAACGCACCGCCTACTACAAAACCATCACTATCAGCACCAGTTTGCTGATCTTTAAGCTGTGCCATTAATTCCCTAATAGCGTTATTAATTCCGGATGGGGCACACCCTTCCGAAATATTAATACCTGCAATATCCGTGTTATTGGATGCAGTAGAACTGTATTCACTAATCTTATTCTTTGCCATGATTTAACCTTTAAAAACCAAGTAATCCAGTAATAGTTCCTGTCGCTGCTGCTGCTGGAACTACGCCAATAGGTTTATTTTGAGTCCTACGCTGTAATTCAGCAAGGATAGCTCTTTGCTCTATAGGATCAGTTGCAAACAAGCGTTTTTGTAGTTCAGCAGACGTTTCACCACTAATACCTTTAGTCTTAGAAGCAGCCTGACGTAATAGATTCATAGCAGCACCAGTAGTACCACCAGAAGCATATGACTGAGCTAATGAACCAAACTCGTTAGTTCCTTGACTTGTAGCTAAACGCTCACCAGTTTGAGAACCACCCATTAATGCTTTAGCTGTTTTAGTCTGCTCACCAAGAGAATCAACGTACTTAACAAAATCGTTATATTGGTTATTATCAGAAAACGCATAACGCATTAATGATTTTTGCTTATCACTTTTAAATATCTGACGAGTAAAATCACCACCTTTAAAATTCTCAAGACGAGAATTGACGTCAGCCATCATACCTAGACGAAATGCTTCTTTTTCAGAATCATTCATCTTTTTTAAATTATCTAAGGCTTCTTTGTAATCAAGTTTCTGATAACCTTGACCTAAATCAAATGAATTTTTAAGTTTTTCGTTATCAGCAAATTCAGCGTTAGCTTTTTTATATGCTTCATTTTTTGTTTTAATAAGATCATTGAATTCTTTACGTACTTTAGATACATCATTACCATAACCAGTAACTTTTCCCGTAACTGCGTCTGTTTCTTTTTCAACAATACGATCAAGACCAATTTTTATTTGATGCATTACATCAGTAGGAACTTTTCTATCACTTAGAAAAATTTCTAAATCTGGCAATGTATCTCCATAAACAGCAGCACGTTTTTGAGCCTCTTTATATGCTTCTTGAAATACAGGACGATCCATAAACTGTCTAAAATCTTTTGCATAAAGATTCTTGCTATACGCTAATGGATATTTAGCACTAGCAGCAGCTTTTTGATTTTCTGCCAAGAATTGCAAATACTCATATCCATTAACATTTTTACCTAGACCTGCCTTTTCAACCAAACCTTTAACAATATCGTTAGGTTGGTCAATCATTCGAGACTCTAGGAATCGAGCAGTATTAGCCTTCTGACCTGATGGAATAACATAAGCTGAATAAGCCAAGTCTTGTAGGCTCTTGCTAAGATCAGCCAGTACAGGACGAGGAACTCCAACACGCTCCATTTCTGTAAGTAATTGTTCAGCTTCTTGAGTGGTTAGATTGTCTTTTTGCATGGCATTAGCAATCATCTTAGACGCAGCACTAGGCTGATCTCCCATGCCAGAAGCAGTCAATACATTCTTAATTACATTACCAGCACCACGTAGTATCAATGGTACAGATCCACCTAAAACACCGCCAGCTACGCTACCTGTAATAGCTTGACCACCAACATTTTGGTCTGCTGAACCTGCACCTGTTAATCCACCTGTAACAGCACCAGTACCAGCACCTCTGAAAAACTGGCTAGGGAGTGTAGTTCCAGTAATAGCCTCTTGTACGGCAGGAGCAGCTTTGCCAAGCATCTTAAACCCAGCAAATGGAGCAACTAAACCGCCAGCAAGTTCTGTAACTCCTGAAGTAACTGGATAATCAGCACTAAATGCTTTCTGTTGTGCTCGTAATTGGTTTCTTATCTTTTCATACTCTTGACTAGATATAGAACCTGAGCGTAATGCAGCCTCTAACTCATCAGCAAAATTAAACGTAGCACCACCTACGACTGACCTAACAGCTTCAGCAGCACCAGAATATTTAGCCTTAGGATCAAATACAGACCCTATAGGCTCTTTACTATCAGCTAATGGTGCATTTTCCCAAGAACTCATGGTTTCACCCTTCTTACTCCAGCAGGATCAACAAATATAGTACCTTTAGGGTATTTATTATTTTTTAAGAAGTCAGAATAATCTGTATCGCTAAATACATGAGGCTCAAAATTAGGAATCTCTAACATAACTTCTGGAGCACCTAGTTTTGAATTAGCTCTACGGCGAAGTACAGATTTTTGAGCATCTTGAGCAGCACGTAAATTCAAATCTAGTAAATTTTGCATAGCCTTACCTGCACCAGCAGCAGAATCAGAAGCTCTTAGCTCATTGGCTGCACGAACAGCATCACCCTCAGTTTGAGTACCTTTATTTAGACGTAAAGACTCATTAACAAGTCGTGTTTTAAAAGACTCAAAATCATTCCTAGCGGTAACATCTGGAGCCTCACTACCACCAATACTTCTTACTGTTGTGCTTGCTCTATTTAATATTCCAAATGGAATAGCACCTGATTTAATGCTGTTAATGTACTTATTAGTATCTATTGCCAAGTTAATAGCTGCTTGACCTGTCTCAAAATCTTGATCCTCAGCCTTTTGAATTACTGGAGGCAATGGTTTCATGTCTGCTTTAGGTTTATATTCAGGTATAGGAGCACCTGTAACAGCATCCAATACTGGTAACCCTGCTCTACTAGGCAAGAATACTAAACGACCATTAGCATCCGTTATAGGTGCAGATGCGTACATTGTTTTAGTATTCTCAATAGGTTTTTTAGCTAATATTTTCCATGACCCAGATGTAGGATCATATTGACGAGTAGTACCATCAGCAAATTCTTTTACCTCTGGAGCTTGTTTAGTTGGCTGACCAAAAATAACCTGACCTGTTTCAGAATCAACTAATTGACCATTAACAGTCGTAGTTTTTCTTTCTTTTTGCCCTTGGTAAATTGGCTGACCAGTATCTAAATCAATCAATGTATTTCCAACAACAGCAGTATTTTTCTTTTTATCTGTTGGACTTTGGTAAATTAAATCACCAGTTGGAGATACTAAATTATTTCCTACAACAATAGGTTTCTTAGCAGCAGCCTCACGTTCTGCAACGATACGGAATGCACCAGCAGGATTAGTGTCGAACTCATCAGCCAAGTCGGGATATTTATTCTTCATAGCCTGTATACCAGCCTGTTGACGCTGTTGCATCATTAACTGTTGCTGTTGACCATAGTTCTGCACTCCTTGCTGATATTGTTGACCAGCAGCACCATAAGCACCTGCTAGTGCGTTAATAATATTTGAAGCAGCAGAACGTCTAGGTCCTTGACCACTCATTCCTTGCGCTAGTGCAGCAGCACCACCTAGTAATCCAGCAAAATTAGATGAATTTCTAAGAGCATTACTTTGATCTTCACCAAGCAATCCAGTATATGTAGGATTTTCTACACCGAATACGTTAGGAATATAATCAGAAATTGCCATAATTCACCTATAGCAAAGAAATTGGTTGCGGACGCATAACAGACTGACCTTGTGGATTCAATAGACTCATGTAATCTGCTGGTTGAATTTGACCACGATGAATCTGACCTGCTGGAGCGTAATGAGGTTGTTGTTGCTGTTGCATTAATCCACCAACAGCTTTCATCCCCAATTGAGAAGTTACAGGATTAGCGTTCATAAATTTATTAGCACTTCCTAAAGACTCCATTACTCCCTGACCAAACCCGCTAATACTAGGATCAAATCCAAACAATGACTCACCACCAGCACCATATCCACCAGCAGTCATGCCAGTAGTCATTGCAGACGTAAATGGGTTAGCTAATGCACCAGCTCCAGCATTAAAAATGCCTCCAGTACCTGCCATTAATCCAGCCCCATCCATTCCACCGACAATTGCACCAGTACCAGCAAGTTCACCTAAGCCCATTGCACCAGCCACTTCTGGAGCAACAGCTTCTGCTATTACGGCTGTACTAACTGGATCACCCATTATTTGCCCCCTGTAGGTGTGGATGTCTGTACCGTCTGACTTCCTTGAGGAACATTAGAGAACAGACTAGCAAAGTTCTGCAATTTCATTTGTGGTAAGTTTTGATTATAGTTAAAGCGATTAATATCAGCCTGTAATTTAGCTGTATCGTAACCCTCACCAATCTGACCTACTTTAGCTAGTTGACCAATATCAAAATAATCAGCATTAGCCATATTTTGAGCATTATTAACCGCAGCCATTTGACGAGCACGTTCAGCCTCAGCAGAACCATAAGCCAATTGACCACCTGTTTCAGCTAAATTTCTAGCAAATATGTCTTGTGCTCTGCCTTCTTGTTGACCCATAGCACTAGAACCATAGCGACCAGCAGCAGCAGCACTAGACCGTAAACCTTGAATATTCTTATTAAATACGTCACCAGCCTGACGATTAACACCCTCTAAAGCACCCGCTAGGAATGGATTAACGCCCTTTCCAGCAATGGTATCAAGAGTCTCTTGCTGTGCAGCCTTAATAAGATCAGAACCTCCCAAAGCTCGTCTCTTAGCCATATCAAGAGACTGCATGGTTGCTTCAGAAGGAGATATGTAGGTATTCCCCTCATAATATTTTGGACCTTCGCCCTGATATAGACGTTGACCTTCTTTTAAGGCATATTCCACATAGGGAGCAATACGAGGATCAATGCTCGTATTTGTTGTGCTATTTTGACCACCGCCGCCACCACCCATATTACACCTCGCAAATCCATTGTTTTGGACGGAATCCGTAAGTAGCCGCCCTCTTACTCCAACCCCGTCTATGGCTAGAAAATGTTATGTACTTAACATTAGCCTCTGCTGCCATGCCTTTTATGTATTTTAAGGCATTTTCGACAATATCATAACTATTTTCTAACGAATAAGCCGCCCATAAATGCAGAGTCTGACCTTGTGGCTGTAATACAAAGAATCCAGCATAATGGTTGTTCTCTATTCCAACAAATAACAGGCTCTTTTGGTTAAAGCAGTCTGTATATACATCCTCAACTATCCAATTCTCTGGACTTGTCGTTTTAATCTTATCTAAACCAGTTTTAACACTAGCCCACCAGTTTCGTAGTTCCTGTGGGGCAATATATCTATACTCCATTAACCCACCACAATGTAGCCATATGTTTTACCTGCTGTTATATTTGCAGTATGAGTTATCGTAGCCGATCCTTGAGTTCTGTTACTAATATATAAACCAGATAAGCTAGAAGCAGCCGTAGATGACAATGGTGTAAATAAGATAATACTTCCATATCCTATACGTTCATCATTAATAGTTGTCGTAGTAGCACCACCAACAGCTAAGGTAACTGATCCAGTATTGTTAGTCTTGCCATCCATAATTCCACGGACAACCTCAGCAACAGCACGATTGTCAGCACCAAATACAGGCAATGAACGAAACTGAGTCATCGAGCACCCTGAGTAACAATATCTATTTCAGTAGCTACAGCAGTTTTCCATGAAGCATTAGTAGGACTCATCTTAATCCTATGATAACGACCAGCAGAACGTAACGAAACACGACCTTCAGCATCAGGAGTTACCTCAGTAGTAAAAGATATATCGTCTGATAATAATTCCCTACTAGCAACAGAAATAGTACCAGTACCAGCATCAATTACTGGTCTTGCAAAAGTAATAATAGACCTTCCTATATCTATATCACCAGATGATATAGAAGCAGATTTATACGCGCCTGAAAAAGAAACAATTTTTGATCCTATTACACCCAAAAATACAAGAATACCACCAGCAAAAACACGAGAATCTAATGGCATTCCGTTTGACGTAATATCAAGATTTCCTAATGTTATTGTGCAGTTTGAAGTTGCAATAGTTGCACTTGCCGCAGCTTGGAATGTAAATGTATTCGCGTCAACTTTAGTTATCTGAAATGTTCCATCAACACCAGCACCAGAAGTAGCGTCAAATAATATAAAAGCATTAGTTTCTAATCCATGATCTGTTGTAGTATTAACAGTAACAGTAAAACCGCTTTGTGTATATGTACCAGTTTTTGTGGTGCTAAAAAAATAAGAATCAAGTTGCTCAAGTGTGGCACTAGGTGTCAGACCAAATGCAATCGATGTAGCAGTAGTATCAGCATAACTCCAGCGACCTAAATCAATGGAATACAGCAGTAAATAACGACCACCAGACGAATTTTTAAAATTCCATGCGATTAACTTACGTACTGGATCAATCGTAGCACTCATCGATGTACGTATTTCGCTAGGAATAGCGTTATCAAAGAACCAACGATTTACTTTTTCAGCACCTATATTTTTAGTAGTCTGTCCATCACAAGCATAAAATCCATCGTCTGATAGAAAGTATGTAATACCACCGAATTGTGCAATAGAACCGTTAGTAGAACACCCTAAAGTACGTGAAATAGCATCAAACTGAAAGAAAAATGGAGAACCAACGTAACTCATACGGTAAATGGCTCGTTCCATAAATATCAAGCCATATTCACCACCTGCTAAACCTGTAATATCTCCACCTTCAGGAAGAATTTGCGTATCAGCTTGGCTTGTGGATGCTGGAGTCCAATTAGTTTCATCATTAATGTCTGACCAGTAAATCTTATTAGTATCACTTCCATCATCAGCAGCAACAACGAAATCGCGCACTACTGTTACATATTTAGCAACTGGTGCAGAAGCATCTAAATTTGCAAAAGTTGATCCTCCAGCCATATCGTAGGATTGCAATGTATTCTTACCATTAGCAATAATGACTTTAGAACCAAATTGAGTAACATCCCATGATTCAGTAGATGTATAAGTCGTGCTTACAGAGTCTAAAGTAGTATCATTAGAATCAAACTTAAACACTTTAGTAGCACCAGCAGCAAATAAATTTGTTGCACCAGCATATTTTCCAGCAAAAGTTATTAATAATGATTGACTGGCATCAGCAGAATAATTAACTTCCGATTTAAACGGAGCATAACCATTTGTTACAGGATAGCAATTAATAGCGTCTGTAACCGCTCCTGATACGCTAGGCTGATCTGGTAGCCATTCACCAAAGATAATCTTTTGCTTTGCCATATTCTTTAATCAATAAGTTCGTCAGCAACAATATCGGCTTTTTCTGATACTTGTGGCTCAGCTTGAGTACGTACCTTTGTTATTAAATCAACAACTTGCACAAATGGTTTATCGCCCAAAGCACCTAACACACGATTAACTTCATCCACAGTTAGCGTCAGTTTAATGTCACTCATTTATTACTCCGTTAGTTTCTGTAATTAAGGCTTACAGTTTGCCTTTATGCCCAAGGTAGACCTTTGTACCCTGTTGTAGCTGGTGCTTTTATCTGAGCTACCATATCTTCATAATACGCAACTCCAGAATCAGTTAGTACCGATTTTACCCATTCAATTACAGCACTCTCAGTAAGCTCGTTGTAAGGCAAAAATTCTCCATCTACGTAAGGAATTTCAACTTTACCACTAAGTAAATCATCTACAAAGAATTCAACGTCTTTAACAATGTTTTGCTTTCCATCTTGATTCAAGATGCAATTCATATTAGTAATTTTCCACGTAGCCATATTTCACCTATTAAGCAATAGCAACAGTTCTGCCAGTTTCAAGTACGTTTGTACCGTCAGACACAAAGCTAACCATAAAATATCTTGCGCTTGTTGTTCCTGTGGTTAATGTGCCAGTTGTCTTAAAACCTGTGCCAAAAGTAATTACGTAAGACGATGTTAAGCTTGTTAAAACTATTAACGTAAGTCTAGTACCAGCAGCAGGTACAGTCGTTGTATATGTTGCATTAGCGGTAGGCGTTACTTTAACTACGTTGTACGAACCAAAAGCCATCGCAGTTGCACCATTTGCAAGAGCACTATATCCACCAGTAACATTACCAGTTGCCAAAACTGCGCCAGTTACATCAACAGCAACTGTTGCCGCACTTGTACCACCAAATCTACTATTACCAGAAAATGCAGGATTACCAGAAAAAGTTCCAGTTAAAGCAGCACCGTTACTAATTGAAGGAGTTCCACTTAATACAACAGCTCCAGAGAAAGTAGGAGTTCCTGTAAATGTTCCAGCTAAAGATGCACCTGTACTAATTGATGGTGTACCACTTAAAGTAATTGCACCAGAAAATGTCGGGGTTCCAGTAAAAGTACCACTTAATGATCCACCACCACTTAGAGTAACTGCTCCAGAATACGTATGTGCTCCTGTAAATGTACCACTTAATGCACCGCCACTATTTAACGTAATTGCACCACCAAAATATGCAGTACCAGCCGCAATATAAAGTGAATATGCATTAGTAATTGCTGGAGTGCCACTAGTTGCAGGAGCATTTGCTATATATAAAGTAGCTGCATTTGTTACGGTTCCACTAGCTGCCGCAAAAGTGGGTTGACCTAAGCTACTTGCTGCAACTGTTCCTGTTAATGCACCAGTTGATGTATAAGTACCTGCTGCAACACTAATAGCAGGTCCTGTAGTAGTCCATGCAGCTTGCGATATGTTTCCACTAACAACAAGTTTATTGCCTGTAGTATTAGAAAAAGTACCTGTCCCTGTTGTAGTTGTGGCTCCACCAAAATACGAAGCACCAGATGCTATATATAAAGCGTAAGGATTAGTAATGCTATTGTATGTTCCCGTAGCAGGAGCATTTTCAATAAATACAGTTGCAGCCGTAGTTATACTAGCACTAGTCTCAAAATCCCCATAATCAAGAGTGCCACGCAAAAAAGAATTTACATTAACTTGACTAAAACTACTAAGCCCTCCGGGAAAACCGCTAACTGTTCCGGGAGCGGAGTAAAGCATAAAAGCATTTGTTGCTGTTGGTGCTACCGTATCTTGAAATTGTCCTGTGCCAACGATATGCAATTTAGCTGTTGGAGTAGTTGTATAAACACCAACATAAGCAGAAGAATTTATTGTAATTGCAGTATTACCGCCAGAAGCAAGATTTAATTTTCCTGTGGTAGCATACATACCGCTATCTGAACCGCCAAAACCAGTAGAGTTGGTAACTGATATATTATTTGCATTAATGTTTCCCGAAACAGTTAATTTAGTTCCGTTGTAAGTTAATGCTGATCCTGTTGTTAATGCGCTTGTGCTTGATGCGTAAGGAATTCCATTGGCTGTAAATGCTGCTTGGCTGACGTTAATGTTTGCGCTTGTACCATCAAGATAAAGAGCGCGGGATGACGGATACGTTAAAAATACAGTAATTGTGCCTGAGAAAGTTACAGCAGAGCCAGAGTTGCTGGATGAAAGAATAGTTGTACGTGTTAGGGTAGGACCAGTAGTTGAATATGTACCTAATCCAGA
>Ga0114970_10001797_pt1 | contig 16032 bp, 12 predicted proteins | sample M_140205_XF_Meta_FD_87030 | JGI IMG/M metagenome (GOLD analysis project Ga0114970, IMG submission 87030) | Freshwater microbial communities from Lake Montjoie, Canada to study carbon cycling - M_140205_XF_MetaG | ecosystem: Environmental > Aquatic > Freshwater > Lake | place: Lake Montjoie... | reverse complement strand
GGCGAGGACTACCTGTGCACCGACGCGATGCCGCCGCACCGGGCGCGCCGGATCTGGCAGCGGCTGGCCGGGCTCCAACGCGCTTCGGTCGCCGACATGGGCGCGGTGCACCGCGACCTCGAGACCATCCCGGGCCAGGAGTTGCGCGACCGGCTGCGTGGGCTGCCCGTCACCGAGGCTGGGGCTGCAGCGCTGCAGCAGCTGATCTTGGGCTGGGACGGCCGGATGACGGCCGACTCGACCGGCGCGACCGCTTACAACGCGCTGCGCCTGGTGCTGACCAAGCTGGTGGCCGAGCGCAGCGGCCTGCGCGCGGTCAGCCAGAACCCCCATGCCCAGGTGCCGCCCGGCACCCAGGCCGACAACCAGCTCTGGTGGGCGCTGCCCGGGCTGCTGCGGTCCGACGACCGCGTGCTGCTGCGTGGCGCGAGTTGGGACGAGATGCTGCTGCAAGCGCTGGCCACCTGCGCCGCGCAACCCGAGACCTGGAACCAGGCCTGGGGGCTGGCGCACCGGCCAAGGCTGGGCCATGCGCTGTCAGCGCTGTTCCCAGCCCAGGCTGAGCGGCTGGACCGTTGGTCGACACCGATCGGCGGCGACAACGACACCGTGATGGCGACCGGCTGCGCGGCGACGATCGGCAGCCGGGCGATCTACGGCTCGCTCGCCCGCTATGTCTTCGACGTCGGCGCCTGGGACAACTGCCGCTGGATCGTGTTTCACGGCGTCTCGGGCGAGCCCGACAGCCCCTGGTACATGAACCAGAACGAGGCCTGGGCGGCAGGCGAGACGGTGCCCATGCTCTACGACTGGACCCGGATCAAGGCAGAAGCCCTGAGCCACCAGGCTATCCTCACCAGCCGGCCCGAAAGCCCGGCGCGCTGAGCTCGCGCCCGGCCGACACAGCACCATGCCCGCAGGTCTGAGCGCCAGCAGCCGCGAGAACCTGAGCTCTCGGGTCTATGGCCAGTTGCGCGAGGCGCTGATGGCCGGCCGTTTCTGGCCCGGCCAACGCTTGCGCATCCGCGAACTCGCCACCGCGATGGACGTCAGCGACACGCCGGTGCGCGAGGCCATCATGCAGCTGGTGCGCGAGGGCGGGCTGGAGATGCGATCGGGCCAGGCGATCACGGTCGTCAAGCTCAGCCTGGCGCGCTACCAGGAGCTGCGCGAAGTTCGGCTGCTGCTCGAAGGCCTGGCGACCGAGAAGGCCACGCCCTTGATCACGCCGGCTGAGATCGACACGCTCGAGCTGCGCCATCAGCAGCTCATCGCCGCCGAGCACAACGCAGACTACGAGACCGCGGTGCTGGCCAATTTCCAGTTCCACTTCGGCATCTACCGCGCCTCGGGGATGACCGACCTGGTGACAATCCTCGAGAGCGTCTGGCTGCGCAACGGGCCGCTGCTGAAGTACCTCTATCCGCACGCCGCGCCAACCTATCCGGGCAAGCACCAGCACCTGAACCTGATCAAGGCACTGCGGCTCGGCGACGCCGACGCGGCCAGGCAAGCGATCCAGCACGACATGGTCGAAGGCGGCGCCAGGCTGATCGAGCTGCTGGCGATGATCGAGGACGGCCGCGCGGTGGTCGCCGAGACCGCGCAAGGCGGGATGCAGCTCGAATTTCGCGCGCCGACCGCACAGCAGCCGGTCAACAAACTGAAGCGCTGACCCGGGGCTGCGCTGGGCGGATCGAGCCGGCGCAGCGCTGAGCGGATATATCATGTATGCCGAACATGGATGAACAGGTGGCGCGATGAATGCCCGTACCGACACACCCGATCAGCAGTTGCGAGCGCGCGCCCAGCGCGTCGTGCCAGGCGGCATGTACGGCCACATGCGCGCCGAAGGCCTGCCGCCCGATTACCCGCAGTTCTTTGACCGCGGCCAGGGCTGCCACCTGTGGGACGCCAACGGCAGGCGCTACATAGACTTCATGTGCAGCTGGGGTCCGATCGTGCTGGGCCACCAGCACCCCGGCGTCACCGAGGCGGTGAACCGGCAGATGGCCGCCGGCGACTGCCTGAACGGCCCGACCGAGCGCATGGTCGAGCTCGCCGAGCGCCTGGTCGGCCTGGTGACCCACGCCGACTGGGCGATGCTTTCCAAGAACGGCAGCGACGCGACGACGACCTGCGTGACGCTGGCGCGCGCGGCGACCGGCAAGCGCAAGATCCTGGTCGCCAAGGGCGCTTACCACGGCGCGCTGCCTTGGTGCTCGCCGCATCCGCTGGGCGTCACCGCCGAAGACCGCGCCCACCTGATCAGCTACCGCTACAACGACATCGCCAGCCTGGAAGCGGCGGTCGATGCGGCTGGCGGCGACCTTGCCGGCATCGTCGCGTCGGCATTTCGCCACGACTACGGGCTGGACCAGGAGCTGCCCGATGCGGCGTTCGCGCGCCGCGCCAGGGACCTGTGCGACGCCGCCGATGCGGCGCTGATCCTCGACGACGTGCGAGCGGGCTTTCGCTTGACGCTGCACGGCAGCTGGGACCTGGTCGGCGTGCAGCCCGACCTCAGCGCCTGGAGCAAGGCGATTGCCAACGGCCACGCGCTCGCCGCGGTGACCGGCAACGAGCGCTACCGCGACGCCGCAGCCAAGCTGTTCGTCACCGGCTCGTTCTGGTGCGGCGCAGTGCCGATGGCAGCAGCGCTGGCGACGCTGGACGCGCTGGAACAAGGCGACGGCCCGGCGCGGATGCGGGCTGCCGGTCAGCGCCTGCGCGACGGCCTGGCCGCGCAGGCAGCCGCCGTGGGCCTGGGCATCCGCCAGAGCGGTCCGCCGCAGATGCCCACGCTGCTGTTCGACGACGACCCAGATTGCGCGAAGGGCTACCGCTTCTGCCAGGAAGCGCTCAAGCGCGGCGTCTACCTGCACCCGCGGCACAACATGTTCCTGTCGATGGCGCACAGCGACGCCGACATCGACGAGGCGCTGCATGCCACGGCGCAGGCCTTCGAGGTGCTGGCCAGCGGCCGTTGAAGCAGCGACTGGCGCTGCCAGCCAGACGACGAATCATTTGACAACCGGCATCAAGCCGGTGCTATTTTCCTAGGAGACCCGGATGAGCAATCAAACATGGCTGTCATGGCGCGCTGGCGCGATCGGTCTGGTCGCTGCGGCGCTATGGGCCGCTGGCCCCGCGCAGGCCGAGCCCAAAAAGGGCGGCACGCTGGTCTATGCCTCGGTCTCAGGACCCGGCACGCTCGACCCGCATGTCTCGTCGAGCGCGGTCGAACTCGAAGTCATCCACAACGTCTTCGAGGGCTTGGTCGCGCTGGACAACCAGAACGCGACCAAGCCGATGCTCGCGAGCAAGGCCACGGCCTCGGCCGACGCCAAGACCTACTCGTTCACGCTGCGCCGCGGCGTGAAGTTCCACAACGGCGACGAGCTGACCTCAGCCGATGTGCGGGCATCGTTTGAGCGCTACCAGCGCGTCAGCCCGAATGCCAGCAACCTGTCCGGGGTCGAACGCTACGACACGCCCGACCCGCAGACCTTCATCATCCGGCTCAAGGAGCCCAACGTCGTGCTGCTCGACGTGCTGAAGTCGCCGATCTTTCCGCTGATGATCCTGCCCGCAGCACAAAAGGACAAACCCGCGCGCGGCATCGACGTGGTCGGCACCGGGCCTTATTCGCTGGGCGAATGGGTCAAGGACAGCCACCTGGTGATCAAGCGTTTCGACGGCTATGTCGCCGACACCAGCGCCGCCGGGCGCGACGGTTACGCCGGACGCAAGACCGTGCACCTGGATGCGGTGCGGTTCCGCTTCATGCCCGAGGCGACGACGCGCATCGCCGCGCTGCAGACCGGCGAGGCCCATCTCGCAGGCAGCATCCCGAGCGAGCTGCGCGCACGCATCGAGGAGAAGAACACGCTGGCGATCCGCGAGGTGTTCCCGGTCGGCGGCAGCTATGTGATCGTCAACTCACAGTTCGGCGTCACGGCCAACCTTGGCATCCGCCAGGCCATCGCCACGGCGATCAACATCGGCGAGATCACCGAGGCCACCGGCGGCATCAACAAGCCCAACCCCTGGATGTCCTTCCCGAACACGCCGTACTACCTGGGCAACAGCGCGCCCACGCCCTGGTACGACCAGAAGAACCCCGCCAAGGCCAAGGAGATGGCCAAGAAAGCCGGCTACAAGAACGAGAAGATCATCATCGAGACCAACAGCAACTACCAGTGGATGCGCACCACGATGCTGGTGGTCGCCGAGCAGCTCAAGGAGGCCGGCTTCAACGTCGAAGTCAAGGTCGTCGACTGGACCACCAACGCGGCCCATATGCAGCAGGGCACGGGCGAGTGGAACCTGTCGACCACGCTGTTCGGCCCCGACCACATCCTGGGGCCGCAGCAATGGCGCCCGCTGGTCTATGCCTTCCCCAGCATCAAGGGCAACGACGCACTCGACGCCGCCTACAAGAGTTTCTTCGCCGAGCCCGAACTCGAGAAGCGGCGCGGCGCTTGGCTCAAGATCCAGCAGCAGGTGCTGGGCAATGCCTACATGATCAAGATCGCCGACTCGGGTCGGTTGACAGGCTATGCCAAGCGGCTCAAAGGCCAGTCCGACTACGCCGGCATGCTGCAGCTCTGGGACCTGCACCTCGAGTGAATGACCCGGCTGCAAACCCTGGCCAGCGCATGATCCCGCCCGCGCCGCAGACGAGCTCGCCGTGAACCGCCTGATCGCCTACAAGATCGCGCAGGCCGTGCCGGTGGTGCTGCTGGTGTCGGTACTGGCTTTTCTGCTGATGCTGCTGATGCCGGGCGACCCGGCGGTCGTGATCGCCGGCGAGCAAGCCAGCCCCGAGGCGATCGCCGCGGTGCGACGCAGCCTGGGCCTGGACCGGCCGGTGCTGGCCCAGCTCGGGCTGTGGCTGGGCCATCTGGCACAGGGCGATTTCGGCTCTTCGCTGGTGCTCAACCAGACCGTGTTGTCGGCGGTGGCCGAGAGGCTGCCGGTCACGCTGTCGCTGACCGGGCTGTCGCTGGCAATCACCTTGCCGGTCGGCATCGCGATCGGTGCGATCGCCGCCTACCATCGCCAGACCTGGGTCGATTCGCTGGTGATGTCGGCCGCGCTGGTCGGCGTGTCGATCCCGGCGTTCTGGATTGCGATCCTGGCGGTGATCCTGTTTTGCGTGATCCTGGGCTGGTTCCCGTCCAGCGGCTATGTGCCGCTGCTGCAAGACCCTGCACTGTGGCTGCAATCGCTGGTGCTGCCAGCGGGCATCCTGTCGCTGTTCCAGATCGGTTTTCTGGCCCGGATGACGCGTTCGGCGATGCTCGACGTGCTGAGCCAGGACTTCATACGCACCGCCCGCGCCAAAGGCTTGAGCGAGTGGGTCACCGTCGGCAAGCATGCGTTTCGCAACGCGCTGATCCTGGTGATCACCGCCACCGGCATCTTGCTGTCGGCGGCAATCGGCGGTTCGGTGGTGATCGAGCAGGTCTTTGCGCTGCCCGGGATCGGCCGCCTCGTGGTGCAGGCGATCCTGGCGCGCGACTATCCGCTGGTCCAGGGCGTGATGCTGATCTACGGCTTCACCTTCGTCGCGATCAACCTGACTGTTGACCTGGCTTACACCTACGCCGACCCGCGGGTGCGCTATGACTGAGGCGATGGTCGCGACATCGGCCAGCGGCACACTCGCGCCGCGCCGACGCTTCATGCTGCTGCGCCGGCTGGCCACGCACCGCTCGTTCCAGATCGGCTTCGCGGTCGTGCTGCTGCTGGCGCTGGCCGCAGTCTTCGCACCGCTGCTCAGCGGGCTCGATCCGTCGGCGATGAAAGTGCGGGCCCGCTTCAAACCGCCGTCGCAAGCCTATCTGTTCGGCACCGACATGTTCGGCCGCGACATCTTCACCCGGGTGCTGTACGGCGCGCGGGTGTCGCTGTGGGTCGGGCTGGTGGTGGCCTGCGTCTCGGGGTTTCTAGGCGCGGTGATCGGCATCCTGGCAGCGCAGTTCCGCGCGCTCGACGCGCTGGTGATGCGGTTGATGGACGCCTTGATGTCCTTCCCGGCGATCCTGCTGGCGCTGGGCATCACCGCAGCGCTCGGGCCCCGCATGGAGAGCGTGATCATCGCGCTGTCGGTGGCCTATGTGCCGGCGGGCGTGCGCATCGTTCGCGCCAGCGCGCTGGTGGTGCGCGAGCTCGATTACGTGCAGGCCGCGCGCATCGCCGGTGCGAGCCAGCTGCGGATCATGCTGCGCCACATCCTGCCCAACAGCGTCGGGCCGTTGCTGGTGCACATGAGCTTCGTCTTCGCCTACTCGATCCTGGCCGAGGCCGCGCTGAGCTTTCTAGGCGTCGGCGTGCAGCCGCCGACCTCGAGCTGGGGCAACATCATCGCCGAGGGGCGAGACTACGCGACCCAAGCCTGGTGGGTGATGCTGTTCCCGGGGCTGGGCATCAGCCTGGCCGCGCTCGGCCTGAACCTGCTCGGCGACGGCTTGCGCGACGTGCTCGACCCGAGGCTGAAAGGCGTCGGATGACGGCGCTCGTCTCAGTCCAGGACTTGACGGTCCAGTTCCGAACCGACCGCGGCTGGATCACCGCGATCGAGGACGTCTCGTTCGACATCGCCGAGGGCGACTGCCTGGGCATGGTCGGCGAGTCAGGCAGCGGCAAGAGCGTGACCGCGCTGTCGATGCTGCGGCTGCACGCCAAGGGCAGTTCGCGCATCGTCAGCGGCCGCATCGTCCACGCCGGCCAAGACTTGCTGCAGGACGAGGAGGCCGAGCTGCGCCGCATCCGGGGACGCGACATCGCGATGGTGTTCCAGGACCCGATGTCGTCGCTGAACCCGGTGCTGACGATCTGCGACCAGATCTCGGAGACGCTGCGGCTGCACCAAGGCCTGTCGCGGCCGCAGGCACGCCTGCGCGCGATCGAGTTGCTCGACCTGGTGCGAATCCCCGACGCCAGACGGCGGGTCGACGAGTACCCGCACCGGCTGTCGGGCGGGATGCGCCAGCGCGTGATGATCGCGATTGCGATTGCCTGCCGGCCGCGGCTGCTGATCGCCGACGAACCGACCACCGCGCTCGACGTGACGATCCAGGCCCAGGTGCTCGAGCTGCTGCGCGAACTGCGCGCCGAGCTCGGCATGGCAGTGCTGCTGATCTCGCACGACCTGGGGGTGATCGCCGAGTTCGCGCGCCGGGTGATCGTGATGTACGCTGGCCGCATCGTCGAGGAGGCGCCGGTCGGAACCTTGTTCCGGGCGCCGCGCCATCCCTACACCGAGGGTCTGATGGCGGCGGTGCCGGCGCTTGACGCCGGGCCGAACGACGAACCCTTGCGCCTGCAGGCGATCCCGGGCCGCATTCCCGACCCGAGCGAGCCGATCGCAGGCTGCCGCTTCGGTCCGCGCTGCCGCCACACCCAGGCCAGTTGCCACGCCGCAGCGCCTGCGCTGGTGAGCATCGCCGACGGTCACCGGCTGCGCTGCACACCGCGCAGCGGCGGGAGCGCTTGATGGCCGACACCCCGCTGGTCGAGGTGCGCGATCTGGACATGGCTTTCCCGGTCGGCAGAGCCGGGGGCCGACCGGTGATGATGCAGGTGCTCAAGCAACTGTCCTTCGACATCGCGCCGGGCGAGACCCTGGGCCTGGTCGGCGAATCGGGTTCCGGCAAGTCGACCATCGGCCGCATCCTGGTCGGGCTGCTAGAGCCGACCGCCGGCAGCGTCAAGCTGTTCGGCCGAGACATCACCGGCGCAGATCGCAAGTCCAATCTGGCCGCTGTTCGTTCCAGGCTGCAGTTCGTCTTCCAGGACCCGCAGGCTGCGCTGAACCCGCGCATGCGGGTCGGTGAGTCGATCGCCGAGCCGCTGGACATCGCCGGCGGCCAACACGATCGCCAGGCGCGAATCCGTGAATTGCTCGAGATGGTCGGCCTGCCCAAGGACAGCGCCGAGCGCTTTCCGCACGAGTTCTCTGGCGGCCAGCGCCAGCGCATCGTGATCGCGCGTGCGCTGGCGCTCAAGCCCGACTTCGTGGTCTGCGATGAACCGGTCTCGGCGCTCGACGTGTCGATGCAGGCCCAGATCGTCAACCTGCTGCAGGACTTGCAGGCCAGGCTAGGGCTGGGCTATCTGTTCATCGCGCACGACCTGGCGGTGGTGCGAGCGGTCGCGCAGCGGGTCGCGGTGATGTACGCGGGCTCGCTGGTCGAGGTCGCACCGCGCGCCGCGCTCTACCGCAACCCGCAGCATCCCTACACCCAAGCCTTGCTCGACGCAGTACCCAGACCCGACCCCGACCGCATCCGGCGACCGGTGATCGGCGGCGAAGTGCCCAGCCTGCTGGACCCACCGCCGGGCTGCCGCTTCCACACCCGTTGCCCGCATGCCATGCCACGCTGCCGGGTCGAGGTGCCGCTGCTGCGCCAGACCGGGCCGGGCCACTTCACGGCCTGCCACCTCACGACGCAGCCCTGATCGGGTCCGCTCGGCGCACCGGCGGCGAGCCTGCCCAGCGTGGCCTTGATGCTCGACCTGCTCGATGAGATCGACCGGCTGCGCAGCGAATTGCAGCGCTCGGGCGTCTGAGCCGCCTGTCAGACCGCGAGGGTACCGCCCATCCGGCGGGGTCCTGGCCGCAGGCTTGCGCAGCCTCAACGCCGCACGCGCATCCAGCCCTAGCCTGGGTCGTGGAGGAACCGCACCATGATCGAAGCCAAGACCCAACCAAGCCCTTTGCCCGACGATGTCGTCGCACTGGTAGCCATGCGCAACGTGGTGCTGTTTCCGCACCTGCTGATGCCGATCACGGTCGGTCGGCCCAAATCGGTCGCGGCGATCGAGCATGCGCTGACGCACAAGACCGTGCTGGCGATCAGCCTGCAAAAAAACCCCAAGGACGACGACCCCGGGCTCGACGGCCTGTGCAGCATCGGCACGCTGGCCAGCATCGTTCAACACAGGGCTGGCGAGGATGGGCAGGTCCACGCCGTCTGCCAGGGCTTGCAGCGCGTGCGCATCCTTGCACTGCAGCCGGAACAGGGCTTCCTGGCCGCTCGCATCGAGCGCATCGAGGAGCCGTCCAGCCCCACGACCGAGTCGCAAGCGCTGGCGCTGCAGTTGCGCGAGCGCGGCGTCGAGATCCTGTCGATGATGCCCGGCGTGCCAGCCGAGCTGGCGCATGTGCTGCAAGCCACCCGGTCGCCGTCTCAGCTCGCCGACTTGGCGGCCAGCCTGGTCGACATCGAGCCGGCCGAAAAGCAGATGCTGCTCGAAACCCTGGCCACCGAGGCGAGGCTGACCAAGGTGCTGCAGATCGTCGGCCAGCGCCTAGAGGTGCTGCGCTTGTCGCGCGAGATCGGCGCCCGCACCAAAGAGCATATCGACGACCGGCAACGCCGTTACCTGCTCGAGGAGCAGCTCAAGACGATCAAGAAAGAGCTCGGCGAGGACGGCGGCAACGCCCAGGAGATCGCCCGCATCGAAGCCGCGATCACCGCGGCGAAGATGCCGCCCGAGGTCGATGCCCATGTGCGCAAGGAGTTGCGCCGGCTCGAGCGCATGCAGGACGCCGCGGGCGAGTACTCGATGCTCAGCACCTGGCTGGACTGGATGACCGAGCTGCCCTGGGCCGCCCCCGAGGCGCTGAGCATAGACATCGGCGCCGCGCGCAGCACGCTCGAGGCCGAGCACTTCGGGCTCGACCGCGTCAAACGCCGCATCGTCGAGTTTCTCGCGGTCAAGAAGCTCAACCCTCAGGGTCGGGCACCGATCCTGTGCTTCGTCGGCCCGCCGGGCGTGGGCAAGACCTCGCTGGGCCAGAGCGTGGCGCGGGCGATCGGCCGGCCCTTCGTGCGGGTGTCGCTGGGCGGCGTGCACGACGAAGCCGAGATCCGCGGCCACCGCCGCACCTACATCGGCGCGATGCCCGGCAACATCGTGCAAGGCCTGCGCAAGGCTGGCGCGCGCGACGCGGTGATGATGCTCGACGAGGTTGACAAGATGGCCGCCAGTCTGCGCGGCGACCCCTCGGCGGCGTTGCTCGAGGTGCTGGACCCGGAGCAGAACTCAAGCTTCCGCGACAACTATCTCGGCCTGCCCTTCGACCTCAGCCGGATCTTGTTCATCACCACCGCCAACGTCATCGACAACATCCCGGCACCGGTACGCGACCGCATGGAGGTGATCGACCTGCCCGGCTACACGCTGGAGGAAAAACTGCAGATCGCACGCCGCTACCTGGTGCGGCGCCAGCGCGAGCACAACGGTTTGCGCGAAGAGCAGTGCGAGATCAGCGAGGCCGCGCTGCGCGCGATCGCCGCGACCTACACCCGCGAGGCCGGTGTGCGCCAACTCGAGCGCGAGATCGGCCGCGTGATGCGCGGCGTCGCACTGCAGGTCGCAGAAGGCACGGCGACCCAGGTGCAGGTTGAAGAGGACGCGCTGGAAGCGCTGCTGGGCCCGGCGACCACCGAGCACGAGGTCGCGCTGCGCAGCGGTCAGACGGGGGTGGCCACGGGTCTGGCTTGGACGCCGATGGGCGGCGACATCCTGTTCATCGAGGCCATGCGCGTCGCCGGCAGCGGCCGGCTGATTCTGACCGGCCAGCTCGGCGACGTGATGAAGGAGAGCGCCCAGGCCGCGCTGACGCTGGTGAAGTCTCAGGCGACCAGCCTGAACCTGGCCGCCGACTTGTTCGAGCATGTCGACGTGCACCTACATGTGCCGGCGGGCGCGATCCCCAAGGACGGCCCCAGCGCCGGGGTCGCGATGTTCGTCGCGCTGGCCTCGCTGTTTGGCGACCGACCGGTGCGCCACGACGTCGCAATGACCGGCGAGATCAGCCTGCGCGGCCTGGTGTTGCCGGTGGGCGGCATCAAGGAAAAAGTGCTGGCAGCGCAGCGCGCCGGCGTCACCACGGTGCTGCTGCCAGCGCGCAACCGCAAGGACTTGCACGACGTGCCCGAATCGACTCGGCAGGCATTGCGATTCGTCTGGCTCGACCATGTCGATGGCGCGATCGAGGCCGCACTGGAGCGGCGCAAGTACCGCGGCGCCAGCGACTTCTCGCTGATCTGAACCGACCCGCCCGCAGACGCTGGCGCGGCGCCGGCGCTGTCAGTGGGGTATCAATGGGGTATCAATCGGGCCAGCACAGTCCCGGGCGCAAAAGTCTGCCCTACCGGCACCCGGATGTCCTCCAGCACGCCGGCATGGACCGCCGTCACCGGGATGGAGCGCTGCACCAGTCTGGCCAGCGCCAGCAGCTGGCCAGGCTGCACCATATCGCCTTCGGCGACCAGCCATTGCTCAAGCCAGGCATGGTCGCCGCTTTCCAGCGACTCCACCAACTCGGGGTCGAGCACCACGTCGGTCATCACCACATCGCTCCCCAGACAGTGGTTCAGCGGCCAAACCGCAGCTTCAGTGCGAGGTCAGCACCGGCAAGGTCATCGACGACAACACGGTTCGCGACACCCCGCCCAGCACCCATTCGCGCGCCCGGCTGTGGCCATAGCAGCCCATCACCAGCATGCCCGCATCGAGGTCGCTGGCCAACGACAACAGCAACTCGCCGATGTCGGGTGTGGCCTCGCCATAGTGATGCAATTGGGCCGACACAGCGTGTTGCTGAAGGTAAGCCAGCACCGGTGCAGTGCCGGATGCTGGCCTGCCCCAGCAAGCCACATGCACACGCTCAGCCGATTGCAGCAGCGGCAGCGCTGACCCCAGCGCACGCGCTGATTCCCGTGACTCTTTCCACGCCACCAGCACGTTGCGGATCGGCAGCGACGGCGTGCCGATGAAAGGCAGCACCAGCGCCGGTTTGCCGCTGTCGATCAAGGTCGATTCGACAAAGTCGGGCGGCACATCCTGGGCCCGCGCCTGATGGGGTTCGTGCTGGCCGAGCACCATCAGATCAGCGTAGAGCGCGCGCTGGGCAAATGCGTACAGTGGCTGCTCACGCGTCAATTCAGCCCATTGCAGCCGATACATGCCCGACGCCACCGCTTCATTGAACAGCGCTCTGGCGCGGTCGCGCCGGGTGGCTTCCAGGTCGCGCAGCACCGACGCAGCCTGCATCCCCGGACCGAAGCCGAAGGGAAACTGCAGATCGGCTGGCGTGGCCGCGTACAAAGCGGTCACCGCAGCGTCATGCCGTTCGGCGAGCTGGTGCGCCAGCCGCAGCCGCGCGGTGCAGCGAGGCGAAGAGTCCAGATGAACCAGGATGGATTTGAAAGCAGTCACGACAGAACTCCAGAAGCGATGCCTGACAGTAAAAGCTGGCCCTCAGCGCGAGTTGAGCAACATCAATGTCTGCATTGGCTCGGCGCCAGCACAAGCGCCGCAGCCAACATTGCTTGCGTCGGCTCAGGGCTTGGGTGCGCTCAGACAAAGCCGCGCAGCAGCGCGCGATCGGTCTCGCGCAGCGTCTGCTCGGCCATCGCCACCAGCAGTTGCGCGGCCTCGGGCGTGGCCACGTCGATGCCCAGCCCGGCCTGCGATGGCCAGCGCGCATCGAGTCGCAGGTCGCGATCGCCCAAGCGGTCTTCCATCATCGCCTGCACATGCTGCTGCTGCACGGCCACCATCGCCATGATCAATCGGCCGTCGGACGACCAACCCAAAGCGCCAGCGTCCTCGGCCGGTGCCTGGCTCGGCTGCTAGCCTGCGGTGGCGGTGCCTATCGACAGCATGCGCACTCTGGCCTCGTCGATGGCCATGAAATACTGGGCCTCGTGCAGCGCCACCTGGTCCGGCGCGACCGTCGGCCGACCCGCTGCCGCGCCAGCAGACCGCTCGACAGGTCGGGAAGCATTCTGAATTTCTGCACTGACCACAACGGCGCCCGAGTTGCTGGCCCGAACCGGCCATGGCCGTATCAGCTGCTCTCGAACCGTCGACCGCCTTGCGTGCGATCAAGCCCCAAGCCCAAGGCTTGGCCAGCACACCGGGATGGTTAGGCGTCGAAGCGGTCCAGCACCTGCCCCGGGCCGTGCTCGAGCGCGACATAGTCCTGGCCGTCATGGACCTTGACGCCGTTGACCCAGACCCCGTGCACGCCGCGCGGCTCGCGCACCATGCGAGAGCCGCCGCCGGGCAGGTCGAGCAGCGACTTCGGCCTCGAGATGCCCACGCTGGCCGGGTCAAACAGCAGCAGATCGGCCGGCGCACCGACCTGCAATCGGCCGCGCTCTGGAATCCGGAAACGCTGCGCCGGCTCACTGGTGAGCCGGCGTATGCCTTCTTGCAGGCTGAACTCGCCGGTCTCGCGAACCCAATGGGCGAGGAAATACAAGCCGAAACCAGCGTCGCACATGTAGACCAGATGCGCCCCGGCGTCCGACAGCGTGACCACGCTGGCACGGTGCTTGAGCAGCGGCGCGACGCCCGCGTCGACGTTCTGGAACAACTTGCCGACGAAACCGGTCTTCAAGCCCTCGGCAATCGCCAGATCGAAGAAGACATCGACCGGGTCCAGTCCTCGGCCAGCAGCGATCGCCGCCAGCGTCATGCCTTCGAGTTCGCGGTGTTCGGCCAGGGCCGCCACGCTGAGCTCGATGCGGTCCCAGTTGCCCAGAAACAGCACGCCCGCCCTGGGCTGGCGCAAGTCCTCGCGGAACTTGGCGCGGAAAGCCGGGTCGGCGTAGATCGCCGGCAGCGCCTCGACGGCCACGCCCTTGATCGCGTCGAAAGCGCTGTGGCTGAGCAGCAAGTAGGGGTCGGTGAGCTTGAAATCGAAAGACAGCGGTTGGCAGCTGCTCAGGATGTAGACCTCGTGGCCGCGGTCCAATGCCTGCCCGCAGGCCTCGTAATACGACAGCCCGAGCGCAGGCTTGGCTTCGTTGTACATCGACAACACGGTCGAGATGTAGACCGGTCGCCGGGTGCGTTCGGCGATGGCCTCCATCTTCTGCGGCGTCAACCGGGACCCGGTCGCCGACATGAACACGCCACGCCCGACATCGCCGAGCACATCGGTCAAGCTCTGCAGCTCGGCGTCGCTGGCGATCGTCGAGGGCATCGGCAGGCCGCCGTAGCCGCTGTGGTTGGGCGAGAAAGATGACGCAAAACCGATCGCCCCAGCGTCCATCGCCTCGCGCAGCAAGCGGCGCATCTCGCCGAGCTCGGCGTCGGTCGGCACCGCGCGCTCGGACCCGGCATCGCCCATCACTGCGGTTCGCAGCACCGAGTGACCGGCGAAGACCGCGGTGTTGAGATAGGGGCCGGTGCGGCGCAGCGCCGCCATGTACTCGGGAAAGGTCTCGAAGCTCCAGTCCACGCCGGTCAGCAGCGCGTTCAAGTCCATGCCCTCGACGACCGAAAGGTTCTTCATCATGGTCTCGCGCATGCCCGCAGGACAGGGCGCGACGCCGAACCCGCAGTTGCCGATCACTGCGGTGGTCACGCCCAGCGCGGGCGACGGCGACATGGTCCGGTCCCAGGTGACTTGGGCGTCGTAATGGGTGTGCAGGTCGACGATGCCAGGCATCAACGCCAGGCCGGCAGCGTCGACAGTTTCGCGCGCCGGCGCGCTGACCCGGCCGATCTGCGTGATGCGGCCCGCATCAACCGCGACATCGGCCAGCACAGGCGCGTTGCCCAGGCCGTCGTAGACCTGCGCACCGCGAATCAGTAGATCGTGCATCATTTTTCCAATGTAGTTCGGGCCCATGACCCTTGGGGCGCCAGCCGGACGCCAGCACCCAGCGCAAAATCTTGCGCGAAGCTGCTGACTGTAGGGGCTCGAACGATGCTATGGCCAGGGGGAATGCCCTAGCTGCCCGGAGCTCGCAGGTCGATAGCCCGTCCGTTCGCGCGGCGCCTGCGTCACCCGGCGGGCGGACTAGACCATGGCCACAAAGGCTAGGGCTGGGCGCTGCTGGCCGAAGCCCTGACCCAGGGTCTGTCGGGCCAGGGCCGCGCGGACGAACCCAAGGGCATCACCACGGCGGCATTCCTGCAAGCGAGCGACCCGGCAGCTTTTGCAGGGTTTGCGGCTTTCACACGCCAGGCCGGTTGGCTGGTCGATGCCTGTGCAGCCAGTCCGCCGCCGCCCGGCGGCCCCCCGGTTAGGCTGCCAGGCATGCAGGCTTTCCAGTGCCAGGAACAAGCGGCCAGACTGGGCGTGCCATTGGCTGGCGCCATCATCCAGGCCCTGCGCCTATGGCCTGAAGCCGCTCTTATTTAACGTTATTTATTGGATTTGAAACCGGCATACAAACCGGCGGCGATGATCAGCGCAGTACCGAGCCAGGTGAAGAGATCCGGAAATTCGGCAAACATCAGGTAGCCCACGGCCACCGAGCCGACCATCTGCCAGTAACTGAATGGCGACACGAAGTTGGCTGGGGCGTATGTCATCGCACGCGCCAAGCAGTAATGTCCCAAAGCGCCGAGCGCGCCTAGGCTGCCAAGCAGCAAGCAATCGACCAGTCCGGTCGGTGTGGTCCAAGAAAAAGGCACGACCAGGCTCATCAGCACAGAGCCGACCAAGGCCGAGTAGACCACCGATGTTTCCGGGCGATCCGTGCCTGCCACCCGCCGGGTCAGCAACTGGTAGATCGCATAACAGAATGAGTTGGCGACGATCAGCAACGCTGCGGGCTGGAAAACGGCAGACCCGGGTCGAACGACCACCAGCACGCCGATGAAGCCGACCACCACCCCCATGGCCCGCGCCGGTGTGATTTTTTCCTTCAGCATCGGTCCGGCCAGCACCATCACCAGCAACGGGGTGAGAAAGGAGATCGCCGATGCCTGGGCAATCGAGATGAATTTGATGGCCGTGAAGTAAAGCATCGTCGACGCCAGCAGCATGCAAGAGCGCAGGATCTGCAACCCGGGGCGCTGGGTCTTGACGATGCCCGGCCCGTAGCGCGGCAGCAGCACCAACAGCACCAGGATCAGATGGCCGAACGTTCGAGCCCACACCACTTGCTCGGACGAGTAGCGCTGGCTCATCAATTTGACCAAACCGTTCATCAGCGGGAAAAACGTGCTGGCCAGACACATGAACAAGACAGCCATCAGCGGACG
>Ga0114970_10001795_pt1 | contig 16038 bp, 10 predicted proteins | sample M_140205_XF_Meta_FD_87030 | JGI IMG/M metagenome (GOLD analysis project Ga0114970, IMG submission 87030) | Freshwater microbial communities from Lake Montjoie, Canada to study carbon cycling - M_140205_XF_MetaG | ecosystem: Environmental > Aquatic > Freshwater > Lake | place: Lake Montjoie... | reverse complement strand
TGAAGGCGGCGTCATACTGCGCAGGGCGCACTCGGTTCTCAGTAGGTTCTATCCTTCGGTTCATGGGACACTGTTCCTAGTTCAGGTTGGTTTTCGTGTCCGCCTTTTCGGCACAAGCTCAGCGTGATTCACCCCGATCAACCCGGCCAATACCTCTGTGGTATCGAATGCGATGGAGCCGCTTATCATTCCCACCCCATTGCCCGAGACCGTGACCGTATCCGCCAAGAAATCCTGGAGAACCGTGGCTGGCAGATCTTCCGCATCTGGTCCACCGATTGGTATCGTAATCGAAACGAGGAAAATTAAACGACTGCACGCTCATCTGGGAAACATTCGCTAACATGAAAGGGGCGGGAGGCGATTCTTGACAGAACAGACCTTGATCCTTCTCAGATCGTAAAGAACGCCAGCAGCCGGATTCAGCATGAAAGCCTGAACGAATGATCTGAGATCAGCCGCAACGGCATGCGAGCTGGCGCTAGGCAGCGGCGTGCTTCAGGGTTGCTGGAGCCATTCGAGATTGAAGCGGGCGAGCGTCAGACGGCCGCCCGCAAAGGCGGCGGTGCCTTTGCCATCCCCACTCCGGCCGTAGAAGCAGAGGATGGTGCCGCTGTGCGTGACGGCGAGGTCGGAGTACATGCTAGGGCCGGGCTCGATGCTTTTGCTGACGGGCCAGGTTTGGGCTTCATCGCGGCTGAGTTTGACGCTGACATTCTTGCGGGTGCGGCTCTTGCCGGGCTCGGGTTCGCCTTTGGTGACGTCGAGATTGTGAGGGTTGGAGAAGAGGATCAAACTCTGGCCATCGTGGTGGTAGCGCACGATGCCGCCCATGCAGATGGGTTCGTGCAGGGCGTCGTCAAACTTCGGCGTGCTCCACTGGGTGGCCCCATCGGGACTGATGGTGATGAGGCGTCGATGCGCTTTCGATTCACTGCGGACGTTGAGCATGACGCGGCCATCGTTGAGTTCAATGGCGACGGCTTCGTTGGGATTGATCCATTCGTCGGTGCAAGGAACGGCGATGTCGCCCGCGTGCCAGGTCTTGCCTTGGTCATCGCTGTAGATGGTGGCGGTGACACTGGGGCGATGCGCATTGCCGCCGGTGCCAGTGGAAAGCCACACGGGGACCACGAGACGCCCCGTCTTGAGCTGGATGCTGTGGTTCGGCCCGGTGGCCAGCACTTTCCGGTCGTAGTCTTTTTTGAAAGCATCAAACGCAGCGGTGATTTCGATGGGTGTGCTGAAGGTGAGGCCATCATCGTCGCTGCGCTGATAGAAGACGCGCTCGTATTCGAGGCAGAAGAGCATGTGAACGGTGCCGTCTTTGTCAGCGATGAGGACGGGGTTGTTGTAGGTCACGTCGTTGGGATCGACGTTCTTCATCTTCAGCGCGAAGGGGTTTTTCGTCTTAGGTCCTTCCACATTCGCGATGTTCTTCGCGGCGCTCCATGTTTTCCCATCATCGGTGCTGCGGCGGAGCAGGATGCGAATGTCATCCCAATCACTGACGCCAGCGGCACGCTTGCGAGCTTCACACCAAGTCAGCACAGTTCCTTTGGCCGTCACGACGACACCGGGGATGTGGTAGAGACTGTAGGCGGGATTGTCGCCCACGATAAAGAGGTCTTGTTTCTCGATAAATGGCTCGGCGGCATGGAGGAGGCCACTGAGGGTGATGATGAGGGCGGCGATGTGTTTCATGGTTACCATTCTCCTTGGCGTTGAAATTGGGCTTTGGCGTTCTTGCCGAACTGGGCACCTGCTTCGGCGAGGTTGGCGAGGACCTGCTCGCTGCTGAGTCCGGCGCTGCCACGCGCGGCGGGGATGACGGTCTGGCATTCGTTGGCGTCCATGAAGCGGGAGGCTTCGAGAATCTGCGGCTGCACTTCTGGCTCAATGACGATGAAACCATGCTTGTCGGCATGAATGAGATCACCTGGAGTCACCTTGCGGCCAAAGACCTCAACCTCGCAGTTCCAACGCACCGGATGCACATGCGCATGACCGACGCAGAGACTACGCGCGAGGGCTTTGAAACCCGCGTTGGTCATTTCATCGACATCGCGGATCGCTCCATCGACAATGGTGCCCACGCAACCGAGAGCTCGATGCATGTTGCTGTTCACCTCGCCCCAGAAGGAGCCAATCGTGCGCGGCTTATCCAAATCCTGCACACAGACGATCTTCGGGCCTGGAATGCTGGCGACATAGCGGCGGTAGTCGTTCCATGCGTTCGGATTGGTCTCGCGGTGCGCCTTGTTGCTCGGCTCGATGACGACGGTGACGGCGTAGCCGACCATCGGGCCCATCTGCGGCATGAAGTCGCGCGTTTCTTCGAGATTGAAGCCATCGGCAGCGGGATCACGCCTGGTGATTTGCTCCCAGCCATTGTAAATGGTGGGCGTGTTCCAGCGCTTGAGTTGGAGGAGGTCGGAATGAGGAAGCATAGCTGCGACTACAACGATACTTCTTGCCCAACCTTCTCGACTAGGCACCAAAGGCTTCAATAAAGCAGACTTCGAGAGCGAGGCCTTCGTTGACGTTGGTGTGCAGGTGGCTTTCGAGCTGACGAAGGACGCGGATGCGTTTGGCGACATCGCCGGGCTCCCATTTGGCGGCGAGGGCGGCGGTGGCTTCTTGAAACTTGGGAAGATCGAGATGCTCAGCGCCGGCCTGCTGGCGGGCGACATCGCCCATCCACGAGAGGAGAAGTTCCATCAAAGAGGTGCGCTGCTGGAGATATTCGGCTTCGATCTGCGCTTCGACTTGTTCTTCACGCTGTTTGAGCCAGGCACCGTCGGTGGTTTTGCCATAGTGGTCCTGCTCGCGCTCGAAGTCGGCCTCCTGATCCTTTTTGATCGACTCGTGAAGGTCTTCGAGGATGTCCTCGAAGTCTTTTTTCAGAGCGAGCGCGGTGGAGATGCTGCCGCTTTGCCTAGAGGCCATCTGTTTGAGCACATAGAGCAGCTTGCCCTCATGCTCGGTGAAGATACGAGCGCCATCGGGTGCCATGAGACCGATCTCGATGACGCGGGACTGAATGGTGGGGAGAAGCTGCTGCGGCTGAGTGCTGAGGAGGAGGAGCAACGTGCGCGGCGGCGGTTCTTCGAGGGTTTTAAGAAATGCGTTTTGCGCCTGGGCATTCATGCGTTCGGCATCGACGATGACGGCAAGCTTCCAGCCGTTCGGAGCGGCGGTGCGGTGGATCATCTTCTCCAAGAAACGGATCGTACCGGGATCGTCGCCGTCGTCGCCAATGGTGATGCGGCGGGATTTGCTCTGCGGGCGAAGCACGATGGCCCCCTGCCCTTCCCAGGCTTCGAGCGTGCCGCATTTCGTGCCAACCATGAGATCGAGCACGCTGGCGGCGAATTGCTCATGCTGCGCGGCTTTGGGACCGGTGATGAGATAGGCGTGACCTAGGCGGCCATTGCGCTGCGCTTTGCCAAGGAGGCTGAGGGCGTGGTCGCTCTTAAACGGCATGCGGTTGCGCGGTGAGAAGCTGCCAGATGCTTTCGTGAACGGCCTCGGGTGTGGCGGAGGCGTCGATGATTTTCACGCGGGATGGCTCCGCGCGAGCGACTTCGAGATAACCCTGGCGGACTTTTTCGAAGAAGGACTGTGGCTGGCTTTCGATGCGGTCGAGCTCGCGGCCGGTTTGATGGATGCGCTGCCAGGCGGTGGCGCTGTCCATGTCGAGGACAAGCGTGAGCTGAGGCAATGTGCCGCCAATGGCGAAGGCGTTGATGGCGCGAACGCTGTCGAGTGGGAGGCCGCGAGCGATGCCCTGATAGACGGTGGTGGAGTCGAGGAAGCGGTCGAGGATGACGAAGACTCCTGTTTCTAAGAGCGGACGGATTCTTTCGCGGACGATTTGAGCACGGCTGGCGGCGAAGAGAAGCAGCTCGGTCTCTGGGGTCATGCTATGACCTTCTTTAGCGTGCTGCAGGAGGTGGCGGATGCTTTCGCCGATCTCGGTGCCGCCGGGTTCGCGTAGCACTTCGATTTGGCGGCCGGATTTTTCGAGACGTTCGCGCAGAAGGCGTATCTGCGTGGATTTGCCACAGCCTTCGGAGCCTTCGAACGAAAGAAGAAAACCGGTGCTCATGGCATCATTCCCACTCGATGCTCGCAGGCGGCTTGGTGCTGATGTCGTAGAGCACGCGGTTCACGCCTTTGACGCTGTTGAGGATCTTGTTGGAGGCGTTGCGGAGCACGCTGTAGGGCAACTCGACCCAGTCGGCGGTCATGGCGTCTTCGCTGATGACGGCACGCAATGAAATGGCCTGCTCGTAGCTGCGTTCGTCGCCTTTGACACCCACCGTTTTGACGGGGAGCAACGCGGCGTAGGCTTGCCAGGTCTGCTCATACCAGCCGCTGCGGCGGAGTTCGCCAATGAAGATGGCATCGGCCTGCTGGGTGATGGCGACGCGTTCGGGCGTGATCTCGCCGGGGATGCGCACGGCGAGGCCGGGGCCGGGGAATGGATGACGCCACAACGCACGATGCGGGATACCGAGGCTGGCTCCGAGGGCGCGCACTTCGTCTTTGAAGAGCTCGGCGAGCGGTTCGAGCACTTTGCCCTGCTCTTTGAGTTCCATGATGCGATCGACGCGGTTGTGGTGCGTCTTGATCTTGCTGGCGATGCTGCCGCTGGTGGCGCTTTCGATGACGTCGGGATAAAGTGTGCCTTGGGCGAGCAGTTCGACGTTGTCGGCGACCTTCCAGAATTCTTCGACGAAGAGCGTGCCGATGATGCGGCGCTTCTGCTCGGGATCGGTGACGCCTTTCAGCGCACCGAGGAAGATGGCGCTGGCGTCGATCTGCTCGATGGGCACGCCGACTTCGCCAAAGAGGGCTTTGACCTCGGCGGTTTCGTTCAGGCGCATGAGGCCGGTGTCGATGTAGATGCAGCGCACCTTCACGCCGGCGCGGGCGAGTAAGACAGCGAGCACGGTGCTGTCCACGCCGCCAGAAACGCCGCAGATGACTTCGCGGCTGCCGACTTCCGCTTTGATGCGCTCGATCATCTGCGCCTTGAACTCCTGAATGTCGAACTTCGCGAGCTTGGCACCGCTTTTGGTGAGGAAGTTCTTCAGGATGGCCGTGCCTTCGTGCGAATGGGTGACCTCGGGGTGAAACTGGATGCCCCAGCAGCGGTCGGACCACTTCAAGGCCACCGGAACGGCGTCTTCGTTGGTGGCGATGACCTGGGTGGTACTGGCGAGATTCGCGCAGGTGTCGCTGTGACTCATCCAGACCTGGGATTCGTGCGAGATACCGCTGAAGAGGTCTTCGTGGTCGGTAACGACGAGTTTGGCCGGGCCATACTCGCGCGTAACGCCGGGCTTCACCGTGCCGCCGTGCTTGATGTTAAGAAGCTGCATGCCGTAGCACACACCGAGCACAGGAATACCAAAGGACATGAGCTTGTCGTAATCGACATCCGGCGCGTCTTTGTCAGAGGTACTGCGCGGGCCGCCAGAGAGGATGATGGCACCGGGACTGGTGAGCTTCACCAACTCCGCAGGCGGATACAGGTGCGAAACAAAGCCCAGCTCGCGGACGCGGCGGACGATGAGCTGGGAGTACTGGGAGCCGTAATCGAGTACGGCGACTTCATGGGCGGTCATGAGAAAAAATGAAGGATGCGGTGTGACGAATGACGAAGCCGATCAATGCGGCTCGTAGTTGACCGGTTCTTCGGTGATGACGACGTCGTGCGGGTGGCTTTCTTTGAGACCACCGGCAGTGATGCGGACGAAGCGGGCTTTGGCGCGAAGTTCGTCGAGGGTGTTGGCACCAACGTAACCCATGCCGGAACGAAGACCGCCGATGAGTTGGAAGACGACATCAGCGAGCGGGCCTTTGTAGGGCACGCGGGCTTCGACACCTTCGGGAACGAGTTTACCGGAGCTGTTCTGGCCGTAGCGGTCGCCCGCGCCTTTGCGCATGGCTTTGAGACTGCCCATACCACGGTATTCTTTAAAGGTGCGACCCTGCCATTTGACCATGTTGCCGGGGCTTTCGGAGGTGCCGGCGAGGAGGGAGCCGAGCATGACGAGATCGGCACCACCAGCGAGGGCTTTGACGATGTCGCCAGAGTAACGGATGCCGCCGTCGGCGATGACGGTAACGCCTGCGGGTCTGCAAACCTCCGCGACTTCCTGCACGGCACTGAACTGGGCCATGCCGACGCCAGAGATGATGCGTGTGGTGCAGATGGAGCCAGGACCGACACCGACTTTGATGGCGGAGGTGCCGGCTTTGATGAGATCGCGTGCGCCATCTGCTGTAACCACGTTACCAGCAACGATGGGGATGTTGGAGCCGAGTTTTTCGCGCAGGCGGGCGATGACCTGCATGACGCGGGTAGTATGGCCGGTGGCGGCGTCGATGAAGATGGCATCAGCACCTGCAGCCAGCATGGCGAGGCCGCGATCCACACAATCGTCGCCCACGCCGACGGCGGCACCAACGCGGAGCTGGCCGTTGGCATCCTTGGCGGCGCTCTTGAAGGTCTGGCGCTTGATGATGTCCTGCTTGGTGATGAGACCGGCGAGGATGCCGTTGGAATCGACGAGCGGAAGTTTCTCGATGCGGTGCGTGTAAAGAATTTTTAGCGCATCCTCAAAACTGGTCTGTGGCGTGCCGGTGGCGAGTTTTTCGCGGGGCGTCATGATGTCACGCACGGGTGTGCTGCCATCTTCGATGTACCACATGTCACGACTGGTGACCATGCCGGCAAGTTTGCCCTGTGAATCGACGACAGGGAAGCCACTGACGCCTTTCTCATGCATAAGGCGTTGGAGATCACCGAGGAGGGTGTCGGGTGAGACACAGTGCGGCTGCTGAATCACGGTGTTTTCAGAGCGCTTAACCCTCGCCACGTGCTCCGCCTGCTGGTCGATGGGACAATTGCGATGGATCACCCCCAGACCGCCTTCACGAGCAAGAGCGATAGCGAGATCAGCCTCCGTGACAGTATCCATCGCCGAGGAAAGGATCGGCACATTGAGGCCGATTGCGGCCAGTTTGGTGGAAACATTGACGTCCCCAGGCAGAACCTGGCTGTGCCCCGGAAGGACAAGAACGTCATCAAAACTTAAAGCAAGAGAAGGCAGATCACCCATACGCCATTCAAGCGGCGATCAGGCGGCTGTCATGCAGAAAATTGTTGGAAGTGAATCCTGCTCTGTCAGCAGAAAGCAAGGATCAGAACCCCGGCTTGTAACTGCGTGCTTTCCCGGTGAAAGGGTCGATCTGAATGGTGTAGAAATTTTTGGGTAGATTCTCCTCCTTAACATCCGCACCAATATCGTACGTTATCGTGAGGAAGCTTTTGGGCAGAGTCTGGAAGATTAACGAAGCAAGTGTAACGACACTTTGCGTTTTGGTGGCTCCGACTTTGCGACATGAACCGTCTGGCATAAAACGAATTGCGTTATAAGTGGCTCCAGCCACACCGGAATAGCCAGGCTTGACATCACCGTCCTTAACGTCCTCAAGTCCGTTACCGGAGACTCCCGGAGAAAACACTGGGTCCGTAGCGATAATGGTTCCCTCGGAAAGCTTCACTAAGTTGCCTACTGGAGCAATAGACTCTTTAGTTTGAGCAGAAGCGCCAGTTCCCTGGGTGGCAACCACAACCTTGAAGAGTTGATAAGCTCTGAACTGCGGATTGTCACCGAAGTCCCCGGGATAGCTGAAAAAGCGCAGTTCCACGGGGATATTTTGAGCAAAGGCAAGTTGCTGGGCCTCTGAAATGGCCCCCATGAGGGAATCACCAGTGGATGCCAGCCGACTTGCCTGCATGGTGCGCATGAGCGCAGGAGTGGTAAAAGCGAGCAGCAAGACAATGATCGTCACCACAACAAGCATTTCAATCAAAGTGAAAGCCCGAGCAGCTTTATCACGGACATGTGAAAAACGGTTCATAAGTAGGAAATAGACTTTAACAAAAAAGTGATTCTCAGTTACTCCAACGAGCTTGCTTGAGAGCGATAGTGGTGGTGAAAACCCGATAGTTGAGTTTCTTGCTCAGTAAAAGAGTTGGCAGATCGCCCAGTTTTCCCTCCTGACCCTCTATTTCTTTAGCAAAATTGGCGGCTGACTGAAACATCCCGGCCGCAGCAGTTAAAACCTCCTTGCGCATAGTTTCATTTTCCGCCCGGGACAAAAACTCGCCCGACACCTCGTCCAAGGCAACCATAGTGACTTTAAGAATCGGGGGCAGAAGATGCTGCGTGCCTTGAGGATTCAACTGTGATACTGTTGCGCCCGGATTCACCTTCAACGTTGAGTCGTAAAGATATTGGGGAGCGATGGAAAAAGGAGACGCCGACGTGTTGCCGATTGTCTCTATTTGCGGAGAGACCACCAATGTTAAAATATTCTCCGCCACCGGACGCGTGAAGGCACGTGTTAGCAACGTCTCCTTCTCCTGCACAATACTTGTTAGAACTGAATAAGGTCCTTCATTGTACCAGCGCTTGCCATTGTTCGTACCATTCTCAGAGTTTACCAAGGGGCGCAGAGCGGAATCGTAAATCCGGTTTCTTTCCGCTGTCGGACTGTATTCCATCAGCCGCATGCGGCTGCGAGGCGGCACGGTGTTTAACTTGTTCAAAAATGGCGGGCGATAGGGTTTATCATCACCCCACTCAACAAAGTAACCTCTTCCACATAGAAGGTTGACCATGTTTTCCGTGTTCGTCTGCGAGCCTTGGGCTTCTACCAAACTGGTAACACCCAAAGGTGCCTGAAAAAAGATTGCATGGCCTGGATAACTATCCGCCTTGCCGGCAGCTCCCTGTAGGACCAGGGTACTGGGTCCGCTGATGAACTGCAATTCCGACTGCCTGATATAGTTTTTAGCACGATTGACTTGCTGACCGGCGGCATCCGTCCGCAAGGGATCGAACTCATTGTCCCAGTAGGTGTTCAGTGTGGCTTGTGAAAGCGTGCGGGTGAGCAAATCAAAAGCAGTCCGCGCCTCCCGGAACTGGGAAACACGGGAATTGGAGCGCACCCAACTGCGCTGTACGAGCCCCACAACCTGAGACATCACGAGCATGAGGATAACTAGGAAAGTCATTGAGACGAGCAGCTCAACCAACGTAAACCCCCGTCCGAAGTGCTGTTGGCGGTGAATCATACAACGAAGGCTGGTAATGCGGTACGTCATGGCACGAGTGATTAGCGAGTTTTAGCAACCAAATGACTGAAAATGGAATAGCTGAGTCGGTTGTTGTCACCAAACTTAAAATCTGGATTGCTGGAGGCGGCAATTCTGATGATAAACCGCTTCAGATAGAGTTGATTGGCGGCGTTCTTTGGAAGGGAGGCCGGATACTTCACGTCAGGATCGATCTGCACAATATACACAATGTCCTTGGAGTTCAGTTTCAACTCTGCTCCCTGATCACTGAAGTATTTCGTCAGGACTTGTGTTGGAAGCATGTCGAAACGCGCATTTTCCAGATCCCGGGTAACTTGTTCAAGGATGTTGCTATTGTTGGTCAGTAGCGCGGTTTTGCGGGACATCTCAAGCCCCTGAGGCAGCAACCCAAGGAGTGTGATGATGGCCAAGGCGGCAATGGCCACTGCCAGCGCGACCTCCACCAGCGAGAAGCCAGACGCAGCACGTGTGTTTAGACAGCGTTTCATGAAATGCATAGATGCTAAGTTGGCAGCAGGAAACTCACGTGGATCAGGGGCTGAAGCGTTTGCTTTCAAGGGTGCGGAATTTATAGAATGTCTCCAAAGGAGGCAACGACAGAGGATTGGTGCTAGCGGCGTAATCCGGAATTTTGGTGGAGGCATCTGTGGGGTCAATGTAGCGTTCAACAAGGCTGGAACCACGATACTCACTGAGCACCGCTGTCTTGACGGGATCAACCGTATCAACCGCCGTGGACCGTGTCGTGCGGATGACCTGAGCCCGCATGTGAACACGGAAAGTGTTGCCACGGGTGGTGACACGATTGTAGAGATTGGAATAGGGGCGCTCGCGGGTGTTGTCCCCGGTAGGAGCGTGATTCTGCCAGAACTGGTCCATCACCGTCTGCAATTGGGTGCCGCTGGTGCTAGCAGTGATGCCACGAACGTTGGTAAGATCAGCTTCATCACTAGATTGATTCCTCACGTCAGGAATCAGGTGCATCTCACAGATCTGGCTGGGGCTGCGGAACAGACCACGATAGCGAGCGGCGGCATGATTGGAACCGGTGGCGGAATGGCGGAATTTCTGCTCAAACTGATACAGCGTTTTGGTGACATCGATCGGGCGATGCCAGAATTTGCGATTGCCCGTTTCATCCCAAAAACGGTCCCCAGAGCTGCTCCACATGCCGGAGGTGGCCGCCTGCTGGTAGTTTTTGGCATTGTTCACATCAGCATTGGTCGGGATGGTGGTCATGAACTCCCCTTTCATCAAGGCATGCATGCCTGTGGCACGCGTGATGTTAGTGAAGGGGATGATTTGATAGTTCAGATTCAGGCGACCGGCGACGGATAGCGGCTCACTGATGGCATAGGGCTCCACCACGGGCATGAAGAAGAGATCCAGCAGGTAGTGGTCACGCGGATTATTGTCTCCGGGATGCCCGGCCCCGGCGGTGACAGGCTGGCCCAAGGTGCCGTGAGCACGAGCGTAAGGGTGGAACAGCAGGGTCTGCCAAGGCTTGCCATCGGTGAAACCGACACTCTTCAAAGCGTTGGTGGGGGCGACCGCACCGCCAGGCCAGACGCCCGTGGGCAGGGAGCCAAACATGACCGGAGATGACACCATGCGATTGGGCGTCATGTAAACGCCGCTGCGCCAGTCGTCACTGTTACGCCAAGGTTCATAAAAGTAACCGCTGCGGTAAAACTTGGTCGTGTTGTACCGGGTGATGTTGGCAGCATGGAAGTTCCCCTCATCTGGCTTGTTGACGTAAGCTCCGTCACGCGAGTTGGCGATGCCATTGTCGAAATCCCCAAAACTGTTGGCCACCGCCGCCCAAGCATCCGATGGCGGCAGATCAGGGATGCGCCCATCGTCATACGGGGCGTCTTTGACGAGGAACGGGCTGTTTTTCACATAGTTGTAGTACATCGATTGAGGATCCCGCATGGCGGTCGTCGGTAGGACACAGCCAGATTCACCACCCGCCCCGTGGGTGGTAAAGCTATGAATGTTGCGAATCTTCTGGCCCTGACCGGCGGCCTCGGCCTGCTGCCAGACGGGATGGCGCATCCACATGCTGGCTGGAACTTTGTAGCGGGCGGCGATGAGGCGGTAGTCCCCAACGGCAGGCACAAAGGTGCGAATGACGTCACTGCCAGTCCAGGGATTGCCCTGCTCGTCATACAATTGCACATTGCCATTTTTCGAGGATTCCGGCGGGATGATCCCAATGCCGGAATTTCCACCGCCCCCTGCGTTGTTGTAGTCCTCTTTCGTGTCGAGGCGGCCAAGGGTCAACTGATCATCGACACCGTCATAGGTTTCGTCATCTTCCGCCAACCCGTCTTTAGTAGCATATAAATTTTTTACCAAGTTACCATCGTAGCCGGGGTGGACATTTCCCTTCATGCGGCGAAGGCAGCCCATGCGGTTGAAGCACCACCAATGCGGCGCCTGAAGAGAACGCCGCCAAGTCAACCGGCCAAAGGAATCGGTGTCCCACCAATGATTAATCTCATTGCGATTGACCGGGTCGGACTGGGGCGGACCGTCCTTGGACATCCGCCGTTCACCTGAATAGACCAAGGCGGGAGTAGGCAGAGTCATGTCATCGAAGTTGATCTGGATGATCTGCACCTCTTTGCCGGAGACGCCCGCATCCGCGTGCTTGTCATAGATCTCGATTTCCCAATTGCGCTGGCCGCCAAAGGTCAATTTCATGGGGCCGTCGCGATTCACCGTGACAAATTTACTGGCCAAGCCCCAATTATTCAGGCCGGTGTGGCCCTCAGCGCCCGCGATGAAGCGATTAGGGCTATTGGTGCGTGCATTGCCATCCACATAGGGATCCGTGTCATTCTGCATTTTGCCTTTGCCATAAGCCGCCATTGAACGCCCACCAGAGATGGCGGTGGGGCCGGCATGCCCGCCAAGCGAGTAAACATTGTTGCTTTCATACAAATTACCGTTGGATTTGACGATGATATCACTATCCACCGGGAAGAGGATCTCCCCGTCAAGCTTGACAGATCGAGCAAGCTTACCACGAATAACGATGGCCCATTCTGGATGGAATTTCGTCCAACCGAGCATGGGGCAGAAGGTTTCCAGCATGAGCATGACCTGAACACGCTTTTGGGTAGGCAGGAGCGGTGTGTCAGCTTCAAGCGTCATGTTCCAGTTTTCCGGGAAATAGCCCGGGTGCCTGGAAGGATGCTTTTGTTTGTCCTTCGGGTCACAGCCGTATAAAGTGCCGTCCTTGTAATCTCTCAATAACGGGAAATTGGAGTACCAGCGCCGAAATCCCAAGGGGGACAAAATTTCGGGAGGGGTCGGTGGGTAAGGAGCAGTAAGATAATCTTCTCCTGGCTTCGACAGCACGCCTCCCCCTCCCTCAGTTGGAACGCGTGTTGCAAGCGCCTTCGGCGCGCTGCCGCCACCGCTGATGACAGTGCCACAGGTGACCGGGTATTGCTCGTCATTTTTGCCATCGGCCGTGCAGATGATCTGAAACCCGATCTCCGAGAGAGTGAACATGCGGCCGAAGCCCTGATAAACCTGCCCTTCTTTCTCCCAGCGTGCGGGGGTCACCTGCCCATGGCCAGGGAGGACACCGGCGTTGTCTGAAAGTATATTATTTCCCTGTTTGGTTTTGGTGCCGTCACTCAGGCTGCCACTGGCCTTGGGGGTGCCGCGCTGCTCCGTGTAGGTGGTGCGCACTTTCGCCAGGTCTTCCGTCTTGTCATACAAAGCGGTGCCGGAAACGTTGATGTTGCCATCGGAATCCAAGATGGAGGAAGGGTCATTGTCGCGGGCTAGGACGCCGTCGTAAAGGTTGGTGCAACGAATGTAGTCAAAGAACTGCACCACCATCTGAGCAACGTTTTGATTGCTATACTTGTCGGAGAAATTCCCACTGCTGCCCAAGGCGGAGGTTCTGGGAAACTGCAACCCGGACATCTGGGCGTAAAGATAATCCATCAATCTGGTGTTGCGGGTAAGACCCACGGATGAGCCAAAGCCGCTGGTGGACCCTGTGACATCATAGGTGGCACTATGCGGCTCGGCGCGCCGGAAGATGTAGCTATTGTCCACCGCTGCACCGGTGGTGCCGCTGCGCAGGGTGGCACAGAGGGCGATCATGTTGTCAAAACTGGTGCGGCGTCTGTCTCCCTGCCCCTCATCACTCACCGGCCACATGGCCACGCGAGGCAGGCCATGGATGCTGAATTCCGGGGCGCGACTGTGAGCAGTGAGGAAGAAACGTGAGCGCTCGAGCGAATCATGATCCAGAAGAAACCGGTTGCTCTGCCCAGGAATCGTCACCGAGGCGGCGATGCGGCCATTAGCACCATAGTTGCCGGTTTGCAGATCATCCTGAAACAGCATTTCATCCACACTGGCGAAAAGCCGTTCTTTTCGTGCATTGGCAAGATCACCACTGACAGCTGGCGCAAGTTCACCATTGCTGGAGGAAAAGTCGTCATTCACAAATGGCCGGGTACCAGCCTTGGACCCACCCGTGGCGATTTTTGGCATCAACCCATAGATCAGCTCCTTGGTCTGCACGATGTTGGTCACGTTCGCGCCGGGGGCAAATGGATCCAAGCTAATACCAGGGGCAACCACCGCGCTGAGCGCAACCGTTGCTGGGTGGCCTGGATAACGCTGATATTCGCCTGAAGCGCCAGGAAAGTTTGCCCACTTTGAGTCGCGCTGATGGTAGAAGTATGGCGGGGAGAAGAAGGTAGGCTCCGAGGCGGTGTTGATGTTGATTTTGCAGGACTCGTCATCAGCCCAGAAAGCGACACGACCCACAATGGGATTGGTGCTAGAGGGCTCTTTGCCCGGCTGGGAGGTGCTAAATTTATTGGCAGAATCAAGCGCACCGGTGGTGCCGTCCTGAAGCACATAAATCCACTCCACTGGCATGGGGAGGCGGAGTTTGTCAGGTTGATTGGACACCTGGGGATCCGTTGGAAGCACCACCTCGTTGTAGTTCACCTGACCGCCGCCGCCGGTGATCGTGGGTGTTTTGTTGTCATAAGTAAATCCTTCCACGGCGACCATCGTCTGACCGTTGTTCGGATTTCTGCCAGTGTAGGCGGCCCGAGGGTCGATGATGGGAAAGAAAACCGCCGTTGTACCGCCTTTGAGCCCTGGCCGGACGGACGGCTCGTTCAAGTCCACGTAACGGGCCTTGTTCGCGGTTCCATTCCAGTCCTGCGGCACCTGGTTCGCAGCGCTGAAGATGTCCGGCTCGTTGGTGCTGGTGATCACCATCTGCGAACTGGAATACAGCTTATGCGCGCGGACGAAGCCGCCAATGGCGTTGTAAACGCGCGCCATGCCGGGCTGTGTGGCATGAGTGGTGCGGACATTGGCATCTGTGCTGGTGTTCTGGGCGTTCTGAAGCTGCGCCTGAGTGATGGCGACGGCAAAATCAGCAAGCTGTTTGGCTGAGCGCGCTGCGACGAAGTTTTGAGTGGCTTTGTACTCGGTCCTGGTCAGGGAAAAAATGGCCACGATGAGCATGGACATCAGTGCCACGGTGGTGACTACCATGACCAGTGCCATGGCTTTGCGGCGCTTGGCAGGCTGGGAGGGAATGAGCGGAGCCTTCATATGAGATACTTGGTTGAATTTCGTGAATATTTGAAATGCTACCGAATCGCCGCAGAAACGGCAAGAGTATATATTTTGTAATTACATGCAGTGACCTTTGAAGGGCTGCTAAGTTCTGCCAAAACGATCAAACTCACCACATCGAGCGTTGCCGACGACGACGACGCCAACCCAAAGCCAGCAGGCCAGCCATGAGCAGAAGCAGACGACTAGGCTCAGGTACGGCCACTGTAATGGTTCCCTGGCTGTATAGGCTGCTCAAATCCCAGAACTTACCGCCACCAAGGTTTGGCAAATCAGTGAAATTAGTAGAGTATGTGCCAGCGAGGTTGCTGAAAGTACCAGTGGGCGTGATACTTCCCCAATCAATCAGCTTCCAAGCATCCCCTACACTGAAAGAAGCAGGAACTAGGCCGCCTAACGTGCTTACCTTCAACACCGAGGTGTTGGTGAGCGAAATCAAGGAAGTGCCAGTCGAGCTGAACATAAGGCGGTCAGATTCGCCTAGAGTGGTCGATGCCTCATTGAGGTAGAGGTCGAACATGAGCGTACCAGCCAAGGTGAAGGTGCTCTGAGTCGGTGCCGTCACGCCGGTGGATTGAAGTATGATGTCGAGTGTCTGTGCACTGCCGTTGCCGGAAACGCCCACCGTGAGGATGGCACCATTGTTGATGCTAATATCCTTGCCTGGGTCAGGAGCAATGAAGCCATTCCCACCAAGTGTGGCACCAGTTTGCACAACCAAATCACCTAGTCCCGTGCCGGAGCCTGCACTATTCTGGACGAATAGCGTGCCTTGGGAGACTGTCGTCGCGCCATGATAGGTGTTATTGCCAGTCAGCGTGACAACGCCGGTGCCGGTCTTGAGCAAGGAAAGGATGTCGTCTGCAACCCCTGTGCCACCGCCCGCTTCACTGATGACACCACTGAAGGTCACTCCCGTGCCAGTGCTGACGCCAGAATTGACCGTAAGTGCCTTGGTTTCCAGAACCCCTGCCTGCACATTCTGCAGAGTCACGGTATTGGTGAAGATAACAGGGTTGGCTGAGACGATGGTGGTAGTGCCGGAGCCATTGGCATTGATATCAATGGCCTGCGTGACGGTAGTGATCGCCGCGTTGTTGACTTGGAATACGACATCCGGGTTGGACTTATCCTGGACCCAGTGAACAGGGTTAGCGTCCCCGCCGTTGACGGCAGTGACATCAGGAGCGGCCATGTAGAAAGTGCCTGTCTGGGTG
>Ga0114970_10001794_pt1 | contig 16046 bp, 29 predicted proteins | sample M_140205_XF_Meta_FD_87030 | JGI IMG/M metagenome (GOLD analysis project Ga0114970, IMG submission 87030) | Freshwater microbial communities from Lake Montjoie, Canada to study carbon cycling - M_140205_XF_MetaG | ecosystem: Environmental > Aquatic > Freshwater > Lake | place: Lake Montjoie... | reverse complement strand
GCAACCGCTTCTCGGGCTCCGCAATCACCGACGAGGCGCACGCATAATTCGCTAAGGCGGCCACGTGCTCGTCAAAATCCTTCGCACAACTCGCTCCAATACTCAAAGTATGCACCTCAGGACGGGACAGGCAGTAAAGGTCGTTAAACTGCATCGGCGTCAGGGGCGCACAAAGCGCACTCATCTTCGCCACAGGGTGCTGAAGCATCCCCCCTTTATCCGTCGGACTAATGATGAAGACTCCCATATCCCGAGACGCCGCCGCCTCCACCGCCCGCCACTGAAAGTCATTCACAAAATACCAATGAAGATTCACATAATCAAAAGCATCCGTCTCAATCCCCCTCAAAATCACCTCGGTGGTCGCGTGGGTGCTAAACCCAATCTGCCGGCATCGCCCCTCACGCTGAAACTCCCGCGCCACCTCAAGACAACCCCCAGGAGCCAGCGTCCAATCCATTAACTCCGAGGTGTTTACCCCATGGATGGATAACAAATCTACGTAGTCCAATTTCAAATAGCTCATCGACTTCGCAAAGTTCTCCCTGAACTCCTCGACCGACGCCGACGGCGCTACCTTCGTTTGAATAATCATCTTTTCCCGAGGTAACTTCGGCAAGATCCACCCCAACTGCATCTCCGAACTTCCGTAACCTCGCGCCGTTTCAATGTGGTTGATCCCCAGTTCCAACGCTCGCAAAACCGTTTCCTCAAGGTTTCTTTGCCCCGCTTCCAAAATCTCTTCAGGCAAAAGATCATCCCACTTCTGCTGAAATCGCATTCCCCCACAGGAAAATACCGGCATCTGAATCTCCGTTCTGCCAAATCGTCGATAATACATCAGGCAATACTGAACGCTTCACGGCACCAATGACAACGCCGATTCTCCGTCAGTCCCCGACCCAATCAGTCCCCCAAAGACCTCCCAAGAACCCTACATCTCGCTCAGTCGATTCAATCGGGCCTTCCGGCGGTCGATCAACCAAACAATCCAAATGCAGATCTCATAAAGCACGATAATCGGCGCCCCAAGAGTAATGAAGGTCATCGGATCGGGGGTCGGCGCGATCACCGCCGAAAGAATCAAAATGCCCGTGATCGCATAGGCCCGAGTCCGAGAAAGTAACTTGTAATCCACGAGCCCAAGCATCGCCAAAGCCATAATGACAATCGGTAACTGACACAGCAGCCCAAACCCAATCGTCAACCACGAGCAAAACGAAAGATAATCTCTCCATGACCAAAGAGTCCGCACCCCGATCTTCTCCGCATAGTCGTGGAAAAAGTGCAAGGTTCTCGGCAGCAACCAGTAATACGATGTCAAAACCCCCGACATAAAGAGCATTGTGCTGACCAAAATCCCCGGAAAAAGAAACTTCTTCTCGTGGCGAGTCAGCGCAGGCAGGACAAAGGAAGCCAGAAAATAAATCAGAAAAGGCAACGAAATCACGATCCCCGCAAAAAATGCCAACTCCAAGGTGATCACAAATGAATCCACAATTCCTGTCGTGATTAATTGGTTTTCCATCGCGGGATCGATCGCCGCCAATGGTTGCTTCAACAATCGCATCAGATCGGTGACATAAGTAAACGCCACCGCCATCGCCAACCCCAACGCCAAGAGCATTTTCACCAGCATCCAGCGCAAGTCCTCCATGTGATCAAGAAATGGCTTCACCACATCGCCATCCGACTTCTCGCGGAAATTAAAAAAGGTTTGTAGGAGCTTGTTCAGCCAGGACATCACTCCCAAACCATGCCTCTTTCCCAATCAATAACAAAGACCCAATTTCGCCAAACCAAACCCTAAAGCTAATCAACTCCCCCAAACCGTCGGCTCCATAGCCACTTTTACCTCAGGTCTCCACGACCTCGATACCACCGCCACCAATCCCCCAATCACCAACCCTAAAATGACCGCACTCATTCGCTGCCCCGACGACCCAATCGAATCCACTGGCCTCGGCAACATCGTCACCGCACTGGAAAACATCGCCGCCGCCTGCCGAATCCCCACCCCATACTTTTTAAAGGTGATCGCACACCATTCAAAGGCTCCCAGACTCAATCCCAATCCCCCCAGAAAAACCCCCAGGTCATTCCCCGAGCCCGCCACCACCACAATAAAACCAACCGAAATCACCACCCCCAAAATGCCCCCCACTAACTTAGCCAGAACTGGCGGCGCCTCAGGCGACAAAGAAAACGCCATCGTTAGCCCCGCAATCGTCGCCACAATGGCATTGTCTGGCATGGTCGCACGACTAACGATCAACGCCAAAATTCCCGAAATCCCCACCCATCCCCCTGAAAATCGTGGCGGCGTTCCCTCACCAACGGGAAAAAGGCGACTCACCAAAAATGTCATCATCACCGCCACGGTGAGCGAAATGGCGTGAGCCATTCCACCAATCAATCCGAGCTGAGGATTCAACACCCCAGCAACAAACATCCCAGCCAGTGCCATCAGAAAAAGCACCGCCGAACTTGGCCCCCCTCGCTGATGAAAAATCTTCGGGCCAAAAGTGGCTGCCAATCCAAAAAGCGGTAGCGAAATCCATGGCTGCTCAGGCGCGATCGCAAATAAAATCGCCCCCACCAAGGTTCCAATCCATACCCCAGCCAGACGCGGCAAACATCCTCCCGCATTCGAAAAACAAATCCCCGCCGTGACTTGCGCCGCCAAGACCGCCAAAAAAGGCTGCGGAACATGCAGCGTCCCAATCACTAAGGCCGTCCCCGCCGTCGCCAACGCCTGACGCCCCGCCGCCTTCCACGCTTCACTCATCGCGAAGCGGAGAGGCAAATCCCTTTCCCGGTTGACTTTGAATCCAACCATCACCCCCCATCTTCGCCCGAACATCCACAATCACCGCCGCCTTACCCCCCATCCGAAAGGACTTTCCTGCCCCACCCTCAATCACAATCCGCACAGGAAACCTCTGCGCAAGTTGCACAAAGTCGATCGTCGGCTCAATCCGAGAAAGAATCCCCTCCCCACCAGCCACCACCCGCGACGGCGTCGCCAGAGGATAAACCGCCCGAGCAATCCCTTGAACCACCCCAACAAAGGGCGCGTCTCGGTCCGCCATCAAAAAAACCTTCACCCGCTGACCAGGAGCAATCCTCCCAAGGTCGGTCTCGCGAAAATTCGCCAAAACATACCACTCCGACAAATCAACAATCGAAAAAAGTGCCTGTCCCGCAGCCACATATGCCCCAGCCGCAATCTGAAGATTCGTCACCGGTCCGTCGCACGGCGCAAAAACTTGGCAGTACGAAAGCCGCAACTCCGCATCTCTCAAACTCGCTTCCGCTTCCGCAATCAAGGTGTTGCGCCCCTCAAAAATCCCCAATTTACTCCGCGCTCGACCCACCGCCGCTTCACCCTCACGGACCATCGCCGCCGCACTTTCCGCTTCCGATCCCGCTAACTCCACTCGGTCTGCCGAAGTAAAATTCCCCTTGAGCAACGGCTTCAACCGCTCGTAGTGCGATGCCGTGTAGCTCGCCCGGGCCTCCCGAACCCGCAGGCTCGCCTCAGCCGCCTTCACCTCCTCCTCCAACCCTCTCACCTCCAAACGCACATTCTCTAACTTCGCCCGCGCCCGGTTCGCCTCCGCCTCATACGGCCGCGCATCAATCTCAAACAATCGATCCCCTCGCTTCACCACTTGGTTATCCACCACATAAAACCGCACGATCGATCCACCAACCTGCGGAGCCACCCCCACAAGGTTCGCCCGCACTTCCGCATCATCCGTGCGGGGATAGTCTTGAAGATTTTTCCAAACCGCCCAACCACTCCAGCAAGCCCCCAAAATCACCACCCCTCGCCCCAATATCATCCACAGCCCGGAAATCTTCATCATGCTGAAAAAATGAACATCCAAGCCCCACAAGTGACCCCTGTAAAAATCGCCGAAATCATCAAAAACTCCGGTCGAACCACCTCACCCCAACCCACCCGCCTCGCCAACCCAACGATCGCCCACGTCCCCATCAACCCAATCAACATACAGGCCAACCAGCCAGGAAAATAACTCCCAGCCAAATTGACCAATGGATCACCCTTGAAAAAACTTAAACGCCCCAGTACGAACATTAGATCATTATTCCAATATTCTTTACTCGTTGCCTCACCCTACTTTCAACGCCAATCGTTGGCCTTCTTCTCCTCGCCTCCCCACTAACCTCCCCTTCCCTCGCCACGGAACTTCTCCCCCCCCAGTTCCCCACCCAGTTCTCCCCCAAAAAATCCTATGACCTCGGCTCCCTCATCGACCTCGGCTTAGCCACCAATCCCTCCACCCGCTCCGCCTGGTTCCAAGCCAAAGCAGCTTCCGCAACCCTTGCCGGCTCCCGTGCCCCTTATTATCCCAAAATCGCCGGCTCCGCCGAAATCTCCGCCGACCAATGGTATTCCCCAGCCGTCGCTTCCCCAGATAACTACCAACGCAAACAGGTCCGCACTTTTCTCTCCCTCGAATACCTCCTCCTCGACTTCGGCCGCCGGGCCGCAGATGTCGATCGCACCCTCGCTCTTTTTAATGCCTCAGGTCTCCTCTACGAACGCCAATGCCAACGCGTCGTTTTTAACATCCAACGCCACTACTTCGCCCACGAAGCCGCTCTCCACCAACAAGATGCGTCCCGAGCCATCGCCGATGCCACCCGCACGATCGCCGAAACCATTCAGCGCGAAGTCCAAACTGGCCTCTCCGCTACCACCGAAAGTCTGCGCGCCAAAAAAAATCAACTCCAAGCCGATGCCGAACTCGCTTCCGCGAACGCTCTCGTCCAAACCACCCTCGGCGACCTCGCCCTCGCCACGGGCCTCCCCCCAAATACCCCGCTCCTCCTCCGCAAACCCCAATTCCCCAAGTCCACAACCTCCCTCCTCGCCAAGGTCGATAAACTCATCAACCTCGCCCTCGCCAATCGCCCCGATATCCAAGCCCGAACCGCCGAACTCCGCGCCCATCAAGCCGAAGTCGCCGCCGCTCAGGCCAACTTCTTTCCCGTAATCCGCCTCCAAGGAAGCCTCGACGCCGCCGCCTTCCAATACCAAGCCACCGGCGGCAAAAGCCACGGCTCTTACCGCGAAGAACCCAACGGCTATACCGCTTTTCTTACCGCCAAATGGGACATCTTCGATGGCTTCGAACGCACCGAAAAATTACGCAAAAAACGCGCCGAAGTCGCCAGCGCCAGCCAAGACCTCCAAACCGCTCAGCTCGATGCCTCCCGCGATGTCTGGGTCGCCTACCAATCCTACCTCACCAATATCGTTCGCATCCAATCCGCAGAAGGCTTCGTCGCCGCCGCCGAAGAAAATTTTCTCTCCGCAAAAACCTCCTCAGAGTCAGGCCTCCTCACCATCGCCGAATTCTCCGAAGCCACCGCTCAACTCGCCCTCGCTCACTCCACCCACGCCACTGCCCTCGCCGACTACTCCACCAGCCTCGCCGCTCTCATCTTCGCCACGGGAACGAAAAAAACCGCCAGCCACTAATTCCCTCACCCGCCCACGCGCTCGATCCACGCCTCGCTCCCGATCATGATCTACCTCGACTACAACGCCACCACCCCCCTCGCGCCCTCGGTTTTCGCCGCCATGCGCCCCTACCTCGAACGCCACTTCGGTAACCCTTCCAGCATCCACTCCTCAGGCCGCGAAGCCCGCGCCGCCATCGATAACGCTCGCGACCGCATCGCCGCCCGTCTCAACTCCAAGTCCCACGAAATCATCTTCACCGGTGGCGGCACCGAAGCCGATAATCTCGCCATCATCGGTCTCGCCAGAGCCCACGCCTCCAAAGGCAAACACCTCATCACCGCCACCACCGAACACCCCGCCGTCCTTCAATCATTCGAATATTTACAGAAAAATCAGGGATTCAATGTCACCTACCTCACTGTCGATCGCCACGGTCTCATCGATCTCCACGCCCTCGCCGATGCCTGCACGCCCTCCACCACGCTCGTTTCCATCATGACCGCCAACAACGAAACGGGCACCATCCAGCCCATCTCCGAAATCTCCGCCCTCTGTCGCTCCAAAGGAATTCTCTTCCATAGCGATGCCATCCAATCCTTCGGCAAAGATCCCCTCAATACTCAGGACTTCGATGCCCTTTCCATCACCGCTCACAAGTTTCACGGGCCCAAAGGCGCGGGACTTCTCTACCTCAAAGCAGGGCAAACCATCGACCCCCTCCAATACGGCGGCTCCCACGAAAATACTCGCCGACCAGGAACGGAAAATACCGCCGCCATCGTCGGCCTCGCTCACGCCGTCGACTTCGCCCTCGATACCATGGACGCCGAACGCCCCCGCCAAGCAATCCTCCGCGATCATCTCTGGGACGGCATCCAATCCCTTTACCCTCGCGCAATTCGCAATGGATCCCCCGAGCATTCCCTCGCCAATACTCTCAATGTCAGCTTCCCCAATCTCGACGGCGAAAGCCTTCTCATCAGCCTCGACCTCGCCGGCATCTGCACCTCCAGCGGCTCCGCTTGCATGGTCGGCTCCATCCTCGCCTCCCATGTCCTCCTCGCCATGGGCGTACCCCAAAACCTCGCTCAATCCTCCGTCCGCTTCTCTCTCGGACACGAAACCTCCACCGAAGAAATCGACTCCGCCCTCCGCGCCCTCCCCGAAATCTTCGCCCGCCTCTCCCCCGAATAAATCCCCCCAAATCCCCAATCAATCTCACAAATGACATCCGCTTCTTTCATGATAAGTTATTCCGCCCATGCAACTGGATTTGCCTCTCCACCTCAACCCACCCCCCGCTCCAATCCCCACCCTGCCCCTCAAAATTCCCCCTCCAGACATCCCCGCAATTGATTGGGAAAAAATCGCTAAAGATCTCCTCATTCACGCGGGTCAACCCGCTCTCGCTGATCGCCTTAAAGTCCGCTGGAATCCCCAGATGCGCAGCACCGCAGGCACCGCCCAGTTTGCCACCGCACTCATCACCCTCAATCCTCGACTCCTCCTTTTCGGCACCGCCGAAGTCGATCGAACCCTCCGCCATGAACTCGCCCATCTCCTCGCCCAAATACGCGCAGGACGCCGCCGCATCCGCCCTCACGGCCCCGAATGGAGACAAGCCTGCGTCGACCTCGGGATCCCCAACGAATCTCGCTGCCATCATCTTTCCCTCCCCACCAGAATCATCGCCCGGCGCCACTTCTATCGCTGCCAAAATTGCCTCGGAATCATCTCCCGCGTCCGCCCTCTCAAAAATAAATCCGCCTGCCTCCGCTGCTGTCGTCTCCTCAACTCCGGCCGCTACGATGACCGCTTCCGCTACCGAAAATTTTCCCCAACCTAGCCAAACCCACCAAAAAAGAATCCTTGCCCGCGCTCGCTCAGGTTGGTTGATTCACACCCGATTTGTTAGATCGTCCTAAGTTTCCTATGCTGCCATCCATTCTCCTCCTCCTCGCTGTCGGCCTCTCCTCCGCACTCGCCGAACCTCCCGCCCATATCGACATCACCAAACTACCCGCCCAATCAAAGGTCATCGATGAGGTCATCGTCCCCGTCCCCAGTGAGGTTTTCGCCGTCCTCGATAAACTCGGAAAACCCAATTGGACAGAAGCCCAGCACAAATTACCCAGTATTCCCCAATCCCCCAGCGACCAAACCCAAATCGCTCTCCTCCTCGGGACGATGATCGCCGAAGGCTTCATCGCCGTCGAAGCAGAAGACCCCAACGAAGTCAAACAAATCGGCAAAAGTGTCCTCAATCTCACCAAAGCCCTCGGCGTTCAGAAAAAAGCCCAAATCCGCGCCAAAGCCATCACCGAAGCCGCCGAATCCAAAAACTGGCCAGGCGTCCGCAAACAACTCGATCTCGCCCTCGACGATGTCCGCGATGCCATGGTCGAAATCAATAGCGAAGAACTCTCCCAACTCGTTAGCCTCGGTGGTTGGCTCCGCGGTACCGAAGCCCTCGCCGTGATCGTCGAAAAACAATACTCCAAAGACGGCGCCGAACTCCTCCACCAACCCATTCTCCTCGATTATTTTCAAAAACGCCTCGGCGCCATGAAGCCAAAAATCAAAAATAACCCGCTCGTCGCCAAAATTCTCCAAGGAATCCTCGATATCCGCCCCCTCATTCACCCCGCCGATAACGGCGATATCTCCGAAAAGTCAGTCAAAGAAATTGGCGCCATTTCCGCAGGCCTCGTTCGCTCGATCAACTCTAAGCCTTAGTCACCACCATCGCCCTCTTTGAAACACTTCACTCTCCTTCTCCTCACCCTCCTCTCCCTCGCCTTCACCCCCCGTACGGCCCTGGCAACCATCGACGATGCCCTCTCCTTCGCCCTCGAAGCCGCGAATCCCTATGTCAAAGAAGGCTTCACCGTCCGTGAAGACTACTGGGGCGGCGATCTCCCCGCAAAACAAACCAAGGCCATCGTTCACCAACTCTTCAAAGGCAACGAATACTGGTTCTGGCTCGGTTCCGATAACAAAAATGCCAAAATCTCCGTGCACATTTACGATAGCCAAGGAAACCTCGCCGAAGTCGAGGCCTGGCAAAAACCCCACTTCGCCGCCGCCCGCATCCAACCCAAAAAGACGGGATCTTATTACCTGATCGTCGAAGTCGAAAAATCTCCCGCCGAACGCACCACCTGGTCTCTCGCTTACGGCTTCCGCTAAAATGTTTGCCCACTTCGGGCCTCTCGCCCAACCTCAATCACCGTGGTGATCGAACCACAAACCCTCCAGTTCGAGAACGCTCGCGTTCTCCAATCCCTCTACGGCAATAATCTTGCCCTCCTCAAGATCCTCGAAAAAACCCTCGATGTTCGCCTCACCACCCGCGACGGCTGGCTCCGCGTAGAAGGCGATCCCGAACGCTTCCTCCAAACCCGACGCGTCTTCGATCAACTCGACCGCGCCAGACTCGGCGGCGTCACTATCCGACGCCACGAATTCCTCCAAGCCTTGCGTTCCGTCGCCGAACCAGGCGAGTTCACCCTCGATACCCTCCTCGATACCAAAATCTTCTGCTCCCCCAAACGACCCCCCATCATCCCCAAAACCGCTGGCCAACACGCCTACCTTCGCGCCATCCAAACTCACGATATGGTCTTCGGCATCGGTCCCGCGGGCACAGGAAAAACCTACTTGGCCATGGCCATGGCGGTCGCCGCCCTCCGCAAAGAACGCGTCTCCAAAATCATCCTCACCCGCCCTGCCGTCGAAGCAGGTGAGGCCCTCGGATTCTTACCAGGCGATCTCAATGAAAAGATCATGCCTTATCTTCGCCCCCTCTACGACGCCCTCCAAGATATGCTCGAACCCGATGAGCTCCAACGCTATATCGAACGGGGCTTCATCGAAATCGCCCCACTCGCCTACATGCGCGGTCGTACCCTCCACAACGCTTTCGTCGTCCTCGACGAAGCCCAAAATACCACCACCGAACAGATGTTCATGTTCCTCACTCGCCTCGGTGCCGAATCCAAAGCCGTGATCACCGGAGACCCCACCCAAATCGATCTCCCACCCAATAAACGCTCGGGCCTCGTCGAAGCCCTCGCCGCCCTCTCCTCCACCGATGGCATCAAATTCGCCCACTTTCACGAAGGCGATGTCATCCGCCACGAACTCGTCCAAGCCATCGTTCGCTCCTATCGCCAATACCGTGGCAACCCCCATTCCGAAACAAAAACTTGATTTCCCTCCTCGGCTTCCGAAAATTTCCCCTCCTCTCTCATGCTCGGTTTCTTCGAACGCCAACGCCTCGTTAAAAAAGGCCTCGCCAACGCCAAACTTCGCCGACGCCGCTCGGAAAGTGAACTCCTCCACACCTTAGAGTATGGCCTCATCCCCAAATCCCTCATTCTCTCCGCCTTCCTCGCCGCTCTCAGCTTCCTCGTCTACTCCCCCAATACCCCACAACCCACGGTTCGTGTCCTCATCGCCATCCTCATCTCCTTCACCGCTCTCGTCCAACTCTGGATCACTCACCCCAAAACCTTAGCCAAAAATTCCCTCCTTACCCTCCTCTCCCTCCTCTTCCTTCTCCACCTCGCCCTCGTCAAATGTATCCTCACCGCCACCCATTCCCCCAACGATCCCTCCCATCTCCTCCTCTCTTTCGATGACCCAAAACTCTGGATCCTCGCCCTCCCTCTCGCCTTCGCCCCTCTCGCCACTTCCGTCCTCCTCGGAAGTCACCACGCCATCTACGCCACCATCTTCGTCAGCCTCTGGAGCGCTCTCCTCACCAAATCCACCGATCCCGTCCTCCTCGTCATGAGCCTAGTCTGCGGCTTCGTCTCCGTATTCGCCACGCTCCATCTCCGACGCTGGACCCAACTCCTCCGCGCCGGTGTTCTCATCGGCGTCGCCACTCTCCTCCTCTCCATCCTCTTTGAACTCGTCGGCCCTTGGGAATCCCCCACAACCCACTCCACCCCTTGGCGATACCTCGCCGCCCAAAGCGCCGTCGCCGTCGGCAGCGGCCTCCTCACCGCCCTCCTCGCCCTCCTCGTCATCCCCCTCCTCCAAAGCATTTTCCAAGTCGCTACCGATCTCTCCTGGATCGAACTCAGCGACCTTAATCACCCTCTCCTCAAACGCTTAAATATCGAAGCCCCAGGAACTTATCATCATAGTCTTCTCGTCGCTAATCTCGCCGAAGCCGCCGCCGAAGCCATCGGCGCTAACCCCACAATGTGCCGCGCTTGTGCCTATTTTCACGATATCGGAAAACTCGTGAAACCCGATTATTTCACCGAAAATATGCGCAACGATCGCAACCCCCACGACGAACTCGCCCCCACCATGAGCGCCCTCATCATTCTCGCCCATGTCAAAGAAGGCGTCGATCTCGCCCTCCATCACCGACTCCATCAAGAAGTCATCGATGTCATCCAACAACATCATGGCACTTCCAAGATCGCCTTCTTCTACCAACGCGCTCTCCAACAACAAGAAGACGCCCGCGCCGGAAGCAAAATCATGAACCTCCGCGAAGCCGACTTCCCCGAGGTTCGCGAAGAAAGCTTCCGCTACCCAGGTCCCCGCCCCCAAACCCGCGAAGGCGCTATCCTCAGCCTCGCCGATTCCATCGAAAGCGCCTCCCGAAGTCTCGAACGCGTCACCCCCCAAAAAATCGATCAAATGGTCAATTCCATTATCCATGAACGAATGATCGACGGCCAATTCAAAGAATGCGACCTCACCATGCGCGCCCTCGAAGAAATCGCCGAAAGCTTCAAACATACCCTCCAAAGTATCCTCCACTCCCGAGTCGCTTACCCCAGCACTCGCCCCGAACGCAAAGACCTCCCTCGCCCCTCCTCTCCCCCCATCGCCGCCCGATGACCATCCATCTCGCCAACCGCCAACGCTCCATCCCCCTCAACCTCCCCTGGCTCCAAAACTTCGCCAATCTCGCCCTCCAAAAGTCCGTCTCCCACTCCGCCAATCTCCTCTTCGCCCTCTCCAAACTCGACGAAATCGAGGTCGCCATTGTTTCCGATCGCACCATCGCCAAAGTCCACCGCGATTTCATGGACATCCCAGGCCCCACCGATGTCATCACTTTCGAACACGGCGAAATCGTCATGAGCGCACACACCGCCCAAAATTACGCCTCAACCTACGGTCACCCCACCGAAATCGAACTCGCCCTTTACACCATCCACGGCCTCCTCCACCTCAACGGCTTCGACGACCAACAACCCGAGGACGCCTCTCTCATGAAAATCACCCAAGAACGCTTACTCCATGACTGCCTCCAACTCCTCCCCAAACTCTAAACTCATGCACACCCATCTCCTCCCTTCCCCATGGAAACTCCTCTTCACCCTCCTCCTCATCACCGCCTCCACTCTCCACGCTCAAGACGCCCCCAATGTCGACGCCGCTGCCATCATCCAATCCCTCCGCCAACTCCACGACCAAACGGTCCTCAAAAATAAGTCCGATAAACAAAAACTTATCCAAGATATCAACGCCGCCGCCGCCAACGGAGAAAGCGCCGTCGCCACTTGGGAAAAAGCCGTCATGGCCACCCAATTTAATGGCATCAATAAGGAGGTCACCGCCTTCCGAGCCTGGCGCGATGGCGAAGGCGAATCCCTCAAAGAACCCGAAGCCAAAAACGCCGCCCGCCTCTATTTTCTCTGGCTAGGCCTCACCCTCCAACGATCCTCAGGCGTCTCCGTCAAAAATCTTCTTCCCAGTATCCTTAACTACACCAAAGACTTGGCTAACGATATCCTCGCCATCGATGCCCTCGAAGAATCCCTCCGCCGCGATAAAGAACACCCCGAAAACAAACGCCCCAACCCCCGAAAATCCAACGATCACGAGGTCAAACGCATGCACCATAGCATTCTCGAAAAACCTCTCAGTGGGAGTGTCGTCGTCCAATGGCTGAAACTCAGCGAACTCGTCACCCCAGAAAAATGGGAAGATACCCCAGGAAATTTCGACGGAATTTACGAAAAAATTGTCCAGCCAGAACTCATCGCCCAACGCGATCCCCGGATCACCGATTATTGGGACTTTGTCATCAAGCGAGAAACCGAAGAAGCCGCCCACTCCAAACTCGAATTCGAACACGATAAGTTTAATACCCAACGACTCCCCTCCCTCCTCTGGAAACGCGCCACCGACCTCGCCAATATCGGCTACAAAAATCGCGCCACCACCGAAATGTTTGCCATCGTTCGCAAATACCCCTCCCACCCCAATGCCACCGAATGGATGACCAAACTCGAAGCTCTCCTCCTCCCTCCTCCGCCTCCAACCCCCACCACCCCTTAAACATGACCCAAACCTTCACCGAAACCGATTCCCTCACCGAAACCGATCTCGGTCTCCCTTGGAATGTCGTCGTCCACAACGACCCCATCAATCTCATGCCCTACGTCACCCAAGTCTTCCAAAAAATCTTCGGCTTCTCCAAATCTCGCGCCGAAAAACATATGCTCGAAGTCCACCAACTCGGCCGCTCCATCGTCTGGACTGGCTCCCAAGAACGCGCCGAACTCTTCGTCGAACAACTCCACAGCTGGCTCCTCCTCGCCACTCTGGAATCCACATCCTAACCCTCATGCGCGCCCAGTATCTCAACGATTCCCTAATCGAAATCACCGGAATCGGCTTTCTCGAATGCCAAATCCTCTGGCGCCTCGCCGCCGCCGCCGACCCCCATGACTCCTCCGCCGCCCAAGAACGCATCTCCTCTCGCCCCACCGAAAATAGTCACCCCCATATCGATGCCGATTGGCAGGAACATGTCCGCCCAGAACTCCTCCACCTCTTCGCCTCGGCCGTGGAGATCGTCCGCGCCGATCTCATCAATTCTTCCACCTCCCCTCACGCCAACTCCACAGTCCGCATCCCCATCCTCCACGTCAAACCTTGGCTCATCGCCCTCAATCAAGCCCGTCTCACCCTCGCCGCTCGCTTTTCCATCGGTGAAGAACACGCCAATCACCCCGCCCCAGAAGACCTCTCCCCCACCACCATCGCCCAACTCTTCATCGAATTCTTCGGCGTCCTCCAACAAGTCCTCCTCAAAATGACCGAAGATTGACATCCCTCGCCCATTTCCCTTTATTTCTTCTCCACTATCACTATGAAACGATTCCTCCTTGCCGCTCTCGGCACTCTCCTCGCCATCGCTCCGCTCAATGCCCTCCGCGCCGCCGATGCCCAACCCAACCAACTCACCGAAGCCGAGACCACGGCTGGATGGAAACTCCTTTTCGATGGCAAAGACGCCAGCACTAATTGGCGCGGCTACAAAAAGGAAACCCTCCCTGCCAGCTGGAAAACCGAAGACGGGGTCCTCAACAAAAGTGGCAAAGGCGGGGACATTATCACCAAAGATCAATTCGAAAGCTTCGAACTCTCCATCGACTGGAAAATTAGCAAAGGCGGCAACTCCGGAATCATGTTCAAAGTCCAAGAGACCGGTCAAGCATCCTACTTAACCGGACCCGAATGCCAGATTCAGGACAATGTCGACGGACACGACCCCCAAAAAGCCGGCTGGATGTATGGTCTCTATCCCGCAACGGTCGATACCACCAAACCCGTCGGCGAATGGAACACCTTCATCCTCAAATGCCAAAAAACTCCCACTGGCACTTTTCAATGTGAGCACTGGATGAACGGCACCAAATATTGCACCTACGAAATCGGCTCGAACGACTGGGCAGAAAAAGTCGCCAAATCGAAGTTCGCCAAAATGACCGGCTTCGGCACCTCACCCAAAGGACACATCTGCCTCCAAGATCACGGCAACGATGTTTCCTTCCGGAATATCAAAATCCGCGAACTGAAATAACGCCCCCTCGGGCGCCCCGCCCCGCAGCCTTCGCCGAACGGGTGAATCCTGCCGAGACCGATCTGATTCTGGTGTCTGGTCTCGGCAGCGTTTATCCCCTCGTTCGCACCCACAATCTTCTCTCCGCTCTCCAACCAAAACTGGGGAACACCCCGTTAGCGGTGTTTTACCACGACGGGCAATACGCCCGACTCTTCGGTAAACTCCAAGGACCATCCTATCGCGCCTTCAAACTCGTTCCCCAACCATCATGACCATCCTCGAATGGGGTGAGCGCATCCCCATTAAATAGTTCCTCACCCGTTCGGAAAACGACCGCCAGAACATCCTCAACCACCCTTACGCCCTCGCTCAGATTGAGCAGGCGACAGGAATTCAGGGTAATCCATTCGAAGGGAAACCCGTGGTCCTCAAGGAGCAGGTCGCCGCATTTTTTGAGGTAACCATCCGAACCGTGGAGAGTTATCTGGAGAATGACCACCCAGGAACTCCTCCGAAACGGCTAGGTGGTTTTAAAGTTTAAGCGCCTAAAAACCATCCAGTTAGGGATTCAGGCTCCGGATCTTCCCGAAGCAGATTTCGGGAACATCAAAAAGCCACCTCCGCTCGGAATTTTCAATTTTCGCGCCTTCCCGAACCTCGCCATCTTCATGACCGAGAGCCACCGGGCAGCCTTGGTTCGCCAGATGATCCTCCTCCCTTCCCCTTGCCCAGCCCTGAGCAATCCACACCAAACTCTCGCCAACCTCTTCTCTTCGCACTACCGCTTCTCCACCTTTCCTCAATGCCCCCATGAACCTCACCAAACTGAAAACTCCGATCCCGCCGCAAACTCTGCGATCATTAGTTAAGCGGCGGTAGGTGGCTCCATTCGCCCTCGCCATCCGCGAGCCAGATTACCTGATCGCTTGGGAGCACTTTGCAAGGATGGGGGTTGAAAGAAAGAGAAAATTGACTAAATGCATACTCGACTATACAACTAGTCATGGTCGCGATTTCTAGCCCGCAGCTTCCACTGCAGCCCATCCCTCGGATCGCGTCGACGGCGGCGCGTGAACGGCTGGCTAGCTTCCCGATCCTCATCATCACCGGTCCCCGTCAGTCCGGCAAGACGACGCTTTCCCGCTTGCTCGCCCCGGAGCTTCCCTACCTCTCACTGGAGGATCCCGACACCCGTGCCTTCGCCACCGAAGATCCCCGGGCTTTTCTCCGTCAGGTGGCCGATGGTGCCATTCTTGATGAAGTCCAGCGCGTACCAGAACTTTTTTCCTACCTCCAGGGCGTCGTCGATGCCGACCGCCGAATGGGTCGCTTCATCCTGACCGGATCGAGTCAGTTCGAGCTCATCGGCTCGATCACCCAAAGCCTCGCCGGACGGGCGTCGCTACTCCACTTGCTCCCATTTTCCTATGCGGAACTCCAAGCGGCGGGACGCGCCCCGACTTCAGTGAACGCCCTGCTCCATGCCGGTTTTTTCCCGCCGATCCATGACCGCCCGGTCGATCCCACCGTTTGGCTTCAGGATTACGTCGGCACCTACTTGGAGCGGGATGTGCGGCAAATTCTCCACATCCAGAATCTCGCCACTTTCCAGCGCTTCATCCAGCTCTCTGCCGGGCGGATCGGCCAACTTCTCAACATCACCTCGCTCGCGGCGGACACCGGCATCACCCGCGTCACCGCCGAGTCCTGGCTGTC
>Ga0114970_10001793_pt1 | contig 16049 bp, 14 predicted proteins | sample M_140205_XF_Meta_FD_87030 | JGI IMG/M metagenome (GOLD analysis project Ga0114970, IMG submission 87030) | Freshwater microbial communities from Lake Montjoie, Canada to study carbon cycling - M_140205_XF_MetaG | ecosystem: Environmental > Aquatic > Freshwater > Lake | place: Lake Montjoie... | reverse complement strand
TCACGCCATTCGCGGCAAACGTGGCCACATAGGCATCCTGACCGCCGCCAGACTTCAGCTGGAAAGCATTCCGCAAGGGGAGGTTGGAAGAAAAGGTGGAACCGACTACGGCAATCTGGTCCGAGGCGTCCACTGCCAGGCCGGCCCCACGTTCAATCGCAGTTCCGCCGAAGTAGCTCAGCCACGAAATTGCCGTACCGGCAGGAGTCAGCTTTGCCACAAAGGCGTCCTGCGCCCCGCCGAGGGTTCGCTGGAAGGCCCCCTCCGTAGTGGGAAGATTCGATGAGGTGGTATCGCCCACGATCACAGGGGAATTGCCGGACGCCAGCCGGATGCCATTGCCGGAATCAGCGCCGGTTCCGCCCAGGTAGGTACTGAATAGCAGAGCGGTAGCCGTGGGATTCAGCTTGGCCACAAAAGCATCCCGCGTGCCACTGAGCTTTCCCTGCAGAGCACTCGCCAGCGGGAAGTTTTTCGACATGGTCCAGCCGGTGACATAAATATTGTTGGCCGAATCAATGGCTAGGCCAAAAGCCCTGTCGTCACCCGACCCACCCAGATAGGTACAGGACATCAGCGTCCCGCCGGCGGGCGAAAAAGTAGCGACAAAGGCATCCACGCCGCCGCCGATGGCCCCCTGAACGGCACCAGTGGCGGTCAGTTCTGTGGAGAGTGTCCAGCCCGCAACCACGGTATTGTAGTGAGAGTTTTCCACCATCGCGGTGATGTTCGTTTGAGCTGACCCGCCCACATAGCCGCTGAACAGCAGCGTGGGGTCAACCACCAGCAGCAGCGAAGGGTCCCGGGGCCCTGCCGTGAAACCGACCGTGCCGTCCTCGTAGATCCGGAACGCGCCGGAGACTTCTTCCCGCTGACTGCCTCGTTCCTGGTAGAGATAAGGCTTGTCTTCGGAGAAAACCCCTGCTTCTGTGCGAACCAGCAAACTCCCGTCCGCCGCCACAGTTGCCTCGCCGTTAAACCGCAGCCGGATGTCGTCGACGCTCGCCCCCGGGGCTACCAGATACTCCGCCTTCGCACGCGCTGCTTCCCCGCGAAAACGGACATCCACGCCTGGCCAGACACTTTGGTACCGGATGGTCCGGTACATCGGCAGGCCATGGAGCCATTTCGAGGCATCGGAGCCGCGCAGGTAGTTCACAGTGGCACCCAGGGGGTCAGCCGCGATGATCTCTGCTCGGCGCGCTCTGCCCGCAAAAGTTATGCGGGCCGTGGCTTCGCCCTGATGGACGGTAAAGCCGTCCTTCCGGAACTGGGCCCGGAAGCCGGAGCCGTTGCCGATAAAGCGTACTTCATCCGAGGCCTGGCCCTGGTTTGCAACGAACGCAAACGGGAACTCAGGCGACGCGTCAGCCTTCGGTGCGGAGCTGGTGATTCCGCCGGCAAAAACGGCAGGAACCACGAGCAGCCCGAGGGCAGCATACCAGTGAAAAAGCATATTAAATTGTCCTTGTGATGACTCAATCGGCACTCCGAGGCGGAAACTTTAGTCACTACGTTCCCGGTACACTCGGAGAGTGCGCTGCTTTGCCGCCGGATTTGCCGCTGCCTCCGCTCTTCTGGCGCAACCGCCGGAAACGCCGGACATGCTGGAAGCTCTGGCGCGCACCGCTGGCCTGTTTGCCCGAACAGCCCCGTCTCTGGGAGCCAGAGAAACGCTGGAACAGCATGGTCGCCGGGGTGATATGCAGATCCTGAAGCGCGGCAGGAATCATGAGCTAAAGGAAATCTCGTTTCAGCTGCCGGAGAGCTTCGAAGATCATGAAGTCGTCTCGGATTACAGCCTCGGGCCGATCCCCGGGGTGGGTGGCTTTCATGAGCTTCGAAAAACTCTCATGGTCGACAAACTGCCCCCTTCGGAAGACGCAAAGCCCCGCCACTCCATGACGCTGGGTTCGGATGAGGACGGCGAAACACGCAAGAAACTCCTCGAAGGTCTGGAACTGGACCGACTGGCCGGTGCGGCCACCGACTTTGGCCCCCTCCTGCTTCTCTTTACCGAAGCTCGTCAGCGCGACACGCGGTTCACTCCCGGCGTCACCCGAAATCTGGCGGGCAACGCGTTCCTGATCCTGAAATATCGCCAGACGGCCGGCACTGGGTCTCTGGCTGAGTTTCGCAACAGTCGTGAAGTGAAACACATGCCCGAAGGCGAAATCTGGTTTCGGGAGCAGGACCTTCTGCCTGTGCGCATTACTCTGAATACAGAAGAGCAGCTGGCACCCCGGTACGTGCTGCGGAACGAAGCCGCGGTGGAGTACCAGCCCACAAAATTCGGCCTCGCGCCGCATTCGGTTACCCACCGTCAATTTTTGAACGAGCAACTATTAGTAGAAAACCAGTTCCGCTACTCGGCGTACAGCGGAATCGAAATTCAGCCATGAAGGAGACACTTTGAGCGATTTGAAAGCAGGCCAGGCGGCCCCCGATTTTGAACTTCCTGACCAAACCGGAGCCCAGGTGCGCCTGAGCCAGTTCCGCGGCCAGGCAGCGGTCGTGCTGTTCTTTTACCCGAAGGACGACACCACAGGCTGCACCATAGAGGCCTGCACCTTCCGTGACGAGATGCCGCGTTTCGATGCCATGGGGGCCAAGATTATCGGCGTTAGTTCCGATTCAAGTGAGTCCCATGCCCGATTTGCCGGTAAGTACGACCTGCCCTTCAGCCTGCTGTCGGATAAGGGCGGTCGGGTTCGTAAAATGTACGGAGCCACGGGGTTGCTGATGGGGCTGATTCCCGGTCGGGTGACGTACGTGATTGATCGGGAGGGTGTGATTCGGCACGTATTCTCGTCTCAAACCGCCTTCCGCGGCCACATTGAAGAAGCGCTTCGGGCGCTGCCAAAGGCTTAGGTGGCGGCGCCGAAAACTCAGGAAAAGAGCTTGCTGCAGTCAGCCGGGGTAGTCTCGGCTGCGGTTGCCTTCAGCCGTATTACCGGCTTCGCGCGCGAAACCGTGCTCGGCTGGCTGTTGGGTGCCGGTGCCATCTTCGACGCTTACGTTCTGGGTTATCGAATCCCCAATCTGGCGCGAGACCTGTTCGCCGAAGGGGCGCTCGCCTCGGCTTTCGTTCCTGCCTTCACCCGCGCCCTTGCGTCAGAGAACAAGGACGAAGCGCGCGAGCTTTCCAACATCACCGCCACGCTTCTGTTGCTCATCGTGGGCACGCTGAGCACCCTCGGCATGTGGCTGAGTCCCTGGTTTGTGGAAACCTTCGCGCCGGATTTTCACGCTATTCCAGGAAAGTTCGAGCTCGCCGTCCGGCTGGTCCGCATCGTTTTTCCGTTCCTGCCGCTGGTGGCGCTGGCGGCACAGGCCCAGGGTATTTTGTACGCGCACAGCCGCTTTGGCATTCCGGCGGTGTCTTCCAGTCTGTTTAATGTCGGCTCGGTGTTTTTTGGGCTGACAGTCGGGTATTGGCTGGGGCCGAGCCTCGGAATCGAGCCGGTGGAAGGTATGGCGATGGGAATCGTTGCCGGAGGTGTGGCCCAACTCGTGTTTCAGTTACCCGCCGTCTGGAAACTGGGTTACGCCTGGAAGCCCAGGCTCAACTTCCGGCATGAGGGCGTCCGGCAGATTCTGAGGCTGATGGGCCCTGCGGTAGTGACGGGTGCCGCGCTCCAGATCAACGTTCTGGTGAACACGAACTTTGCCGCCGGGATTCGCGATAGTGCCGGGCACGTGATGAATGGGCCGGTCAGCTGGCTCGCCTACGCATTCCGGTTTCAGCAGTTGCCGCTGGGCCTCTTCGGGATTCCGGTTGCCGCCGCCGCCCTGCCCAGACTCTCGCGCGCCGCCGCTGAGGGCAAGATGGACGAGTTCCGTGACACGCTGTCCCGGTCCATGGGGATGATCCTGGTGGCCACCGTTCCAGCCGCAGTGGGCCTGGCGATTCTGGGCGAAAGCATGGTGGCGCTGGTTTATCAACATGGAAAATTTCTGGCTGCCGATACCCACGAAACGGCCATTGCACTGGCAGGGTATGCGATCGGAATTCCAGGCTACGCGGCCGGCAAGCTCCTCAGCCCTGCCTTCTACGCTCTGGGCGATTCGCGGACGCCGATGGTGATCGCCGTCGGCTCCATAGCTTTCAACGCCGCTTGTGCCTTCACTGCGGTTGAGATTCTTCACCTGGGGACTGCGGGCGTGGCTCTCTCCTTGTCACTGGTCGCAATTCTCAACGCAGTGGCGCTGCTGGCCGTCATCTCGCGCAAGCTCGGTGGGGTCGGCGGCCGTGAAATCCTGGCGAACCTGCTGAAGGTACTGGTGGCAGCGAGTGTGATGGCGGTGGCCTGCCTGCTGGTGCTGGCCGCCACCCCCTCGGTCGGTCTCCGCGCCGCCGTGGGCATCCCGCTGGGTGCCCTGGTCTTTTATGCGACGGCTTCGCTGCTCCGAATCCACGAGGTGGCCGGAGTAAAACAAGCCCTCCTCAGCAAGTTCCGGCGCTGATGCGACGCAATCGCATCTGGTAAACTCACGGCAAACATGCTTCCCGATATCAGTCTCGCAATCCGGCTGCAGATTCTCGATGATCGCACTGCGGTGCTGACCAAAGAAATCGCGACCCTGCCCGTGCACATTGCCGAAATCGAGAAGAAACTCGATGCACACAAGCGCCGGCTTGAGGCCGACAAGGCTGCCCTGACTTCCAACCAAAAGGAAAAGAAAAAGCTGGAAGATGACATCAAGGTCCACGAGCAGAAGATCACGAAGCTCCGCGACCAGATGATGACCGCCAAGACGAACGAAGTCTACAAGGCCTTCCAGCACGAAATTGAGTTCTGCCAGAAGGAAATCAGCCGTACCGAGGACCGTATTCTGGACCTCATGGGTGAAGCGGAGACTCTCGACGTTAACGTCAAGACCGCGCAGGCCGAGCTCGATATTGAGAAGAAAGAAGTCGATGGCGAGAAAAAGCGGGCCGAGGAGCGAACTGCCGTGGACCGCCGTGAAATCGCCACACTGATGACGGAACGGGCCACAATCGTTGCGCAGCTGTCCCCGAAGGTCGCTTCCGAATACGAGCGTATCCGCAAGGGCCGCGCCGGCGTGGCTCTCTCTGAGGCCATTGGCGGTCGCTGCTCGAAGTGCAACGTGGCGATTCGGCCCCAGTTTCTTCAGGAACTCAAGCTGGGTAACGAGATTAGGTACTGCGAAAGCTGCAAGCGGATCCTGTACCACAATCCGCCGCAAAGTTTTGACGATCTGGTCCCTGCCTCCGTTCGGCCCCGCTAAAGTACGTCAAGAACAAAATCGCGCTAAAATGTGGGGCATATGCGCACTCTTGCCCTGCTCTGCCTGTCCGTTGCCCTGTTGGGGGCCGCTCCAAAGAACGCCGCCGTGGATCGGCTGGCAAATGCTGCAGATTTGCTGACTGAGATGATGCAGACTTCCGATAAAGGTGTCCCGCAGGATCTGCTGAACAAGTCCCAGTGCGTGATTCTGGTTCCTGGCGCGAAGAAAGCCGGTTTCATCCTGGGCGTGAAGTATGGGCGTGGCTTTGTTTTCTGCCGCAAGCCGGGTGGTTCCGGGTGGACGGCTCCCGCCGGTATCCGCGTGGAGGGCGGCAGCGTTGGCTTCCAGCTGGGAGCGTCTGAACAGGATGTGATGCTGCTGGTGATGAATGACACCGGTATGAAGCGCCTGCTGAGCAACAAGTTCACGCTGGGCGGGGAAGCGACAGCGGCAGCGGGTCCTGTTGGCCGGGACGTGAGCGCACAGACCGACGCAGTGATGCGCGCCGAGATGCTCTCGTATTCGCGTTCCCGGGGCCTGTTCGCGGGGATCTCGCTCCAGGGTGCCACCCTTCGGCCGGACGACGATGCCAACCGTGAACTCTACGGTAAGGACATGGAAAACAAAACTATCCTGACCGGTAGTGTGGCACCACCCGCTGCGGCAGCCAAAGTGGAATCACTGCTGAACAAGAATTCCAGCCGGCAAAGCAAATAGGCCGGAACTTCCGCTTCGGCAGTTAAATGTCGTAGTAGAGTTCGAACTCGTACGGGTGCGGGCGGAGACGGATCGCCTCTGCTTCGTTACGCCGCTTGTAGTCGATGAACGTCTCGATCAGTTCTTCCGTAAAGACATCGCCACGCAGCAGGAACTGGTGGTCATCTTCGAGGCAGCTCAACGCTTCATCGAGCGACGCCGGCATCGACGGAACCGACTTCATTTCTTCCGGCGAAAGGTCGTAGATATCCTTGTCGAGCGGTTCCCCCGGTTCAATCTTGTTCATCACGCCGTCCAGACCCGCCATCAGCATAGCGGCGAACGCCAGGTACGGGTTGGCCGAGGGATCTGGCGGGCGGAACTCCACGCGCTTGGATTTCGGGCTCGATGAGTACATCGGAATCCGGCAAGCCGCCGACCGGTTGCGCCGCGAGTACGCCAGATTCACCGGAGCTTCGTAACCCGGCACCAGACGCTTGTAGCTGTTGGTGGTAGGGGCAATGATGGCCGAGAGCGCCCGGGCATGCCGGAGCAGCCCGCCAATGTAGTGCAGCCCCATCTGGCTCAGACCCGCGTAGCCGTCACCGGCGAATAGCGGCTTACCATCGCGCCAGATCGACTGGTGGACGTGCATCCCGCTGCCGTTATCCCCAAAGAGGGGCTTGGGCATGAAGGTGACGGTCTTGCCGTACTGATTCGCCACATTGCGGACGATGTACTTGTACAACATCATGTTGTCGGCAGATTTGAGGAGCGTGTTGAAGCGCTGGTCAATTTCGCACTGTCCCGCCGTGGCGACTTCGTGGTGATGGCACTCAATCACCAGACCGCAGCGCTCCATGGTGGTGACCATTTCGGCGCGCAGGTCCTGGTAATGATCGGTAGGCGGCACCGGGAAGTAGCCTTCTTTGAAGCGGGGCCGGTAGCCGAGGTTGTTTTTCTTGCGGCCTGAATTCCAGCGGCCTTCTTCGGCATCGATGAAGTAGAAGCCGGAGTGCGCGTTCTGTTCGAAGCGAACGTTATCGAAGATGAAGAATTCGGCTTCGGCACCAAAGAACGCGGTATCGCCCACGCCGGAGTTCTTCATGTACATCTCGGCCTTGGTTGCGATCCAGCGGGGGTCGCGCTCATAGTTTTGGCGGGTCAGCGGATCGCGGATATCGCCCGTCATCACCAGGGTGGTCGTCTCCATGAAGGGGTCCATGAAGGCCGTGGTGGGGTCGGGGATGAGCAGCATGTCGCTCTCATTGATGGCGGCCCAACCGCGAATGCTGGAGCCATCGATCCCGAAGCCTTCGGTGAAAGAAGCTTCGGTGAGCTCCGTGACGGGGTAGGAAATGTGGTGTTGCAGGCCGGGGATGTCGGTGAAGCGGATATCGACCTGGCGGGCGCCATTTTCGCGCGCGAATTCAAGAACTTCAGTGGGAGTCATATTTCGATGGGCAGTTTTCGATGGACAGCGCCGGGACGCCTCGCCTCTCCAGTTTACCCCCAATCGCCCCGGACGCGATGACGACCTGATGCAAAGAAATGACTGTTTGCGTTATAATCGGAATGTCACCCCTTCCACCGGCGCGGTAGCCAAGTGGTAAGGCAAGGGTCTGCAAAACCCTTATTCGTCGGTTCGATCCCGACCCGCGCCTCCACTTCCTTCTCAACAATTTACTTTTCTCCAATGGCTTGGCGGCTCCTGCTGGTTTTCCGCCGGCTTCGAATACCCGCCTGGTAGTTCCGTAACGGCTCTGGACCATCCCCGGAACTGCGGGACGAAGCGCCGCCCGAACTACTGACTGCCGCGCAGCCCTTCCGCGAACACGGGGCCGCTGAGGATTTCAGGGATGGTTGCACTGGATACGTGATTCCACTACGCTCGAACAGCGTGAGAAAAGTCGTCGCTCTTTCGGGGTGCGCCCGGCAGATCGGTGAGCTGCTGACGGCTGAGGAGCAGATCGGGATGGAATCTTCCATTGCGGAAGCTCCCGCTTTTCACCCTGTGATTCCAGGTTCGGGCGGTTGCCGCAAGGCACGCTGGGCCCGGGCTGGACGGGGTAAGAGTGGCGGTCTGCGGACGATCTTTTACTACTTCGTGAGGGGCGAGACAGTGTATTTGCTGGATGCCGACGCGAAGAGCGAGAAGGAGAATCTAACCGATGCTGAAAAAAACGAACTCAAGTGCTTTGCCAAAGAAATCAGCCGCAACTCGTAGCGGACGGGTAAAGGGCACCCGGCTTGGCCGTTCGCTGGTCAAGGGCCTTACGGAGGTTCTGGCCCACGTACGGGGCGAGGTGGAGCTGGGAAGCTACACGCTGCCGTACCCGGTTAATGTGAAGGAGATCCGGCAGAGAACGGGACTCTCGCAGGTAGATTTCTCGCGACGTTTCTCGCTGAATGCGCGGACGGTCCAGCAATGGGAACAAGGGAAAGCCATGCCGGATGTCGCGGTACGGGCTTACCTGACAGTGATTGACCGGAATCCGGCGGCCGTGATAGAGGCACTTCGGGCTTAACGCCGTCCAACCCGGCAAGTCGTTTTGGCGCTCCAGAAGTGCCCGCGGTGCATTTGGGGGGCGACTCCTGCTCCATTCCCGGGCATCTGAATCGCCTCTTCTCCTTCCTGCCAGCGAACCTGCCAGCGTACCGGATTTGTTGATTGAGATTCGCGCGGACGTCAATGATCTTTGCGGCGACCGAAGACCGTAGCCGGCGTGGGTGGCAGGCGAGGAAGCAAAGTTTGCTGCGTGAGACCGGGGAGGCGATCCACCGTTTCCGGATGATTCGCGAAGCCGACCGGGTGGCGGTGGCCGATTTCTCCAGCCGTGCGTTCACCTTGGAGCAGGGCAAGTTCCTGTCTGCGACCCGCGCCTCCATATCTCCTTTACCTTTGTGATATCTCGTGTTGTTGCAGTACTGGAACCCGTCCTTTTTTCGCTCGCGGTACCGGGACTTTCAGCATGGAGTGTTCCCTCGTTCGCTGGTAGGTTGATACTGAGCATGGAACAATCCATTCACGTCGCGCTGGCACTTGCCATTCTCTGCTCGGGAAGTTTGTCCGCATCCACCATCTCGATCGTGACCAACGTGAACAACGCTCAGTTCACGCCGACCGGCTACTCTATCGTCCCCCTCACCGGCACCCCGGTTGCCACTGCGCCAGTCCTGAACGCCCGCGTGGGCGCGAAAGTGCGAAATTCTCCCACGAACTTCGACCAAACCATCGACGACGGCGCGGGCACGACGCTCAACGGGTCTAACCCAACGTTTATGCAGGCGAACCGGGCTAATGTCAGCGGCAAGACGTGGCAGTTTCAATTGAGCCATTACGCGGGCCAGGGCTTTGTGTTTACGCTCACAAACGCTTCAAACGCTTCGGATACGTACACCCTCGCCTGGGGTTCCGGCTTCCTGGCTGGAATTCTGCCCGGGTCCAATGTGACCACTTCGGCGCTGCTCGACACGCTGCCGCCGGACTACTCGTCGTACAACAGTCTTCACTTCGAATCGCGGGCCGGAAATTCCACTTCGAACAACGCCGTCACGCTTTCCGGCGCGGCATTTGCGCTCTGCCCCTTCACCACGGCGACGAGTTTGTCGGCAGCCTGCGCGACTCCCCCAACGCCCACCGTGAACGGAGCGTTTGAGTCGTCCCCCGTAACGCTGCTTTCTCCCAGCCAGAACTCTTCCAGTTCGGGATACTACCACGACTGGGTTGTGACGGACATGAATCTCGCCCTATACGATTGGAAAGCTCTGGCGACGGTAACTTTAACGGGCGGCAAAGATGAAGCTACCAAGTTCACCGTCTCGGCCAAAGATCTGGCGGCGGCTACCCCGACGCCGGAACCGGCCACGCTGGTTCCGGCTCTGATGGCTCTTGCGGCCCTTGCGCACCGGATTCGGTGCGCCAAAGGCCTCCAGCGCGCCTGACAGCATCACTACGCGGACTGCGGGTGTCCAAAACGGCCAGGGGTTGTTGACGCCTCGCCGCGTTGCCGTCATCATACCGTGGTATGTCCTGCCTTTGCAAAATTGGGGTAAGTCTCATCCGGACAGCCAACCTGGAGCTTCCGCGCCCACCCCGCGACCGCGGATGCCGGATCGCCTCACCCGGCAAATGGTACCCTGGTACTTGGACGTGACTTGTGGATTTTGAACGGATTCTGCTGCGCAAGACCGGGGAGGCGATCCACCGTTTCCGGATGATTCGCGAAGGCGACCGGGTGGCGGTGGCTGTCTCTGGCGGTAAAGACTCGGTGTCTTTGCTGGAAGCTCTACTGCTCCACCAAAAGCGCGCCCCTATCGATTTTTCCATCTGCGCGTTCACCGTGGAGCAGGGCAAGTTCCTGTCTGCTGTGGAACCGGTGGGCGAATACATCAGGTCCCTCGGCGTGCCGTGGACCTGCCACGTTGATAATCCCTCCCTTCGCCTCCTCGAAGAACAACCGGACCACGGCTGTGACATGTGCAGCCGTTTCCGCCGTCGCGCCGTTTACCAGATCGGTGCAGAACTGGGTGTGAACGTCATCGCTTTTGGCCACACGGCTGATGACTTCTGCGAGTCGCTGCTGCGCAATATGATGTACACGGGCCGCCTCAGTGCCCTGCCGGCCATCACCTGGTCCCGCAAGAAAGATTTCCGCCTCATCCGCCCCCTGGTTTACGTCACCGAGGAAATCACCCGGGGCTACGTGGAGTCGAAGGGTGTTCCCGTGGTTCCCTGCGGTTGCTCGTTGCGCACGGGCACAGTACGCCGGGGTATCCGCGAGACCATCGCCGAATGGGAACAGGAACACCCCTACATTCGCGAAAATATTCTGACCGCAATGGGCAATCTGCAGCATGGACGCCTGCTCGATACCCGGTACATTGATCTGGACGGCGAACCCGAGGAACCCGAGAACATAGTCACCGGTTCCGAGCTTTTGCCGATCCTGCAGGAAGCATGAGCGAGGCCCGCAACCCTCACTTCATTGAGGAAAATCGCCGCCAGATCGAGCGCCTGAACAAGCTTGGCTGGTACCACTCCATCGAGTTACCCGATGGCCAGGTGATTGAAGGCCACCAGTCCATCGCCCAGCTGAAAAAGCGCGTCGCGCAGTTCCCGATTCCCCAGGACCTGTCCGGCAAACGTGTCCTCGACGTCGGGGCCTGGGATGGTTGGTTCAGCTTCGAGATGGAACGCCGCGGCGCGGAGGTTCTGGCGCTGGACTCCACGCGCAGCACCCGGCTGCTGGAAGCGAAGAAGCTGCTGGGCTCGAAGATCGAGTACCACATTGGCGACATCTGCCGCCTCACGTATCGGGATCTTGGCATGTTCGATATCGTGCTGTTTTTCGGAGTGCTCTACCACGTCAAGCACCCGGTGATGGCTCTCGAAAACGTCTGCGGCATGTGCCGCGACATGGCCTGCATCGAGTCTTTTGTCACCTCCTCTGATCTCGAAGCTGCGCCCGTGATGGAGTTCTACGAGACAACCGAGCTTCGGGGGCAACTGGACAACTGGGTCGGGCCGAATGTCCCCTGCCTGATGGCCTTTACGCGCACGGCCGGGTTTGCCCGGGCACAATACGAAGGCTCGCTGGGCGAACGAGCCCATGTGACGGCGTTCCGTGACTGGGGTAAGGAAACCACGACCACACTGGCTCCGGAAGTGCTCTGTGTGGAGAACGCCAACACTCACTCCCACACCTTCAGCACTTCTGAAGACGACTACATTACGTTCTACTTCCGCAGCGATGTACCCGATCTCACCTGCGATAACGTTCGCCCTGTGATCGGCGAGTTCGGCTCGCGCCCCATCCATGTCGCCCCCACTGGTGAGAAGGCCTGGCAGGCTACCAGCAAAATCCCCCCCGGCCTTACCGCCGGCTGGCATGAAGCCACCATTGCGGTGGCCTCCAGCGCCAGATGTCGGCCCCTGAAGATCGGCCTCGATGTGGGCGACTATCTCTCCTGGACTGCGAAACGCGACGCCGCACTCGCCATCACCCGCATCACGGACGGCAAGACTTTTGAGGACGATATGGCCCTCGTCGGCCCCGGGGGCGCTATTTCCGTCTGGGCTACCGGCCTGGGCGAGGCCTCTACCAGCGCCGACGTCAGCCTGCGCCTGAACGGAACCACCCTGCCCGCCATCTGGCTGGCCCCCGCATCCAACGGCGCCCCGCGCCAGATTAACGCCCTGCTCCCTGCGGGCCTTGAAACCGGCCCGGCGGCCGTGAGTGTTGTTAACGCCGGAAAAGAGACTCCTCCACGACATGTCCGTCTTACTCACCTGCGACTCGCTTGAAAAGTCGTTCGGCTCCCGTACCGTATTCACGGGGATTTCGCTTAGCTTGCACGATGAAGACCGTATGGGCATCATCGGGCCCAACGGCGCTGGAAAATCAACGTTCCTGAAGATTCTGGGTGGCGAAATGTCACCCGACAAGGGCAATGTGGCGGTGCGCAAAGGCGTCCGCTTGGCCATGGTTTCGCAGGACCCTTCGTTTGACACCACGATGACGGTTCGTGAAGTCGTCACCGCAGCCGCCCGGGAATCGGAAGACAAAGAACTCGCGGTCTCGCGTATCCTGTCCCGAGTCGGCTTTAATGACCCTTCCGCGCAGTCCGGAACCCTTTCCGGTGGCTGGAAGAAACGCCTCGCCGTGGCTGCGGCGCTGGCTGCCGAACCTGATATTCTGCTGCTGGACGAGCCCACCAACCATCTGGATGTGGAGGGTATTCTCTGGCTGGAAAAGCTACTCAAATCGGCCGGGATCGCTTCTATTTTCGTCACTCACGATCGTTACTTCCTGGAGGAAGTCTGTACCCGTGTGGCCGAGATCAATCGGGCTTACCCCCTTGGCCTGTTTACCGCTGCCGGGTCCTACAGCCGCTTTCTGGAAAAGCGCGCCGAGTTTCTGAAGGCCCAACGCCGCGAACAGGATGCGCTCGCCAACCTGGTCGATAAGGAAATCGAGTGGCTGCGCCGCGGTGCCAAAGCTCGTACGCGCAAATCCAAAGCCCGCATTGACGACGCGATGGACCTGCAGGTGAAACTCGCCGATGTCAGTGAACGCAACAAGTCCGGCACGGCCACCATCGATTTCACGTCCTCCGGGCGCCTCACCAAGCGCCTCGTCGTCTGCGATCACATCGAAAAGAGTCTGGGGGGCCGCAAGCTCTTTTCAGGCCTCAACTTTACGCTCGGACCTGGTGCCCGTCTGGGCGTCCTCGGCTCCAACGGCTCCGGCAAAACCACGCTCATCCGCTGCATTAGTGGTGAAATCCCGGTGGATGGTGGTGAAGTCCGTCGCGCCGAAGGCCTCAGTGTCGTCTACTTCGAACAAAACCGGGAGAGCATTGACCCGGCGACTCCCCTGCGGCGCGCCCTCTCCCCCGGCGGTGACACCGTTATGTTCCGCGACCGGCCGCAACACGTCGCCGGCTGGGCCGCGCGCTTCCTGTTCCGTGCGGAACAACTCGATCTCCCCATCGGTAACCTCTCCGGCGGTGAGCGCGCGCGTGTTCACATCGCGCGCCTGATGCTGCAGCCCGCCGATATCCTGCTGCTGGACGAACCCACCAACGACCTCGACATCCCCACCCTCGAAGTCCTGGAAGCCAACCTCGAAGATTTCCCCGGCGCGATGGTTCTGGTCACGCACGACCGCTACCTGCTCGACCGGCTCTCCACCACGCTGCTGTCTATTTCAGCCGAGGGCGAAACGGAATTCTTTGCCGAGCTTTCCCAGTGGGAACAGGCTAACTCCGCGAAGAAACCCGTCACCAAAGCCCCGAAAGCCAGTCCGGCAGGCAAAAATGCCCCGACTGCTGCCCGCAAAAAGCTCTCTTACAATGAAGCCCGCGAATGGGATGGCATTGAGGCGACCGTGGCGACTGCGGAAGATGTCCTGCACTCGAAGCGCGAACAACTGGAACTGCCGGAGGTTGTCACCGACCCCACCCGCCTCATGAAGGCCGTTGACGAACTCGACGCCGCGCAGGCCGTGGTCGATAAACTGTACGAACGCTGGGCCGAACTGGAGGCCAAACAGGCCGGATGAAGCTGTCGGATTTCCATTACGACCTGCCGCCTGAATTGATCGCCCAGCAACCCTCCGCCGAGCGCGACGGGGCCCGCATGCTGGTGCTCCATCGGGCGACAGGGACCTGGGAAGACCGCAATTTTCGGGACCTGCCCGAGTACCTGGAACCCGGCGATTGCCTCGTTCTGAACCAGTCGCGCGTCATCCCGTCGCGCCTTTTCACCGAAGCTCCAAAGCGGGAGGTGATGTTGCTGGAACCCCTGACCGCAGACGCCCGGGAGTGGCGTGCGCTGGTCCGCCCAGGGAAGAAGATGATGCCGGGTGTTGTGGTTCACTTCGATGACTGTCTCTCTCTCGAAATCACAGCGCACGGTGAACGAGGCGAACGTACGGTCCGGTTCCCGGCAGATATTGACGTTTACGCCGAACTGGACCGCCTGGGGCACATGCCCCTGCCCCCCTACATTCGCCGTCCGGATGCGAATGCTGACCGCGACCGGTACCAGACCGTTTTCGCCCGTGACCGGGGCTCTGTAGCTGCCCCCACGGCGGGCCTCCACTTCACTCCGGAAGTTCTGGCGCGAGCGGCAGCAAACGGTGTTCAGACAGCTCACGTCACTCTCCATGTTGGCCTCGGCACCTTTCAGTCGATTAACCGCGAAGACTACGAAAACTACCATCTTCACCACGAACGCTACTTCGTTGAGCCCGGTGCATGGACCACCATCGAAGCGGCCCGGCGTGTTGTGGCGGTAGGCACCACCTCCGTCCGCACTGTGGAGTCAGTTGCCCGACTGGGACAACTCTCCGGCAACACGGACCTGTTCATTTACCCCGGCCAGACATTCCACAAGGTGGGTGCCATGCTCACCAACTTCCATCTGCCGGAGACCAGCCTGATGCTGCTGGTGGCCGCCCTCGCCGGTAAGGATTTCACCATGGCCGCCTATCGCCACGCCGTGGAAGCCCGCTATCGGTTCTTTTCCTACGGCGATTGCATGCTCATCCTGTAAACTCAAGATGTAAATCGCATGACTCTCGAAGAACTGGAACGCCAATATTCACCGCTCCGCGAACAGGCATCTGCCGTTCGGAGTTATCTTTGACGTCCCCAACAAACGCAAAGAATTAGATCGCATCGGCGAGTTGATCTCCGCCCCCGACTTCTGGTCGCAGCCCGAAAAAAGCCAAAAGATCATGCAGGATCGCAAGCGTCTGGAAGAAGGCATTGACAGCGCTGAAAAGGTCCGCGCCCAGACGGAAGACATCGACACTCTGTTTGAGCTCGCCCGGGAAGGTGAGGAGATCCTCGAAGACATTGAAAAAGAGCTGAAAACGTACGAAGAGCACATCGCGGTTTTGGAAACCGAGATGCTGCTTTCGGGCGATAACGACAAGCTCGACGCCATCATCACCATCCACCCCGGTGCCGGCGGTACCGAATCGCAGGACTGGGCCGAAATGCTGATGCGCATGTACCTCCGCTGGGCCGAGCGTAAGGGCTTCCAGTCCATGATCACCGATAAGCTCGACGGCGACGGGGCAGGCATCAAGTCCGTCACGTTTGAAGTGAACGGCCTGAACGCCTATGGCCTGCTGAACTCCGAAATCGGGGTCCACCGTCTGGTCCGCATTTCGCCGTTCGATTCTGCGGCGCGGCGTCACACCTCATTCGCCTCCGTCTTCGTTTATCCGCAGATTGACGACGAAATCAAGATCGATATCCGACTGGAAGATGTGCGTATAGATACTTTCCGGGCTGGTGGTGCCGGTGGTCAGCATGTCAACATGACGGACTCGGCCGTGCGTATGACGCACATCCCCACCAACACCGTCGTGCAGTGCCAGAACGAGCGGTCCCAGATTAAGAACCGCGCTTCTGCCATGAAACAACTGCGCGCCAAGATGTATGAAATTGAGCTGGAGAAAAAGCGCGAAGAGTCGCGTAAATCAGAAGCCACCAAGCTCGACGTCAACTTTGGCAGCCAGATTCGCAGCTACGTTCTGGCACCTTATCGAATGATCAAGGACCTCCGCTCCCGTTATGTGATT
>Ga0114970_10001792_pt1 | contig 16053 bp, 13 predicted proteins | sample M_140205_XF_Meta_FD_87030 | JGI IMG/M metagenome (GOLD analysis project Ga0114970, IMG submission 87030) | Freshwater microbial communities from Lake Montjoie, Canada to study carbon cycling - M_140205_XF_MetaG | ecosystem: Environmental > Aquatic > Freshwater > Lake | place: Lake Montjoie... | reverse complement strand
GCGCAGCGCGCGTTGAGCAACGAAGTGATCACGCCGGGCGTGACCACGCTGGAAGATGTGGCGTGGTGGATGATGGATCAGCTGCAGCAGCGCGCGCTCGGCTCGTCATTCGACATGCCGTCGGTATACATCACGGGACCGAAGGGGATCGAAGCCACCAGCACCGATCGCATCATTCAGCGCGGCGACCTGCTCATCATCGACTGGGGCGTCGGGTACTTGAACGTGTGGACCGACGTGAAGCGCATGGCGTATGTGCTCAAGCCCGGCGAGACGGCGGTGCCCAAGGGTATTCAAACGGCGTTTGACAACGCGTTGAAAGTCCGCGACGTGATTCGCCGTACGATTCGCCCCGGCCCGACCGCCGGCGACATGGTCGAGCAGTTGAAGACCGAGATTACGAAAGCAGGGTTCCGCATGCAGGGCGCGTTCAACGAAGTCACGAACGACGGACAGGTGGAGGTCATGTTCGGGTGCCACTCCGTGGGCGATCGCGGCCACGGTGCAGGCCCGTCGATCGCGACCTTCAACCCGCGGCAGATGACGTTCGCGATCAAGCCGTACAACCCGTTCTCGATCGAGCTGTTCGCGTGGACGCCGAACCCGGAGTGGGGCGGTGCGAAAGTGCGCATTCCCCTCGAGGACAACGCGATCGTGACCGAGCGCGGCGTGGAGTGGTTGTATCCGGTAAATGAGAGGGTGTGGCTCATTAAGTGAGTCGCTAACAGCCAACGGCTTAGGGGGCAGGGAGGAGGGGGTCAGGAAGGAGGACGCAGGACAGCGCACTCGCGCGGTTTCCCTGCTCACTCCTCCCTGACCCCCTCCCTCCTGCCCCCTAAGCCGTTGGCTGTTTTCAGTCCCCCTAACCCCGCACCTTCAGCTGTACGACCCGTTCAACTCCAATTTCCACGTGATCGGCATGTTTGGATCCAGCGAGTCGCGCACCGAGCAGTATTTCGTGACGGCCAGCTCGATCGCCCGTTCGGCGTGCACGCGTTCCACGCCCGCGCCGATGATGTGGTAGACCAGTTCGATTTCCGTGATGCGGCCGGGCGTGCCGGCGAAGCGCTCACCGACCACGTCGACGGACATCGCACTCATCGGTGTGCGACGCTTCTCCAGAATGTCGACGATGTCGACGCCCGTGCATCCGGCCAGAGCGCAGAGCAGCGTGTCGATGGGAGACGGGCCCTGCGTGCCCGATGAGTCCATCGTGATCGCCGGCCCACCCGACAAGCGAACGCCGTCAAACACGTGATCGCCCGACCAGGTCACCTGTACGGTCGCCGGCGGCTTGCTGACGACTGGCATCGCGGTGGTGTTCTGCAGTTGCTCGGTGCTCATTACGGCTCTCCCCCTTGGCGTATGGGCGCGCGGACGGCGTTGCCCCACTCCGTCCACGACCCGTCATAGTTGCGAACCTTCGCGAAGCCCAACAGGTACGTCAGCACGAACCACGTGTGCGAGGACCGCTCGCCGATGCGACAATAGGTCACCACGTCGTCGCCGCGCGCGAGCCCCAGTTCGCCTTCGTAGATCGCGCGCAGGTCGCTGGCCGACTTGAATGATCCATCGGCCGCCGCCGCACGGGCCCAGGGCATGCTGCGCGCCCCGGGAATGTGGCCACCACGCAGCGTCCCTTCCTGGGGATAGTCGGGCATGTGCAGCTTCTCACCCGTGTACTCCTGCGGCGAGCGCACATCCACCATCGGCTTGCCGGCCTGCAGGTGCGCGCGCGTGTCGTCGATGAAGGCGCGGATCGACACATCGTTGCGCTCACGCGCCGTGTACGCCGTGGCCGGGAACGACGGCACGTCGGTGGTCGTCGGCCGGTCTTCGGCCAGCCACTTGGCGCGACCGCCATCGAGCACGACGGCGTTGTCGAAGCCGAACAGCTGGAACACCCAGAAGGCGTAGGTGGCCCACCAGTTGTTCTTGTCGCCGTAGAACACGACCGTGGTGCTGTCGTCGATGCCCTTGGTGCGCAGCAGCGACTCGAAGGCCGCGCGCGCGATGTAGTCACGCTCGACCTGATCGTTCAAGTCGATATGCCAATCCAGCTTCTGCGCGCCGGGAAGGTGCTCCACGCTGTACAGGAGCACATCCTCGTTGCACTCGAGGAGGCGCAGCGACGGATGGTCGAGGTGCGCCGCCAGCCAATCGGTGCTGACGAGGCGTTCCGGGTGCAGGTAGCCTTTGGCGGCGATACGCGGATCCGGGGTGTCAGGCAGTGCGGAAATTGAAGACATGCTTGGAGCCTAGCGACCTGAGCCTGAGGTCGCGAGGGGCGATCGCAGCCGGCCCGTGTGCGCTACATTCCATCATGCTCTCCGTCATCGGATCCGCCATTGCGTATCGACTGTTCGACGTGGGATACGCCATTGATCTCGAGCGGGCGCTCGACCTGCTCGCCGCCAGCGCTCCGGAGCGCGTCCGGCCCGTGCGTGGCGAGGGGCAGGCGCTCCAGATCAATAATCCACCGATTACGGTCTGGCTTGGCAGCGCGGTGCTCGTAGTCGACGAGACGGACCATGACGTCGAGCTCTCGGCTCGGATCTTCGATTTTGGCGTGGTATCGCTTCGCGTGCGGGTCCGCCCGCCATCCGCCTGCGATTGGGAGCAGTTCACCCTGTTTGGCCAACGGCTCGAGCACCACCCCGGAATCACCGCGCTGGTGCAGGCTCAGCTGGAGCAGCTCTGCGAGCGTATGCGGCCGGCGATCGAGCGCCCGGCGGTCGCCGGCGTGCATGAGGACTATACGGTTTTCCGCATCACGCGCATCACCGACGAACTGGGCGCGCCGCTGTCGGCGGCCGCCCTGGCCGCACTGGATGTGGTGCCGCTGCTGCTGAACGAAACACGCCCGCTCAGCGCGGAAGCCCGACGCGAGCTGCTGCCGCATCGGTTCACGTATTACGGCGACGACCTCGCCCTGCTCACGTGGGAGAACGCCCTCGTCGTCGAGCCCCGGGAGGAGGACACCGACCTGCAGTACATCCTCGAGTTCGCGAATGCGCAACTGCTCGAACTGCGCTATTACGACGCGCAACTCGACGCCGAACTGCCCCGGCTCTACGATGCGATCGAAGCGGCGCGTGCGCGGCGATCGGTCTTTCCCGGCCGCCGGTTCGCCGCGCTGCTGTCACGACTGCAGGCGCAGGTGGCCGATTCCACCGAATTGGTGGAGCGCGTGGAGAATGCGCTCAAAGTCACCGACGATGTGTATCTCGCCCGTGTGTATTCCGCTGCCCTTGAATTGTTTCGGGGGCGCGCCTGGCGGGCTGGGATCGATCGCAAGCTGGCGATCCTTCGGGAGACCTACGCCATGCTGAACAGCGAGGCGCAAGCGCTTCGGAGCGAAACCTTGGAAATTGCCATCGTGGTGCTGATCGTCGGCGAGTTCGTCATGGCATTCCTGCGCGGCTGATGCATCACGAATAGGTTAGGGCGATGCAAAGTGGCTGTTTACCTGAAATGGAGTCATACGCCCGGCACGTGCTGGTGTGTACCGGCAACTCCTGCGGTGAGAATCGCGCTGGTCGCGCGATCTATGCACGGCTCGCATCGCTCCTGCAGCGCGAAGGACTGCTCTTCGGCGCCACGCGCGTAAAACGCAGTGAGGCCCCGTGCCTCGGTGTGTGTACCGGTGGCCCGATCGTCGTCGTGTACCCCGAGGGCGTGTGGTACGCCGGCGTCACCTTCGAGCTGCTTGAGCGCATTGTCCTCGAGCACTTGAAAGCAGGACGCGTAATCGAGGACGCGGTGTTCCATACGATGACAGCGAAGTAGGGAGTACGGAGTATGGGGTAGGGAGTCGCGTACTCCGTACCCCGGCTCCCTACTCCTTACCCCATACTTAGCTGTTTCAACGCGTCAATGCGCTCCTGTGTCGGCGGGTGCGTACTGAACAACTTGCTCGCGCCGCGCACGCTGAAGGCAGCCAACGGGTTCACGATCGCCAGCGGCGCCGCGCTCGGCGACACGTGCATCGGAATACGACGTGCCCCGTTCTCCAGCTTCACCAACGCGTTGGCCAGCGACAGCGGCCGGCCGCTGATCTCGGCGCCCACCGCATCGGCCTTGAACTCGCGCTGACGGCTGATCGCGAACTGAATCAGCATCGCCGCGACGGGGGCAACAATCAACATCGCGATACCGGCGATTGGATGGCTGTCCTCGTCATCGCTGCGCCCGCCGAAAAAGAAGGCAAACTGCGCCAGGTTACTGATCGCGCCCGCCATGGTGGCGGCGATCGTCTGCAGCAGCATGTCGCGGTTCTTGATATGCGCCAGCTCGTGCGCGATCACGCCTTCGAGTTCGTCCTTGGAGAGCGTGCGCATGATCCCCTGCGTGACGCACACGACAGCGTTCTCGGGATTGCGGCCGGTGGCGAAGGCGTTGGCCTGTTCCTGCGGCGCAATGGCGACGGTCGGCATCGGCAGCTCCGCCCGTTGACGAAGCCGGTCCACCATCTCGTACAACTCGGGCGCCTCAGCGGCCGTCACGACCTGGGCGCCATACGAGCGCAGGACCATCGTCGATGAGCCCCAGTACATGAACAGGTTCATCGCGGCGGACATGAGCAGGGCGATGCTCGCGCCGGCGCCGCCGCCGAGTGATTGCCCGATGGCGACCACGAGGGCGGTCAGCCCCGCCATCAGCACGAACACCTTGACGTTATTCATCGATCGATCTCTTGGGTCGGCATAGCCGTGTGGTACGAAGAACAACTGCACCCGACCGGGCTACTCCCCGTCGGTGCCCTGCGCTCCGCTCGGTCCTGCCGGCGGCGAAGGGTCCTGCTGCCGCAAGAGTGTCGCGATGGCCTCGGAGCCGCGCAGCCCCCGGATCCCCTCCACGAGCTCCGTTGAGGCAACCACCACGCCCCGGCGCGCGAGCTCCTCGGCCACCGCTTTCACATGTCTCGCATGGACATACCGCGCGAACTGAAAGAAGTTCCGCCGGGCCTCGGGATGCTCCGCGAGAAAGCGGGCAAGGGAGTGGCCGGCCTTGCGTGTGTTGCAGCCCCTACAAGCGGTCACTACGTTGCCCTGTGACCCGTCGCCACCGCGCATCCGCGGTTGGACGTGGTCCACGCTGAGAGCGTCCGGTTCCTGCACGATCCCGCAATACACACAGCGGTACTCGTCGCGCGCGAAGATCTCGAAGCGGTTCACCCGGTTCTGCCTGTCATCACTCCTCCTGTGAATCTCCCGGATCGCGGTCGTCGGATGATCTTTGATCAGCTGACCAGATTCCTCGACACCGAGGAAAGCACGGCGACACCCGATGACGTCCCGCCCCGCCTTACCCACAAAGCCCTCGAGGGCCTGCGTATGTCGCGTTCCCGTGAACGGATCCTGAATAATCTCGAAGAGATGTACCGCGAAGCGTTCGATCGCGCCAAGGAAACGGCCGATCCCGCCGCCATGGCATCGCTCGACTTCGCCTATCGTCGTAAACAGCTGTACTTCGAGATCCTGCTCGACGTGCGGGACGCGATCGAGAAGAAGTAGCGACCGCGCGTCAGCGACGGCGCGTCAGCGTTTCGGCGCGCGCGACCCGATATAGGCCGCCAGTGCGACCATGTCGCGCACCGTCAGCTTCTCCACGACGGGCGCCATCGTGGCGCTGGCCGAGTCATGTCGGGCTCCCGTGCGGAAGTTGATCAGCTGGCGCAGAATGTTCGACGGCGCCCGCCCGGCGATGGGCGGCACCGCGTCTTTCCCCAGAAGGTCCGCCCCGTGGCACGCCATGCATGATGTGGCCGGACCGGCGGGGCCGCGGGTGGCGAGGCGGCGTCCGCGGGCGATGCTGCCAACCGGGACGTACGTGATATACGGAACGCCCGGATCGCGCAGCTCATGGCGCGCGAACGTTTCGGGCACCTCGATCAGGCGGCCGTCAATCGGTTCGGTGCCCGCGTCGCCGTACGCATACAGCATGACCTCGATGCGGATCTTCGGTACCTGCGCCACTTCCACCACGCGATTGCGACGGGTGAGCGCGATCTTCTCGAAGTAGCGCGCCGCCGACACGACGTCGGAGTCGGCCACCCACTTCGCCAGCGTGTGCATGCTGTTCGTGCTCAACACCGGATTCGCCGATAATCGCGTGCCGTTTTTGAACGCCGCCACCTGCCGGATAGTGTACTCCGCCGGCAAGCCCGCCAGCGTGCCATTCTCGGGGCGCCCTTGTCCGTCGGGCAGATGGCAGTAGCCGCAGGCCCGGGCATTCGGGGCGACACCATACTGCACCGACGATGGCATCGGAGGATGCAATGCCGGAAACCAGTCAGGGATGTCGAACCCGTTCCCGACCTGCCGCATGGTGTAACTCCGCGCGGAGTTCGGCACGCGATGCAGCAATACACTGTCGGGCTTCGGCGCCGGGCTCGGCGCCGGGGCTGTGGGAAACGCCCACGCGGGGACCTCGAACGCCGCGCGCGCGGGTTGTGCGTCGAGGGACGCGCTGGCAAACAGCGTGAACACGCACGCGGCGATCGTCGCAGTACGCCTCATCGTACGACGATTCATCGTACGACGATTCATCGCGCGAGCAACCGGTCGGCGATGCGATCGGCCGCCGACTTCGCGTCGAAACGATCGTCATTCGTGAGAATGATGATCGTCGTTTTGCGCCCTGGAGCGCGCACCCACGCCGAGCGTCGTCCGTCGCTGCTGCCGTACACGACCTGCATGACGTCGCCGCGCGTGACATCGAGCCACACGCCCTTCGGCTCCGCATTTTGCGCGCTACGCGCCCGATCGAACCGATACAGATCGTCCACGTTGCCGGTCCACTGTTTCGTGGTGCTGTCGTAGGCCAGGCGCTGCGTGCCGCCTATCGCCGTGACGCGACGCACCGAGGCCGCAGTGAGGCGACCCGTGCTGTCGGGGGCGAGGGCAGCGTTCAACACGGCCGACAAGCCGGCGAGCGCAAAGTGTGGCGCACCGGTTTCCGGTGTAAAGCGGCCCTGTACGCCGATGCCGTACGCGCGGTTCACCAGCACCTTGCCATCCTGCGCCACCAGCACGGCGGCCCCGCCGCTGGCCGCGTCGCCGTATGAGGCGAACACGTTGTCCACGAACTGCTGCGTGAGTGGCGTGGCGTCGATCGCGCGCGACACCACGCGACGGGTGGCCAGATTGTAGCGGTCACCGGGACGCAGCGTGAGGAACGGCCGGCCCGCGTCGTTGGCGTCGCGCCCGTTGTACACGAACGCCTTGTTGCGCCCGATGATCTCGGCGCTGTCACCGCGCACCACCCACACCGTGCCTTCGTCTTCCGAAATGCCGAGCAGGTCGGGGCGACGGGACGTGAGGGAGTCGTGCAGGTCGGGCAGTCGGTCGCGGGCGACCACATGCTGGTCGATGGCGACGCCGCGCAGATATGAGAAGCCCTTCAGATACTGCGGATGATTGAACAGGCGATTGTCGTTCGACGGCGCACCGCGCACGAGATAATCGCCGAGGATTGATGCGCCGGCCGACGAGCCACCGACCACGCCGCCGCGATCGAGGACTGCCTGAAACGCGCGCTCCGACTTCGTGCCGGCATACGAATTGACCAGGCGGAATTGGCGACCGCCGTCGAACCACACGCCACGCGCATTCGCGATCTTTGCCACGAAACTGTCGGCGTCGGCCACGGTGCGACTCGTCGTGTGGTACACCACCACGTTGCGCGCACCGGCGCTCTTGAGTCCTCGTCCACTTTCGGAGGTGTTGATGGAATCGCCACCGGCCGTTGGCACATCAACGATCAGCGCATCGGGCCCGCCGGCGAGTTCGATGAACTTCGCGAACACCTCGGGCCCCATCTGACCGCCGCCCACCACCATCACCGAGCCGGTGCGGGGACCCACTGATGGGGTGCCGCGTGCACTCGCGGTTGCGGCGGACGTGCCCGCGCCGCTCGAGGCACCAGTCGTGCTGGTGCAGCCAACGGTAATCGAGGACAACAGCAGGATCGCCGCGACGGCACGGCAACGAACGCGGAACGAGGGGGCAGGCATAGGTGGCGTCCGGAGGAAGGCAAACGGGTAGGCACTCGAAGCACCATCAGCTTACGCTCCGGACGCCCACCTCGCTGGCTACATGTGTGCTACTGGTCGGGCCTATGGTCGGGCCTCTGGTCGGGCCTCTGGTCGGGCCTCGGCGTCGCGGATCGCGCGCTGGGTCATCCGAGCGAAGAGCAGGCCAAGCACCACCGTTGCCATGATGCCGAGAACCAGTACGGGCATCGGCAAGGCGCCCTTCCCGTTCGCCGCCCTGGCGCCGGCGGCGCCGAAGGCGGCGTACGACGCGATAATCGGCAGCATGCCCGGCATCGTCATTACGAAGTCGCGCGTGCGAACCCGGGTGACACCCAGCGCGTAGTTCGACAGGACGAACGGGATCGCCGGCGACAGGCGCAGCAGGAACATCAGACGGAGCCCGTCGTCGCCGATCACGCGATCGACCGCGGACAGCGTGGGGTGCGCCGCCACGCGCCGCGCCACGCTGGCGCGAAGCACGGTGCGTCCCAGCAGGAACGCCACCGTGCCGCCGATCGTCGCGCCGGTCAAGACCAGCAGGCTGCCGTTGACTACGCCAAAGACGGCGCCGGCGGCCATGTTGAGCAGGAAGGCCGGGAGCACCAAGACCACCACGCCGACATAGGCGGCCAGAAAGGCCAGCGGTGCCCACACGCCGAGTGTTTGCACCCAAGAGGAGAATCCCGGCAGATACGGCGTGGCCAACTGGCCGACCGTAATGCCGGCGATCAGCGGCACCGCGATCCCAGCGGCGCGCATGAGGCCGCTCGCAGCACGCTTCAGGTCGATGGACATCACGAAATATACTTCACAAAAACACAACGGCCCCTGCGCGAAACGCGCAGGGGCCGTTGTCAACCGCGGTGTGAACTACTGCAGCGGCTTGGTCGGGCGCTGGAATCCGCCGTCGAGCGCGTTCAGGAACAGCTTGTACGTGCCGTGCGGCTGCGTGCGGAACAGAATTTCCGGCCCGAACAGCCACATCGTGCCCTTGCCCATCTTGGCTTCGGCCATCGCGACGCCGCCCTTGAGCAGCTCCTGTCCCCACGCCCAGCCGCTGGTGAGCGGCTTGTCGGTATCGAACGTGGCGAGCACGCGCACGCCCTTGGCCGCGGCATCGGGGCCCAGCTTCATCACCGGGCTGTTGTCGAACATCACGCTCGGGCGCGGATTCATGCCCGTGGCGATCGTCGTCGACGTGTCGAGGGCGACTTCAAGCAACGAGCCGGGGATGTAGTACTTCTCGCCCGCGTACGGACGCCCATTCGCTTCCGTCAGGTAATTCTCGATCGGCAGCCCCATCGCCTTCCCAAGGCCGATGGACGATCCGATCGCGACGATGCGGCCACCCGCTTCCACGAAGGTCTTGAGCGCCGGCACCGACTGCTCGGGGCTGATGCGGCCGATCGTGCGGCGGAACTCCGCCGGAATCAGCGTGGTGTCGGGCGAGCCACCGAAGCCACGGCCAGCGCCCGCTTCGGAGAACATGCCGTCGGTTACCACGATCACATCGTACTTCGCCTTGAGATTGCCCGCGTCGACATCCTGCGGATAGATCGTCGTGAAGGCGAACTCGAACTTCTCCAGCAGCAAGCGCGTCCAACCAGTCGGCATGCTGCCGCCGTAACGATCGATGAGCGCGATGCGCAGCGGCTGTACCGGCTGGGCCGAGCCCGGCTTGCTGTTCGCGGCGGCGAAGTTCACGCCGAGATCCTTCGCGGCCTGCGTCACGACCTTGTCGGCGGCACCACCGGCCGGAACGAACCACGTGCCGGCGGGCCACGCGGTGCTACCGTCGGTGAACGCCGTGGGGATGCGCGAGGCCTTCACCTTCGCGGCGGCGAGACGATTGGCCACCGTGGCGGCGTCGTTTACTTCCGGCCGCACGAAGTAGCCGGCCTTGCCCTTCGCAATCGTGCCCATCGGCATCGTCGTGACGCCGTTCACCTTTTCGAACGGGCCTGTGATGCCGTCGAGCACGCGCTCGAACTGAATGCCCATCTGGAACGCGAGCGTCCAGCCGGCATTGTCGTACGGCGCAATCGGCGGACCGCCCGGATAGCGGAAGTCGTTCGGGTGATCCTGCGGCTCGAACATGTCGAGCACGTGCGAGCGGAACGCCTGGTTCGTCATCACGACCCATGAGCCGGCCGGGAACGCCTTGCCGTTGGCGCTGAACGAACCGGTGGCGCGATGCACCTGAATGCCCGAGTACTGCAGCGCCTTGATGAACTTGGTCGCCGTCGGGAAGTCGTTCTGTGCGCTGCTCAGCACATACGCGCGCGGGTCACGGTTTTCCGGCTTCTTGAGTTCGGCCATGTAGCGGTCGTTGGTGACCGCGCTGCCGACGTTCGGTGCCGCGCCGCCGCGCGCTCCACCAGCGCGATTCGCTTCGGGGGCCGCCGCGGCGCGGTCCTTCGTGATCTGCGCGATCATCGCATCGACGCGCTTGGGCGAAATCGTCCAGTTGTCCTTCGAGCCGTTCTTGATCTGGTCGTTACCCATCACCCAGCGATTGAACAGGAACGTCTCGCGATAGCGCGACGCGAGATCGAGGAACGCGTAGTTCGCCGACACCGAGTAATCGATGGACTGACGGAAATGCCACTCTTGCGGCGCGACCGGCAACGGCAGACCGGCCGAGCGCACCTGGCGGTCGGGCACGAGCGACACACGTATGGGCGTCGGATTGCCGATCGTCTCGGTGAGGATGCCAATCTGGTTGTGGAAGTAGCCCACGGTGCGCATGCCGCCGTTCCACCACGTGCTGTAATTCGAGCCGGCGCGGAACGTGAGGCCGGGCTTGTGCTCGAGCACGAACCGATGATTGAGCGCGGCGCCCACGAGATCGAGACCCGTGATCATGGCCGGGTGGAACCAGTAATTGGCGGGATCCCGATACGGCGGTGCCGCCATGACCGTGCCCGTCGGGCCGGTCTGGTGGTGGTTGTACATGATCTGCGGATTCCATTCCACGAACAGCTGCTGCGACATGTTGCGCGTCTCGGCCAGCGCATTCATGTACGCGTCGCGATTGTTGTCGTGACCGGCGTACTTCTCGTACAGGCGCGGGATGTTCGAATTGCGGCGCAGCTTGTCGGGTTCCTGCATGTACCAGTTGGCCACCAGCTCCATGCCGTCCGGATTCGCGTGCGTCATGAGAATGATGCAGTCGTTCAGGATCCGCATCGTCTCGTCGTCGGTGCGGCTGGTGAGCTGGTAGAACGATTCGATGAGCTGCTGGGCGCCGAGCACTTCGGTGGCGTGCAGGCCACCGTCGATCCAGAACACCACCTTGCCTTCCTTTGCCAGCTTGGCCGCTTCGGCGGAGTCGAGACCCTCGGCGTTTGCCAGCCGGTTCGAGATCTCCCGGTAGCGTGCCAGGTTCTTCAGGTTCGCCGGTGAGGAGACGATCGCCATGATCTGCGGGCGTCCCTCTTCGGTCATGCCGATCGTGTCGAGGATCACGCGGTCGCTCTGCTTCGCGATGGTCGCAAAGAAGGCGTGCAGTTTGGTGTAGTTGGGAAGCTCGTAGTCGGCGCCGATGTCATGCCCAAAGAATTCCTTGGGTGACGTGAGGCGCGGCTGAGCCGAGAGCGTGGTCGGCAGGGCCGCCGCGAGCAGGATCGCGGTGGAAAGCCGGGTGGCACGACGCAGGCTGATCATGCGAGGGACGGGTGGGGAGGAAACTGGGACAGCCGAACTCGGCTGCCGGATTTTCCCGCGAGGGGAGTCAACAGGCATACGATGGGGCATCGTGAGGCGTTGGGCAAATGATTGTCCCGAATGGCCCGTTTGACGACCTTTGCGGTATCAAGGGAATCCGATGTCCTATCGTCCTGCGTTTCGACCCTCATCCCGCCCCGACATGACCGTGTCACCGACTCGTTTGGCCGTGCTGCTCGCGACGAGCGCTGCCCTGATCGCTGCGCCGCTGTCTGCGCCGCTGTCCGCCCAGGAGAAGCCGCCCGTCAAGCCGCCCGTTGCCGAGATGGACCACTCCAAGATGGACCACAGCAAGATGGACCACGGCGCCGCCACGGCCGAAGGCTGGAAGGAGCTCGACGCCTACCACCTGCTCATGATGGCCACCTGGCACCCGGCGAAGGACAAGAACGATCTGGCGCCGATCCGCGCCAAGGCCACCGAGATGGTGGCGTCGGCCAAGCTGGTGGCGGCGTCGAAGTCGCCGATGGCGTGCCAGAAGCCGGAACTGCTGAAGGCGCAGGCCGGATTACCGGTCGAAACGGAGAAAGTGGCCGCCCTGGTTGCCGCGAAGGCCGCCGACGCCGACCTCAAGGCCGGCCTCAAGGGGCTGCATGACAGCTTCGACCTGCTTGAGGGATGCGCGGGCTCGGGTATGAAGCACTAGGCGGGTTGACTGAACAAACGGCCAACGGCCTAGGAAGCAGGAAGGAGGGTGTCAGGGAGGAGGAGGCAGGAACCACGCGCGGTTCACCTGCTTCCTCCCTCCAGACACCCTCCTTCCTGCTTCCTAGGCCGTTGGCTTTTGTGCGCTCAGTTTCGCGCGACCAACGCTAAATGATTTCGCACGCCCCACCAGCACACGCCACCGTGTCCCCCAGCGTCGTCATGTCGACGCCTTCCAGCAGCATGGTGTAGTCGACCTCGCGATAGGACAGCGCGTTCCAGCGGATCATATCGGACTCGGTGGTGACTTCTTCACGCGGTGCCTGCGCGTAGATCTTGTCGCCCGTTTCGCGCAGCAGCGAAATGCCGGCGAAGTATTCCTTGTTGTCCCAGATGAACTGCTGCACGGCTTCCCACTCTTCGTCCTTCACCGTGACGGTGTTGGACACGTTGTGGTGCAGCCCCGGGTTGTACTGCTCGTGACGACGACCGGCGCGTACCCAATGCTCCTGGACCAAGCGCACGTACTCGAGGAACTGCACGGCGCCAACATCTTCACGCAGGATGGCGTCGGGTTCGGCGCTCACCGGGAAGGTGATCACGTCGGTCGTCTCGGGATCCCACACTGACGTTTCGGTCATGTGCGGATTGTGCAGCTTGAACCACTGGTACAACGGCTCCGTGCGTGCGGCCTGCACGCGACGGAAGTAGTGACGTGCATGGTGCGGGTGAATGCCCGAGCCCGCGCCCAGCACGAGGCTGGCGGTGCCTTCCGGCTTCACGCACGTGATGCGCGCAGCTGGCTCGATACCGAGGTGTGCGGCGATCGCCGCGTTGGTGTCGAGGCATTCCTTGGCGCCACGTTCCAGCACCGACGGATTGAGCAGCAGCGACGGACGATCGAGAATACCGCAGATGGAGACACCCAGCAGCGACTCACGCTCGTTGATCACGCGCGTGGCGGCACCGAGGTACGGAATGTTGGTGTACGCCGCCTGCATCGTGCCCAGCAGCGAGGCCGCGCGGCAGCAGGCCAGGAAGGACTCTTCGCTATCGCAGGCGCCGGCGTTGATCGTGGTCAGGTTGCACATCTGCCAGCCCGACACCCGCGAGCCGATCGCGACATCGGGTCGGCCATACTTGGCGAGCTTCGCCTGCGCCGCTTCGTCCACGATCATGTACGGTGCGAGGCCGATTTCCACGCACGGGTTGGCGCCATACTCGGCGTCGTCCACGAAGTAGAAGCCGGGTTCACCGAACTCCTTCTGGAACTCGAACAGCTTCGAGAAGTCGGACGGCTGCACCGTTTCGCGCACGAGCACGGCGGAGTTGTTGGACTTGCCACGCTGTGGATTGGTCTCGAACCAGTTGCCCGTCTTGGCCGACGCCATTTCATCGTCGTCTGACGAGAATAGGCAGATGGTGGCCGAGCGTCGGATGCCGCCGGAGAGTACGGCCACCGCGACGTGCATCATGATGTCGTACACTTCGATCGGACGGAGGGCGCGGCCCGGCACCTGATCGAGCATCCGTTCGGCCGCCAACAGCGCCTTCTTGAGCGGCAAGTGACCCGGCGCGCGACCACCTGAGGTGCGCAACGGCTGGCCACGCGAGCGCACAGCACTGAAGTTGAACTCGACCTTGGTGCCGTTGACGTACGAGCGGATCAGGGCATCGAGGGCATCCGCCCATCCTTCGAGCGTGTCGGGCACCAGGTAGTGCACCACCGGCAGCTCGTTGTCCGCCGCCCGGAGCGGGAAGGTGGGGAGCTGCGCCACGTGCTGCTTCTGCACGCTGAAGCCGACGCCCGTGCCCGACATGAGCAGGAAGAAGGATTCCTTGAAGGCGTCGAGCCGGTCCATGTGCGTGAAGGCGCAGTTGAACATGCGCGCGTTGTTCGCTTCAATGGCCCGGCCGCCGAACTGCAGGGAGCGCATGGAGGGCAGGATCGCGCGACGCTTCAGCGCAGCCTCCGTGTCCGCCATGAGCGCGCGCATCGTCCGTCCACCGAAACCGGCCACCGGCAGGTCGACCCGGTCGGCGAAGTGGTCGCGGTGCATGTCCATCACGCGCGTGAACGCTTCCGACGGCGTTTCCCGACGACCCAGATCTTCCCGATAGCGCGAGTAGCGCGACAGGAAGATGTAGTCTTGCAAGCCGTTCTCAGCGTGCACGTTGATGCGCTGCTGGGCGCGGGCCGCGCGATACAACACGTAGCGCTTGGCAATGTCCCAATGACCGCGGGCGGCGATCATCATTTCGACGATGTCCTGGATCTCTTCGACCGTGGGGACATGGTCTTGGGCCCGACGCTCGACGGTGTTGACCACGAGCTGCGTGATCGCGCAGACATCCGCGAAGTCGCTGAAGCCGAGGCCGAAGCGGTGGGCCGCGTCATCATGCAGCGGATTGGGCGCATCATCGTGACGCGACGCGTAGAACGCGAGGGCGATGGCGCGGGTGATGCGCTCCGGATCCCAGGAGGATGACCGGCCGTCACGGTTGACGACCTCCGTGATTGCTTTCATCCCGGCGGTGTCATAGCTGGCTCGGATCTCGGTGCTGCGGGGGGCGACGGACGTAGCCAACTGTGCCTCCTACGGGTGAACCAGCGATTGAATGCACACCCCCGAGGACCTACGCTCCCCCCCCGGCGGACAGGCCAGGCGACGAAAAGGACTCCTTGCCATGCGCAGCAAGGAGTCCAGCGGAGCCGGCGCCCATCAAGTGAAGGGCACACAGCAATCCCCGGCGTGCCCTCCCTCGAGGGTGCGCGCGGACTCCGGTAGATGGTAGGTCTTCTGGCTCGGGATTCGTCCTCCGGAGCGGCCTTCCCGTGTACCCAGTACATGAGTACACAGTGGCGTGCAGCTCCTTCGTCCTCCCTTACAGCGGCGGGGCCGCCCCGGAATCGCACCGGGTTCCCTCTTAGCGCCGACCCCAGCATCAGGATCGGTGACCACATACCTATGTCTTGAAACGGTTGCCTGCTGTCACGAACAACAGAGGAAGGACCAATTTCCAGCCAGAGCGCGATTAAGTCAATACTTGTTTCCTTACACATACATCACAATGCGCCGAATTCCGCGCCCGGATGCCGGTCGTGACCGGCATCCGGGCGTCAGCACGTCGCTACATCGCGATCTTCTTCCCCTCGAGCTTCTTCTTCTGCTCGCGCAGATGCTCCTCGAGCTTCAAACGCGGTATGCCCTTGGCCAGCCACTCGGGCGCCTTCTCTCCCTTCAGGTAGCTGTCCCAGTACTCCATCAGTCGCAGGTCGTAGTCCTTGCGGTTCTTGAGCTGCGCCAAGCCGTGATTCTCGCCCACGTACTCCAGCAGGATCACGTCCTTGTCGAGCTGACGGAGCGTGTTGTAGAACGTGATGCCCTGATTGAAGTCGACCGCGCCGTCCTTGTCATCGTGCAAAATGATGAGCGGCGTCTTCACCTTGTCGGCGAAGCGGTTCGGTGAATTGCGCTCGTAGGCGTCCTTGTTCTCCAGGAAGTTGCCCTTGAAGCGACCCTGCGAGCTCTGGAAAATGCCCTGGTTCGTGCTGCCCGAGTTCCAGTACACCGAGCTGTACATGCTCACCATGTCGGTGAGGGGCGCGCCGGCCACAGCGCTCTTGAAGATGTTGGTCTGGC
>Ga0114970_10001789_pt1 | contig 16059 bp, 9 predicted proteins | sample M_140205_XF_Meta_FD_87030 | JGI IMG/M metagenome (GOLD analysis project Ga0114970, IMG submission 87030) | Freshwater microbial communities from Lake Montjoie, Canada to study carbon cycling - M_140205_XF_MetaG | ecosystem: Environmental > Aquatic > Freshwater > Lake | place: Lake Montjoie... | reverse complement strand
GTCTTCACCGTGGCCCACTCGGCCGTGAAGTGTTCGAAGGCCGCCTGTTTCAGCGTGCGCAGCGTGCCATCGTTGCGCATCACGGCACCGCCCGAACTCGACGCGCTTTCGAACAGCATGCCGACGGAGCCCGTGAGCATGGGCCACCCTTCGCCGTAGCCCGGATAGAACGAGTCGTAGCCTTCACGACGGAAGTACGACCAGCCGTGCACGTCGAACGCCGCACCGTGGGCGGCCGCGAAGATGTCGAACCACTTGGGCAGGTGCGCGGGATTGTTCTTGTTGTCCGGCTCGCGCGGCGGCGCAAAGTAAAACGAAGAACTGCTCCCCTGCTCGTGGAGGTCGACGGCCACATGCGGCCACCACTTCATGTACGTGCTCACGCGCCCCTTGGTCTCAGGGTGCGACTGCGCATACCAGTCGCGATTGAGATCGAAGTAGTAGTGCGACGTGCGCGGTCCCGGCCACGACCCGGCGTTGTTGAGTGCGCCCGGCTCGCTAGGCACGCTCTGCGAGCTCCCGTAGCGCTCGATGTCGTGGGTATGCCGCTCGCGTCCGTCAGGATTCTCGTTGGGGTCGATCAGCACCACCGTGCTATCCAGCGCCATCTTGGTGTCGGCATCGGTGCCGGCGGCCAGCTGATACAGCAGCGCCAGCCCGGCTTCGGCGCCCGACGCCTCACCACCATGCACGGAGTGCTCGAGCCACAGGATGCTCGGAATGCGCTTCACCGCCGCATCGATGTCAGCGGCACTCGCCCCGCGCGGATCGGCGATGCGCTTGGCATCCCGCTGAATTTCGGCCAAGCGCGCCATGTTGGCTTCGCTCGAGATGGTGATGATGAGCATTTCGCGCCCCTCGAACGTGCGGGCCACGGTGTCCACCTTTACCCGCTTCGAGGCAGCGGCAATGCGCTCGATGTAGCGCATCATGGCGCGCTGCGGGGTGAAGCGGGCGCCGATATCGTAGCCCAGGATCTGCGCGGGAGTGGGCACGCGCGGATCGAAGGTCGCGCCGGGGTCGGCGAAGGCATGCTGTGCCTGCGCCGGGCTGGCTGTGAGCCCGCCAGCGAGTGCCGCAGCGGCTAGCGCGGTGCGAAAGAATGATGAGGTCGACATGCCGACAACTTCGCGCCGTGCGGGCGATCTGTCACGGGGATTTCACCAAACAACAACGCCAACAGCCTCGCCTCCGTTCACCGCCGAGCGCGACCCTCTCGGGATGCGCTCGGTGGGGGAGGAAAAAACAGCTTTACCGCGGATTCTCACGAATGACCGCGGATGCGATCTGTGCGCGCCGGGAGGGTCTGCGCACGATGGCAGCTCGCTGTTTGTGGTTAAACATCAAAAAGCGTTCTACCGGGACCGCGCGGCCTCAGTCGCACTCACGGCATCAATCCGCGGATATTCGTGAAAATTCGCGGTAGAGTTGTTCGCTGTTACCGCCCCACCTTCACCTCAACCGGCTCCACCCCGGCGCCGGTTCGCGGAAACCACGAACCGAACTGCTTGACCGCGGATTCTCACGAATGACCGCGGATGCGATCTGTGCGCGCCGGGAGGGTCTGCGCACGATGGCAGCTTGCTTTTGTGGTTAAACATCAAAGAGCGTTCTGTCGGTTCAGCAAGGACTCCGTCGTCCTCGCCGCACCGATCCGCGGATATTCGTGAAAATTCGCGGTAGAGTTGTTTGCTGTTACCGCCCCACCTTCATCTCGACCGGCTCCACGCCGACACCGGTGTACATGGCGATGGTCAGCCGTCCGCTCTCGAACGCCACGCGATCGGCATAGGTGAGCGGGAACGATCCACTGCCCGCACTCTGACCCGGCCCCAGCAATCGCGCGCTCACGCGGCTGGCACCCGCCGGGATCGCAATGCTGGCGGTTGTGGTGCCGCCCACCACGGCGCCCGAGATCGGCCCCGAGATTCGGCCGGCATCGCCCGTACGACGCAGCACCAGCGCCGACAGCGGCGCACCACCACTGTTCTGCACCGTCGCCGACCAGCGCAGCACACTGTGCACGCGATCGAGCGTGATGCGTGTGGTGGCCACCAATCCACGAGCGCGCGTGGTCACCACGATCGGGGCCGACACCGGCGCCCTACCCGCCACCAGCGCCGGTGTGGTACTCGGCGCCACGCGGCGCGCCCCCGTCTGCTCGAAGGCGTACGCCATCGCCACCAGGCGCGTGTCGGTGAAGCCCTTGCCCAACAGTTCGATACCAATCGGCAGTCCATCCGCCGCGAATCCCGCCGGCACGCTGATACTCGGCAGCCCACTCTGCGCACCAAGATTGCAGGTGCCGCCGTTCTGCACTTCACCCACCAGTGTAGGTTTCTGCCGCACCGTGGGATACGCGATCGCATCGAGCTGCAGGCTGTCGAGGATACGCTCCATGCGCGCCCGCAGCGCCGCTTGCCGCCCCAGCGCCGTGCGATGCTGCTCGCTGTCGGCGTTGAGCACGGTGTCGATCACGCGGAAGCGCACTTCCAGCTGACGGTCGTACAGGCCGCGATCGAGAATGTCCCGCAGCGATTTCACCGGCGCGTTGGGGACGGTGCGCAGGTAGTCGATGAGATCGAACTTCGTTTCCAGGTTGATCACGCTGGTGTTCGCCATCAGCGTGTCGAATTCCGCCATCGGCACATCAATGACCGTGGCGCCCTGCGCCCGCATGGCCGCAATGGCCGAACGCACGGTATCGGCAATCTCGGCGTCGGTGTCGCGGAAGTACGGCAGGAACACGCCGATGCGCGCGCCACGCAGCGCGTTCTTGTCCAGCGACGACTGGAATTTCGGTACGGGTTTATCACGAAGGACCGACGTGACGGCGTCCTCGCTGTCGTAGCCCACACTCACATCGAGGGCGATGGCGAGATCGGTCACGGTGCGCGCCAACGGACCACCGATGTCCTGCGTGTGCGACAACGGCACGATGCCGCGACGGCTCATCATCCCCTGCGTGGGGCGCAATCCCACCAGCGCGTTGAAGGCACTGGGAATGCGAATGGAGCCGCAGGTATCCGAGCCCCAGCCCACCGTGGCGAAGCTGGCCGCGATCGCCGCACCCGTACCGCCGCTCGAGCCACCGGGGCAACGCGTGGGGTCGTACGGATTGCGTGTTTGTCCACCGAGTGAGCTGATGCTGGTGATGCCGGCGGCGAGTTCGTGCAGGTTGGACTTGCCCAGAATGATCGCGCCAGCGTCGCGCAGCTTCTTCACCACGAAGCCATCGCGCGCCGGCTGACTGGTGGCCATCGCCAGCGACCCCGCACTGGTCGGCATGTCGCCGGTGTCGTAGTTGTCCTTGATGATCACGGGGATCCCGTGCATCGGACCACGCACCCTGCCTGCCTTGCGTTCGGCGTCGAGTACCGCGGCTTCGGCGCTCGCCTTGGGATTGATGCGAATGAGCGAGTTGAGCTCGGGCCCGGCATGATCGTACGCCGCGATGCGGGCGAGATACTGCCGTACGAGTTGCACGCTGGATATCCGCCCCGCCGTGAGCGCCGCCTGTACGTCGGTGACCGAGGCCTCGGTGATCTCGAATGCGGCGCCACCCTTCGTCGGCTGCGCGTCAACCGTCGCCGTGGCGCCGAGCAAACCACCCACCACCATCATCGCACGAATCTTCACGGTCACACCCTCAAAAAAAGAATCGGTTCTCTGCGTGCTCTGCGCCGCTGCGTTCCCTGCGTCATCATTTCCACACGCTTAACCCGACGCCGCGAACCGATCACGCGGAGCACACAGAGGCGCAGAGCACCGCAGAGAACTGCCTAAACAGGAAAAAACAGCGACTCGTACTTCACGTTGGTGCGCGGCGAGGCCATCATGGGCTCCACCGTGTCGCGCCACCGCGCGTAATGCGCCGTGGCCTTGTGCTCGGCCGGGGCACTTTCGGTGAGGTAGGCTTCGATGAGCGTGAACCGCGTGGGGTCATCGGCTTGCTGCAGCACATCGAAGCGCGCGATCCCCGGTTCGAGCACGCTGTTGGTGGCGTTATCGAGCGTGGCGGCCTGGAACGCGGCAATGTGCTCGGGGAGGACATGCACAAACACCTGAACGACGAGCATGGCAGGGAGTCGGTATGGTGGAGAGCAGGAGAACGCGGTCGGATATAGTCTTCAGCAGCCCAGAACACTATATCGGACTCCCTGTCTCACTTGCCGATGCCCATGCCCGTTCGACCGATTGGCGTGCTGGCCGTGCTGGCCGCCCTCATACCGTCGCTGCCGGCCCAGCCTGCGGCCCAGCCCTCGGCCCCCATCGCCGACGCGATCTACACCAACGCCCGCATCTGGACCGGCGATGCCGCGCGCCCCTCGGCACAGGCGATCGCCATCCGCGACGGCAAGCTGATCGCGGTGGGGAGCGGCGCCGATGCGCTGAAACACCGCGGCCCCGCGACGCGGGTAGTGGATCTGCAGGGCCGCCGCGTGGTGCCCGGCTTCAGTGACTCCCACTGGCATCTCCCCACCACCGATCAGGCCGACCTCACCGACGCCAAGTCGCCCGCGGAGATTGTGCGCCGACTCAAAGCGTGGAGCGCCAAGCGACCCGCCGGCGTGTGGGTGGTGGGGCGCGGCTGGACCCCGTCCGACTTTCCGGGCAACATGCCGCATCGCCGGTTCCTCGACGTCGCCTTCCCCGGGCAGCCGGTGGTCCTCACCGACCGCGACGGCCACCAGTCGATTGCCAACGGTCGGGCGTTAGCGCTGGCCAAGGTGACCGCCGATACCCCCGACCCCGCGCGCGGCGTGATCGAGCGCGAAGCCCAGGGGGTGCCCACCGGCCTGCTGAAAGAGGCTGCCCGCCAGCTGGTGATGCGCCTCGTGCCGGAACCCACGGTGGCCGACCTCGCAAGGCGTATCGACGAAGAGACCCGCAAGGCGGCATCGTTCGGTATCGTACTGATCCAGGATGCCGGCGGTCGCGCCCCCGAGCACCCCGTGTTCACCATTCTGCGTGCCGCCGCCAAGGCCGACACCATGCGCGTGCGTTATCGCGCCGCCTTCCCGTTCACCCCCGACGCCTCGGCCGCCACGGTTCGTCGGTATACCATGCTGCGCGACAGCCTGACTGGTCCGTGGCTGCGCACGGGGATCGCCAAAGGCATGCTGGATGGCACGGTGGACGCCAAGACCGCCGCCATGCTCGAACCCTATGCCGGGTCGGACGATACGGGGCTCCCCTTCTGGCCCGCCGCCACCCTGAACAAGGGCGTGGCCCGCTACGATTCTGCCGGCCTCCAGGTGGAGCTCCACGCCATCGGCGACCGCGCCGTGCGCACCGCCCTCGACGCCTACGCCAACGCCGCCCGGGTGAACCGCACCAGTGGCCGCCGCCATAGAATCGAGCACATCGAAGTGCCGGCGCTGTCCGACTTGCCCCGTTTCAAGCAGCTGGGCGTCATCGCCAGCACCCAAGCCATCTTCGCCACCCCCGACCAGACTACCCTCCAGAACTACGCCCCGCTGTTGGGCCCCGAGCGTAGTTCGCGGGCGAACGCCTTCAAAAAATTCGACGACGCCGGCGCCATCCAGGCCTTCGGCAGCGACTACCCCGTATTCCCCATGGATGTGCTGCTGGGCATTTACACCGCCGTCACCCGCCAGACCCCCGAGGGCACCCCCAAAGGTGGCTGGTACCCCGAGAACCGCATCACCGTGGACGTCGCGCTGCGGCATTACACGAAAGACGCCGCGTATGCCGGGTTCATGGAACAGGAGACGGGAACACTCGAGGTCGGCAAATTCGCCGATTTCGTGGTCCTCTCGGCTGACATCCTGAGCATCCCACCGTCGGCTCTGCTGAAAACGAAGGTCCTGCTCACCATGGTTGGCGGCCGCGAAGCCTATCGTTCCACACCCTTTCCGTGAGTCTCGAGTCGCGAGTTCGAGTTCCGCGTTCTGAGTTTGTACCCACGGCCCAAGTCCCACGGCCCACGGCCGAGAGCCCATAGCCCAACAGCCTCAAGCCTCCGGGGCCAAGAGCCCGCCAGCGCTCCCCCGCCCCGCAACGTTTCTTTATCGAAGCTGTTCCAATCCCAACCCCCCAAGACCAATCGTGCCCCCCATTTCCCGTCTCCTCCTCGCCGTCGGCTGCCTCGCATCCGCCAGCGCCGTTTCCGCCCAGCGCGGCCCCGGCGGCCCTCCGCCAGCCCGCGGCGCCGACACCACCTTCGGTGTCTCCTGGCGCAACATCGGCCCCAACCAATCCGGCCGTATGGTCGCCGTGGCCGGCTCCACCCAACGCCCCGACGAGTACTACCTCGGCACCACCGGCGGCGGCGTCTGGAAGACCACCGACGGCGGCAAGACCGCGATGCCGGTGACCGACAAGTACTTCGGCGGCACCATCGGCTCGATTGCCGTGCAGACCACCAACCCCGACGTGGTGTGGGTGGGCGGCGGTGAAACGCCGATCCGCGGCAACGTGTCGCATGGCGAAGGCGTGTGGAAGAGTCTCGATGCCGGCAAGACGTGGACGTACATGGGGCTCAAGGAGACGCAGTACATCTCCCGCGTGCGCATCGATCCCACCAACCCCGACATCGTGTTCGTGGGCGCGCTGGGTCATGTGTTTGGTCCGAACAAGGAACGCGGCGTGTATCGCACGACCGACGGCGGGAAGACGTGGAAGAACATCCTGTTCCGCAACGACAGCACCGGTGTCGCGGACATGATCATGGATCCGTCGAACCCGAAGATCATGTACGTCACCTTCTGGCAGGCCGGGCGGAAGCCGTGGTTGCTGGTGAGCGGTGGCGCGGGCAGCGGCATCTTCAAGACCACCGACGGCGGTGATACGTGGACCGAGATCACGCGCGCGAAGGGCTTGCCGCAGACCGGCCTGCTGGGCGCGATCGGCATCACGGTGTCGCCGGCCAAGCCGAGTCGCTTGTGGGCGATTCTCGAGCATGAGGCGAACGGTGGCGTGTATCGCAGCGACGATGCCGGTGCGTCGTGGACCTTCATGAGCGGCGATCGCAATCTGCGTCAGCGCTCATGGTACTACTCCAAGTTGTACGCCGATCCGAAGGACACCAACGTCGTGTACGCGCCGCAGGTGAGTCCGATGGTGTCGAAGGATGGCGGCAAGACGTTCACGGCCGGCTTCGGTGGTGGCGACAATCACGACATCTACATCGATCCCACCGACCCCAAGCGGATCGCGGTGGCGCACGACAACGGCGTGATCATCACGAAAGACGGCGGCACCACGCGCACCGCCGTGGCCGCGCCCACGGGTCAGTACTATCACGTACACCTCACGAGCCACTATCCGTATCATGTGTGCGGCGCGAAGCAGGACGCCGGCTCGTCGTGCGGACCGGTGCGTGAAACGCCGGCGTTCGGTCGTGGTGGATTCGGTGGCCCCGGTGGACCTGGCGGCCCGGTTGCACCGCCGTCGCCGTTTTCTGCCTTCTATAGTGTGGCGGGTGGTGAGTCGGGCTACATCAGCAGCAACCCGATCGATCCCGACATCATGTTCGGCGCGAACTACGGTGGCAGCATGGACGTGCTGAACCGTCGCACCGGCAAGACACGCAGCATCGATCCGTGGCCGCTCGACCCCATGGGTCATGATGCCAAGGACTCGAAGTACCGCTTCCAGTGGACGTACCCGATCGTGCACTCGCCGCATGATCCGAACACGATCTATGTGGGGTCGAACGTCGTGTTCCGTTCCACCAACGGTGGCACCACGTGGACGCCGATCTCGCGCGACCTCACGCGCAACGATCCCGCCACGCTGGGCAGCTCGGGTGGCCCGATCACGAAGGACCAGACGAGCGTGGAGTACTACGGCACCGTGTTCACGATCGCCGAGTCGAAGCTCGTGAAGGGGTTGATCTGGACGGGCAGCGATGACGGACTGTTGTATGTCACGCGCGACAATGGTGTGACGTGGAAGAACGTGACGCCGAAGGGGCTGCCGGAGTGGATGCGTTGGAGCATCATCGAGGCGTCGCCGCACAACCCGGGCACGGCGTGGGTGGCGGGCAACCGCTATCAGATGGACGACTTCGCGCCGTATCTCTATCGCACCACCGATTACGGCGTCACGTGGACCAAGATTACGAACGGGATTGCGCCGGAGCATTTCACGCGGGCGATCCGTGAAGACCTGCATCGCCCGGGCATGGTGTACGCGGCCACCGAGCGTGGCGTGTACGTGTCGCACGATGCGGGCGCCAACTGGAAGAGCCTGCAGAAGAATCTGCCGCCGGTGCCGGTACACGACATGATGCTGCGCGACGACGATCTCGCGATCAGCACGCATGGCCGTGCGTTCTGGGTGATGGAGAACCTCACGCCGCTGCGGTGGGAGCCGGAAACCGAGAAGGCCGCGAACGCGCCGTATCTGTACAAGCCGGTGCCGGTGATTCGCCTGAACGGCCAGGCGGCGCCCACGTTCGTGTATCGCTTGCCGACCGATTCGATGCCGGTCACGTTCCAGTTCTACGACAAGGCTGGCAAACTGCTGGCCACGGTCGCGAGCACGGATACCAACCCCACGCCCGCTGCGGGCGGCCCTGGTGGCGGACGCGGCTTCGGTGCTGCGGCGCCGGCCAAGCCGAGTAACCGGAAGGGGGTGAACCGCTACACGTGGACCATGCGTCACGCCGATGCCACCACGTTCCGTGGCATGATCTTGTGGGGCGGCCGTGGTACCGGCCCGTCGATGGCGCCGGGCACGTACAGTGTGAAGATGACCGCCGGCAGCGCGGCGCCGGTGCAGTACACGTTCGAAGTGCAGCCCGATCCGCGCGCGGAGGCCACGGTGGCCGATCTCGTGGAGCAGACGCGGATGGCGCTGCAGGTGCGCGACCGCATGAGCGACGCGAACAAGGGCGTGATCGAGATTCGCAATCTCAAGAGCGACGTGACCGATCGCACCGCGAAGATGACCGCCAACGCCGCCTTCGCGCCGTTGGCGAAGAAGTTCGCGGATTCGTTGAGTGCCGTGGAAGACTCGGTGTATCAGACGAAGAATCAGTCGGGACAGGACCCGCTGAACTTCCCGATCCGCTTGAACAACCAGTTCTCGAGCTTGTTGAGCTTTGTGTCGAGCGGCGAGCGCCGTCCGCCCAAGCAGGCGTACGATGTGCTGGCCGTGTTGAACCCGAAGCTCGACCTGCAGATGACGCGGATGGAGCGTATCATTGCCGCGGACTTGCCGAAGATCAACGCGATGTTGAAAGCGGCGGGACTGCCGGAGATCACGCGGAGCAACGTGGAGAAGGGCGGACCTGGTGCGGCACAGCCGGTGTTTGTGCCGGATGCGGAGTTTGATCGGTAGGGATTGAGTACATGGAAATGACAACGCCCGGTCGACGTGGACAGTCGACCGGGCGTTGTTGTGTGCGGGTGGGGAACGGCGTGTGAGATCTGCTGTCCGGCGCGCCGAGTTGTGTTAGATCACTTGCGTGTCAGGCGTCTCGGTAACACATAACCAATACCAACGGATGTGCTGAAACCCTTCGAGGTGATCTTCTGATCGGATACGAAGATCAAGCCGTCCCTCGTGATACCGCTCGTCGTGTAATTCTTTGGTGGATAGTGGTACTAGTTTGCCTCACTAAAGAAAAACACACCGCCTGATACAATTTGTTTGTACCCAGCGCCGAGCACTACGCCTTCCGCGATATGATCAGGAGTTTCGTCTGCATCGAAATCAACTTTCTCGGTGCTGTTTGTATAGCCGATTTTTCCAAATACCAGCTTGTCCTTGCTCAGTGCATACGCGGGCGAAAGGAAGACGTTGAAGTGGGACGTTTGAGCGTATGTCGAATACGTCACGCTTCCAGTCGAACTGACCGTTTTCACCTTATGGATACCCGAAGCGATCGGCTCATGTTCAAGCCCGATCCCCAGTAGAAACTTATCTGTGATGGCGGACAGAGAGCCTACAGCCCATGTGCCCGATACGTCGATCGTACGTGGATAGGTGGTGGTGCGCGCATATTTTCCTGCATACGGGCCGTTCTTCACTGTTAACGTGACGTTGTCAGCTGCCGGCATAAAGATTTCCATGACAACATCAGCAGAAGCGTAGAACCCATTGAAAGCCGATTGCGCAGATGCACTCGCGCTGGCCCATGAAAGAAGTGGAATGAGGAGGAAAAGTTTTGACATGTCCGAAAATGCCGTGTGTGTGGAGAGAAAAAACTGCCGATCGTTCGATCGAGCGTTGCACGTCTTCGCTGAAAAGACCGTACTGTCAATGTTATCGATGATTTGGTCATCCCCCCTGAAAAGAGGGGTCGTCAACAGTGCAATGTTCTCGTACCGTCACGACGCAAATTGCACCACCTGAGGGTCAGGTGTCCGCACCCGGAGTTATCTTGACCATGATGCCTGCGAGCGCCCCGCCATCCGGACCTACGTTTCTTCGCCGACCGGAAGTCCGCGGCGCACTGCTGGTGGGTGCGCTGGCGTTGCTGCTGGCGTTGCTGCGGGCACATCGTGCCACGTGGCCCACCGACCTCGATCAGTGGTACTTCGCGGGCCGAGCGATGCTGCAGGGCCGGAGCCCGTATGACGCGGTGGGACCGGCCCGAGAGTTTCAGTGGAACTGGCGGCTCAACTATCCGCTGTCCACCGTGATCTTCACCCTGCCGCTGACGCTGCTGTCCGTCCCGGTGGCGCGAATCGCGTTCAGCGTGCTCGGCGGCGGACTGCTCGGCTACGCCTTGGGGAAAGACGCATTCCGGCGTGTCGGCGCCGTGCTTAGCGCGGCGTTCCTGATCGCCGTCTTTCGCAACCAGTGGTCGCCCTTCTACACCGCCGCCTGGTTCGTGCCCCTCGCCGCGCTGTTGCTCGCCGCGAAGCCCAACATGGCCGTGGCATTCGTCGCCGGCGTACGCAGTTGGCGGCAGTTTCGCTGGATCGTAGGCATCGGGCTGGCGATTGGTGTCGCGAGCCTGATCGCCCGGCCCGCCTGGCCGCTCGAATGGCTCATGTCGCTACGCGAGATGCCGCGCGTGGTGTCCCCGATCATGCGGCCGTTCGGATTCCTGTACGCGCTCGCGCTGCTCAAGTGGCGCCGCCCGGAGGCGCGTCTGTTTCTTGCGCTCGTTTGCGTACCACAGACACCGAGCCTGTACGATCTGCTGCCGCTGTTCATCGTGACTCGCAGCACGCGCGAGGTACTGGTGCTGTCGCTGCTCACCCATGTGCTCTTCTTTACGATTGCCGCGCTTGGACCGTTCGTAGACTTCAACGCCTATGCCCATCGACTTGGCGAGCTGTCGATCGTGGTCTACTTGCCGGTGCTGTACATGCTGCTCAGACGCCCGAACGCATTGGAGGATGAGGCGGTCGCGGTCACAGCCAGCACTCCGACAGGCTTCCCAGCAGGCCTCCGGGCGCGCATTGAAGCCGCAGCGCGGTTGGACGTGCTGCTCTTGCTGGCGAACGCGGTGGCGGCGATCCTCTTCGTTTGGTTCACCACCACGACGAACGGGGGCTGACGAACGCCTACGGGTCCGCTTCTCGGGTGGTTGCCGCCGGCGCTGCGTCGTGTCCCTCGCTGTGCTGCATGTCGGCATCTTCTTCCCTGGGCGGCAGCATGAGCAGGATCACCAGCGCCGGCAGGTAGATGGTGAAGAGGACCCATGGCACAGCGATCTCGTTTTGTTTCGGCGACACGCTGTGCGGGAACCACGCGAGGTACCCCACCCAGCTGCAGGCGGTGAGGGCGAGCGAGCGCCAGCCGGTGCTTGGTACGAGCCAGAGCAGGAGTTGCTCGTAGAAGACCGGCAACTGCGGTACGAGCGCCAGCGCCATGAAGAGTCTTCCCTCTCTCCGCCGCCAACGCAGGAGCGCCAGGAACAGGAAGGAGCCCATGATCGTGAGCGCCGGTCCGCGATAGCGCTGCGTACTGGGCATGGCGGCGCGCCAATCCGACAGCCAGGATGGCTGGACGACGAACGCGAGCGCGACGACGACGGCGCCGCCGATGACGCCACGCCACGTCGGACGGTAGAGCCACGCCGCAAGGCCGGTCGTCGGCTTTCCCGCCAAGATGAACTGCAGCGCCGGCGTCAGCGCACTCGCGGTAATGATCGGCGACCACTGACCGAGGATGGCGGCGTGCACGAACGGCGCACTGGCGAAGAGCCACAAGCGATGCGGCGCGCTGCCCAGTATGCCCCACGCGAGCAGCGCCGACGATAGACCGATGAACAGCCCACCGGCGACTTCGGGGCGCAGCGGCGCGAAGGGGAGGGCGAGGATCGCCGCCGGCAGCGGATAGAAGAGCCCCGCGTTGAACGGGTACGCGCCCACCGCCTGGATCACCTGATACGGGTCGTGCCCGTCCAGCAGCGCGCGCGCGGCTCGCCACGGATACGAGAAGTCCTTGGCCAGCTGCGCGGGATGGAACTTCATCGCGAAGTACGCGAGACTGCCGCCCCAGCCGCCGAAGACGAGCGAGATGATCACGCGTGCGGCCGGGGTCACCGGCGCGTCAGCGAGGGAAGCCAGCCCATCAGGCCTCTTCCACCCCCCGCAGGGATGTGAGTACGGCGTCGATCGTGCATATCGGAGGATGCACGAGATCGGACGATGGCGTCAACGGCTGGAGCTCGCGTCGTCAGGTTGGCCTCCCGGTGGTGCGCTCCGCCGCTTCATATTCAACGAACCCGACTGTCGACCAGCGGCGAGCAGCGATCCTCAGTGCTCACCTGATTCGCGACCAGACTCGGGACACTTCCCATGGAAGGGGCAATGGGCACAAAGCACGACGTGCTGACCGAAGCGGAACTCGCGAGCTATAGCCTGAACCCGGTCGTGGCCGATACGATCGCCACGTTTCGTGAGACGTCGGGCCTTGAGCCGTCGCAGATTCGGATCCTTGATTGGGGATGCGGTCGCGGCCGGTCAGTCGCGGTGCTTCGCGATCAGGGATATGACGCCTATGGCGTTGAGATCGATGAAGCGACCATGCGAAATGGCTTTGCAGCGTTCGAGAATCGGGGCTGGCAACCATCTCGTCTGCTCATGCTGCTGTCGGACCTGGAGCGAGTGCCGAACGGCTCGTTTCATCTCATTTTCTCGGAGCAGGTTTTCGAGCACGTGTTCGACCTTGCGCACGCGGCCCGAGAACAGGCGCGTCTGACGAGGCCGGGCGGACTCGGTATACACTGTTTTCCCGGTGCGCTCGGCATTACGGAAGATCACCTGTTCATGCCCTGTGTTCATTGGCTACCCAAACGCACAATCCGACGTACCGTCATCCAGGCGATGCTGGCACTCGGGAAAGGACCGGAGGGCGGCTGGATCGAGACACGCGGCAAGCCGCGGCGAGAGCAGGCGCAGGTCTACTATGAATATTTGCATGATTGTACGTACTACCGGGATACTGCCACAATCTGCCGCCTGTTTCAGGCTCACGGGTTTACGGCTCGGTCCGAGGTTGCAGGGATGTCGACCCGAGCGCGGCGACTGCTCCCGTCCTACCTGCGCCGCAACGGTTTTCCGAACAATGCGGTACGGTTGCATCTGATAAAACGCGAGTTGTGATCTGTTGCGGGCGCCGTTCGGCAGGCACGGCGTCGTGTCGGCGAGCGCCGAACAGCAGCGATCGCGTTGAATCGGTCCCCGCTGGTCGCGATCCGGCGATCGGTGCGCATGCCGTGGTCGGCTTTGACGGACCGCTGGCACTCGCGCTTGTGCAGGACCAGTCCTATGATCTCGATGGCGGCTGGCCTCGCGGTCGAACGCCCCGTCGCTTCATCTCAACGATCCTGACCAACCAACCGAGTGCCAAGCCGAAATGCAGCAGGTATTGTCGTGAATTGGCGCGCGATGCTGCCCCCCCCCGACGGCATCTTTTCCGGCCGAGCACTCTCGCGGGCGGAACGAGTGCAGATCGCCGTCCTGATCGGGGTTGCCGCGGCCGCCGTGACGTGGATCGCGTATCACCTGGTCCCCGATATGCTCGCGCGCGACTTCACCTATCCGTGGCGCGGTGCCCGTGCGCTGCTGGAGGGGCTCGACCCGTATCGCGAGATTCATCCGGCGGGACCGCCCCCCAACGACATGTATTTCATGTATCCGCTCACCGCGGCCATTGCCGCGGTGCCATTCGCGTGGCCGTCGGCACAGGCGGGGGGAGCGATCTTCGCAGGGATTGGCGCAGGAGCGCTGGCATATGCACTGAGCGCCACGGCCGGCCTGCGTCACTTCTGGCTCTTCATGAGTCCCCCATTCGGACTGGCCGTCGTGCTGGGCCAGTGGTCACCGATTCTCACCGCGGCGGCACTGGCCTGGCCCCTCAGTTGGCTCTTGACGGCAAAGCCAACGATCGGCCTCCCGCTGTTTCTGTACCGGCCCACCAAACAGTCGGTCGCGCTTTGCACGCTGTTCGTCGCGATCAGTCTCGCGTGGCAGCCCATGTGGCCGATCGAGTGGTGGGAGGCGACGCGTACCGTGCAAGAGCACTACGCCCCAGCGCTCCGACCGTACGGGTTCGTGGCGCTCCTCGCGCTTGTCAAATGGCGTCGACCAGAGGCCCGACTGGTCGCCGGCATGGCGCTGGTCCCGCAAAACCTATATTTCTACGATCAGCTCCCATTGTTTCTCACCGCCACGTCGGGGCGGCGTACGCTGTTGCTGACGGTGTTGAGTTGGGTGGCGTGGATTGGTGCGCATGTCGGTTGCGCGACGCCTGTGTATTGCGGTCGTGAGGGAGAGACTTGGGTGATCCTGCTACTGTACGGTCCGGCAGCAGCGATGTCGGTGCTGGATATCGAGACCATGAATCGATGGCGGGAGCGATGGGGGGCGTACCGTTCGCACCGCTGACCTAGGCAGAGGCGGACGCAGAGGCTGAGGCTCGAGGCGCATGCGCCGGCGCTGGTCGATTCTCGACGACGCTTTATGCATACTTCTACCTGATGCACGGGCACGCCGATCGCTGTGTTTGCTTCTCAGGACGACTGCGTGCGCGGCAAGCAGGCACGCTTGACCTCGTCGCACCAATCATTACCCTAATTTCGAGCCGTTCATGAACGCCAGACGTACTCCCGGCGCATCAGCCGCGACGCTTGTGAACAACGACAGCTTGGCGCTTCGCGTCATGCTCGTGCTTGCCGTCGTGCAAGGGGTATTTTTCTTGCTGCCGGTCGCTCCGGCGGACACGCGATTGGTGAGTATCGGGCTGGCGATTGCCGTGTTGCTCGTCTCGCGGCCACGGAAGGACAGGGCACTGCCTCGGCAGATGGCTTGCATGGTCCTCTCGGTGGCGATTGTCGCGAATCTCGTGGTCAACCTCTTCGTTGCCGCGCCCAACGTCCCGTTCCGCATCTTACAGCTCTCGATCGTGCTGTCATATGGCGCGCTGCTGCTGGCGGGACTGACCACCGCGATTGCCGGACTTCGGTTTCGGCACGCCTTCACCGCCTGGGGCGTTCTGGCCTTGGTTGTCGTCGCCATGGAACGCATCGCGAGTGCTTCCGACGATGATTCTACGGTAACCGGTGGTGTCAAGTGGATCGGTCCGGTGGTCAACGATTCGGTTTTTGGCACCCGTTTCGCACCCGGGGCTACCGTCCGGACGCTGTACCCCGACAATCCACGTGGGTACTTCGACGAGCCGGATGTCATGCAGCGTCGCTGGTCATTGTTCAAGTTTGAGGGCAGCGACGCGAAGGTCGAGTTCCCTGCGGAGAAGCCCGGAGTACTGCGCGTCAATATTGCAGAGGTTCCGGGTCGGGTGAATTGGCACATCTGGTTAGGTCAGTCGCCGCTCCGAATCAAACTCAACGAGCGATATGAGGTGCACTTTCGTGCCCGAGCCGATTCCGCTCGGATCCTGGTCGCGGGGGTCGGCCAGGCACATGATCGCTATCTCACACTCGGGTTGTACCAAGCGGTGCGTCTCGATACGGCATGGCAGTCGTTCCGGTTAACGTTTCAAGCAACCGATAGCGATCGCAACGCGAGGCTCTTTTTTGATATGGGCATGCACGCGCCCTCCGTAGAGCTTTCGGAGATCTCCCTAAGCGAGTTGTCCTCGGGTGAACTCCTCGAGACCCGGGCG
>Ga0114970_10001787_pt1 | contig 16068 bp, 13 predicted proteins | sample M_140205_XF_Meta_FD_87030 | JGI IMG/M metagenome (GOLD analysis project Ga0114970, IMG submission 87030) | Freshwater microbial communities from Lake Montjoie, Canada to study carbon cycling - M_140205_XF_MetaG | ecosystem: Environmental > Aquatic > Freshwater > Lake | place: Lake Montjoie... | reverse complement strand
CGCTCGATCGCGAGCAGCCGGTCCTGCCCATGGCGCCGGGCGTGCCCGAACGGCGCACCCACACCTATATCCGCAACGGCACGACCTCGTTGTTCGCCGCGCTCGACATCGCCACCGGCGCGGTCATCGGTAAATGCTACCGGCGGCATCGCGCCACCGAGTTCCTCGACTTTCTCAAGCAGATCCATGCGGCCGTGCCCGAAGGACCCGAGGTCCACCTCGTGATGGACAATTATGCCACCCACAAGACGCCCCGGATCAAGGCCTGGCTCGCCCGTCGTCCGCATTGGCATGTGCACTTCACGCCGACGTCGACATTGTGGATCAATCAGGTCGAGTGCTGGTTCGCCGAGTTGACCCGCAAGCAACTGCAGCGCGGCGTCCATCGATCAACCGCGGAACTCGAAGCCGATATCGCCGCCTTCATCGCCGCCCACAACGAGAAACCCAAGCCCTACAAATGGGTCAAATCCGCCGACGACATCCTCGCCTCGGTCAGACGCTTCTGCCAGAAAACAATGAGCCGAACTTTGGATTCAGGTGACTAGGTATGCGTTGTTTGTAGATAAAACTATGTCCGATAACAATGATTCCCGGACGCAGCGCTAGCTCGTCCGGATTGATCCTGTCATAACTGGATTATGACGCGCCAACGGCTCATTTCCGATGCGATCGTCCCGGACGTCGGTGACGACCGGCAAGCGCTCGCAATGCCGATCCCTTTCCAGCCGGCGTTGCCGGCGATCCTCGATGCCAAGATTGAGCGGGCAGCGGCTTATGCCAAGGCGGCTCGATCGACCGCGACGCGGCGAGCGTATGAGTCGGATTGGGTGATCTTCACAGCTTGGTGCGATGCGCATGGCCTGGCGCCCTTGCCGGCATCGCCTGATGTCGTGGCGGTATTCGCGAGCGATCAGGCGACCGCTGGGCTCAATCCCTCGACGATCAATCGGCGCGTCGCAGCGATTGGCCATCATCATCGTGCCGCTGGCTATCCCGCCCCGACCGCCTTGCCGACCGCAGGACGGCTTGCCGAGGTGCTGGCCGGGATCCGCGCCGAGCATGGCAGGGCGAAGCGCCGCAAGGCGCCGGCGGATGCCGCGGCGTTGCGCAACATGCTCGCTGCGATCGAGGGCGATGGGCTGCGGGCGGTGCGGGATCGGGCGATCCTAGCGATCGGGATGGCGGCGGCACTGCGACGGTCGGAGATCGTAGCGCTTGAGGTGGGGCATGTCGGCCTTGTCCCCGAGGGCCTCAGGCTGACGATTGGGCGGTCAAAGACTGATCGGGCCGGCGAGGGCGCGGTGATCGCGATCCCCGAAGGTACGCGGATACGACCCAAGGCGTTGCTGCTCGCCTGGATGGCGGCGGCCGGGCATGGCGAGGGGGCGTTGTTCCGACGGCTGACGCGCAAGGATGTGCTGACCGACACGGCCATGTCCGACCGGGCGATCGCGCGACTGGTGCAGACGCATGCAGCCGCGGCGGGATATGATCCGACGCAATTCGGCGGGCATTCGCTCCGGGCTGGGTTCATCACCGAAGGCGCGGCGCAGGGCGCGACGATCTTCAAGCTGCAGGAGGTCAGCCGGCACAAATCGGTGCAGGTCCTGTCCGACTATGTGCGCAACGCTGAGCTGTTCAAGGATCATGCCGGACAGAGGTTTCTCTGATCCTTGCGTGTCTATATGTCTACAGTCAGACATGGCGACGTAGCGATCGGTGATGTGGACACCAGGCGGGCGGCCTCAGTACGTCACCATCGGCGTGACCGGCAGCGAGCGATCGGCGTCGGGATGTTCGAGCAGCCGGAGCAGGATTTGCGAGACGAGAGGAGGCGGCACGCCTTCGGCCAGCATCATGGCGAAAAACGCATCGTCGTTGGGCGTCGGGATCATGCCCTCGATCATGAGGTTGGCGCGGGAGTCCGCCATGTCTTCCTGCCATAGGGCGATCTGCGCCGGCGTGCCGCGGACGAATTTCATTGCGCGCACCTCGGCGCGGATCGCCTCGATATCGAAATCGCTCATAGCGTCCCTCCTTTGGGTCAGAGCAAGGCTTGCGGATCGCTCATGGCTTGCCCGGATGCCGTCCAGGGCGCTGGGGGAGGACAAGGATGAGCAACGCAATCCCAACGGTGAGCACGGTGTTGGCGACGGGGCGGCTGAACTCGAGCCCGCCTTTGGCGACCGGCTTGTCGAGAAAATCGCCGACTGTCGCACCTAGGGGCCGCGTCAGGATGAAAGCCGCCCAGAACAGGATCACGCGGGAAATCTGGCTGCGCAGATATAGCGCGGCGATTACAATCAGCGATCCACCGAACACGATCGCAGCTCCGGAATAGCGGAGGCTGCCGTCAGCGACCCAATCGCCGAGCGCTGTGCCGAGGGTCTGCGACAGGGTGATGGTGATCCAGTAGAAGATTTCCGCGCGCGGTCCGACGACGGTATCGACCGCGACGCTGCCCAGCGTCCGGTACCAGACAATGAGCGAGGCAAGCACGCAGCCCAGCAGCAGGAGCGAGCCGCCCGGATAGCCGATGCCGAGCGACCGTGTGGCGAAGTCGGCGAGCGTGGTGCCGGCTGTCGTTGAGGCGATGATCGTGGCCCAATAAAGCCAGGAGTTGAACCGTCGCGCCCTGATCTGCAGCCAGACCAACCCGACGAGCAACAGCCCGAAGATCGCCGTGCCGATAAGATAACCGTTGAGCCCTGATTGACCGGCATCCGGCGTCGTCTCGCCGAGCCAGCTCATCGACACGGTATCGCCGCCCGTTTCGCCGAGGGTCGTGGCCAGGATCTTGATGACCCAGAAGGCGAGCGTCACCGCCGGAACCTTGGTCGCCGCGTCCGTCAGATGGTCACGCGTCATAGGGGCTCATTCCCGGGCATATCGTCCGCATCCTGTTCGGCATCGAACGCCCGTTTCCCACGCCGCTTCCACAGTGCCCGAACGGAGCTGGCATCATCGCCCTGACCCCGCGCCGCAACCTCAAGTAGCGCGCCATAGATCGTCGCGCGATCATCATCGGTGAGATCGACCAGTCCGGCCTTTTGGACGAGGCCGCCCAGTTCGATCAGGTGACGAGTGCGCTCGCGGCGAGCCAAAACCCAGTCCCTGCTATCCATTCTCCGGTGTGCTGCTTCCGTCCGCAGCGTCGCCGCGCGGTTCAGCCGCAGCACCCGATCCGTCGCCTGCAGCAGTGCCGCCGCCCTTGCGCCGACGCCGTTGAAAGAACGCCGCGCCCTTCGCGCGCCATGCCTCCTTTGCGCCAGCATCCTTCGATTCGATCGCGTCGAGCAGCACGCCCGCGAGGGTTTCGGCATCGAGGGCATCCGCGCCGGTCGCGGCCACAAGCTGGCCGAGCTGTTCGACCCGCTTCGCCTTCAGCGCACGAGCCTTATCGCCTAATGCCTTCAGTTCGGCATTATAGTCGCGAACCTTCCGCATCGACTTCACCCTTCCGCATTTCGGTCTGCAATATCCTACCATCCTAGGCATGAGGGTAAAGCCGGAACCATCAAAAGAGCTAGCGAGTCAATCAGGAGATGCGAAGCAGATCGTGAGGGCGCGCTTATACGTCGTTGTCGACGTGCGCTAAGCAGTGCATTATGGCAGCCGCGATGGCGATCTACCATTTCAGCGCCAAGGTCATCAGCCGCGCTAACGGCTCCAGCGCGGTTGCGTCTGCCGCCTATCGCTCCGCATCTGAGCTGCCCGATCAGCGGTTAGGACGATCGCACGATTTCTCGAATAAGACCGGCGTCATCCACTCCGAAGTGCTGTTGCCGGAGGGCGCACCGGCGCGGCTGACGGACCGCACGACCCTCTGGAACGAGGTGGAGGCAGGGGAGAAGCGCAAGGACGCGCAGCTTGCCCGTGAGGTCGAGTTTTCGATCCCGCGCGAGATGAACGAGAAACAGGGCGTGGCGCTCGCCCGCGACTTCGTGAAAGAGCAGTTCGTCAGCCAAGGAATGGTAGCGGACCTCAACGTGCATTGGGACAAGGCGAAGGACGGCAGCCCGAAACCGCACGCGCATGTCATGCTGTCGATGCGCGACGTTGGGCCAAACGGATTCGGGCAAAAGAACCGCGACTGGAACGGCACCGAGCTGCTGAAGGCGTGGCGCGAGGCGTGGAGCGCGCATGTCAACGAGCGCATGGTCGAGCTGGGGCTGGAGGGCCGGATCGATCATCGCAGCTACGAGGCGCAAGGCATTGCGCTGGAGCCGCAGCACAAGATCGGGCCCGCAGGAATGCGCCGGCTGACACGCGGTGAGGAGGCCGAGCGTGCCGAGGATCACCGGCGCATCGCGCGTGAGAATGGTGATAAGATCATCGCCGATCCACGGCATGCGCTGGACGGTATCACGCGGCAGCAGTCGACCTTTACCAACCGCGACCTCGCCACATTCGTGTTCCGGCATTCGGACGGCAAGGAACAGTTCGACCAGGTGATGGCAGCGGTGCGCGCGAGCCCTGAGCTGGTGGCGCTCGGCAAGGACGGGCGTGACCAGGAGCGGTTCACCAGTCGCGACATGATCGCGACCGAGGCGCGGCTGGAAAAGGCCGGTGACGACTTGGTGCGGCGCGGCGAGCATGGCGTATACGACCGGCAGCGGGCCAGCGCGTTGGCGGCGGCCGAGCGGCGGGGGCTCACGCTGTCCGGCGAGCAGCGCGACGCCTTTGATCATATCACCGGCCGGGACGGTCTGGTGTCGGTCATCGGCTATGCGGGCACCGGCAAGTCGGCGATGCTGGGCGTTGCGCGCGAGGCATGGGAGCGCGAGGGCTATCAGGTGCGCGGCGCAGCGCTATCCGGGATCGCGGCCGAAAATCTGGAAAGCGGATCGGGGATTGCGTCGCGCACCATCGCCAGCCTCGAGCACGGCTGGGCGCAGGGTCGCGACCAGCTTGGACCGCGTGACGTGCTGGTGGTGGACGAGGCGGGCATGATCGGCACCCGTCAGATGGAGCGGGTGCTGTCCCACGCACGCGACGCCGGGGCCAAGGTGGTGCTGGTAGGCGACCCCGAGCAGTTGCAAGCGATCGAGGCAGGGGCGGCGTTCCGGTCAATCGCCGAGCGGCATGGCGCGGCCGAGATCACCGAGGTTCGTCGGCAGCGCGAGGACTGGCAGAAGCAGGCAACGCGGGCACTCGCCACGGGTCGGACGGCCGAGGCGCTGCACGCCTATGCCGCGCACGGCATGATCCACGCGGCCGACACCCGCGAGGCGGCGCGTGCCGGGCTGGTCGATGACTGGGATCGCCAGCGCCGCGCGGATCCCGACCAGACCCGTATCATCCTCACACACACCAATGCCGAGGTCCGTGAGCTGAACGAGGCGGCGCGGGACCGGCTTCGCGCGAACGGCGAGCTGGGCGAGGACGTGGCGTTCGCGGCCGACCGCGGGCATCGCGATTTCGCGGCGGGCGACCGGTGCATGTTCCTGCGCAACGAGCGGTCGCTGGGGGTGAAGAACGGCACGCTGGGGACGATCGGCCGCGTAACGCCCGAGGGCATGACGGTGCGGCTCGACGGCGGGCGCGAGGTGACGTTCGCGGCGAAGGATTATGCCGCGGTCGATCATGGCTATGCCGCGACCTTTCATAAATCGCAGGGCGTGACCGTCGATCGCGCCCATGTCCTCGCCACGCCCGGGATGGACCGGCACAGCGGTTATGTCGGGCTGTCGCGGCACCGTGACGGCGTGCGGCTCCACTACGGCCGCGACGACTTCACCGACCAGAGCAAGCTCGCGCGCGTGCTGTCGCGCGATCGCGGCAAGGACATGGCCGGCGACTATGCGCCTGATCGCAGTGAACAGGACCATGCCCGCGCCTTCGCCGATCGGCGCGAAATCCGGTTTCCGAAACGTGCGCGTCAGATGGTCGGGAAGGTGCGAGATGTGGTTCGGGATGGCGCGCGCGGCATGTTCGCCGGGTTTCGGCCGAAGCCTGCGGCTGCGCGTGACGGAGTGGCGATCAGCACCGACCGTCCCGACCAAGCCAGGGCGATCCGTGACTATGCGCGTGTCGCGGCCGACGTACGGCGGATGAAGGCGCAGGACCTGCCGGTGTTGCCACATCAGGAAACGGCGGCACAGCGCGCGATCGCGGCACTGGACGCGACCCGGCCTTGTGCCGCCCGCGACCTTGTGTCCGCGATGCAGCGCGACCCTAGGCTGATCGATCAGGCGGTGAGCGGCAATACGAATGGTGCGGCGCGAGCAATGGCCGAGGAGCAGCGTGTCCGCCTTGATCCCGAAGCGCGCGCCGACCGGTTTGTCGAAGGCTGGCAGACAATGCAGCGCCAGCGTGCCGGGCTGGAGCGAAGCGGCGACAGTGCCGGCGCCGAGCGGCTGCAGGTACAGATGGAGACAGCGGCGGGCGGGCTCGCCCGCGATCCGCAGCTCGAATCCGCGCTGCGCCGTCGTGCGCCCGAGCTGAAGCTGGACATGCAGCGCGAGCGTTCGATTGGCGACGCGCTGGCGCGATCGGTCGAACCAGGTTGGGACCGCGACAGGGGCATGAGCCGGTAAAGTTCGTGCTTTCGTGCGGGAAAGAGGGGCGACATGGACGAAGACGACTACGAACGGGATGCCGCGGCGGAAGCGTTCGAGGGCGTGCGCGGCGAGCTGGCGTTGCTCCGACGCGCGATCGAGGGGATCGCAGCCCGTGACGACCGGCCTGAGCCGCCCGACTATAGCGAGACGCTGGGGCAGATCGCGAAGCTGGCGACCGCCACCTACCAGCGCGCGGAAATCCTGCGGAAGGCGGCAGAGGAAGAGACGGTCGCGCGTCAGGTTGCCGCCCGGGTTAACGGCGCAGTTGCCGAAGACCGGCAGGCGGTGAAGACCGCGGCCGGCGAGCTGCGCGACGCGACGCGCGCGTTGCAGAACGTCACGGTATCAGCCCGTCGCGGTGACGAGCAGAACCGCTGGCTGACGTGGACGGCGATCTGCGGGATCGTGATCGGCATAATCCTGTGGGCCGTGTTTGCCGGCATCGTCGCGCGTGCGGTCCCGGCGAGCTGGCAATGGCCAGAGAGGATGGCAGCGCGCACGCTCGCCATGCCGATGTGGGAGGGTGGACAGCGCATGATGCAGGCCGCGGGGCCCGAGGCGTTCGCCAACATCGCGGCGGGCGAGCGGATCGTCACCGCCAATCGGAAGGCTCTGGAGGCATGCCGCAAACGCGCGGACAAGGCACGTAAGGCACTGCCCTGCACGATCAGCATGTCGCCTGCCCTGCTCGCTACTGGGCAGCCCTAAGCACATGACTGTGACGCTTGTCCGTCGCTGCTTTATGGGCATACCATTGTGCGCTCGACCTGACGCAGGCGCCGTTTGATACGCCGGCGGGTCGCTGGACGCATCTGATTGATTATAGGCCGACACGGATTCGGCAGCGACCGCCTGCGTCGCTGGGATTGCCGCTCTACGCGGGCCTTTCGCCGGGCGTCGGGCGGGATCAACGTCGCGATGCTCGGCCAGCCCGCTCTGATGTCGCCCCCTGCCTCGCATTCGAGCTGGCTATTCCTCGTTACCCCAGCGGCCTGATAGCGACGCGCGAGATGCGGGCCGAGGCGCTGCGCTTCACGGCTGCGGGAGTCAGAAATGGTAACATGTCTGCGTGTCGACATGTTATCGTACCAATGCGCAGTATCTTGGATTCATGCGAACACGAGAAGTGTTGCGCGGCGTTGGAGTCCGTGTGTCAGACTATGCCACTGGTGGGACGCGTGTGCGGCGCGGCATGCGATCCATCTTCACGTTCTAGCCCATCCCTCCTGCTACCGCGGCGTCAACTCCACCAGTGCGCCATTGTCGCCGTCGCGCAGCACCCAGAGCGAGCCGTTCGGCCCCTCCTCCACTTCGCGCGTCCGGCTCCCCAAGCCGATGCGCGCCACCTCGCGAGCGGTATCGCCCGTGACGCGGACGCGCACCAGGCCCTGTTGCACCAAGCCCGCGAGCAGAAAATCGCCGGTCCAGCCAGCGAAGGCGGACCCACGATACTGGATCATGCCGCCCGGCGCGATCACCGGCGTCCAGCTGACCAAGGGCGCAATATAGGCGGTGTCGGTACTGTGGCGCGGGATCGGCGTGCCGTCGTAATTGTCGCCCTCCGACACCTTGGGCCAGCCATAGTTCTTGCCCGCCTGGATCAGGTTGAATTCGTCGCCGCCCGCCGGACCCATTTCGGATTCGAACAGCCGCCCATCGCTCGCGAAGACGAGGCCGTAGGGATTGCGGTGGCCGAGCGTCCAGATTTCGGGCTTCGGCCCGGAGGCGAAGGGATTACCCGTAGCCGCGCTGCCATCGAGGTTGAGGCGCACGATCTTGCCGAGCGTGCCCGCCGGGTCCTGCGCGGGCGTGAACTGCTGACGTTCACCGGTACTGACGAACATGGTGCGGCCATCGGGGGCGAAAGCGATCCGGCCTCCCAGTTGCCCGCCGGTCGTCGCCGGCGTCGCCCGCCACACGACGGAGACGTCGTCGAGCCGCGGTGTGCTGCCCGATACCAGCGTCGCGCGTGCGACGGCGAGCTGCTGCCCTCCGGTCGCCGGTTCGGCATAGGTCAGCCAGATGCGCGCGTTGCTTGCGAAGCCGGGGTCGAGCACGACGTCCTGCAATCCCAATTGCCCCGAATAGGCGACGCGCGGCACGCCCGCGATCTGTGTCTTGGCGCCGGCCTGCGTGACGAGCTGCAACCGCCCCGGCTTTTCGGTGACGAGCGCGCGGCCGTCGGGCAGGAACGTCATCGCCCAAGGGTTGTCGAAGGTTGCGACGACGCGCTGGTTCACCGCGGTAACAGTGGGCGCCGGGGTCGGCGTCGCGGTCGCTGTGGGGGTTGGCGTCGGTGCGGTGCCGATGGACCCGCCGCTGCCGCCATCCTCACCGCAGCCCAGCACCAGTGCCGCGAGCGTGACCGGCAAGAGATGGCGTGTACGCATGGCTACTGTCCTCATCCGCTTCCGGAAGAAACGCGCCTGCGGAAGGAATGGGTACGGGTGCCCATGTCACAAACCCGTAACCCCTGCCTCATGCCGGCGTAACAAACCCCCGCCACGGGCTGCGGCGACACGACCGGTGCCCTGCCGCATCGGCGCCATCACGCTCGAGGGGGAGCATCATGCACGCCATTCGTCCGGCCTTCCGCGCGCTCGCGGGGGTTTCCGTCATCGCACTTGGTCTTGCCGCATCGCCGGCGCTTGCCGCGTCGACCGATACGCCTGCGGCCATCCCCGCCGGCGCGCCCGTCGAAGGCCCGATCGTGTCGGCCCGCGTCTATGATGCGACCGGCGTCGCACTGCCTGGCGCGCGGATCGTCGTTGAGGGCACGGGCGCGCAGGCGACGACCAATTTGCAGGGTGAGTTCACCGTGGCGACGCCGGATGCGAGCGGCGATGTCACGCTGCTGATCGACTATCTCGGCCACCCGCCCGTCACGCGCACGATTGCCGCGGCCGAGCGTGGCCGCGCCGTGTCGCTGACCCTGTCGGCCGCCAGCGGCGAGAGCACCGACATCGTCGTCACCGGCGCCTCGCTGCTCGACAATACCGCGCGCGCGCTCAACCAGCAGCGCACCGCCGACAACACGATCACCGTCATCTCAGCGGATGCGATCGGCCGCTTCCCCGATCCCAACATCGCCGAGGCGCTGCAGCGCGCGCCGGGCGTCGGCATCGAGCGCGACCAGGGCGAAGGGCGCTACATCAACGTCCGCGGCGCGCCCGCCGAATGGTCGGCGATCTCGGTCGACGGCATCCAGATCCCCTCGGTCGATCCGACGACGCGCGCGGTCGACCTTGATACGCTGCCCTCCGACATCGTCGCCAACCTCGAGGTGACCAAGTCGCTCCTCCCCTATCAGGACGCGGATTCGATCGCCGGCGCGGTCAACATCACGACGCGATCGCCGTTCGATCGCAAGGGCTTCGCGCTGACCGGCATGGGCGGCGTCAGCTACAACCAGTTCGGCAAGGGTAGCGACTATCGCGGGTCGGCCGCGGTCAGCGACACGTTCGGGGCGGACCGCCAGTTCGGCGTGCTGCTGTCGGGCAGCTATTCCTCGACCCATCGCCGCCCCGACAATGTCGAGAACACCTGGAGCCAGACGCCGGCGGGCCTGCGCGTCACCGAAACCCTGTTCAAGGATTACGACACCAAGCGCCAGCGCATCGCCGGCACCGGTGCGTTCGAATGGCGCCCGTCCGACGCGACGCATGCCTGGGTGCGCGGCACCTATGCACGTTTTGAGGACGACGAGTTCCGCGACCGGATCGGCATCCTGTGGAGCGAGGGCAGCTTGCAAGCCGGATCGACCGACCGCACCGCGACCTACGCCAACACGCGCATCGAGAAGCAGGTGCGGCACAGGAAGCAGGTGAACGAGATCTGGTCGGCGACCGCAGGGCTGGAACAGCGACTGGGCGACGGCACGATCCGCGCCGACGTCGCGTATAGCGAAAGCTCGCAGACCTATCCGCGTCGCGACGAGCTGCTGTTCCGTTCGACGTTGCGTCCCACCCTCTCTTACGATTTCGCCGACGCCGACCTGCCGCGCTATTCGCTGTTCACCAGCAAGGAGCACCTCCAGACTGGCACCTTCGGTTTCCGCGAGAACACTTTCCGGTCGAACACCACGAAGAACGACGAGCTGACCGTCGCCATCCGCACCGATCTGCCGATCGCCGAATACGTCACGCTGACGACGGGCGGCAAATATCGCGAGCGCCACATCAGTGCCGACGAGGAGCGCTTCCGCGACCGGCGTGCCTCGGCCGCTCCGTCGCAGACGCTGACCGGGCTGCTGTCCGACGAGGATTCGCGCAACTTCGACTATGACCTTGGCAAGCGCATCAACACCGGCCTCGCCGACGCCTATTTCGATGCCACCAAGGCCGCGTCCGAACGCCGCCTGCCGCAGTCGCTGACCGCCGATTACACCGCGGAGGAAAGCATCCTCGGCCTGTTCGGCATGACCAAGTACGTGAATGGCGGTACGACGCTGATCGCCGGCCTGCGCGTCGAAACGACCAACTTCCAGTCGAGCGCGCCCAGCGTGTCGCGCACCGGGGCGATCGTCACCGCGAGCGGCAAGGCCGGCTATGTCGACTTCTTCCCCAACCTCACGTTGCGCCAGGCGTTCACGCCCAACCTGATCCTGCGCGCTGCGCTGAGCCGCGCGATCAACCGCGCCAACTTCCCGCAGCTCGCGCCGCGCGTGCTCGAGACGACCGAAGGCAATACGATCCGGGTGGAATCGGGCAATCCGCGGCTCAACCCGACGATGTCGAACAATGTCGATGCGGGCCTGGAATCTTACATCCGGCCGCTGGGCGTCGTGTCGGTCAACGGCTTCTACAAGGACCTGACCGACTATCGCTACACGGTGAACAGCAACGGCGTGTACCAGGGCCTGCCGGCGATCTTCAGCACGCCGGTCAACGCCCGCAAGGGCGAGCTGTACGGCGTCGAACTCAACTGGCAGCAGCAGCTCGCTTTCCTGCCCGGCGCGCTCGGTGGCTTGGGCGTCTTTGCCAACTATACCTACACGCACGGGTCTGCGACGTTCGACGGCACCTATGGCGGGCGCAGCCGCTTCGCGCTGCCTGGTCAGTCGACGCATATGTGGAACGCCAGCGTCTTCTACGAACGCGGGCCGGTGAACCTGCGCGTCGCCTATACCAAGCGGTCCGATTATCTCGACGAGATCAACGCCGATAACCCCGCACTCGACCTCTATTGGGAAGGCCGCGGCCAGCTCGACGTCACCGGCAGCGTGCAGCTGACCAAGGGCATCGACCTGTTCGCCGAGGGCAAGAACCTCACCAACACGCCCGGCGTGCGCTATTTCGGCGAGCGCTTCCGGACGTACGAGTACGAGAAGTTCGGCTATTCGATCTTCGGCGGTGTGCGGGTGAAGCTGTGAGGCGCACCCTCCCCGCCCTGTTGCTTGCCGGCTGCGCGAGCATGCCGGCCGCAGCGCCGCTGGTGGACGCACCGGTGGTTGCGGCGAGCGCGGAGACCGATCCGGTCGACACCGCGCACGACGCGGCGGACGACCCCGCGATCTGGCGCAATGCTGCGGACCCGGCGAAGAGCCTCGTCATCGGCACCGACAAGAAGGCGGGCATCCACGTCTACGACTTGGCGGGCAAGCGTGTGTCGTTCACCCCCGCCGCGCGTCTCAACAACGTCGATCTGCGTGAGGTCGGCGGACGCGTGATCGCCGTGGCGAGCGACCGCGCCGACGTGACCCAGGCACATGTCGCGCTGTTCACGCTCGACACGTCGACACGTCGACTTGCACCCATGGGCCGCTATCCGGTCGGCCCCGGTGAGGCGTACGGCATGTGCCTGTGGACGCGGGCCAAGGACAAGGCGCTGTTCGGCTTCGTCGTGCTGAAGGACGGGCGCATCGACCAGGTCGCGATCGATGTGTCCGGCCCTTCCCCACGCGTCACGACGGTGCGCAGCATGAAGCTCGGCTCCCAGGCAGAAGGCTGCGTCGTCGACGATCGCACCGGGCTGCTCTACGTCGCGGAAGAGGATGTCGGCCTGTGGCGCTTCGCCGCAGACCCCACCGCGCCCGCAACCGCCACCCCGATCGCGCAGGTCGACGGCAAGACGCTGGTGGCCGACGCCGAGGGCCTCGCCCTCGCGCCCCAGGGCGCACGCGGCGGCTATCTCGTCGCCTCGAGCCAGGGCGACAACGCCTACACGCTCTACCGCCTGCCCGCCGTCACCTACGCCGGCCGCTTCCGCATCGGTGGGGGCAATATCGATGGCACCAGCGACACCGATGGCATCGAACTGGCGCTCGGCGACTTCGGTCCCGCCTACCCCGCCGGCCTGTTTGTCGCGCAGGACGGCGACAACGCGCCGGACACGCAGAACTTCAAATATGTCAACTGGGCGAAGGTGAAGGCAGCGCTAGGATTGTAGAGGTGTCGACACGTCGAGGTGTGAGCGGAGCCGGCTGGTAGCCTACCCCGATCCGCCGCACCGCCCCCGCCCGCCGCGCGAGCAGGCCGCGCACATAGCCCCGCGCCGCGTTCTCGTCGTCGAAGCTGCGCGTCAGGCACCGCCCACCCGCTCCGATCCGCCCCCAGCGCGTCTCGATCACCCATGCGCCGAGCAGATCCCGATACGCCGCCACGCTCCATCGCCGGCGGATGTTCCGCGCCGCGTCGATGGCGACCAGCTCGATTGGAACGAAGGGCAACGTCTCCATGCCCGCGAATCTAGAGGATCAGGCCTGCCTCGTCCGACGGATTTCCTGAATCAGTGGAGTGCGCGTGAGTCAGCGGGTGAATCAGGCGCCGCGCCGCTCCCCTGCCCGACGGTCTTCCTGCGGAACAGGCGCTTCCTCGATCGCGGTCAGGATTGCGCGGCCGTAGGCGGTCTTCGCTAGCGCCCTGCCCCGCGTTTCCGCCGCCTCGCGGGTGATGAAGCCTTGCAAATAGGCGATCTCTTCCAAACAGGCGATCTGGATGCCCTGGCGGTGCTGGATGGTGCGGACGAACTCGGCCGCCTCGAGCAGGCTGTCGTGCGTGCCGGTGTCGAGCCACGCGAAGCCGCGGCCCATCGCCTCGACGTGGAGCGCGTCCGCGTCCATGTAGCGGCGCGCAAGATCGGTGATCTCCAGCTCGCCACGCGCGGAAGGCGTCAATGCGGCGGCATGGTCGCAGACGCCGGCGTCGAACATGTAGAGGCCGGTCACGGCCTGGTTCGAACGCGGTCGCTCGGGCTTTTCCTCGAGCGACACCGCCCGCCCGTCGTCATCGAAGGCGATGACGCCATAACGTTCGGGATCCTCGACGCGATAGGAGAAGAGCGTGGCGCCGCCCTCCGCCTCGATGCGGGCGACGGCGCGGCGCAGCAGGATGCGCAGGCCGTTGCCAAAGAAGATGTTGTCGCCGAGCACCAGCGTCACCGCCTCCCCCGCGATCCAGTCCCGCGCGATCGTGAACGCCTGCGGCAGGCCCTCGGGTGCCGGTTGCTCGGCATAGGCGATGGCGAGGCCAAGCGCCGATCCGTCGCCGAACAACGTGCGGTAATGCGGCAGGTATTCGGGGCTGGAGATGATCAGGATCTCGCGGATACCGGCGAGCATCAGCGCCGACAGCGGATAATAGATCATCGGCTTGTCGTAGACGGGCAGCAGCTGCTTGTTGACGACGAGTGTCGCCGGATGGAGCCGCGTACCCGTGCCGCCGGCGAGGATGATACCCTTCATGCCGCCAGCCCCCGCCGCACGGCCGCGGCCTGTTCGGCGACGATCGGACGCCACCAGGCCTCGTTATCGAGATACCAGCGCACCGTAGCTTCCAGTCCGCTCTCGAAGCTCTGAACGGGGGTCCAGCCGAGTTCGTCGCGGATACGCGTCGCGTCGATCGCATAGCGCAGGTCGTGACCTGGCCGGTCGGCGACGAAGCCGATCTGCTGCGCATAGGGCCGACCGTCGGCGCGGGGACGCAGGCGGTCGAGCATCGCGCACAGCGTCTCCACCACGTCGATGTTGCGGCGCTCGGCATTGCCGCCGATGTTGTAGCGCCGCCCGGGCTGCCCGCGTTCGAACACCGCCTGCAGTGCGCGGACGTGATCGTCGACGAACAGCCAGTCGCGCACATTCTCGCCGCGGCCGTAGACAGGGAGCGCCTCGCCGGCGATCGCCTTGACGATCATCAGCGGGATCATCTTTTCGGGGAAGTGATAGGGCCCGTAATTGTTCGAGCAATTGGTGACGAGCACCGGCATTTCGTAGGTGTGGCCCCAGGCGCTGACGAGGTGATCCGATGCGGCCTTGCTCGCCGAATAGGGCGAGCGCGGGTCGTAGGGCGTGTCTTCGGTGAACAGGCCGGTGGGCCCGAGGCTGCCGAACACCTCGTCGGTTGAGATATGGTGGAAGCGGAAGGCAGCGCGGTCGTCAGGGGCGAGATCCTGCCAATAGCCGCGGACCGCCGACAGCATGGTGAAGGTGCCGACGACATTGGTGTCGATGAAGGCACCCGGCCCATCGATTGAGCGGTCGACATGGCTTTCGGCGGCAAGGTGCGTGACGACATCGGGCTGGAAATCCCGGAGCGCAGCCGCAACGGCAACGCCGTCACGGATGTCGGCGTGCACGAAACGGTAGCGGGGATCGTCGGCAACGGGTGCCAATGCGGTCAGCGTGCCCGCGTAGGTCAGTGCGTCATAGACGAGCACCTGATGCTCCGTCTCGCGGATCAGGTGGCGGACGAGCGCCGAACCGATGAAACCGGCCCCGCCGGTGACGAAGATGCGCATGGACCAAGCCTAGTGTGTGAAGGTTAATCCATCGCTGTCAGGCACCATAGTCTATGTGTTGTCATGTAGACACGTCAACATTCCACCACGTTGACCGCGAGGCCACCCAGGCTCGTTTCCTTATACTGCGAGCGCATGTCCTCGCCCGTCTGGCGCATGGTCTCGATCACCGCGTCGAGGCTGACGACATGGCTGCCGTCGCCGCGCAGCGCGAGATAGGCGGCGTTGATCGCCTTCACCGCGCCCATCGTGTTGCGCTCGATGCAGGGGATCTGGACAAGGCCACCGATGGGGTCGCAGGTGAGGCCCAGGTTGTGCTCCATGCCGATTTCGGCGGCATTCTCGACCTGGGCGGTGGTGCCGCCGAGTATTGCGGCAAGCCCGCCCGCCGCCATCGAGCAGGCGACGCCGACCTCGCCCTGACAGCCCATCTCGGCCGCCGAGATCGACGCGCGCTTCTTGTACAGCATGCCGATCGCCGCGGCGGTGAGCAGGAACACGCGCGCGCCCTCGCGCCGCGTCGCCTCGTCGCGCGCCACCAGCGTCTCGTAGAAGCGCAGCACCGCAGGCAGCACGCCCGCGGCGCCGTTGGTCGGCGCGGTGACGACGCGGCCGCCCGCGGCATTCTCCTCGTTCACCGCCAGCGCCCAGAGGCTCACCCATTCGAATACCTCGGCCGGATTGCTGCCGGGCACGCAGCCGGTGAGGCCCTGTTCAATCGCGCGGGCGCGTCGGCGGACCTTCAAGCCGCCGGGCAGCACGCCCTCCT
>Ga0114970_10001785_pt1 | contig 16083 bp, 21 predicted proteins | sample M_140205_XF_Meta_FD_87030 | JGI IMG/M metagenome (GOLD analysis project Ga0114970, IMG submission 87030) | Freshwater microbial communities from Lake Montjoie, Canada to study carbon cycling - M_140205_XF_MetaG | ecosystem: Environmental > Aquatic > Freshwater > Lake | place: Lake Montjoie... | reverse complement strand
GTTGGCTGTGCCAGAATTTCCAGCAGAGCCTTTTACTGCGCTACCACCACCGCCACTTCCACCTGTTCCAGCGGTTGATTTACCTACATCAACACCACCACCACCACCGCCAGCATAGGTGGTAGATGTGCCAGAAATTGAAGATGCCGTTCCTGCGCCGCCATTACCGCCATTACTGGATGTTGCCGCCGCACCTACTGCGCTAGAGCCACCGCCGCCGCCACCATTAAGATATGAGGCCGCATCAGTTGACCCAGCACCGCCAGCACTACCTTGACTAGCAGTTCCAGCACCACCAGGCGCGGCTCCTGAGCCTCCGTTTGAGCCTGTGCCACCCCCTCCAGAACCACCAGTCAATCCACTAGAAGCGGCAGAGCCTGAGCCTGGATAGTATCCACCGCCACCACCACCGATTGAAGTTACAGTAGTGATTCCAGTGCCTGAAATAATAGAGTTTGCACCATTACTTGCGACTGATGAATTTCCACCAGAACCGCCGCCACCGACTGTAATTGTGTAAGTTGCGCCTTTTACTAAGTTAGAAGTTCCAGTTAAAAGACCACCAGCACCACCCCCACCGCTTGCGCCACCACCATCTACAAAACCACCACCACCACCACCAGCGACAACCAAATATTCAATAAATCCACCAGTTAAAGACCCGCTAGTAGTAAATGTGTGAATAGTGTTGCCACCAGAAGATGTGACTGTTCCACCAGTAAATACTTGTGAGCCAGCGTAAGAAATGATTACAACGCCAGAACCGCCATTGCCCCCGTTGCCGCCAAGATTTGTAGAATTTCTAGTGCCACCGCCACCACCGCCTAAATTGGCAGTTCCAGCAGTTCCAGCCGCAATTCCAGCGCCACCCGCACCACCACCGCCAGAACCGCCAGAGCCTACAGTAACATCTGCGCCACCACCACCACCACCCGCATAAGTAACTGAAGAACCACTAATAGATGAAGCAGTTCCATTACCACCAGCACCAGCATTACTAGCGTTACCATTTCCACCAACTGCGCTTGCACCACCTCCACCGCCAGAGTTATATGGGCTACTTGCATACCCAGAACCGCCAGCATTTCCTTGACCGCTAGTGCCAGCGCCACCACTACCCGACCCACCGCCACCACCGCCAGAACCTCCAGCAGTTCCGTTTTGTGGCGCTTGTTGATTACCACCAGCGCCACCACCACTTGATGTAATTGATGTAAAAACTGAATTACTACCGCTTGTTGCGCTGTATGTATATGGACTTGTTCCACCAGTTCCACCGCCACCGACAGTAACTGTATAAATTGAATTTACATCAAGCGTCAAACCAGAGCCTGATAACAAACCACCAGCACCGCCACCTGCACCTTGACCATTACCGCCACCAGCACCGCCAGCCACCACCAAGTAACTAGCGGTCAATGTAGAAATAGGGCTAAGTGCGCCAGAAGATGTGAATGTGTGAATAAATTTACCGCTTGATTGGGTAACAGTTCCACCACCAAATAATTGTGTGGCGCTTGTGTATGAAATGATGACTACGCCAGAACCGCCTTTACCGCCATCTCCTCTGCCACCACCACCGCCACCACCAGTATTTGTAGTTCCAGCAGTTCCAGCAACGCCACTTCCTGATGAGCCAGCACCGCCACCTTGCGTTGCAGTACCACCGCCACTTCTACACCCACCACCACCGCCACCAGCATAGCCAGTAGCCGTGCCAGAAATAGATGAAGTTTGACCAGTACCACCATTTCCAGCAACACTACTAGCCGCTGTACCCGCTACAGTTGCACCGCCTCCACCGCCACCTGCGGTAGAAACTCCGGGTGTTCTATAACCTGCACCACCAGAAGTGCCTTGTCCAGACACGCCAGTGCCGGGTGTTCCGCTTGCACCGCTTGCGCTATTTGTAGAAGCCGCACCACCACCAGAACCACCATTCAATCCATTGTTGCCAGTGTCACCTTGTGTACCACCGCCACCGCCGCCAGTAGAAGTAATAGTGGAAAAAGTAGAGTCTCCTCCACTTACTCCTGTACTTGTTAAAGACACTCCAGCCGCACCGCCAGCACCAACAGTTACTGTGTATGAAAGAGTTGGATTTAAAGAAGTTGTGCTTTCTCGATAGCCACCAGCACCGCCACCAGCACCTTCACCTCCTCCTCCTCCACCTCCACCAGCAACCACAAGGTAACTAGCAGTAACCGATTGCAGTCCTGTCCACCCGAAAGCGGCTAGTGCCGCGCCACCGATTTTGGATAAACGAGGCATTATGCGAACTTAGTTTGTGAAGCCAAAACAGTAAATGTTGCGCTTCCAGTTTTCACGATTACATAAGTGTAGGAATCCACCGAACTAGCATTGCCAGAAGTCGGTGCAGAACCACCTTGCCACTTAGGTGTTACGCTGTTTCCATCAATAGTCACAGCAGAATTGTAATAAGCAGTAGCGCCATTAGTCACCAAGAAAGTAGCCGATAGCGACTGACCCGTAGACATGACAGTATCTAAAGATGTACCGCTAGTGCCTCTAAAGTTGAGCGTGAAGTTACCAGATGCGCTAGTCGTGTAGTACAGAACTACTTGGGTTAGCGTGTCAAAGTTAATTGTTCCCGTTGCCGCTGTTGCAGAAACAGTAGCAGTTTCACGAATTGTCGTAGCAAGTTGGTTAGTAATCGCGGGACTAGCCAAACCAGTTACTGTCATTATTCCCGTTGACGGGTTAAATTGCAGTTTGGTTGAACTTACATATTCAGTCGTTAAGTTACCAGTAGTAGCAGACGCAAACAATGGATAACGGGTTGCGTTAGTTGTTGTATCGTCTGTAATTGTTGCGTATGCAAGAGTTGCCCAAGTCGGTGCGGCATCTCCATTTGATTGAAGGACTTGCCCTGATGTTCCGTAATTTGTTGAGCCACCAAACGCTACGCCACCATTAGTAGTAATGCGGACTCTTTCGCTACCTCCTGTGTAGAAGGTCATTGGTAGGTATGTTCCAGCACCAAAACGATTAACTTGTAATCTTCCTTCAGTTGCGTTAGATACAAATCCTATAAAACCAGCAGTAGTTGTATCTGATGAATTTAAGAACGAAACAGCACTTACAGTACCCGTTCCATTTGGCATTGCAGTAAGGCTAGTAGTGCTATCAGTTGTGCTTGTTTGAAAAATTACACGATTAGAAACAGTAGCATTAGTAAAATCACCTGTAATACGATTGCCTGTGCCTGTAAATGTTAGGTTGGCTGAATTAGTTAAACCCGCCAATGTGGGGTTTGTGCTTAATACTACTGAACCAGCAGTACCAGTAGAAGTAGTTACGCCTGTGCCACCATTAGCAACAGCCAAAGTGCCAGCAAGTGTGATAATTCCCGATGTGGTTATTGGCCCACCAGATGTAGTTAAACCAGTTGTACCACCAGATACCGCCACCGAAGTAACAGTTCCGTTTGCTGGGGTTGACCAAGTAGGAGTAGCACCACTTCCAGCAGAAGTTAAAACTTGACCGCTTGTTCCAAAGTTTGTTGTTCCGCTTAATGCTGGGGTTGTACCTAAATTTGTATTAAGACCAATAGCACCAGATGCATTGATTACATGGGCTGACTGACCAGTAGTACCCCAAGCCAAATAAGTTTTATAACCATTACCAGAGCCAATAGTTACATCACCATCGTGCGAGGAAAAGTAAACCCCGTTATTGATAGAGAAAAAGTCGGCTGGTGTAGACGCGCTAAACACAGATGAATTCATACCGAATTCACCATAGTAGGTGGAGTCTGTGCCTAAATCATTACTGACCGCCCAATTTGTAGAAGCCCCAGCAGTTCCTGATTTATTTTGCATTACTGCTTGTAAATAAGTACTTGCAATAGTTGCACCTAAAGCCAAATTGCAATTTGAAGCATTAAATGCTAATACTGGAGTTGTATTAGTGCTTGAACTGGTTGATAAATAAGTAAACGCGCCCGTAGATGCGGTTGTTGCCCCTACTGAACCATTGATATTTATGCTTGCAGTACCAGTTAAATTAGTTACTACACCGCTTGCTGGAGTTCCCAAATTAGGCGTAACCAGAGTTGGGCTTGTGGCAAACACCAATGAACCGCTACCAGTTTCATCAGTCATTGCAGACGCTAAATTAGCGCTAGAAGGTGTGGCAAGCCATGTGGCTATACCAGTACCTAAACCAGTAATTGAGCCTACTGCTGGCGTTATTGTTGTGTTTGTTACGCTAGTTATTTGTCCACTAGCATTGGTAACAAAAACAGGCGTTTGTGTAGCAGAACCATAAGTTGCCGCTGTTCCTACGGGCGTGATGCTGAACTGGAAACCTGACAGAGTTAAGCCTGTGCCAGCCGTGTAATTAGCCGCCGCGCTAAAGTTACTCCATGTCATTGCGGTAACGCCCAAAGTACCGCCTGGCTGTGCCGTACAGTACCAAGCAGAACCCGCTTGAGCGCCATATTCAACAAACACCAACGCGCTTACATACTGTTCCCAAGTCGTACAACCCGTTGCGTATGTCCAAGCGCCAGCGTTTACTTTGTAAATGCCGTTTTGTGCTGAGTTTGTCTGGTTCTTCACCAATACTGTATTGCCAGCAACCAAAACAACAGTATCGACAGTTTGAGTGCCAGATAGCGTGATGTTTACTGTGGTCGCGGCAGTTACTGGTGCTTTCCAACTAATGCCGACAGCATAAGACTGCAACGCAAGGTAGTTAACTATGTCGTTAGCACCAGATGGTTGAGTCGAAATAGTGCCAGTAGTCGTAGCAATATCGGTAAAAACGCCCGTTGAGGGCGTAGTTGCACCGATAGTTGTGCTATCAATCGTGCTACTGGTAATCGTTAAGCCAGATTGAACTGGATTTATCGTTGCAGTAAACGGCTGACCCTGACCAATAAATGTTTGAAAAACCCCGTCAACCGAAAAGTAGGCTTGAACAGGGAGTAAATTTTGTAATGCTGAATTGGCAGGGTTAGCCATAAAACCCCTTTAACTTTGATAGACAGAGGGTGTTACATACAAGATGCCAGCAGTACCAGAATTGGATTTTGCTGTTATGTAGTATGGTGCGACTGAAGTTGCAACAATTAGAGGCTGAATCATGCCAGCAGGCAAAACAAAGTCTCCATTAGTTCCGTCAACGGGAAAGACGGGCGCGCCTGGGTCGGTTGTTCCCCACTTAACCGCAATAGGGCTTGCACCCGTATTGAGGAAAGCGGTGTAGTTCACTTGGGTATTAGTAGTGGCATTGACCAAAACTGCGGAGTGAGCCGTAGAAGTGACCGATAACGCTACTGTTTGACCAGCAGTTCTTAAAACAGATGAGCCAGCCATGATTAAGCCGCATTCGTAGCGATTGGTGCGCCTTCAACGCGGTCAACCCTGATGTAATAAACACCAGCCGCAGGCGTAATTGCAGTAGCCGCGCCAGAAATGTTCTGGAACTGAATTTTCAATGTGTTGTCTGCGCTTGCGTCTACATTGGTAACTGCAACATTTGAGGTCTGATTACCATTGAAATGTAGCAATGAGCAAATGTCAGAGGCTTTAAGACCAGGGATTTGAAAAGTTTGCAAAGACTGTACAGAGCCAGTAGTCATTGCAGAGGGAGTCAAAGTGGGGGCCATGATAAATGATTCTTGAACATTTCCACGGGCTAGGGTAGTAGATGACATGAGAATTCCTTTGCAGAATGAATTGATTGTATCGTAAAAGCGAAAAAAGCCACCCCTTTTGAGGATGGCTTCTTCTTTATTTACTCACGAATTAAGGTAAAAATGTGAGGTCGTAGCCGTAGACAAACACATCGCAAGTCGCGGCAATCGTAGTACCCACATTCACATAAATGTTAGTGGGGTTAGAAATAGCGGTGTTTGGATTTGTCGCGGCAGTAATGGTCACATAAGGGCCACCAGTGTTGCTAGTTAAAGCGGCGGTGGTCAAAATGGTTGAACCTGTTGCCGCTGGGCCAGTGTATGCACCAACAGTAGCCGTTGCAATAGTGGTGGTTGCACCGCTAGAGTTCAAGCCATTGGTAATGACAACACTTGTAGGCACAAATTTGCTTACATCTAAAACTACCATTGCTGTATCACCAGCGGCAGATAAGTTTACAGATTGAGCGGAAGCAATCAAACGCAAGGCTTGGTTTGTAGCCAAGTTTTGTGGATGATTACTGACTGTGGTTGCTGGTCCTGGATTTGCCATGATTAGGTTTCCTTAAAAAAGAGTTAATGATTAAGCGGCAACACGGCAAGCGAGTTCTGGGTACAGAGGCGCCCAGCCATACAAGACATCCAAACGAGTTGGAATACTGTCATTGTTTATGGTGTATTGCCGCACCACCCGGACTGACAAACCAATTTCTTTGTCGCTTGCACGACCAGCAAAATGGACACCTTCCGGGAGTTCCAGGTCTGCCATAGCGACTGTAAATGCATTTTTATGCATGATGATGTTCTGTGGTGACACAGTACCTGTGCTATTGAACTGAGCGATAGCGGCAGTAGCAGAAGTTGTCGGTATAGACACATTCTGGAACTGACCAGCAGTAATCACAGCAGGAGACACAATCACAGAGCCAGAAGCACCAGAAGCAATAGCAACAGTTTGCTTAACAACGAAGTTACGCAACTTGTTAGAGCCGTATGCTTGGCGGTTCTGTGGGTTAACAGCGTACACACCAGCGATAGTGAAAGTATCACCAGCGTTGAGGTTCAAAGTACCAGTATTGGCGGCTGTAACAGTAATAGTGCTTGAAGATGCCCAACCAGAGGTCAAGAATCCAGTAGCAGTAGTAGTAGCAACAGAGCCAGTAACAGTAGTTGTGCTGTTAGAACCGAAGGTTTGAGCCACGATGTTTTGGTCAAGTTTCCAGTTCATACCACCAGAGTCACGACCCATCAGACCTTTTTGGTATTGCATACCAATCTTGTCATTAGGAACGAACAAACCTTTCAAACTGTCAACAATAGTGGCAGATGTAAAGGGTTCAACGATACAACTTCTACGACCATCACGCGGTGCGCCTTCAGAGTCAAGGTAAGCGCCAGCGGTTAGATAAGTAATCAGACCAGTTGGGGGTGTACCAGCAACACCAACGATGTTGGCAGTTTGCAAAGTAGCCATAGCCAAACCATCGCGGTCAACCTTGTTGGCGATAGCGGCAATAGCAGGCTTTAACACGCGGTCAGAGAACATATCCAAAGATAGCGCTAAGTCCTGGGTCGTAAACTGTGTGTCCACATGGAATTGTGTTGACAAAGTAACGGGAACTGAAGTCTCGTTGAAATCTTCAACATTCAATGCTGGGCCAGTTGTTCCGATAAACCTACCAGGTTTCCGTACATTCACTGTGTTACCGATTTTTGCACCGACAACCGCGAATTGGTCATCATAGTTGCGGTCGACTTCGCTTGTGAATGTCAACTCGTTTTCCAAAACCATCAACGCTTCGTTGGTGATTTTCGATATGGTCAATAAATTATTAGCCATTTCATTTCCTTAAATGTTTAAAAAAGATTAGGTTTAGCGAATCTTTCCAGCCTTGCGAGCCTCTTTCCATGCTTGAAATGTTCCATGCCATTCGCCATTAGCGGACATAGGCACATCAGCAGGATTCGACCCTCTTAGCGGATTGATTGGCGCTGGTGCTTTACTACGAACAACAGGTTTAGTCTCTGGTACAGTTTCCTTTACCTCGAACCTTGCTTCAAGTTTTCCTATCTCTCTTAACGCTTGTTTAGGTGACAACCCCGCTATGCGCTTTGCTACATCGTCATTCTCAGCCAGATGGTAAAGGATTTGTGGCCCTACATCGCTCTCAAGAATCGCGTCACGAATATCGTCATTTACGACCACATCACTAGACGCTACTATGTCATCAAAGTCTGGCAATGACGCTTTGGCTTGTTGCACTTTGTTTGCCCATTGGTCAATGACCTTCTGACGCTCTTGTGCTTCTTTAGCCTCTGCATCTTGCTTTCGCATTTCACCGATTCGCTTGTCAGCCGTGTATTCCGCTAGGGCTTTGGCATATTCAAACGCATCGTTGAACTGACTAGGTTGTGGTTCTTCATCGACTTTAGGCGCTTGTGGCGTTGGTTGTCTCTCAAGAACCGCTAAACGGGCTTCTAAGGCCTCCCTTGCTGACCGCTCTTGTTGCGCTTCTTTTCGCGCTTCTTCGCGTTGCTTGGTTATCTCAGAAAATCGTCTTTCGAGTTTCGGATTCGCTTTAGGCTTTTCCTCTTGCTCTTTTTCTATCTCAGGTTCACTCCGTTCCTCCACCACTTCGGTTGGCTCTGCTTGCACAGCCTCAACTTCGGGTTGGTCGGCTAAACCTAATCTATTTGCATAAAACTCTGCCGAGTTGTCGCTAGTCAATACATGACTTGCTTCTTTGTCAGACATTTCGTTGTCCCTACGGATTTACCCAGTTAACCTAACTGGTAAGGTTTGGTGGCAAATTTACCACTTTATTGTTGCTGTGTCAAAGGATTGGATTGGTCGGCTATGTCTTGAGCCGCAAACACCATCGACTTATCTTGTTCTGCGTTGCGCTTCTCAATCTCTGCAATAAGCCTTGAGGTATCCATCTTGTGCAACAGAAGTTGAACAATCGCATCAATTTCGGTCTTATTCTGACTTGTGATTGAGCGTGTATTCTGGTCGTTGACCTTGACTTCTGCCATTGTTTCGGTGTTATGCGCTTTGGCGGTCTGGCGCATAAGTTCGCGCTTGTTCTCGTTGTCTTGTCTGACTTGTTCAATATCGCCACGCTGTTGGATAAGCGTTGTCATTGCCTCTAACTGCTGTTGCATTTGTTGCATTTGCTGTTTAGATTGTGCAATTTGCATCTGAACCTGTGGCGGTATATCTGACTTTTCGTCAATTTGAGCCAATGGGTTAGAAGCGGCAAGGCGGTCAGCAATGATGTCAGCGCCTGGGAAATCCATGTTGCGGAACACCAAGTCACCAGCAATGTTGAACAGTTCTGGCTTGGCAAGTAGAGGCATCATGGCTTCGACCGCCTCTTGGCGCTTGCTGTTGTAGCCTGGCCCTGTCTCCATGACCACATCGTATTGACCGATAGATGTGTCGTTCAAGATGTTGCCCACGGCATCGCGTTGGTTTAAGTTCAACATATCCGACTTGCCATCTTCACCAATAATTCTCAGAACCCGCGCTGTGTCGTAAATCTTGGGAATTAGGTCTAAACATATCTTGCCCACATGAGCAATAGAACGGGTTAGGTTGTCGTAATAGTCGTAATTGGTTAAGTCGACTTGCTGTTGTTGACCATTTAGTGCTTTGCCAGAGATGTTTCCTTGACCTAATTGTGCGGGGTCAAAGATACCCATAATGGCTTTTATGTCATCTGACACCATACCAGCCGCCGCCATAGTTCCCGCAGGCGGTGGCTCTGGTTGCAGGCGTTGTGGCGGTGGCGCTGTTCTGCCCTCAATATCTGTCTGCTTGTAGCGTAGCAATGGGAAAGACTTGATATTAGCCTGCGCCCAATCGCCTTCGTGACCTTCGTCTTGACCCTCTGCCATTACCCACTTGGCTTTAGGCGCAAGAGCAATGGATTCTGTAATTGAGGTTTGCCAGAAGTTATACATTCTCTGGCTATCCTTGGCATAGCGCACCATACCAAACTTCTTGCGCTTGTCACCGATAACAACATGACGGCCATAAACAGGCACGATAGGAATGTAACGGCTAGGCCAATCGCGTTCTTCGATAACCTCGACCGCAGTTAGTTTCTTGTACTTGATGGTCTTTTTATAAGATTCGCGTGTGTCAATGACAGTAATGCCAGCCATTTGAAGGCGGTTAAAAAAGTCTTTGTCATCAGCAAAAGTGCTAGAACCATCGCTCAATAGGTAAAGTTTGGCTTTCTCGCGTACTGTGTAGTAATACTCAGCAAGCCGAATATCCTCTTTGGTAATCCATTCTGATTGGCTGTCACCCGTACCGCGCTGGGTAAAAGATGTTCCATCGTCATTATCTGGGTACATTGACCTAAAGACTTCCTTGCTCATCATTGTGGTGATTAAGCATTTCTCAGCGTCTGAGCCATCAGGAAGAATGGAATTGGGGTCAAAATAGACTGTGAACGGGTTGTCCACAGGGTCGATGTAGATTTCTTGGTCGAATGAATCTTCGTTTACATAATCAGTTCTGACACGCATAAAGCCCCAACCCATGCGAACTGCATAGTCAAAGGCATTGTCATAGGCGTGGTCTGCGTTACTGTTGACCTCAATGTGGCGAATAATGCCCTGTATGTCTTGCGCTTCCACCATCTGTTCATGCGTGTTAGTCGCGTGAACTTTAATGCGTGGGCGTTGTTGGCGTTGTTGGTTGGCTACTTGTCGGCAATAGCCGTCTAACTTGTTGATTGTTAGAACTGGGCGTGATTCGAGGTTACGACTGTTCTGTAACTCGACAGGCCATTGGTCACCAGATACAAACTTTAAATCTTCTAACGCCTCTTGTCGGTTCATCGTATCTGCGTCATTGCAGAACTTGAGGAATTGAATTGCCTCGGTAATTACTGGGTCAAAGTCATCTGCCATATCTATCCCATCCAACTGTTAGGCTGACCATAATATTGATTCTGAACCTTACGCCTTGGCTTGGGTTCGTTAATCATCAGTCCGATATAGCGGAAAGCGTCAGCGCCATGCGAGTATTGGTCGTGTAGCGGTTGACGGCTGAACTGCCCCGTTTCTGGGTCTACATCGTAACGATAATGTCTTAGGCATTGTAGACCATCGTAGCAATTTTCTCTATCAAACCAACAATTTCTAAATATAGTTCGTGCCGCATTGATACTGTCCGCTATTGGTGTTCTCTCAATTATGCGTGTTTTGTAGCCTGCCGACCTAACAATTTCTTCAATGGATTTGCCGTTGCTTGCCAATGTTTTGTTTTGTGCGTCATGCGGTAGCCATAGCGTGTCGTACATATAGCCGTAGGTTTGCATGAGCGCTAAGTAATGGCTAATCGTCTTTTGGCTATCTTCGTGGTAGCGGATAAGACGAGTTTCCATGCCCACAAACTGCAAGAACCAAATGGCTGTACTGTCTGCCCAACCCAAGTCAAAGATGGCGTGTACGGGCTTTGTAGGGTCGTAATTGACCTTTGTAATGCGGTCATCTAACTCTGCTACTTGCATTTCATTGGCAAAGATAGCGCCATCTACTGTAAGTCGGCATAAGCCTTCCCATACTGTCTGGTAAGCGCTTGGGTCACGACTCTTGAGCGAGTCTTTCTCTAAGGCTAGAACCTCTGGAAACCAAGGGTTGTCTGACCAGTTAATCTTTTGGACTACCGCTTGCTCTGGGGGTCTGACCACAAAGCGTTGATAGGTTTCGTCTGTCTCCAACTCTGGGTTGAAGGTAATCCATATCTCAGAGCCTTCCTTACGGATGGTTGGGATTAGCGTATTCCAACTGTGCCTAGATACTGTCTGTGCTTCCTCAACCCAACAGTAGTCAACGCCCTCATAGGATTTGACATTGGCTACATTGTTCTTTAGTCCTACAAAGGCGAACTCTGTGCCGTTCTTACCCCTAATGGAACTTTGAGTTATCTCGTAGAACCCATGCAAGTTCATTAGTTCTATCTGGTCGCACAGTAACTTGTGAACAGAATCCTTGATTGAGGTCTGGTACTCACGGGCGCACAAGACGCGAATCTGGCTCTTAGCCCCCAGTATCAATAACGCCTTTGCCGCTGAATGGCTCTTACCAGCACCGCGACCCCCGTAATAGACTTTGTAACGCGCCTTGTCGAAAAGGCTTGCCATCTTTACGGGAAACTGTGCATTAGTCTCCATTAGGCTTTACAAAGGTCACATTTATGCCCGTAACCAGAGGTGCACCATCAGCACCCGTTATCTCGGTTTCATTTTTATCGCGCCAGCCCAATACATTCTTAGCAGTGAAGATAGCAAAGTTAGCGTGAAAAGCGTTAGCCATTGCGCCCTCTACAAGAATTGCCTCTTGATATTCTTTTGCTCTCTTATAGGCGTAAGAAAAATCTGGGAATTTAAAACTTTCATCCTCATTTTTAGAGGTTGCCCAATCGTGTAGGGTTTCTCTTGTGACTCCTACCATAGTGGCAAAGCGAGCCAAGGTGGGGAACTTGTTAGGCACAATCTCTGAACCTTTCTCGTTTCCTTCCTTGTCTAGTAGTGGTCTACGCTCATAGGCTTCTTTGTCAAAATACGCCAACAGTTGTTCGGCATATTCTTCTTTGAATACGCTAGGTCTACCAACTGGGCGTTTCTCGTCTGTCATTTCTTTGCGGTCTTAGCCGACTCCTTAAATGCTTTAGCGGTAGGCGCACCCTTTGAGCCTACGGCTCTCATCTTTTCTACGGGCTTGCCTTCTGCCTTTTGGCGTTCTATGCGTTCTTGCTTTTTGTGAATATTTGAATAAAGTCCAGTTTTCATTAGCAGTTCCAGTTCTTTAATGATGCCTTGGCGCGCTCGGCTGGGCCTTTCGAGTTCTTTACTACACCTTCCATCCTTGCACAGAAACTAGCCTTTCTGCCTTCATCCTTTTTGGTCTTGGGATTTGGGGCTGGTGGCTTTAGGTTTGCGTTGTTCTTGGCATTGTATTCAGCACGACCTTTTGCCGTCATGCCAGCGCCTTTATCAGTCGGGTTGTAGGTCTTGCCCTTACCCGTGGTCTTGTGTTCAATAGGTTTGTCGTGCTTTTTCATTGCTTTTTAACCTTTTCAATCACTTTTTAGACTTTTTAGACTTTTCAGCCTCGCGCTTGACAGAATAAGCGATAGCCACCGCCTGTTTGACAGGTTTATCCGCTTTTATCTCGGCTTTGATATTCTCTTTAAACGCTTTGGGAGTCGCTGACTTCTTGAGGGGCATCGCTTTTCTCCAGTTCGGATAGTGTCCATTGGCATTGTTGCAAAGCACCATTGATTTGGTGCAACTGTTGTTCAAGTTCCTTACCTTTGCTGATTAGGTCTTGGATTCTTAGGTTGATTAGGTCTTTAGTCATACTTCCTCTATTACGGCACAAATGTCTTGCCAACTCATCTTAAGGTGACGCTCACCATTTAAGTTTAGTTCTTCAAACTTCAAGTATTCATCTTTGTAATCTTTAGCCAATGTCCCAAACATTATGCGGTCTCCCACATTAACGCCTTGGAACTTAGCATCATCACCAGCGGCAATGACTGTACCGATTGACTCGGCTTCTGCCATCAATGATGTGTCCAATATAAGGGATTTGACCCGTGGTTCGGGCTTGACAATGATTTTGTCTCTCAAAGGTTTGACAATCATTCTGTAACCTCCGCCTTGACCTTTGGCGGTCTACCCATGCGCTTGGGTTTCAATTTTGCATATTCCTTGTCGAACTCGGCAGTCGCTTGTTCTAAGGTGGGCAAAAAGTCCCCAGATGGCTCTGGGGTAAATTCGGCAACTGCTTTGCCTTTATATTCGCCACAAGTCTCTTGTGGGCTTCGATTTTGGTAAGTCGGATACCTACGGCACAAACCCAAAATGGAATTCGTGTCGCAGTAATGCCGACAGTCCCTACAATACTCAGTAGCCATATCAACCTTTCTTTGATGTGGTTAGAAGCCCCATTAGTCCCGACTGACTATTGGGGTTTCGCTTTAACGATAGTTTTCGCGGCTGTGTGTGTAGCAAACGCCAGCGGTACGACCAGTATTGAACTCGCCTTCCATACCAGCAGTTTTATCTTCTTTACCCATAGCCACGCCACCTTTAATTTTGCCCATGCGCTCACCAGACATATCGCTTGATGATGCACCTTTAGGTGGGGTTGCGCCTGTGGTGCTTTTCACACCTTTGTTTGAGTCCATTTTTCCCATGATGTTTCCTTGCAAGGTTAATCGACATTGTACAATGCCGTATCCATTATAGGAGTTTTTTCAATGCCTACAAATTTTAAATTAACCCGTGAAAAAGCCGTACACGACACACCAAAGCACTATGTTGTCGAGCGTGAATTCAAAGCGGAACAACGCAAAGTTGACTCTATTGCAAAAGAACTTAAAGCGCATGAGAAAACCAGTATGAATAAGGCTCACCCTAAAAAATAGGTTGTTGATAGCCGTTCTCATAAAGCAGAGTGTTCGACTTCCTATGTATTTGCACAAAACGAGGAAGATAAGGCGCTAACCCTTATTCGGCTACCAACGGATTTATTTTATCCATAAACCTCGCTTTTTTAGTTCACTTAGGGTTTTCATATAAGCGTTGTCCCACATGGTTTGGCGCTCCTCTTTTGATAGGCACATTCCTTGGTCTAACTGCGCGTGGCATGGGTAGCACAAAGCCGCTGTGTACTCGTCAGAAGCCTTTATTCCTCTACCCTTGCCGTGTTTAGCCCAGTTACTGTGAGCCGCTTGCGTCTGCCCCTCCATACCGCAATGCTGGCAAGGCAAGTCAGCCACATTTTGTAAATGTTTCTTGTTTCGGTAATAGTTAAATTTCGGAATCATCTGCCCACTCATACCATTGGTTCATAAAGTCTTTTAAATCGTCTGCCGATTCGCCTTGTAAATTGCATTTATCGTCTTTGACGCGCCAGAATTTGTTGACCACCATTTCCCCATCTGTATCGCCTTGGACTATCAAAACCACAAAGTTTTCTTGTTTTGCTAGGCTTTTTAATAGGATTTCTTGCCCCTTGCTTATCTTTTCGTTTGGGCGCTTCCACTCTCCCACCAAGAATTTGCCCTTGCGCTCAAAAATCATGTCCAAGTTGCTAGGCGTAGCGTTTGGATTCTTCTTAAAAAACCCTTTAAAGCGGAAAAAGTCTATGTGCGTGGCGTATGGGTTATTCATTAACTTCATAAACCACCCCGTGTTCCGCGCCCCAAGCGTGTAGCCATTCCACAAATTCCGAGGCTTGTTCCTTGGTAAACTTGCGCGTCTGAAAGCCTAGTTGCACTATGCCATCACCAGATAAGTTGGGGATTACTACGCCTGTTTTTATGTCGCTATCTCTACAAAACTGGTCTACCAGTAAGCGTTTCCAACTCTCAGCATCCCACTTTGCGCCTAAATGTTGGGTTTGTTTGGCTATTTCGCCAATCATGGCGTGATATTTTTCTTCTTGCACACGGCTTTTACTGGCAGTTTTAATTTCTAGCGTTAATTGCTTGCCAGATGCTAAGGCTTCTTTGACTTTAGGCCATAACCCCGCCATCAGCGCGGTGGCGTTGTCTTTAGTTAGTTCTACTCGCACTCTTGCACCATTACATTTGCGCCAGCATCTTCGGCATATACCTTTTTGATGTGCGCCTCTACAATTTGTGAGTCGTTGGCATAAACAATTCCCTGCATGGCATCAGTAATACTTTTGTAAACATTATCTATGTCAACTTTCTTTGGAAACTCTAAACCCGCTAAACAGGCCTCCTTGCGTTTTTTTGAGTATGAGGCGGGTACTGCATACCGAAGGTATAAAAACACAGTTAAAGCCCCTTTTAATGGTTCTGATGCGCCTATTGCTTGTCTGGCTTTCATCGCTACATGGGTTTCATAATCGATAGTCTTGGCATCGGTGTAAGTTTGGACAAATGTTCCACGCCTAGCAAACCTTGGTCTGCCTTTGGGTACTGGGTCACCATCAACTGAGAATGTCACTACTAGGCTCATAAAAATGATTCCTGTAAAGGTTTGTTTTCCCATTTAAGTGGTGGGTTGGTTGAATCTATGCGTTTAGCCATACAACCCGCACAAGGCGCGTTTTCTGCATGGTGTAGGGCAACATTGGTGGAGTCTGCGCTTGCCAAAGGCCACGGGCCTGCCGACTGTCCCAACATTCTGAGTCCATGAACCCAAGGCAACTTGCCAAAAGTCTTAGACAAAGCATTAAAAGCCTCATCCATTCTTCCACACCACTTTGTCGTGCCAATCTGCCAATACTCACCAGCCGAACCAAAACACACACGACCCCATTGGTCTGAAATCTCCAAAAGGTAGTCAATCGGTAGCCCCAAGTGCCAAACTGGAATCCCAAACTCTTTGCGGAAAGGCCATGTTTTGACCATTTCCCGTTGT
>Ga0114970_10001784_pt1 | contig 16084 bp, 8 predicted proteins | sample M_140205_XF_Meta_FD_87030 | JGI IMG/M metagenome (GOLD analysis project Ga0114970, IMG submission 87030) | Freshwater microbial communities from Lake Montjoie, Canada to study carbon cycling - M_140205_XF_MetaG | ecosystem: Environmental > Aquatic > Freshwater > Lake | place: Lake Montjoie... | reverse complement strand
GGGTGCTTATTTTGCGGCCATATATATCATATAGTTCTATATTTACTTGGCTATTTTTTGCCAAAGTAAAATTCAGATTAGCTTCGTGATTATATGGATTGGGGAATACAGAAATATCATTGGCTAAAAGTTGTACTTGGCTAATGCCTGTATTTATATTAATAGTTTGTGTGGCAGAATCGGTGCACCCATATTTGGCTATTACTACTAATTTCACAGTATATATTCCGTCATTACTATATGCATGTACTGGAGATATATTATTAGCAGAGTTGCTATCGCCAAAGTTCCAAATATATTTAGTATATTGTGCAGAATCGGGAGTGAATTTAATATTGTAGGGAGAATTTTTAGTATAATTAAATGTAGCTTTTAGTTTGGGTAATATTTCTACATTTACTGTATCTATAGCAATACAGCCATCGTTACTAAATCCTTTGACCCAATAAGTACCCGTTTTATTTACTTTAATACTTTGTGAAGTTGCACCCGTGCTCCACAAATATCCCGACTGATTTCCGGCATCTAATATAAATGCATTTCCATCGCACGAACCTCTGTTATATCCAAGATTAACTGTGGGTAGGGGGTAGTTGAGCAAGTCGGCTGTGTCTGAGTTTGTGCACCCTTTGCTATCGGTTACTTTTAACCAATAACTTGCCGGTGTTGATACCGATATCATACTTGATGTGCTACCATTGCTCCATAGATATTGCGGATAATTTCCACCAGTATTCCAATATACCAAATCACCAGGACAAACTTCTTGGTCAGACCCGAGATTAACAACAGGAGCTGGATTTACTTTTAAATAACGAGATACGGAAACATCGCAATTAGTATTGGCATCTAATATAGTAAATGTAATAATAAAAACAGAATCGGCATCAGCAATATCAGGTGTAAAACTTAAACTACCATTGGTGGTTGATGTGGGTTTTGTTAAATTATATTTTCCAGCTGGTTTTGTTCCGTTAATAGAAACAATATTAGGAGTGATAAACCAATTGTTATTATACTGGGCATTGTTATATCCTGTGGGCGGTGTAACCTCATAGGTCAAGGTATTTCCGGCACAAGCATCATCCGGATTTGCAGGGGTGCCATTATTAAATTGGCCATCGAACGGGGTACCTTTTATTATAGTAGCGCCAGAGGGTTTATTTACGGTAGTTATTTTAATAGTATCCTTCGAAAAACAACTGGCAGGAGGTGGGGCAGAAACAGTTACTATATAAGTACCCGCTGTTGAAACGGAAATTGTGGAAGTAGTATCGCCAGTGCTCCAATTAAATCTGTAACCATTAAAGGTACCAGGGTTTAATACGGTGGCATTTCCTATGCAAAGAATTTGGTCGACACCAAGTTTTAAATTTGGGGTATTATATATATCTATATGTACGGTATCGCTATTTGAAATGCCGTAAATAGAATCGGTAGCGGTACACCAATAATTGCCTGTAGATTTTGCTATAATACTATCTGATGCTAATTTGTATTTGCTCCAAGTTAAGTCCCAACTTTTGTGCAGCGGGTTTGCATAAAGTGTAATGGCATCACAAACAACTGTGTCACGCCCTAAATTTATTTGTGGCTTGTCTGCTACTGCGAAGTTGTCGAAATCTATAGTATAACCAGAAGCGTTGTGCGATGCTGTAATTAGTTTAACAATTAGGTTATTTCCTGCATATTTACTCAAATCGTATTGAAAACTAGTATATGAATTTGCATTGGAATTGGTAGTTAATATTTTATATATAGTTTGAAACGTAGCTCCACAATCGGTAGAAATTTTGATATATACAGTATCAGTTTTGGGCATGGTGATACCGGGCCTATAATAGATTTTAAAAGCAGAAAAATTGGTAAGTGGTCCGATAAGTTCAGATGTAGCATCGTATTTTTTAGTGTTTTGCATAATAGTTCGCAGCGAATTAGAAGTATTGATGCCACTGCTATAGCTCCAGGCAAAGCCATTATTAATATATGTTTTGGGAATACCACTATAGTTCTCAAAATCTTGCAGATACCCTGTGCTGATAGGAGCATCGGGTGTATAACTTCTAAATAATTTATCATTATAAGGAACGCTATCTCCATTTAAATTCATAGTAGCTTTTATATCATAGGTTCCCGGGTATTTGCTCATATCCAAAGTGCCATTTAAATTAACCATCATGGATGAAGCAGGAGCTAAATAACCCGATTTGAAAACTGAATCTAAGCTGCCTGTATTGAGGTTGCTCATATCCAGGTGCACATCCATATTGTTATTGGCAAAAATAATGGTATCTGTTCCCGCATTATATATTGCTAGTTTTACAGGTTCATTATTTGAGTAACATGATTTCATCAAAGGTTTTTCAATATTATATAAATAGGCATCTATTTTTTTCTGATCATATATATAAACATTATAATCTTCCGATTCTCCGTAGTAGGCAGTATCACATACACCATTTGATGCTGACGGATAATAAATTTTGACACGCATACCTGTAATCCCAGTTTTTACTGACGATGGGATGCTTACATTTTTATGAATGGTATTACCATACTGCCCTGTGGAGGTGCTACCACTATATATTTGTTCTGATGATTCAAACTCTCCATTTTGGTTATAATCAAGCCATGCTTGTATAGTGCAAGGGTAAAAATAAGCTCCGCATATTTCAGTTACTGATAAGGGATAAGTATTACCCCTAATTAAAGGTATATATCCCACATTGGTATAATCGGTATATCCATGTTTGCAATCTGGATTATAGTCTAGAGGTAATGTGTCGCTACCATTGGTGAATTTCCCGAAAGTAACATTGCCAATATTGGCTAATGTAGGATAATAGGATTTGCCGCGGCAATAGCAATTAGTGGCAGGTTTTTGTGTGATAAGCAAACCTTGCGTTGAATCAGTGTAGCCACCGCAGGTTAACAAACAACGATAATAAGTGGAATCGCTTTGCGAATAATTTAAACTCATGCCCAAAGCACTTCCTATATTTGTCCACGAGCTATTGTCAGATGATTTCTGCCATTGGTATGTTTGGCCTGCACCTACTGTAGAACCCTGCAGTGAGAGGATAAATGTGTTACTGGTACAAACATTATTTTTATCAGAAATCACACTACCCGCAGTGGGTGGGGAAGTACAGGGTACATATTTAATATTGATATTATAATCTTCACAATCGCCATAATATAAATTTTGACAGGCAGTAATTTTTGAATAATAGTATGAAAATACTACACGCATTTTTGTAAGACCCGAATCGGCATTGCTAGGGACATTGAAATATATACTATCTTGTGTAGATGCTGGTATATCATTTACTTCGCCAATTTTCTCTTTGGTTTCAAAAGTATCATTGCCATTAAAATCTAACCAAACTGCAATATTTCCGAATCCTGTTGAGTTGGGACCCGAAGTAACTTTCACCCAATATCCATAGCCAGTTTTAACGGTGGTTGATTGTGTATTATAATAAGTATAGAAAGGAGAATTAGCGGGCATAGTGCTTGTATTGTTAATAGAATCAAGTGTTACATTGGATGTGTAAAAGCCCCAGGATTGCCCAGAGCCCAAGAAACTAGGTTTGCATACTTGCGACTTACCAACTGATATAAAAAATACAATCAATATGATAGTGGCAAAAAGTTTGAAATTTGGTTTTATGTTTTCCATAATATATAAGTGGGTAATAGAAACTTCAATTAGTTATTTGTTGAATGTTAAATTATATTGGCTAAGAATTTTAGTGAGCCCTATGGAAGTGATATGATATTGATCGCTAAATTCTTTGCCAGTAGTTTTCAAATTTAACGGTTCTGGATTAAATCCACCAATAATTTTCACACCTAGCTCACTGCACTTTTTTCTAACGGCTAATTCAATACTGGCTTTCTCATATTTCATCAGCTCAATATATACATCTGGATGTATAGGTGATATATAAATCGTTAAATTTATTTTTTCTTTGTTAGTAAGCGTTTCAACCAGTTTGTAAAATAAGTCCATGTTTTCTCCTTTGGCAAAAGCATCACAAAAGAAATTGCCTTTTGCATTATTCAGATAGCTGATGGATTTTCTTGTAACTTCTGCATCATCAAGTTCAGAGATATTTTTTAAAGCATAGCCTCCATCATTATACATCATCGAATACCCAGTTAATTCTTCTTTGTCAGTTGCTTTTATAAACTCGGTACCCCAATAGTTTAAGCAGTTTTGAAAATATGATGGTGAAATAAATTCGAAAAAATTACTTAACCAAGCAACAGCTTGTGGTTTTTCAATAATCGTATTTGACTTTTCTGGTTCAAGTCCCATTTGTTGGCGGGCATATATATAATTTTGTTTTACGGGACCACCTACGCCAATTTTATTTACCGTATCTGCAACAAAAATATTGCCTTTACCTAGCTTTTTTCTAGTGTGAAATGTCCAAGGGTCTATTCCTAAAATAATGTTTTTGGGAAGTTGATTGTGTTCTTTACAATAGCCATATAATGCCACATAATCTTTAATATTTGCACCGGGCAAACTTAAATTGATAAAGCTATAATTGGGAAAGAATTTGGCCCTGAACTCGGAGGTTCTGCTTGAGCCCCACACTGCAATGTCAGGCGAAATATTAGAGACCTTATATAATTCCAGCATCTTAATTTTATATTCGTGCAGAGATGATGGGATTGCTTTTATAGCTATGTTTTTACCACTTAGGCCGATCTCCACCATTTGTTGAGAGCGGTTGTGCATGATTTCTCCCGGGTCATATTTATAGTTGATTAGTATCACTATAATAAGTGGCACAATTAAAATAAGCGATATTTTTAGTAGTATTTTTTTCAATTTTTTCTTATATTAAAATTGAAAATAAATAAAACTGGAGTCAGTTTTGAAACTACCTAAAAAGTATATGGCAAAGACTGCCCCAATATATACTGAGTATCGCAATGGTAGAGCTTGTTTTGAAATCCATTTGTTCATATTTATTTTGGAGTGTAGCTTATCAAAAGCTAACAAAAATATGATAACTCCTACGGCGGTCGATAATGGTGCTTTACCTAGTCCCAACGATAAATTATCATAGGGAATATTACCATTCAATACATTGCTAATTAAGCTGCCCCAGCCTTCAAACATTTTGCTGAACATTAATTGTGCGGTTTCAAAATTCGGTGCTCTAAAAAATACCCAAGCGAGGGTAACCAGCAAAAATGTAAATACAACATTCAGAATATTTCTTACCCTGTTCTTATTTTCTTTTCTCATCCCAAATATTCGGTCTCGTATTAAAGCACTTAAAAGATATAATCCGTGAAGTGCTCCCCATACTATAAAAGTCCACTGTGCCCCATGCCAAAAACCGCTGATTAGAAAAACTAGGAATATATTGAGATATGCCCTCCCCAGTGTTTTTACCCGATTGCCGCCAAGTGGAATGTATAAATAATCTCTAAACCAAGTTGAGAGTGATATATGCCATCGTTTCCAAAATTCTGAAATAGATTGAGAGAAATAGGGTTGTCGGAAGTTTGTCATCAGTTCAATTCCCATAACTCTTGAAGCACCAATTGCGATATCAGAATACCCTGAAAAATCACAATATATTTGAAAAGAAAAAAAGATTGCTGCTATAATAAGACCTACATTTTCATAGCCGTCTAAATTTGAGTATGCCCTATCAACAAAAATAGATAACCTATCTGCTATCACAATTTTTTTTATCAACCCCCAGGCCATTAACATTAAACCACTTTTAACTCTTTTATAGTTAAAATTATGTTTCTCTTTAAGCTGGTGTATAATATTCTGAGGGCGTTCAATAGGCCCAGCAACTAATTGGGGATAGTACATTACATATAATGAATAAATTCCAAAATGTCTCTCGGCTTTTTGGTTTCCTCTATATACTTCAATGGTATAGCTCATTGCCTGGAAGGTGTGAAACGACAAGCCGACTGGTAGAATAATTCCTAATAAATGTATGGGATAATGTAGATGAAGTGCTTCGCCTACTGCGTTAATATTTGTAACAAAAAAATCGAAATATTTAAATACCGCTAATACTCCCACGTTGGCAATAATGCTCCACGATAAGTATAGTTTTCGTTTTCGGCCAGATGCATTTTCAATTAGTATACCCGCAAAATAATCAATGATAATAGTAAAGAACAATATTAATATATATATGGGAATAAACACCATATAAAAATAACAACTTGCAAATAGTAATAATCCCCACCTTTTATTTTGCGGTAAATAAAAATATAACAGTGTTACTAATGGAAAGAATAAGGCAAAATGTAGGGAGTTGAATAGCATAAAAAAATGTTAAATAATTTTATATATTAATAATACGTATTTAAATAAAAAGAAAACCTATATTTTTTTTAAAGTATATATAGGTTTTCTTTTATAAATTTATTATTAATCGTTAGCCATGTCAACCAAGCGTATCACTGTAGATTGCCCATCTATCATAATACGGAGTATATATACTGCTTGTGCGGTATTGTTTGTAGCTATTTGCATTTGGTGTTTTCCTTCGGCCATTTGTGCATTGGCTAGGGTGTTTACTTTGCGTCCATACAAATCAAATAGCTCTATATTCACCTGTGCATTTTTAACCAAATTGAAATTCAGATTTGCTTCGTGGTTATAGGGATTGGGGAATACACTTAATTCATTTACTATGTTTAGTGGCATGTTGATGGCTGTACTTACATTGATAGTTTGTGTACTTGAATCAGCACAACCATTTGTTCCAGTAACAATTAATTTTACTATATAGCCACCTGTTAATGTATAGGTATGTGCAGGCGATGTTTGCGCACTCTTCGCAGTTCCATCACCAAAATTCCAAGTATAACTAGCATGGGTGGTAGTAGTTGGATTGAACTGCACTGCCGATTTCCCATTGGTGATACTATAACTGAAAGAAGCATCAGGTAATGGTAGTAAAATCACATCAACCGAATCATAACTGAAGCAACCATTGGCATCGGTAATCTTTAGCGAATAGGTACCTGCTGCTGAAACAGTAATTTTTGAAGTGTTTGCATTGGTACTCCACAAATATGCACTTGCGGTTCCACCATCTAATATTACACTATTGTTAGGACATATACTTTGATCGGGACCTAAATTGGGAGGCGTAACTGTATAATTACTGATTATAATACTATCGAAATTAATACATCCTTTGCTATCGGTTACTTTTAGCCAATAGTCTCCAGGTGTAGTAACGCCCAAGGTATTGCTGGTGCTTCCATCGCTCCATTTATAAGAAGCAAATGAACCACTGCTCGATAAATATATTTGTGCATTGGGGCAAACAGTTTGGTCAGTTCCCAAGTTCACATTTGGAATTGAGTTTACCGCTAAGTATCTCATTACGGTGGTGTCGCAACCAGTTGTGCTATCAACCACATTTACCATTATCATATACATTGAATCTGCATCGGCCAAATCGGGTATGAAACTAAGATTTCCATTGCTTGATGCAGTAGGAGGGTTGATAGTTACTTTACCAACAGGCGCATTCCCACTAACAGTAACAATACCTGATGCAGGGATGTTCCAATCAACACCAAACTTGGCATTGGTATGGCCAGATGGCGGCGTTAATTCATAAGTAACAGTATTGCCCACACACACATTGTCAGGAGTAGAAGTTGTACCTGAATTATATTGGCCATTAAAAGGCGATCCTTTTACAATATATACTCCTGTTGGTTGGTTACTGGCCAAAATTTTCACCGTGTCTATATCAAAACAACCTGCGGGAGCTGCTACCGTTACTATATAAGTTCCGCCTTTAGTTACTGTTATAGTTGAACTCGTATCACCTGTATTCCAAAGATAAGTATATGATGCCGGCAAGGTGCCAGGATTTAGAACTGTATTTACTCCTGAACATGTTTTTTGGTCGGGCCCGAGGTTGGCAACTGGTGTTGAATAAACAGTAACCTTTATACTGTCAATGGTCCAAACACCATAAATAGCATCCATGGCCCTGCACCAATAAACCCCAGTTGTAGTAACCCTTAACGTATCTTGTATATATTTGCTTTTGCTCCAGGTAAGATCCCAACTATAATAATTGGGGTTGGCAAATAAAGTTATATTATCGCACACAGAGGTATCGCCACCAAAGTTCAAATCTGGGCGATCGGCTATGGCTATATTGTCAAAATAAATTGTATAAGATGAACCTGCGTGAGCAGCCCTAACTAATCTTACGATAATATTATTTCCAGCAGCAGCTCCTAAATCAGCTTGAATACTATCCCATTTATTTGAGTGGGTATTGTTTGAAAGTATCTTATAGACATTTTTAAAAGTCAATCCGCAATCGAATGAGGCCTGAACAAGAATTGTATCTTTTGACGACATAGTACCTGCACATTTATAAAATAATTTTAAAGCGGTAAGGTTGGTGCAAGTGCCGATAAGTTCTGTAGTAGCAGTAGCCTTATTAGTGCTTGACATACTTACTTCTATGCCATCGGTACTATTTAAACCTGTGCTTGAACTTAATGAAAATCCATCATTGATATAAGATGCAGGAATAGTATATGATAAATTAAAATCTTGCAAGTAACCCAATGGAATAGCAACAGTTGGCGTAGTAGTAATTCTAATAGTATCATTATAAGGAATGCTATCGCCATCCAATGAAACGGAAACTACAAAATCATAATCACCTCCTGTATAGCTCATGTCAAGTTTTTGATTGAAGGTAAAATTCATAGTAGCAGCAGGAGCTAATTTGCCGGATGTGATTACAGTATCCAAACTTCCCGAATTGAGATTGCTCATTTCAAGATGCACATCTATATTGTTTGTAGAAAAATCGATGGTATCTGTTCCTTGATTAAATACAGCTACTTTCCCAATTTCATTTCCTGAATAACAAGATTTAATTGCGGGGCTTACCATAGATTTTATCGCTGCATCAATTTTCTTTTTATCAAATATTACAACAGTATAATCTTCTGTTTCGCCATAACTATAATTGCCACAAGCACTACCTGAAGATGAGCCACCATATTCTGAGCGTACTCGCAGATGAGTAATTCCATAAGTAGCACCAGATGGTATGGCAATATTTGCACGGATGGTATTTCCTTTGGATCCGCTAGTGGTATTTCCTCCATATATAAGTTCTGAATTTTCGAACACACCATTTTGATTATAGTCAATCCAAGCTTTTATATAACACGCACTAAATGTTCCTGCATCAACTTGTGTAACTGAAAATGGATAAGTAGCTCCTCGTATCAGTCCTATTTTGCCAATACCTGTATAATCAGAATAAGTAGCTGAAAAATTTGCATTATTTGTGGCAGGCAAGGTATCGACACCATTGCTAAAGTTTCCAAAAGTAACATTTGCAATATTGGTCACTTTGCCGCTATTGGATGCGGAACTGCAATAACAATTATAAAAAGGATTTTGAACAACCTCAAACGCAGCAGTCGAATCTGTATTTCCGCTACAAGAAACCATACAGCGATAGTATGTTGTAGCACTTTGATATTGATATGTTGTGTCATCGGTAGCACCGCTAATATCGCTCCAGTTCACGCTGTCCGACGATCTTTGCCATTGATATGATTGCCCTGCACCATTGCTGTTTCCCTGCAATGATAATAGAAAAGGGACACCTGTGCAAGGAGCACTATTATTAGTAGTAATAGACCCTGGAGTTGGCGGCGAGGTGCATCCTACATATTGTATATTGATCACATAATCTTCAGCGTCGCTATAACCATAGCTAGTGTTGCATGGAGTTAGGCCAGAAGTACTATATACAAATATTACACGCATTCTGGTTTGTCCAGTATCAGCATTGTTAGGCACTTTAAAATATATACTGTCTTGTTGACTCTTCATATTGTTTTTTTCGCCCAATTTTTCGCTACTTTCAAAAGTATCATTGCGGTTAAAGTCAAGCCAAACAGCCATGTTTTGAGAATACTGTGAAGTGCCTGGAGTGATTTTTACCCAATATCCAAAACCGGTTTTTACAGTGGTGGACATGGTATTATAAAAGGTATAGTAAGGCGATGATGAAGGAGCTGTTGTTGTATTGTCGATGGAGTCTAATGCGACATTAGCACAATATAAACCATATTGTAATCCAGCATTTGTGAAAGCAGGTTTACAGTAGGATTGTCCTTTGCTTGAAGTGTAAACTGTCAAAAGCAAAAGAACCAAAAAAAATGAATTGAATTTTAAATTGTAGATATTTTTCATTGTATAATTGTGTGATAAAAAAGTACTCAATATTCGGGTATTTTTTTCACAATACAATGTGACTAAGAAAAAAATGTATAGTCTTATCTCCGAAGCTCAAAGTTCTGACCCAGATATACTTTACGTACCATCTCGTCGGCAGCTAGCTCTTCGGCAGTGCCAGCTTTCATAATAGCTCCTTCAAATAGGAGGTAAGCTCGGTCGGTAATATTTAGGGTTTCGTGTACGTTGTGGTCGGTAATAAGTACGCCAATATTTTTCTTGGCAAGTTTTGTAATAATCGTTTGGATATCCTCAACTGCAATGGGGTCAACACCTGCAAAAGGTTCATCGAGCAAAATAAAATGCGGATTTACTGCCAGTGCACGGGCTATCTCCGTACGTCTACGCTCACCGCCTGATAATACATTGCCCATGCTTTTACGTACTTTATGCAAATTGAATTCATCAATCAATGTTTCCAATCTTTCCTTCTGCTCTGCTTTTGGAATATCGCTTATTTCCATCACTGCTTTAATATTATCCTCAACACTAAGCTTGCGAAAAACCGATGCTTCCTGCGGCAGGTAACCGATTCCTCGTTTCGCTCTTTTATACATGGGCAGGCGGGTAATGTCTTTATCATCTAGAAATATTTTACCGCTATCAGGTTTTATTAAACCAACTATCATATAAAAGCTGGTGGTTTTACCTGCACCGTTTGGGCCGAGAAGTCCCACTATCTCGCCCTGTGCCACTTGTATGCTGGCGTTGTTCACTACCAGGCGTTTCTTGTAGCGTTTGTTTAGGTTTTCTGAACGGAGAATCAAAATAATTTACGATTTACGATTTACGATTTACGATTGACTCGCTTCAGCAAATACCAATCCTTATTTCGTCTATCCTTATTTTGTTGCAAAGTTGCAGATAAAAAGCTAATTATTTCAATAAAACAGTTTGGAAATGATTTTGTCACTAGCCTCAAATCATTAAATCATGCAATCGTTAAATCATTAAATGATAATATCTTTGCCCGCATTGAAAAAAATAATAGGATATCTAAAAAACTATTTCACCAAGGAAGTAAACAAAACTTACTTGGTGCTCATCATTGGGCTTAATGCCCTGTTTATATATTTGAACTATGAATATCGTATTCCAAAAAACTGGATCAATGATTCGAATAATTTCTGGGAATCGTTTTACCGACATTTTGTATTTTATTTTGCCAGTATATTATATCCATTTATTATATTGTATATTTTCGACCGTGACCCCAAATTTTATACTAAAAAACTGTGGACTATTATAGCAATTGGTTGTGCCATTTTTGCTTTGCGTTCATCTTTTACCTATCATAATAAATTAATTTCAGAATGGCTGAAAGATAATCAAGAGCTTAAATCGTTAGCATATAATTGTTTTGATAATTTGGTGATGTGTTTGATCACTATTGTTCCAGTATTTATTATTTGGATGATATGGCACCGAAGGCAAATGCCATTCTATGGTTTTTCTACCAAAAACTTCGAAGCAAAACCTTATTGGATATTGTTATTGCTGATGGTGCCGCTGATTGTATGGGCTTCGTTCCAAACAGATTTTTTGCAACAATATCCCAAAGTATATGGTATATTTCATTATAATAATTTGAATTCTGAAAACTGGAAATCGGTTGCACTTTTCGAACTATGTTATGGTATAGATTTCATCTCCATCGAATCTTTTTTTCGTGGATTTATGATACTACTTTTGGGTAGAATTATCGGTTATAAATGTATTATACCTATTGCCTGTTTTTATGTCGGAATCCATTTCTGGAAACCGATGGCCGAGACAGCCAGTTCTTTCTTCGGCGGAATGCTATTGGGCGTTCTCGCACTGGAAACAAAATCGATATATGGTGGTATTATGGTGCATTTGGGAATTGCGTGGTTGATGGAGGTGGGAGCGATTATAGTAACTAGTATCAAGTAGCTAGTATATATTGCCGTCTGGCTTCAGCCCGCGGAAGATAAAAGTATGATGATGAAAAAGACAAACCGATTCGGTTCATGAATACCATTAAATAAAGTATTAAAAGAATGATGAACTATGAATTATTGATGATAATTGATGTCCTGATAACTTAAGGAATGCAAATATATTACGCTCCACTTATTAACCCATGTTAACCATTTTGTTGACGTCAACAAAATGGTCTAGATTATATCTGTATTAGTGTAGAAGAAAATTAGTATTCTCTTTTTAGTTCCTGTAATCCCTCCAGCACCTCAAACAATCCCAAATTCCCCTCCGCCAAAAAACCATGTTCCACCATATGTTTCATCATTTCCAATAAGGGATTATAAAACCCATCCACATTCATTATATATATAGGTTTTTCATGGCGGCCCAATTGTTTCCAGGTGAGGATTTCGAAGAATTCATCTAATGTGCCAATACCTCCTGGGAGTATAATAAATGCGTCGGATAAATCGAACATTTTGAGTTTGCGTTGGTGCATGTCATCAACCACAATTAGGTTATTCAATTCATGATGCCCCACCTCGCGTTCAATTAAAAATGTGGGGCATATACCTGTTACGTGTCCGCCTACTTGCATACACGCATCGGCGGTAATGCCCATCAGGCCTATGTTCCCGCCGCCATATATCATATTGATATTATTTTCTCCCAGCCACGTGCCTAGTTTTTTTGCTGTTTCGGCATAGATAGGTTTGGTGCCAGGGGAGGAACCGCAGTAGATGCAAATTGATTTTATATTTTTCATTTTTTTTTGGTATAAAGTATATAATATTGGTATTAAGTATATAGTATAAGGTATAAAGTAGGCGGTGTTAGTAGTGTTTAAAGTACGCTCAAATAATATAATTTCGCGGAGAGAATTTCATATTGAGCACACGCTCCGTTTGATTCTTCCTCGTTCCTCGTCAGCATGACGGCAGCTTTTTGGTAGCGAAGTCTATATACCTTACACTTTCTACTTTATACTATCTCTTCAATAGGCGGCCTCACATAATATCCCGTTCCATTATAAGGACGTTTGCGTGGATGCTCTTTGCAGGTTTCGGAACATGCTCCGTCTAGTTTTTCACCGCAATCTTCGCAGATGGGGAGGTGTTCGTTACACTCCACATTGGCACAGTTCACCATGCGTAGGGTAGGGGCATGGCATATATGGCAGTTGGATATAATAGTCGGATTTACTTCGTTGATGGGAACTGTAATACGTGCATCAAACACATAACATACACCGTCAAAATCTTTTCCGCCAGTTTCTTTGGCATATTTTATTATACCGCCGTGCAATTGATATACATCTTCAAAGCCATGCTCTAGCAGGAGAGCAGAAGCTTTTTCGCATTTAATGCCACCGGTGCAATAGGTTATTATAGTTTTATCTTTTAGACTTTCTAGTTCTTTTATTTTATCAGGAAATTCACGAAAATTTTCCATATCAAGTGTGATAGAATTTTTAAATTTCCCTACACCATGCTCATAGTTTGAGCGGACATCCAAAACTACCACATCATTGCGTTTTTTCATTTCAAGGAAAGTATTTCCATCGATATGTACGCCCGTTTTTTTGCGTGGATTGATAATCTTAGGGTCACGCAAGCCGCTGTGGACTATTTCTGATTTGTATCGCACATGCAGGCGATTGAATGCATGTGAGTCGCTTTCGTCAATTTTAAATTCGATTCCTTCAAATCTTTTGTCATCTTTTATATGGTCCATATACTGCTGGCACTGCTCGGGCGAGCCGCTGATAGAACCGTTCAAACCCTCGTCAGCAATGATGATGCGGCCACGCACACCAAGCGATTTGCAATGCTTCAAATGCTCCTCAGCATACTTTTCAGCATCTTCGATGGGGGTATAAAAATAGTATAAAAGAATATTATAGGGAGCCATGTGTTATGTTTGCAAAATTAAAGGTTAAATTTGTGAAATAAAAATATGCCATTTTCAGAGTCCTTTATCCAACATATAAAAACTATTCCGGGTGTTGAATCCCACGAATTGTTTGAGGCTCTGCATAGCGTTCCGCCAACTAGCATTAGGCTTAACCCGAATAAATCTTCACAGAATTATATAGAAAAAAAACCAGTAAATTGGAGTCAGAATGGATATTATTTGAATGAACGCCCGCAGTTTACACTCGACCCTTTGCACCATGCGGGGGCTTATTATGTGCAGGAGGCAGGAAGTATGTTCGTGGGAACCATCATTAAAGAATTACTCAAAACCACCCCAATAAAAACAGCTCTCGATTTGTGTGCAGCACCTGGAGGCAAGACTACAGATATGGCTTCGGTACTTGAAAAAGATACATTTATTTTAGCGAATGAACCGATAAAAAATCGCACGAGTATATTATATGAAAATGTAGTGAAATGGGGGAATGATAATGTATATATATCACAAAATGATCCCAAGAATTTTAGCAGCATCAAAGGCTTTTTCGATTTAATAGTTGCTGATGTTCCGTGCAGTGGTTCCGGCATGTTTCGTAAAGATCCGCAGAGCATTGAGCATTGGTCGATGGATAGTGTGGTGCATTGCAGTTTGAGGCAGCAAAGAATAGTTGAAGATGTATGGCCTGCGCTAAAAGCTGGTGGATATATGATATATTCTACTTGCAGTTATAGTATGGAAGAAGATGAACAAATAGTGGAATATATATGTAATACTTTGGGAGCAGAAATTGTAAATATTCCATTACCAGATTCTAATATATATAATAGTGGAAATGGTTATCGTTTTTATCCCAACAAATTAGAATCAGAAGGATTTTTTATTGCGGTATTACAAAAAACAGAAGAACTGGCGGGCGATATTAAAGTGCCGTATTACAATGCCAAAGCGGGTTTGCCCATGATTACCAAAGGCGACAGGGAAGCATTAGACAGCTATATAGTTTTACCCAAAGAAAATCTGTTCGACATGAAACACGATTTGTATTATATAAAGCATCCTGCCGAATTACAATTTCTTAGTCCGCATTTAAGTATATATAAACGTGGTATAAAATTAGGAAAAATAATCAGAAAAGAATTGATTGCTGACCATGAATTTTGTATGTTGCATAGTCATAATATACAATTCAATAAAATAGAAATAGATAAGGAAACAGCCTTGGAGTTTCTCCGTAAAAATCTTGTTGTGCTCAATAATGATATAGGCTGGGCAATTCTTTACTATCAAGGGTTGCCGCTTGGTTTAATAAAAAATCTTGCTAGCAGAAGCAATAATTATTATCCTACTGAATGGCGAATTAGGAATCTTTAAATTAGGAGTCTTCAATACCAAGGTAACTTTGTGTTGTAATACCCCTGTAATATCCGTTGCTGTCTCTTTCTTCCATTCTGCATATATAGAGAGGGAATCGGGAGCGGAATTACGAACAATAAATTAGGCGTCAGTAAGCCTCCGCGGCGAGGTAAATAATTCGTAAGCCCGTGAATTCTGATAAATAAATATTGCTATATATTGCGAAATTATCGCAGTATCTATTAGTACGTTTGCTTCAGCTCCTCATCCGCCGTGGCTTACTCATTCTATTAAGAGTGAACGCTGGCAGAGCGGCCCCGACGCTTGATCAATTGGAGCTTGTGAATATTTTTTTTAAGCAATTAAAATTGGAAGCAGATCACTTTAAAAATCTATACTTGACTTTAACTATTGGCGTTAACTATTTTTTGCAGTTTCACTACATCTAGCGGCTTTGAAATAAAATCTTCAACAAAGTTATTCGCATGCGCCTTTTCCCTATCTGCGGGATTTATAGAAGAAGATAAAATATAAATTTTAAACTGATTTTTAATGTAACTTTTCATC